>Ga0302321_100000772_pt1 | contig 27786 bp, 24 predicted proteins | sample Fen_T0_1_FD_202505 | JGI IMG/M metagenome (GOLD analysis project Ga0302321, IMG submission 202505) | Peat permafrost microbial communities from Stordalen Mire near Abisko, Sweden - Fen_T0_1 | ecosystem: Environmental > Terrestrial > Soil > Wetlands > Permafrost | place: Sweden: Abisko... | reverse complement strand
AAGCCTTCTTCAAAGATTTATACGGATCCTTGAAACTGAAAATTTTTGAATACACTTTCGATGAACACGATGAGACTATCGCTTATTCACTGTCCATTCCATTTGCTTCTACGCTGGTTTTTGCCTCGGTAATGAAGCCACAGGAAGCCCCCGGAACAACTTTTAAACGCCACATGGACATTGCCAAAGGACTACTGGGTGAAGATGATTATCTGTTGACTGAAATCCTGTTCAACCCTAACACACCTAAGCAAGTGGAGAATATTCGTGCCGAACTAAAAGTTCTACTGGACATTATCGAAGATAAAGATACTGAAGGTATGCAGACATTTTTGAAAAAGGTAAGAAAGAATATAGAGTAAGAAAAAAAGAACCCCAAACCCCTAAAGGGGCTTGAAAACAAGTGTCTTAAGGTATATAGGTTCTCTTGTTACAAAACATCAACACTATCTTAGCTCCCCTTTAGGGGCTGGGGGTCATTTATACAAAAAAATTATGGAAGCAAAAGAACTAGTATTAGACGCAATGAAAAAAGCCGGAGTGCCTTTAAATGCAGGCAAAATAGTTGAACTAACCGGACTTGAACGCAAAGAGGTAGACAAAGCCATGAAACAATTAAAAGCTGACGAAGCTATTGTTTCACCAAAGAATTGCTTTTGGCAACCTAAATGAGCGTAACAATTCAATCAAAAAAAAAGTCGTCAGGCAAATGCCTGACGACTTTTTTTTGATTACTATGAATGCTATTCCACTCTACCTCCACGCTCAACGCGGTGTTCGGTTTTTAGTGGATTAGCACTTATTTCTTTGTTCCAAACTCTGCTTTGGTGAATATCATAAGCCATATACAAAGCCTGACGGAACGATTCTTCCGAGGCTACATTCTGACCGGCAATATCGTAAGCCGTTCCATGATCAGGTGAAGTTCTGATAACCGGTAAGCCTGCTGTGAAATTCACGCCTGTATCCATCGATACGGTTTTGAAAGGAATAAGTCCCTGATCGTGGTACATAGCCAATACAGCATCAAATTTATTGAAATTTCCCGAACCAAAGAAACCATCCGCTGGATAAGGGCCCACACAAATGATGCCTTGTTTCTCGGCTTGTTTTAGGGCCGGAATAATGACGGTTTGTTCTTCGTCACCAATCACACCTTCGTCGCCGGCATGAGGGTTTAAACCCAGCACAGCAATGCGTGGGCGAACGATAGAGAAGTCACTTTTCAACGAAGCATTCAAAACAGCCAGTTTATCCACGATTAGCTTTTCAGTCAGAGTTCCCGACACTTCATTCACCGGAATATGACCTGTAACTACCGCTACTCGCATCACATCGTTTACCAGCATCATCAATGCCGGTGTTCCGGTTCCAAACTTTTGCTCCAAGTATTCGGTATGCCCGGGGAATTTGAAAGTAGCCGATTGAATATTCTTTTTGTTGATAGGAGCAGTTACAATGGCATGAAGCGCACCTTTGTTCAGGTCCTCGGTAGCACGTTCTAAAGCAGAAAGAGCAGCCTTACCTGCTTCCGTAGTGGAAGTACCCAACTCAACTTTTATTTCATCGTCGCAGCAATTAATGATATTGACACGTTTAGGGTTTATCTCTTCGATAGAATTGACGGTATTTAGATTTAAACCTTGTATATCCAACTGCTTGCGATGAAAAGCTGCTACTTTGGGCGAACCATAAATAACGGGAATAAATGTTTCCAACATGCGAGGATCGGACATGGTTTTTAAAATAACTTCGTACCCGACACCATTGATGTCACCATGCGTTATGCCAATTATTATTTTGCTTGCTTCCATATTATGAGTTTTATTGTATAAGTAAACACTGTTCAAAAATACGACAATTATTTATTGATTTATTGGAGATAAGAACGACAAAACCGATTCCATCAATTTAGCCCGATCTTTCTCCTGTTGTATCGTTTCAAAAGGAAAACCAAAAACACAGGTTTTATATTTTCCCGAATAAGTTACGCCTGCACTAAGATTATTCTCGGCATACCTACAAATTGTAAATCCTCCTTCACCAACCGGTTCGATAGCATCCGGCGACTGAACAAAGTAAGAAGTTGCATTCGGCTCATCGAAATAATTCAAATTCATTTTCCTGAAATATCGATTCGGCGAAGAAACAATTTTTACATTTCCACCAACACTGGCTTTGGAAGTTCTGAACTTTATTTTTAAAACGTTTTCTAAAAATAAACGATCTTCTTTCACCAAATGATCGGCTTCGCAAAGGTCGGAAGCAATGTAAGAACCGCTTAAAAGCAGGTTGCCTCCTTTTGCACAATACGATCTGATTATTTGCTGCAAAGCTAATGGAAAAGTTTTAAATTCGGTAACTTTTTTAGCATTTCCTACGTATGTTTGCTTTTGTTTACCCAAAATTAAATCAAGTATCTTAAATTTAGTTACATCTACGTCACCTGCAAGCATCGCTTTCTCGCTACACGACACAAATGAGTAGCCCGCTTGCTTTATCGCTTTACCGTGCAGGTAAGGATAATCAAATGTATTTCCAGCTATTACCGTACCTTCAAAATTAGCATGACTTGCCCCAAATCCGGGTGCATCATCATTAACCCATGGTTTGCTTCGTTTAAATTCATATTGCTTTCCTACAAAGCTAATGTCCGACAAATAAGGAACGCCAGCGTCTTCATCGTTCAAAAATCCTCCATAAATGCTATCCAGTTTAAAACTAGCGGGAGCACTTACTCGCTGAAAACCATTGACAACAAGCACTTCACCTTTTTCATTGGGTGCACGATACGCCGAAAGTATTTCCGACGGAAAACTCTCACCACCTTTATTCACAGCAGTCACCTTGAAACTATACATCTTACCCGGCTGCAAAGTAACCGTGGCGCCGTTGGTATTTACCAATACTCCATTGTCAAATCCGCCGTCGTCTATGCGCGTATATACAATATATTGCTCCGCTTTTGCACTTGGTTCAAGGGTATCATTTACAGCTATCCAACGTAGTTCCGCTTTATTTAGATCAATAAACTGGCAGCTGAATTGATCAACCGGAAGCGGCTGAACCACGTATCCGGTATTATTCACCGAAGATAAATACTTCAACATGCCTTTATAAATAGCTCTGCTCACCGAAAAGCGAAAACGCGGGTCGAGACCATAGCGCATGTCGGCAAAATTCTGGTGCGAGAGCAATTCCAGTAACATCGTTGGCACTTCGGGCACCCTTGATTCGCTGTATGATTTATTCCACAGCCCACGACGAGTCCATTCAGGCGAATATAATTTTCGTACGTCATTTACAATTTGGGTTTGGACAATATCGGTCAAGTCGCGTGATGCCCAACGGGAGACTCCATTCTGAAAAACTGTTTGACCTATCGAATTTTGAATCGTACTAATTCCCAGCGTTCCTACAATTGAGTCGTTAGGAGTTGTGCCCGCATCGGAATGAAAGGCAAAAGCCAAATCAACCGGTACGCCGAGCCCTTTTTGATTGGGAGCAATAGACGAACTACCAATTAAATAATTCACCCAGTTGCCGCGCGACTGAAAATCGTCAGTATAATCGTTCTTTCCTTTACTCAGGCTGTAAATACTATCGGGAATTCCGGCCCATTGCAACCAATATCGTGCTCCCTCGGCAAAGCGCGGATAACCACTTACTTCCGGTTCATAAACAGGCGTGATCTGATCTTTATCAGCTCCTGCAGAAACAGTCGGTTCAGTGGAGTTAATTCCCTTTTCTAACGGTAGTCGGGCCATATTACCCATTCCGCCACCAAACTTCACAGCATCGGCAGTAACCACCTTACCATCCTCCGAATTGTAGTTCGTAAGCACCACTTTATCCTGGTTGTTTCGTCCCTTATCAAAAAAGAAATGACCCAGATAAAGCCATGTTCCTCCGTCCATTGTCTGATTCACCGAAAATTCAGTTTTACCTCCCCGATGATAGACCGTATAATGAGCATCAGTCACGCTGTTGGGAAGCGTTTTATACGACACGTAAACGGCATACAATCCAGCCTCAGGGAAACTTGGCATCCATTCGCTACGACTGGATTCATTGACATCAAACACCGACGGAATAACTTTATACGTTCCAAGTTCAAATGGATTTTCGCCGAACAGATATGTTTTGTTCGGATTAGCAAAACCTTTTCCGTCACCTGTTTTCCAACTTTTTCGGTCGTTATGCTCCCTGTATCGCGAATCTCGATCTTTCGAATCATTGTCGACAATCACCTCGTTTAGTTGCGTATCACGTTCGCGGGGAAGCAATACATTTGCTCCCGAATTTTCCAACATCGGCACCAAATAAGGCAATACAAAAGACTGTGTGTACAAATCCTCCACCGTTTGAAAAACCCGTGCCCTTTGCCATTGCCAGCGGGCAGATTTCTGGTCGAAATGCAACCCATGACTTTGCCAAAGTGCAATATGCTTATTTAGCATCCCATTTTCGGGTTGAAAAGGTCGCGAAGTATTTTTAATCAATGGCTGAACTGGTGAGGCAACTTTGAATCTCAATTTTTCGTCAGCATTCTCTGTGCGGTAAAAATTAGGAATCAAATCTTCAATATTTCGATTCTCCACCTGGCAAACAACCGAAAAGCCATTGTATTTGGAAGGTAATATTTTAGCGATAGCGTTATAAATACGCTTCACGTTGTTGGGACGAAAGGGCATGTAAGCAAATTTTTCACTTGCGCTCACAAGTATCCTATTCGTTTTTAAATTAATAGAGAAATCAGAAAGCGTAATTCGTCCCACATAGGTATAGCTATTGGCAATTGCCGTTAATGAATCGGCAATTTGGCCCTCCACATTCCGTTGCGAGAAAAGGGCAGCGTTTACACTGAAAATCAGAACTAGAATTAGACTTGCTTTTCTTAAATATTGAATCATAATACATTACAACTATAGAAAACAAACAGACGAAGGTTTATTCGCCTAAAAAATGAATTTCAACCATTAATTAGTTGAAAAACAAAGAATTTAAAACGTATTATTCAGCAGCTTCGTTTTTACTATTCTCAAGCGTTGAAAGCATTCCGCAGGCAGCAAAAATATCCTCACCTCTCGACCTACGAATGGTTGCTGTAACTCCATTGCTGGTCAAATAATCACGGAAGAAAGTCATTTTTTCTGTATTTGAACCTTTTAAATTTACCTTCGGGATGGCATGAAAACGAATCAAATTCACACGACAGTCAATCCCTCGTAATATCTTTACCAACTCCACTGCATGACGCATTGTATCATTTACTCCATCAAACAAAATATATTCGAAGGAAACGCGACGTTGTTTGCTGAAGTCATGCTTCCGCAGCTCATCAAGTACGCTACTTATTGGATAAGCTTTTTCAATAGGCATTAACTCCAATCGTTCGTGCGAGAAGGGCGAGTGTAAACTGATAGCCAGATGACAATTTGATTTTTCAAGGAAAACCTTCATTCCCGGAATTAATCCGATAGATGAAACAGTGATGCGACGTGGACTCCAGCCATAACCGTAATCAGCCGTCAGTATTTCTAACGCTTTCAGCATAGGCAGGGTATTGTCAAACGGCTCACCCATACCCATAAAAACAAGATTGGTCAAGGTTTCAGCTTCGGGGATAGACAATATCTGGTTCAATATTTCGGTAGCCGTAAGTTGCGCAGTAAATCCCTGCTTTCCAGTCATACAAAACAGACAGTCCATTTTACAACCAACCTGTGACGACACACACAAAGTGGCTCGTTCTTCATCGGGAATATAAACAGTCTCGATAGAGTGACCACCTTCGGTTTTAAATAAGTACTTATTTGTTCCATCGGTCGAGTTAGCGGTATGAATTGGCAATGATCGCCCTACTTCATATTTTTCGCTCAGCAATTGGCGATTCTTGATGGAGATATTCGACATCTCGTCAACGCTGAAGGCGCGTTTTTTATAAAGCCATTCGCTAATTTGCTTTGCAGTAAAGCCGGGCATTCCTAATTCAGATACTATCGCTTTTAATTCGTCGAGGGTTTTGCCTACGAGTGCTATTTTGTTCATGGATGGAGTAGTTGATTGAAAAATAATGAATTGTTGAATAGTTCATAATCTTGAACCTAAAGCTTTGATTCGAACATCTTGGCTCTGACATCTTGGTTCTTGACTCATTAATATCCAACTCCGGCAAAGTTAAGCAAACTTACCGACAAAAAGAAAACGGAATGAAAGAATCATTCCGTTTTCCGAATTTTTAAAATAATATCTGTTTTGACTTATCAGAAAAAATTGATACGGTTATCAACAATATCAGCTTTATCTTTCAAATCTTGAATAATCATGTAAGGCAACGAGTAGCTCATACGACCATTCAATTGCATTTTTTCCATTTTAGCATCAAATGGTTGTGGGTTTACTTGTTTGTTTGAAGTACGAATAACGAATACACCTGCATTACCTTTAATCGGAGCAGAAACTTTATTCAATGCAACAACAGACGATTTACCAATTACTGCCGGTTCCATACCTGCCAAACCAAATTGATATGCTGCAAAGTTAACGCCGGTCGCCACTTTTAGAGAATCTCCCAACGATCCGGCCAATCCTTCCAAAGTAGGAGTTTTAGCTAATTGAGCTGTCAGATTTTTAATCATCAATTCCGCTTTTTTGTCTTTGATAATTTCAGCTTTCAATTGCTCGCTCACTTTCTCAACCGAACGATAACCTTTTTTATTCAATTCAGTAGTCACAGCTACCACAAAGGTAGTTCCGCAGTCAAACACATCCGACACATCATCTTTATCGCTTTTAAATGCCCATTGTACAATTTTACGCGATTGAGCAATATCACCGATACGGTCAGCACTTTTCAAAATATCAGTTGCAGGACGAACGATATATCCTTTTTCTTTTGCTACTTTATCAAATTTATCTGAAGTCATATCAGCAGCAAATTGTTTAGCATCATTGTAGATTTTGCTGTATGATTTGTTACCCGGAGTTACTTTACGTTCAAGGATAGCCAATTTCACTTTGCTACGAGCCGGTGTTTTTGCCATTACTTGCATAATTTGAACACCTTGAGGATTTTTTAGTGTAAACACTTCATTCGTTGCTTTTGAGAAAGCAGCAGCAGACATTTCTTTATCCATGCCCGGAACACCTTCCTGAATCCACCCTATTTCACCACCATTAGCTGCTGTTTGTTTCACAGCCGAATATTGTCTTGCCATAGCAGCAAAATCGCCACCTGCACGAATTGCAGCTACTAAGCTATCAGCTTTTGCAGCATCTTTTTCTACTAAAAATATGTGACGTAATTTTACTGAGTCGGATTGTTGGATACCTGATTGCATGATACGAGCCATGGTGTACGTATCGTTTACAAACATTGGACCTACTATATCACCTGTTTTTCCACTAAAAGCAAATGCTTTTAAATTTGCAGGTACAGTAGCTAAAGAATAGTTTTGACCGTTATACATTACATCAGAGTTTGAATTTACTAATCCTACCACATCATCAGTAGTTTTAAATTCGGCGCTTAGCTTATTAATCCAAGCTTCAGCTTCTTTGTAATCTTCTTTTAATGGTTTTATTTCAAACGCGACATAATTGATTGAACAATTAGCATCTTGTTTGTATTGTTCTTTTTGTTTGTTGTAACGATCTTTTATTTCGCTTTTACTAACAGTTACAGCCGAATCAGAAACAGTATAATATGGTTGAACTACATAAGCCACATCAACACTTGTTTTGCGATCTTGGTAGCTCATTTTTGCATCAAGGCTGTTAGCAACAACTGCTTTAGAAATAAGAGCAGTATATTTTTCTTGTAAAATACTATTCTTTACCGTTTTTTCCCAGAACATCCAATAGCTTTTTGCTTTGGCAAGTTGTTGTTTCATTTCCTCATTAGCAGGAGCTTGCTCTAAGCTATTCAAGAATTGAACTAAAAGTGGACGACTAAATTGACCATTTTCACCGGCGAAAGTACGACGTTGTTGAATTAATGGGTGAATATTGTTACCGATACAACGATCAGACAACTCTTCTTTACTAACTGCTAAGCCAAGTTTTTTAGCTTCAGCATTTAAAATTTTCTCATTAACCATACTTTCCCAAACTGAAGCACGAAGTTGAGTCATCATTTCTTCATTCAATTCCGACTTGCCTGTTTCGATCTTGTATACTTCAGTCATTTGATCAATGCTTGCAGTATAGTCCTTAATATTAATATCTTCGCCAACAATTTTAGCAACTGTTTCTTTTGATTTATTAAAATAAGATGATCCTGAATTAAGGAAGTCGCCTACAATGAAGGCTAATAATGCAAGTCCTACTGCTCCTACCAGCAAAACTCCTTTGCTTCTAATCTTGTCTAATACTGCCATTTTCTTGAAATTTATTTGTGTGTTTTATTATTATTTCGTTTTCTTATTTGAGGGCACGAATATACAAAAAAAATGTTTACACTTATCTAGTTTCTGAAATATTAAGTGTTTTTTATTCAATTATATTCTTGCATTTAATTCGTCTATTAAATTAGTCGCCTGTAGCCATTTTCACTAATTCTATTCTGTTATTGGTTACTTTTACACATTTGATAGTAAAGCCTTCTATCCTGATCACCTCATTCAATTTTGGAAAATGTTGATGATTATTCAATATAAACCCGGCAATTGTCTCATATTCATCCGATTCCGGAATCTGTAGATTAAACTTTGTATTCGCAGTTTTCACTTCCAGTCTTCCTGAGAAAATATATTCCTTTTCACCGGTTTGTTCGGCCATATAGCCTCTGTTATCGTGTTCATCCTCAATTTCTCCGAAAATCTCTTCTATAATATCTTCGAGCGTAATGATACCTGCAGTACCTCCAAATTCATCCACCACCACGGCGATGCTCTTTTTTTGCAACATAAAAAGCTTCATCAGCTTTTGTGCTGCCATATTTTCGGGCACAATCGGAATCTGATTAATCTGCTTTTTCCAGTCATTTTGATGTTCAAACATCTCCGATGAATGGATGTAACCCACGATATTATCAATATCTCCTCTATAAATAGGAATCTTCGACAAGCCCGTTTCGATAAAGGTTTGTTTCAAGGTCACAACATCTGTATCGTAATCCAAAGCAATTATCTCAGTACGAGGCACAGAGCAATCGCGCAATCTCACCTTTGAAAAATCCAGTGCATTTTGAAAAATTTTCACCTCATTTTCCAGTTCTTTCTCATTTTGGTGACTTTCAAAAGTTTCCTGAATCAAATAATTCAAATCAATGCGCGAAAATACGTTTTCCTCAGTAGTAGCACTTATCTTTACCCGCAAGGTTTTCAAAATGCCCATCGAGAGCCATGTACTAAAGCGGGAAATAGGATATAACAGAACGTAAAACAACAATAATAACCACGAAAAAATACGAAGCCATAAATTGGGATTTACTCTAAAAATTGTTTTTGGAAGGAATTCGCCGGTAAACAGCACAATCACTGTTGCCAGAATAGTTTGAAACAAAGTAATCAAAAATTGATTACCAATGGGCTTTAACCACGGAGTCAACACATCGGCCATCAACAAACCGTAAATAACTAAACTTACATTATTCCCAACCAACATGGTGGAAATATATTGCTGTGGATACTTGTAAAAAATGGACAAGATAGAAGAAGTAAGATCACGCTGCTTCTTGTCCAATTCAAACCTGAGTTTGTTTGAAGTAACAAATGCTATTTCCATCCCCGAAAAGAATGCGGAGAAAAGAAGAGTCAAAAGAATAAACGTAAAACTATCCAAAATTAGAAATTAATGTACATTCAGTGTGTTAATTGACCACAAAGATACAATATTTTACGTTGAATTAAATTCATTAGAGATAAAATTAGCTCAAAAACGACAAGAAAAATAATAAAAAAAGTCTGTAATCAAATTACCCGAAAAGTTTCTTCACGAAAACGCAATTATTTTACTAACTACAAATAATTGTTTTTCTGAACCTTAGAAATCATTTTCAAATTTATCCACTTTTTATTTCCAAAAGCAGTTGCAGGACTAAAAAAAAGCAGTATCTTTGCAACCGCTTAGAAAAAGAGATTCAGTAGCTCAGCTGGTAGAGCACATCCCTTTTAAGGATGGGGTCCTGGGTTCGAACCCCAGCTGGATCACTAATTTTTCGAAGCCAATACAAAGTTTGTTGATTTAGTAGCTCAGCTGGTAGAGCACATCCCTTTTAAGGATGGGGTCCTGGGTTCGAACCCCAGCTGGATCACACTTTAAAGCCTTTCAAGTTTTCTTGAAAGGCTTTTTTCATTTCATCAACTTAGCTGACACAAATCAAAAGGGATCAATCGGAAAAGTTATGTTGGTAATGAGCTCAAGCACAAATTTCAGTAAGTCTGAAAAGTCAGCAAGTCTGAAAAGGAAAAATCCGACATCTCTCACTCCCCTAAAATCCACAACGACAGGAATTGAATTATCTCAATTCTGCCATTCAATTCACCCAACAGTTTTATCAAATCATCTATAAAGACACAAAAAAAAGTCGCACAATTTCTTGTACGACTTTTTTTGTGGGCGTTGAGGGATTCGAACCCCCGACCCTCTGCTTGTAAGGCAGATGCTCTGAACCAGCTGAGCTAAACGCCCGAAATGAATTTGAAGAATGACTAAATACGTGGGCGTTGAGGGATTCGAACCCCCGACCCTCTGCTTGTAAGGCAGATGCTCTGAACCAGCTGAGCTAAACGCCCGAATATGCATTCGGTTTGTAATATGCCTTTCTCCAAAAGCGTTGCAAAGATACTGCTTTTTTTCAATCCCACAAGGGCTCTTCAACGATATTTTGAATAAAACATACGAATGGAGAAAAGGAACAGTATTAACGCATTCAAAATCAAGTTCATTGAATTGATACAAATTATTTCAATCATAGTACATTTTACAAATCTACCGAAAAACCGCTGTTTTACCCTTTCGAAAAAAAACCGTACCTTTGCACCCGAAATATTTGCACCCACTGTTCGTATTTGAGAAAATCGGAACAGAAGCGAAAAAATGGAATGTAAATATCTAACACATTAGATATATAATAAAAAACAATGGGAAATATTGTAGCAATTGTAGGTCGTCCAAACGTTGGAAAATCGACCTTATTTAACAGGCTCACGAATAGTCGTAGAGCCATTGTAAACGAAGAAGCCGGAACAACACGCGACCGTCAGTATGGTAAAAGCGAATGGGAAGGACGTGAATTTTCAGTAATCGACACGGGTGGTTGGGTAATAAACTCTTCCGACGTATTTGAAGGCGAGATTAAAAGACACGTAACACTGGCTATCGACGAATCAGACGTGGTTATCTTTTTAGTAGATGTCCAAAACGGAATTACTGATTACGACTTAGAAGTGGCGCAAATTTTAAGAAAATGCACCAAACCGATTATTTTAGCTGCTAATAAAGCAGACACTTTTGAATGGCAGTACCAAATGCCGGAGTTCTACAAATTGGGACTTGGAGAGCCACAAATGGTTTCGGCCATTAACGGACTTGGATCCGGAGATTTACTTGACAGATTACTCACCCACTTCAATCCTGACTCAACCGAAGAGATAGAAGCCGAGCTACCTCGTTTTGCTGTAGTTGGTCGTCCTAATGCAGGAAAATCATCCATCATTAATGCCTTTATCGGAGAGGATCGCACCATAGTTACGGACATTCCCGGAACTACACGCGATTCAATCTATACGCGTTTCAATAAATTTGGTCACGACTTTTATTTGGTAGACACCGCGGGTATCCGTAAAAAAGCCAAAGTAAACGAAGACTTGGAATACTACTCCGTAGTTCGCGCTATCCGCGCCATTGAGAATTGCGATGTTTGTATTTTGATGATAGACGCCACTCGTGGTATCGAAAGTCAGGATTTGAATATATTTTCACTCATCCAAAAAAACAAAAAAGGATTGGTTGTCTGTATCAATAAATGGGATTTAATTGAAAACAAAGAATCGAACGACATTAAAAAGTATGAAGTGAGCATACGTGAGCGTTTAGCTCCGTTTGTAGACTTTCCTATCATATTCACGTCAGTCATCACCAAACAACGTATTTTAAAGGTGGTAGAGACAGCTGTGGAGGTTTTTGAAAACAAGCAACGCAAGGTAGCAACTGCCAAATTGAACGAATACATGTTGCCGGCTATAGAAAACTATCCACCACCTGCATTGAAAGGAAAATACATTAAAATAAAATATGTAACTCAACTTCCGAATACTTCAATTCCTACGTTTTTATTCTTTGCCAACCTGCCTCAATATGTAAAAGATCCATATCGTCGCTTCCTGGAGAATAAAATCAGAGCGAAGTATGACTTTACCGGAACACCAATACAGATTTTTATTCGTCAGAAATAATCTCGAATAACTCTAAAACAAAAGAGGAGCAGAAATAAATTTTCTGCTCCTCTTTTGTTTTTAAAAACGACTAGTTGATCAAAAGCCGCTATAAACAACGTGAATTCTCATCGGCGATTTTACATTCTTTCCACTGCGAATAGTAATAGCACTCATAGAGTTTTGTTGTTTTACCGCTGTCATAATTCTACTCGAGTTGTAAGTAACATCTACCGGCACTAGTCTCAACGTAAGACTTTCGGGCAATGCAGTACCTTTTGTTGCAGCTGTTTTTATTTCGGTTGCAATCAATTTTGCGATATTAAAGGAATAATAAGGAGCCGTAGAAGTAGTTGCACCTACATAAGATCCCAAAACAGCATTTGAACCAGTCGGCAATTGATCTTTAGTAAAGAAATCATTCAATTCGGAATCTTTGATCACCAACAGACTAACTACTCTGGGCTGTGCATAAACAGAAGAATCTAGCTCAGTCACCTCAACTTTTAGAAGCACATTATTAATCGTAAGCTTTTTATTTATAATTTTCGCATCCATCCGCCTTTTCATCTCAGCGAAAGGCACAACCACATCTGTTTGAATATTTGCAGGAGCAGAAACAAAATTAACGCTGTCTTTTTGTTGCAATTTCGCCATAACCGCAGCTTTATCGGGGTGTAAAATTCGATTTACCTGACGAACACTCATGTTAGCAGGAAATTGAACTACTCCCGTGATAATTGTATCCTTCCCATCTCGCACTGTTCGATAATGATAACTATTCTCTAAGCCTATTGAACGAATTGTCAACAATGATGAAGTCCCAAACTTTGGCGTAACATATACACCACCAAAAAATTGCGAAAATGCCTGTTCACTTGAATATTTTGTAGCATCAAAGAATCTTTTCGAAAACTGATCAGACAACTTTATTATTTTATATAAAGAATCAGATTTGACCCCATCTGGATACCTTGCTGTCACAACATTATGTCCCAACCACATATCTGAATTAGAAAAATCAACATAATCAGCTGGATTTAAATTCGTAGCATAATTTGACGTATATTTAAACGTCCCCTTGTTCATTTCATAAACATTCACATCCAAAGGTGCATATTTATCGCCAAAGTAGCTATAGCAAGTCATCACCAACATGGTTGAATCTACAACTGCCCCCTGAGGATATTTAAATCCGATTGGTCCCTCTACTTGTGCTAAAATATCAGCCTGTGTTGTACCGTATTTAGCGTCATAGAAAGAGCCCAAAAGAAATGAATCTGCCTTTGAATACATTGAAGCCACATCAACATTTTGTGTAACAACGTGGAAAGTATCGGCTCCAACAGTTATTCCATCGGACGTTGGTTGAATTCCGTTACCAACATCTACCAGGTTATCGGTACACGAAACGGTCAGAAATGACAGAACAAAAAACAGAATAAATGAATTGTATTTCATGTGAGATATTGAAAAAAGTGACTAATGGGTTAATGAGAAATGAAAATTACAAAAGACTATCATAAAAATTTACATAAGCATCAGCATAATCCTCTTCCGACTGAAAAGGCAAGAATTTTATCTTCGTTTCGTCAACATATTTAAGAACGTCTGCATTTACTTCCGGACTAGATTGAATCACCCCATCGGAATAATCGATGGCTAGTTTTGTAAGGGCTACGTAATCTATAACTTTATCTTTTACCTGCACAACATGTTTGTTTTCAATTCCTTCCAACAACAATCTTTCGGCAAATAAATTTCTGAATGGTTTTTTGAAATCGTCTTTAAATATGGAATAAACAACTTTTGAGTGTTTAAAAAACGGATCGTCGTTAAATGCTTTTTTAATATATAAAGGAGCTAAAGCAGTCATCCAGCCCTGACAGTGAATAACATCAGGTGTCCAGCGAAGCTTTTTTACAGTTTCCATTACTCCTCTGACAAAGAAAATAGTACGTTCATCATTATCATCATACTCCTCTCCTTTTTCGTCGGCAATCGTATTTTTGCGGTGAAAATAATCATCATTATCAATAAAATACACTTGCATGCGTGCAGCTTGAATAGAAGCAACCTTGATAATAAGTGGGTGATCAGTATCGTCAATTATTAAATTCATTCCTGATAACCGGATTACTTCGTGAAGCTGATTGCGACGTTCGTTTACGGCACCAAATTTGGGCATGAATGTTCGGGTTTCTCGCCCTCGATCTTGTACTGCTTGAGGTAAATACCTCCCCATGTTTGCTAATTCAGACTCCGGTAAATAAGGAAAAATTTCTTGCGAAATATACAAAACTTTTGTAACTTTTTTCATGCTTTAATTATCCGATGCTTATAAGAAAATTTTCGGTATGCAAAGATATATAAAAAAAATCGGATATAAACAAGATGTAAAAGGCCTAATGTTAAGTAGACTTATAAGATAATTATCTTATACAAAAATAAATAACAACACTCATTTGCATACATTTCAGCAAATCAAATACATATGGAAAATCTGTTTAATTGGAGTGAATTTTGAGCCCATGCCTATTTATAGAAGTTTAACGAAGTATGAATTTTAATAAAACAGAAACAATCTACTAAAAATACTCCAAAAACTGGGAAGCTCAACGAATATTGAACTTAGAAAGGGAAATACTTGTTTGACAATAATGTAGCATTATTGAATGATTATACAAATAAGTTTTAGTACTTTTGCAGGCGTTTTTTTTGACAAGTAAAAAGTATCTAAATAGTATTAGCAGAACTCTTCAGACAATGAAAATTATACGTTCAAAACAAGAACTTCAAACCGAAATTGAAGCCATTAAACAAAGTGGAAAAACCTTAGGATTTGTACCCACTATGGGTGCATTGCATGATGGGCATAAAGCGCTGGTTAGCCGTGCTGTATCAGAAAACGACTTAAGCATCGTGAGTATTTTTGTAAATCCCACACAGTTTAATAACGCAGCCGATCTGGAAAAATATCCCAGAGATTTGAAAGCCGATGCAGAAATACTTGAGAGCGTAGGTTGTAATTTTATTTTTGCTCCCACTCCTGAGGAAATATACAATCCGGAAGAACTGAACAATCGTTTTGAATTTGATTTCGGGGGACTCGACACCGTCATGGAAGGTCGTTTTCGTCCGGGTCATTTTAACGGTGTAGTACAGATTGTCAGCAAACTTTTTCAACTGGTACAACCAACCAAAGCTTATTTTGGAGAAAAAGATTTTCAGCAACTGGCCATTATTCATCGAATGGTGCAACTACTTAAAATAAACGTAAAAATCATTGATTGCCCGATAGTACGCGAACCATCAGGTCTTGCGTTGAGCAGTAGAAACCAACGACTAACGCCTGACCAACGCAAAAATGCGATTGAAATATCGAAAGTGTTGTTTGAAAGTCGTAACTTTGCAGCCCAATTAGCTCCTAAAGATCTTTCGGAATGGGTTATCGAAAAGATAAACAGCATCGAAGGACTTGAAGTAGAATACTTTGACATAGCAGATGCCCATACACTTCAAACCATTGATACATGGTGCAATGAGGCAGTGGGATGTGTTGCTGTATTTTGCGGAGAAGTAAGATTAATTGATAATATAAGATACAATTTATAATTAGTAAATCGGCCATAAATAGTTGGTTACTAATAATTTTAATTGAAAACTAAAATAAGATGTTAGTTCACGTTGTAAAATCAAAGATTCACAGAGTTTCAGTAACTGAAGCTAATCTGAATTATATAGGAAGCATTACCATCGATACCGATTTAATGGATGCCGCCAATATTATTGCAAATGAAAAAGTAAGCATTGTAAATAATAATAATGGCGAACGAATTGAGACCTACGTTATCCCAGGCGAACGCGGTTCAGGTGTTATCTGTCTGAATGGTGCTGCAGCCCGTAAATTTCAACCGGGTGACATCGTAATTATTATGGCTTTCGCTATGATGGAAATGGAAGAAGCAAGGGTATTTAAACCTGCTATTGTTTTTCCGGACACCGCAACAAACAAGATCATTTAATGATGAACGATTAGTGTTCAATGTTTAACATGACACAGAACTTAAAAACATGAAAGTAGTAATCATAAAATACAATGCCGGTAATATTCGTTCGGTGCTTTTTGCGTTGGAGCGGATTGGTGTGAATGCGATTGTTACGGATGATCACGACGAAATTCGGTCAGCCGACAAAGTGATTTTCCCGGGGGTTGGCGAAGCATCGTCGGCCATGAAGTATCTGCAGGAAAAAGGGCTGGATAAATTAATCGTATCGCTGACGCAACCCGTTTTGGGAATTTGTTTAGGCATGCAACTAATGTGCTCTCATTCTGAAGAGAATGATACGCCCTGTCTTGGCATTTTTGATGAAAAAGTAAAGCTCTTCCCTCAAAAAGGACTAAAAATACCACAAATTGGGTGGAACAATATTGTGGATTTAAAATCGCCACTCTTCGCTGGTATCAACGAAAACTCGTATATGTATTTCGTTCATAGTTATTATGTTGAGAATTGTGACGATGCTATAGCAAAAACCGATTATGTACAGAAATATAGCTCTGCAGTGCATAAGAACAACTTTTATGCAGTGCAATTTCACCCTGAAAAATCGGGTGAGGTAGGACAAAAAATTCTTGAGAATTTTATACACAATATCTAATTTTGATACGGGAGAAATCTAACTAAAATTTACATATAGCACAACTATGTTTGATGACGTAAAGGTTATATTCCGAAATGATCCCGCATCAACAGGAATTCAATTCATATTATACCCAGGACTTCAGGCGATCGTAATTCATAGATATATTTCGCACCCACTTTATAAAATTAGGCTTCGTTTTTTTGCCCGATTGATTTCTCAAATTAGTCGATTTTTCACAGGTATCGAAATTCATCCGGGTGCTGTTATTGGAAAGGGATTCTTTATTGACCATGGCAGTGCGATTGTTATTGGCGAAACAGCAGAAATTGGTGACAACTGTGTAATTTATCATAATGTTACCATTGGCGGAACCGGAAAGCATAAAGGGAAAAGACATCCAACTATTGGGAATAATGTGCTGATTGGTACAGGAGCGACTTTATTGGGACCCATTATTGTTGGTGACAACGTAAATATTGGTGCCGAAACGGTGATAATTATGCATGATGTACCTTCAAATTGCACTGTAGTGGGAGCACCAGGTAAAATAGTGAAACTAAACTCCAAGAAAGTTGAAATCAAACTAGAAAGAACAATAGAACAATAAAACCAAGAACTAGAGCTAAAAAGATATATTAATGACCTTCGAAATACAGCATACCGATCCGACATCAAATGCCAGAGCAGGCAAAATAACTACCGACCATGGTGTTATTGAAACTCCCATATTTATGCCGGTAGGTACAGTGGCTTCGGTGAAAGCCGTTCATCAACGTGAACTTAAAGAAGACATAAAAGCTCAAATCATTCTTGGCAATACCTACCATCTTTACCTCAGACCGGGCATTGATACGCTGGAACGTGCCGGCGGATTACATAAATTCAATGGTTGGGATGGACCAATTCTTACCGACAGTGGTGGTTTTCAGGTATTCTCATTGTCCGAAAACAGGAAATTGAAAGAAGAAGGTGCTACTTTTCGTTCGCATATTGATGGAAGTAAGCATCTTTTTACGCCCGAAAATGTGGTGGATATTCAACGCGTTATCGGAGCTGACATTATTATGGCATTCGACGAATGTACGCCTGGAACAGCCGATTATAATTACGCAAAGAAATCGATGGAAATGACCCATCGCTGGTTGGATCGCGGACTGAAACACTTCGACCAAACAGAACCAAAATACGGTTATTTGCAAACCTACTTCCCGATTGTACAGGGATGTGTATATCCCGACTTACGTCGTCAATCGGCAGAATTCATTGCTTCGCAAGAACGTGAAGGTAATGCCATTGGTGGTTTGGCAGTGGGTGAACCTACCGAGAAGATGTACGAAATGATAGAGGTGGTAAATGAGATACTTCCAAAAGATAAACCCCGCTATTTGATGGGTGTGGGTACTCCTCAAAACATTTTGGAAGGAATTGAACGCGGTGTGGATATGTTCGACTGCGTAATGCCTACCCGCAACGGACGTAACGGAATGCTGTTCACCTCGCAGGGAATCATGAATATGAAAAACGAGCGTTGGAAAAATGATTTCTCACCACTCGACGAATACGGAACCTCGTATGTTGACAGCTTTTATTCAAAAGCCTATTTACGTCACCTTTTTATGAGCAAAGAATTATTGGCCATGCAAATTGCATCAATTCATAACTTAGCTTTTTATTTATGGTTGGTGGGCGAAGCACGTAAACATATCCAAATGGGCGATTTTAGCGTCTGGAAAAAAGTGATGGTTGAACAGGTTGGACGAAGATTATAAATAATTGACGATTGAAACACATGAAAATCGATTATCGCAAATTCGGCTTAAAGCGAATTGACACCTACATAATGGGGAAATTTTTGGGAACGTACTTCTTCTCATTAATTCTCATCCTGAGTATTTCGGTGGTATTCGACTTGACCGAAAAACTCGACAATTTTTATGATCACGATGCGCCTTTAAAGGCTATTGTGTTTAATTACTATCTCAACTTCATTCCGTATTACATGAATATGTTCAGCCCGCTGTTCACATTCATTGCTGTTATTTTCTTCACGTCCAAAATGGCTACCAACACAGAGATTGTGGCTATTCTGGCAAGTGGCGTAAGCTTTAAAAGGCTAATGCTCCCCTACTTTCTTTCTGCATCATTAATAGCTCTTATTTCATTTGGATTGGGAGGTTTTATTATCCCACCGGCACAGGTAAAAATGCTCGAGTTCGAAGACAGATACATTCATAAGTTCAAGACAGAGAATGCATCCAACCTACAAATGGAAGTGGAAAAAGGTGTGATAATGTACATCGAACGCTTTGAAATAGCAAACAATACTGGCTATCGTTTTTCGTTGGAAAAGTTCAAAGGTAAAACCTTAGTATCGCGACTTACCGCACAATCCATCACCTGGGACTCGGCTCACAGCTGGAAAATGAATGACTATTTGCAACGTGATTTCCGCGGTATGCGCGAAACCATTACCAAAGGAACAACCAAAGATACCACGATAAACGTGCAACCAAAGGAGTTTTTTATTACTTCGAAGGAAGCCACTCAAATGAACGTTCTCGAATTGCGGAACTACCTGGTAAAACAAAAAGAAAGAGGAATAGGAAACGCACAAGCCTTTGAAGATGAATACTACAAACGATATTCAATGCCACTTGCGGCGTTTATTATGACGTTGATTGGCGTATCGCTTTCGTCTCGTAAAGTACGTGGTGGAATAGGGTTACACCTTGGCATCGGATTGGCATTGAGTGCCTTCTACATTTTATTTATCACCATGTCCACCACATTTGCAGTAAACGGCGTAATGTCGGCATTCGCTGCCGTTTGGATGCCAAACATTGTTTTTGCATTGATTGGTATTTATTTGTACCGCACTGCTCCGAAATAAGATCGTCCTTTAGTTGAGGACATTTATAAAAATGAACCCGGACTGAATCTCTTCTTAGAAATTCAGCCCGGGTTTATTTATATCCCATCTTCATATCATTACATTATTCTTTCAATTTTGCAAAATACATAGCGAATGAACGATACAAGAAGTGTGTCCATTTACCAAACGGAACAATGATCAATGCCCATTGAACCAATACAGTCAGGTGGAAAATGTACAGCCATTTGTTTGCGTCAAGCATATCAAGGTCGATAAACAGACGAACCAGAAAAGCGGTTAACCCCATCAGGAACAACCATACTACAAAGAAAATATCGGAAGGTTGTGAGTGTTTGCTTACTTCTTTTTGCTTCTTCATACGGCTCGAAACAAAATCCACCGTCACCACAAATACGATAGCACTCATTACATATCCAAGTATGATAACAAACATATTTTGGGACGAAAACCAGTCGAGTGCAACCGTGGTAAAGAGCAATGATAAATAACCGATGACCAAAATAAAATGCTCGAACCAGCGGAACTGATTATCGTCGCAGCCCAATGCCCGTTTCTGTGTAAACATGTGAATGAATAATTCACCCATGCTTTTTACGTACTTGCCAAACGACACGTTGACTTTAGGTTTCAGAATGGTGAAGTACCACATGCGCGCCACGTTGGGTAATAAAACAACCAAACCAACGGTTCCAATGGCTATCATTTCGAACATATGCCCAAAGTGAACCATTTTCTCCAACTCAAAACCAACCGACACAACGAACGCTATTACCCCCACGAAAGTAAGAATAAAAGCTGACAAACTAATGGGCAATGATTTATAGAGAAGTCCAGAAAGACCTGTCCAGTCGTATTTTGCTGTCAAATATCTGCGCAGCGACATCATCAACTCACCAGGATTGGCTTCTTGCGGACAATGGGTGGAACATTCGCCACAGTAATAACACTCCCAGGGTTTGAGGGATGCTTTGATATCGTCTTCGAGCCCAAGCGCGCTTAATCGTACCATTTCGCGCGGGAACGAATCGTCCTCGGTTGATAGTGAACAAACTGCCGTGCAGTTACCACAGTTGTAACAGGCGTTGAAGTTCACAGCGCCATATTTGTTCAGTTCTTTTCCAAATGCAGGATTTATATTTGCCATTAGATTTATATTTTGAACCACATAGGCACATAGCTAACACAGAAAACTTTTATTGCATTTTTTTTAATGAATATTGTGTCCTATGTGCCTATGTGGTTAATAATTATTTATTCAATTTATACGTGTAATACTCGTCCATATCATCCACTTCACCGGTTTTTACAAACCCGTATTTCACGAGCGACATAAGGTAATAAACCACTTCATCCGAAGGCATATTGAGCTTTTCGGTAAGTTGTTTGATTGTCAAATCTTCATCTTTCAACGCTTCAAGTATCTGTTTTTTGATAGCATTGAAAATCTTCAGATTCTCTTTGGCCTGCTCAGGGATTCCGCCCAGTTTCTCGCGCAGGTATTTTGCTGTTTTTCCTTTTTCTACTTCACCCCTAGCCCCTAAAGGGGAACTGGAGTTAGTTCCGTCTTGTATATTGTCTTGAATATCTTTCATCTCAATTAATTATGAATTGTAAATTATGAATTGTGAATTAAACAAGTGCATCAATCATACTCATTATTTCCTTACTCGAACAGGCTATCAGATTCACGGCATCGGGGTCGCAAACCGGAGCACACATACCGCAACCTTTACAAACCGTACTGTTGATTTCAGCGATTGTTTTACCATCTTTCTCTACTTTCACAATAGCATCAAACGGACAAGCTGATTCGCAAGCACCGCACCATGTACATTTCTCCGGGTCGATAGTAGCAACCAACGGGTCGGTTTCCAATTCTCCTTTGCTCAAAATAGAATACGATTTTGTTGCAGCAGAAAGTGCCGAGTTTACCGATTCGGCAATATTTTTTGGACCCTGACAAGCTCCGGCAATCGTAATTCCATCAATCACTGTTTCCACCGGACGAAGCTTCATGTGTACTTCGTTGTAGAACTTATCGCGACCTTTCGGTATCTTGAATAAACTTCCTATTGTATTATCGACACGGGGCACCATACCGGTTACCAACACCACCAAGTCGGCTTCTACTTCTATTTCACGACCATTTGTCAAGATATCGTTGATCTTCACAATAGTCTTCTTGCCTTCGGTAATTACGGTTGGCAGCCCATCTTCGTACGATTGCAGGTAAATATCGCCCGAGCGCAATGAATCGGCGTAGAGTATTTCCTGTTTCCCATAAGTACGCAAACCACGATTAAAATGATAATTGTTGATATCGGCAAATTTTTGCTTTGCAGTAACCGCAGCATGAATGGTAGAAGTACAACAGTTGCGGGAACAATAGGTATTCTCACCTTCTGTCTGACGACTACCCACGCAATAGATATAAGCAATATTCTTAATCTGTTTGCCATTGTAAGTAAGCTTATCAAACTGTGTATCGATCATGCGCTTGAATTGTGGCAAGGTGATAACATTATCCGAAGTAGCATATCCAAACTCACCTTTTTCAGGGGTATAAAAGTCGAAACCGGTAGCCATAAGTACCGAACCTGCATTGATTTCAGTTATCAAATTCTTATCAGAATCACTCGTACTTGTGCGCACTTTCAGCGATATATCCCCAACACTTCCTTTGTTTTCGATTACTTCGCTGTTTGTCATTAAGGTGATGTTCTTGTGTTTCAATAACTCAGCCGAAAGGCGTTTGATCATATCAGCCCCCGTTTCTGTTGTCGAAAATAAGGAGCCCAACTCTGCTACATGACCTCCAACAATTGGGTCTCTTTCGATAAGATATACCTCTGTGTCTTTTTCGGCCAACGAAATGGCAGCTTTCATACCGGCCACACCTGCACCAATGACTGCAACAGCTTTCGTGACTTTAATCTTGTTTGTTTCCAATGCATCCGCGTAACGCGCTTTGGCAATGGCCGCCCTAACCAAATGAATTGCCTTTTCGGTAGCACCTATTATATTGTCGGAGTGCGCCCACGAAGCCTGTTCGCGGATATTGGCATGCACATAGGTATATTTGTTCAAATCGGCACGAATGGACACATTGCGAAAAGTCAATTGATGAAGTTTTGGTGAGCACGAAGCTACAATCACTCCATCGAGATCATTGGCTTTAATGTCGTCCACCATATCGCGCTGATTCGTATCGGAGCAGGCAAACATCGTTGTTTTAGCAATAAAAACAATATCTTCTCCTTCGACCGACTGGCGAACTTTTTCTACATCTACATAATCGGAAATATTACCACCGCAATGGCAAATATAGACTCCTATCTTTTTCTTTTTCATGCCTGTTGAATTAAATAACTAATAGCTTCGGACGATGCGGCACCTGCCGAGAGAATTGAATCCGGAATATCCATTGGTCCGGTGGCAGTACCGGCCACGAAAACGCCTTCAATGCTTGTTTTGGCGGGGCTGGCAAGCATATCACTTTGTCCCACAAAACTAAACGGATCGAGTGCCAACGTTTCATTGACAAAGAATTTATCGATGCCTTTATTGGGCAATACGCCGGTCGATAAAATAACCATATCGTGTTCCGCTTCCTGCAATTTTCCTTGGTTGATATCTTCATATCTGAGTAGCAGGTTTCCACCCTCTTTTTCCGAAATTCGTCCTATTTTCCCCTTCACAAAGTTTACCCCCATACCTTTGGCTTGTTGATAGAATTCTTCAAATCCTTTACCAAATGAACGGATGTTGATGTAATAAATCGTTACATCAGCCATTGGCAATGCACCCATCAGCAGTTGAGCCTGTTTAATGGAATACATACAGCAAATCTGCGAGCAGATAGGATTGTCAACCGAAGCATCGCGCGAACCAACACAAAGTACATAGGCTATTTTATCGGGCACTTTTCCATCTCCGGGACGAAGAATGGTATTGAACGGACGGGTTGGCGCCAATTCACGCTCCATTTGCAATGCAGTAATCACGTTTTTATATTGTCCGTAACCATAACGAGGCATTTTCTTAGCATCGAACATATCAAAACCGGTTGCAATAACTACTGTTTTTACATGCAAATCCAATACTTCAACTTCTTGAGTAAAATCAATACAATTAGTAGGACAAACCTTCTCGCAAGCACCACACAAGGTGCAATTATCAATATCAATAGCAGCAGCCTTAGGACTACAAATGCTGAACGGAATAAATGCCGCTTTACGACCGATCAATCCAAACTGGTATTGATCACGCACATTTTGCGGACAAGCTTTTTCGCACAACTGGCAAGCTGTACAATCTTCCACACGAACGTAACGGGGATGTTTGGTTACTTTAGCTGTAAATTCATTGTCACTAATTTTGCGGATATCACCCACTTCACTTCCGGTAAAAATGGTAATGTTCGGGTGACGCGAGATCTCAGAAACCTTTGGAGTAGTGATACAAGCCGAGCAGTCGAGTGTTGGAAACACTTTGCTGAGCATAATCATTTTACCACCCACCGAAAGTTCTTTATCTACCAAAAGCACTTTAAAACCTGTGTTGGCAAGATTCAATGCCGCCTCACCACCGGCAATACCGGCACCAATGACTAAAGCGTCGTAGCTGATATTTTTAATTGGGTTTTCCATTAGGCATGTAGTGTTTTAAGTAAATACTCATTGAAGGTACGCATCTGTTTTACAAATGATTCGCTACAAACCGAACAGATGGCAGCCATACGCAAACGAGCCGGTTCAATTCCATTTTCTTTCATCAAGTTGTGCGTTTTGCCCACCAAATGACCTGTTTTCTCGGTACATGATTCACCAAAAACACAGTCACTACCGTCGGCGGCAATAAACACGCCGTCGAATCCTTTTTCGTAGGCATACAGTATCCAACTTGGTTTTATTCCACTTGAACAGGGAATAGAAATGGTATACACGGTAGGTGGGTAATGTAGTTTGAGCAATCCGGCCATATCAATGGCCGGATCGGATATTTTTTCGGTGGAAAATACCAATATCTTCGCACTCTTTTTGTTTAGTTCTGACATGATGGTCAATTTAATGTGTTTTACTGAACGGAAATTACGCAAATCAGATTTCAAAATGAACTACTCATCCATATAAAAATTCAGGAGCAGCCTTCATTTGCGTAATTTGCGTTCTAATCCATTACAGAAGAAATTATTTTTTCTTCATGTAAACCTTGAAGTAGCCATTTTCCTCAGCAAAACCAAGGTATTCATGACCTTGTTTACCACACCATTTCGGAATGTCTTGTTTTGTTCCTTCGTCTGAAGAAAGAATTTCCATTACATCACCGGCTTTGATAGTACCAATGGCTTTTTTTGCTTCCAAAAGCGGTCCCGGACAAGCTGTTCCACGTGCATCTACCGATCTTGCTACATCTACTGATTTTAATTCTTCTGCTGTCATTTTCTTTTTATTTTAAATGATTAATATTTTGTTGCCAGACGATGGACAACAGACGACAGAAAATTATATTTCCCTTAACTGTTGACTGTCGTCAGTTGTCTATCGACTTAGATAAATAGTTGTATCGAACTTTCACCTGCATCGGCTACAAATGTTGCAGCTCCGGCATAACTTAAGTTTGGATAATCAATAAATTCCTCTTTTTTGAAGCCCATCAGCCCCATCGACATTTCGCAAACAACGATTTCGATTCCCAACTCACCCGCTTCTTTGAACATGGTTTCCAGAGACATCACATTCTGCTTTTTCATAAGGTAGCCAATCATCATTGGTCCCATACCGGCCATATTCATATTGGATAGTTTGAGTTTCTTTGTTCCTCTTGGGAGCATGCAACCGAACATTTTAGAGATAATGTCTTTCCCTTTAGGCGATTTTTTAGGGTCACGCAGAGCAGATAGCGACCAGAACGAGAAAAACAATTTCACTTGAGTGTCCATGGCTGCCGCAGCAATAGAAATTACCATTGCGGCAAGGACTTTGTCTAAGTCGCCCGAAACTACTGCAATCGAAAGCTGGTCTTTGCGGGAGTTTTCTAACTGAGAAATTTTATCTTTCAGAGCATCAATTTGCACTTGCAATTGTTCAATAGATACCTTTTGATTGTCTTCCATTTTGTTTTTATTTTTAAATGATTCTGATTAAAGAAATTCTTCTGCAAATGTAGGTGAATAAAAAAACGGAAATGATTTTTATCGCGTGTGGCTGCATACATTATTTTGTGATATGCGTCACATTATATATCTTTGCACCCTATTTTGTCAAATCAACTACAAATGCAAAACGATTGTAAAAATTGTCCGTTTAATTCAAAGGCTGCAGCCATGCTAAGCGACTGCAGTTTCGATCAGCTTTCTGAGAATCATCTGGTTCTTAAATTCAAGAAAGGCGACAGCATTATCAAGCAAGGGATGTATTCCACCAACGTAGTTTTTCTTCGTACAGGGTTGGCTAAAATTCATTTGGCAGGTCCGTATCATGAGCAAATCGTAAAACTGGTAAAAGCTCCAACATACTTAGGATTACCAACTACTTTCGGAGACAAAATCAACCAATATTCAGTTACAGCAGTTTCGGAGGTTGAAGTTTGTTTTATCGACGTAGAGGTTTTTCAAACCATCCTGAATGAAAACAGAGAGTTTTCGCATGAAATAATACTGGAACTTTGCCGAAATGAATTAGAATCATTTCGTCGTTGCGCCAATCGCACTCAAAAGCTTCTACGTGGAAATATGGCAGATGCTTTGCTCGAATTTTCCGATAAAATATTCCTGTCAGATACATTCACGTTGCCACTTTCGCAAGTAGAGTTGGCCAACCTTGTTGACACCAGCCGCGAGAGTGTAAGTCGCATTCTGACCGAGTTTGACAAGGATGGGATTATTCAATTAAATGGCAAAGAGATTCAAATCACAAATAAAAAATCATTGCAACTCGTTAGTCAAAACGGGTAGACCAATTAAAATATCGAATTAAATTAATGGGAATAGAGAAAGCTATCTTTCAACGCACCGAATTGCTAATTGGCAAAACGAAGATGGAGCGTTTGAGCGAAAAACGAGTAATAATTTTTGGTGTTGGAGGTGTAGGAAGCTGGTGTGCCGAAAGCTTGGTGCGCAGCGGAATAAAACATCTTACTATTGTCGATTCCGACAGGGTGTGCGTGACGAATATCAACCGTCAACTAATGGCAACCACCAAAACAGTGGGCAAAGTAAAAACAGAAGTGCTAAAAGAACGCCTGTTGGAAATCAATCCGAAAGCAGAAATTACCGCTTTGCAAAAAATATACAGTCCGGAAACATCCGAATCGTTTGAACTTGACGAGTACGATTTTATCATTGATGGTATCGACAGCCTGGCTAATAAAGTGCACCTGATACAAACTGCTACCAAGACAAATGCCACCTTCTTTTCGTCAATGGGAGCTGCATTAAAGATTGACCCTACGCGTATTAAAGTCGCTGAATTTTGGAAAGTAATGGGCTGTCCGCTAGGTTCTGCATTACGCAAAAGACTAAAGAAATTGGGAGTTCCAAGCAAAAAATTCATGTGCGTGTACAGCGATGAATTTCTCGAAAACCTAGGTGAGAATGCCTCGTGTGGAACTGAAAAATGTTTATGTCCTAAAGCGCAGAACGGTCCCGGCGATCCCGATTTGGTAAATCATGAATGGTGCAGCATGAAAGCACAAGTGAACGGCACAAGTTCGTATATGCCTGCCATGTTCGGCATGACCATTGCCGGGCTGGTAATGCAGACTATTTACAAAGAAGAATAGTTGTGTAGAGCCGCACGGATGTGCGGTTTTGTTTTTACACAGAATACAATATAAAGATAGAGCCGCACATCCGTGCGGCTCTAC
>Ga0302321_100000771_pt1 | contig 27799 bp, 23 predicted proteins | sample Fen_T0_1_FD_202505 | JGI IMG/M metagenome (GOLD analysis project Ga0302321, IMG submission 202505) | Peat permafrost microbial communities from Stordalen Mire near Abisko, Sweden - Fen_T0_1 | ecosystem: Environmental > Terrestrial > Soil > Wetlands > Permafrost | place: Sweden: Abisko... | reverse complement strand
CAAAATCAGTGTCAGATAGTGAATTCAAATTCTTCCTTAGTATCTGCGCCATTAAATGAATTGAAAACGCAACAGTAGTTCCGTTATCTCGATTTCTTATCCCGATACAGGTAATTCTTGGAGTTCGGCCGTGAGTATTAAAAAATGACTCGCAACTATAGTGAATGACTAGCGTTTTGTTTTTCTTCTCCTTGAGTTCTTCAATTTTTTTCTTTCCCCTCCGTCTATCATCCAATCTTTCCGATGTAAAAAAATTCATAAGGGGTCTGCTCTTGTTTTAAAAATTAAAGGTTGCTGCCAACGCTTGGCTATGAAGCGTTACTTTTATCCTTTAAAAAATTATTAATCAAAAGTAATGCTTTATAGCCGTTGTTGGTAGCTGTTGCGCTTGGACAATCTTTACACTTGATCTTTTAAAAAGTCCCGCGTTTCCATTAGTGAAAATCCTAATAGGTTCAAACCTCTCCAAGTGTGTGGGTTGTCAATATTGTTTGAGTCCTGCGATAGTCCAATACCCCAAATTGGGTCCACGGGACTTGCTTCCACTAAAACTCTGTCCCCAGTGTTTATCAAATAGTCCCCAAGTTTTTGGTTTTGACTGAATTTATAGATGTTTCCACCTTTGACAATTTCGAATTTCCGTTTGTCCCAAGTTAACTGGTCAAAGTTCTTTATCTGTCGTCCTAACTCTTTCACTTCTCCAGGTTTATCTGCTTTGATAATCTTTGCAAATATTTCATTGTCCCCAAATAGTTTGGCTTTACTTGCCATCATCCAGTGTTCTGAAGTTTTATATTCAACGTTGTCAGATGTAAACGGTGCAAAGAACCATTGGCTAAAGATAAATTTTCCAACTTCCTCGTTTTCCTTGCTTGAATGTCCCCAGAAGAAAATATACTTGATTGCTTCTCCGCTGTCGAACTTATCTTTTATCCAATTTATGTCGTAGGTCATCTCGTCTTTGGCCAATTGCTACCAACGTTTATGTTTGCGCAGTGGCGGAATTTGAAAAACTAAACTGTCCGCCACAGCTAAACGTTGATTGAAAGATAAAACTAAAAGCTTAAACTACACCCGCCATTGCGTAAACATTTTGTTGGCTGCCGTTTTCTTCACTCAAATGTCTCATCAAAGGTTTTGTCAAATGTCCTCTGTGATATGCCAGTCAGTCTAGTCACGAGGTCTTTCATTTTTTTATTTGCATCCTCAGCTCTGTCGGCCTTCAATAAATTATCAATCAATATTAGTTCATTAGAAATGTCCTTTTTCTCAGAGTTATATCTCGAGGCAAATTGTTTGTATTGGTCTCTCAGTAACTTAGTTTCCTTTATCAGTTTTGCATTCTCCTCAGTCAATTTAACGTTTGAAACTCTAATATTTTGTTTCTCAACCTTAAAGGAATCTATCTGAGTCTGTAGCAATATTTTTTCATTCTCCAATGTCGCTCTTTTAACGTCCCAGAGTCCAGTGAAAAAGGAATACCCAACTGTCAGTAAACCAAAAACAATTGCGGCAATCGGAGCTAAAAATTGTGGATTCTTAATCAATGGCCTCTTTAGATGTCTGATTTCTTCTGTCAACTTTGATTTCTCCAATTGAAGCTTATCGATTTCTTGTTTGAGTTTCTTCTTCTCCAGTGGTGCTGTGTTAGTCATAAGATTTTTATTTAGCCATCAACTAAGTTGTCATTGTGACGTTGTCTAAGTTGTCCAGAAAATGCAATTGTATTTAAGTCAGATGTCGATAAATACCCGGCAATTGAGTCACTGCATAACTTTGCCTACTGCAATTTGTAACCTCCATTTTCAAAAAAAATCACAAATGAACAACTTCATTAGCTGTTCCCATAAAACCAACACTAACAGTTCGTATGTCTATGGCTGTACCACCAGAGGATCCTAAATATTCAGGAAAATTATTAGGTATTTCTTCAAGAATAGATTCAGCTATTTCTAGTTGTTTTTTCTCTGCTTCTTGTTGTTTCTCAACAAAGTCATAAAACTTATTCTTATTATCATTATCACTAACCTCAACTATTTTTTCATAATAATAACTAACAATACTATCTGCAACAAAGAACTCACGTTTCTCTTTGGACATGAACGAAGTAATATCAAACCCAAATATTGTATTAAGTGCATTGCTACTGTTTAATAATTCTTTGTATTTATCGTGTGACTTTCCGATTTTATTCATTGAAATAGTAATCATTAGATAATCCCCAGCAGCAAGATTATCAATAACAAAATTACCGTCTATATCAGTAGATACAATTCTAAAATCAGAATCTTTAGAATATTTGTATAACCATACCGAACCCCCAATCTCTGGCTTATATTCGTAATGAATTTCCTTGTATGAAATATTTCCTTTGACAGAGCTAAAAGGTCCGAATTTGTATAAAAGAACAAATGCAATAACTGCTACAATAACAAAAAGCCAAGTGTATTTTTTCATGCCAATTATACTTTAATATGATCGTTTGTCTAATCTCTTTTTGAAAATGGCAGCCAACGTTTGGATATAAGCAATTGCTTATATCCCTTTATTGTCCCCGAAGGTAAAGCGACCAACTAAATTATCCAAAGGGCTTATCAATTGCTCAAATCCTTTCTTGGTAACATGTGTGTAGCGCTCGGTGGTGCGTGAGCTCTCGTGCCCAAGAAGCGATTGTATATATCGCAGGTCAGTGCCGCGCTCAAGCAAATGTGTCGCAAAACTGTGCCGTAGGGTATGAGCGCTTATGTTTTTGCGAATGCCTGCCAGTCCTGCACTTCGCTTGATAATATTATTTACACTGCGCGCACTGTAGGGCTGTTGCCCAGGCCCTTCAAACAACCAATGATTAGGTTTGTGCTGTCGACAATACTCATCGGCAAATTGTAAGGCCACTTTCGAAAGCAAGGTTACGCGGTCTTTGGCTCCTTTGCCACCGCGCACATAAATCAATCCACGGTCTGCATCAAGGTCGGCCAAGGTTAGATTTAGCAACTCGCTCATGCGAAGACCTGCAGAATACAAAAAGAAGAGGATGCATTTGTGTTTTATGTTCATTGTCTGCTCAAACAGTGCCCTTGTTTCTTCTTCGCTCAGCACAATGGGTAGTTTACTGTCTTTGCGAGGCCGCTCTATATAGTATGTCTTTCTCTCGCTGCGCTGAACACGTTCCAGAAAGAATTTGATCGAATTGACTGCTTGGTTCTGAGTGGAAATACTTACTCGTCTACTTTCCACCAGGTAATGAAGAAACCGATGGATGTCGTGCTCGTCTATGGCTTCACAGGTTTTTGGATAAATGAAAGACAGAAAAGTTTTGAATTGCGATTCATAATTTTTGATGGTAGCATCACTGTAACGCATTATACTCAATGCCTCGCTGTAGCAGGCAGGCACTGTTACCCAGGCTCGGGTCAATGCATCGGACAGTACTTCTCCAGGCCCTTTGCTCCAACCTGTTGCTACCACTTCGGCAAAATTGGAGAGACTGATTTTGAGTTTTGTTAATTCCGAAGACTCATATAAAATGAGGTAGCACTGGTGCGTGGCCGAGTATTTTCTGCCAGCCCAATTGTTTACAATCCTGAATGATTCTTTTTGAAGCTTTCCACGAACAGCAATAAACAAATGGTTTTCATGCCAGACGGGTTCTAACGTTAAAAGGAGTGAATTCATTGAGCAATAGTAGACGGTTATGAAATCAAGAGCCGTTTATTAACCGATTACTTCCGTTTATAATCGTTTGCCAACGGATATATTGAAAATGGGGACTCATTTCTTGAAAGTGATCATCGATTTTAAATCTTTTGCTACTTTGCCCCTCAAATACTATAATCCAATTGCAATGAAGAAATTAGTTCTGCAACGAATATTTTTTGTTCTCTCGGTTTTTATTGCAGGCAATGCCAATGCTCAATCAGACTTTATTGCTGCCATCAGCGAAATAAAAATGTTTCAACAAGAATTAGATAAAGAGTATCGAGATCCGGCTAAGTCGCCCCTTGGAAAAAAAGCAGCGCAATTTCAGGGTCATGAATTTTTTCCAATCAATTTGAAATTCAGAATTACAGCTAAACTGAATGTGAAAAGCAACAGTCCCTTTTTCATGATGAAGACTACTTCTATCTATCCAAGCGAGGAACGTATCTATGGGATGTTAGAATTCTCATTGGAAGGAAAGAAATATCAGTTGCCGGTTTACCAATCTTCCAGCCTGATGAAGACACAGGAATACAAAGACTATCTTTTCTTTCCGTTCACCGACTTGACCAACGGTTTCGAAACTTACCACGGTGGGCGCTACATTGACCTGCGTATTCCAGAAGGAGAGGAGATCATTATTGATTTCAACAAAGCTTACAATCCATATTGTGCTTATGCGTCAGGATTCTCCTGTCCGATTGTGCCAAAGGAAAATCATATTGAGATGAGAATACCTGTAGGAATAAAGTATCAGGAGAAAAAATAAATTCACATCTTATCAATGTCTTCTAATGGGATGTGTCACCGTCTTTTGCAGGAGACGGTGCTTGAATCAATTTTAATAAATTATATCATTTAATTACTTCATCAAAGAAATCAAATACTTCTCTATGTGCTAAAGGAAGATTATTTGCCTGACAATGGGCATCTGCCCCCTCTTCCACTGTCATTACACGTAATTTTTTCTTACCCCTTAACCCATCATAGCACAATTTTGTCTGTTTTTTAAAAGAGCCGTTTTCTCCTTCTCCAACAATACAAAGCATAGGACATTCAATCATACTTACATCAACTTTCCAAGGTTTAAAAGAATCCATGGATTCCTTATAGGAATTTACTCCCACTTGCCAAATAAAGAATTTTTCAACGGCAATTGCTTCTAGCGGATTTATGAACTTAGCTAAAACGTTTGCGGCTCCCATTAACAGACCAGGATTCGATTTAAATGGTTCGGGCATAAAATCTTCCATGTATTGATGCCAATCGACCAAGGGACAAGCGGCTGCGCATGCTTTAATTCTCTTTTCATAGGCAACTGCCCTGGTGATGATGTAACCACCCAGGCTGACGCCATACGTAACAATTTTTTTAGGGTCAACATCGGGTCTTTCCAAAAGGTAGTCTACAACAATTTTCATTACAACTTCCGTATCATGGCGGTAATGCAATCCATTAAACGCAGTTGCCCCTTGACCGGGGAAGTCAATCAGAAGGACGTTATAATTCCTACTGATACCCGCTGCTCCACCCCAGAAATATAAATCCTCGACAAAGGTCTCGCCGCCCCCAATCATAATTAATGTGGGATTTTTTGAGTTGATGTTACCTGCGGGTTTCATAAAATAGGCCGGTAGTTTTTTGCCTTCATAAGGCATTTCGATTATTTCAATTACGGGATTGAACAACTTTGCAGCATTGATAAAACATTCTTTCATTTTGGAATAAGTCTCACGAAAAGAGGGATCCTTGTATGACAGACTTAAGCTTGCACAGCGATAATAGGTAACCGCACGCAAGAATGCATCTCGTGCGCTTTTTTCATGGCCGTTCATAAGGGACTCCATTGCCTGGGATTCCACTTTTTCTGCGATACCTCTGAATTCTTTTGTCCATGTTTCAGGTTTATTGGGTTGGATTTTAGAGGCAGCATAAAAAACTTCTCCTATTGTTGAGCCTCCATACACCTGATAACCCAGCGCATAGCATTGAAGCCAAAAATCAATCTCCGGATTATTTTTAAAATAAATAAGATTTTTCTGCCTTCCCTGTGTTTTTACTTTTTCTTTTATAAAAATTCCTCTTATGAGTTTAATAAGATTATTCTGCTTGGTCGATGCTTTTGCTTCTTTCATAAAAATTCCTCCTATTAGTTTAATATGTTATTTATCGATCTAATTGCAACGAACGCTCGGCTATAAAAGAATTTCATCACTCCCGTCCCAACATCGTCTCCCGTGAGGGGCCGATGTGAATAAGAAGCGTTTAATTTATTTTTGAAATATTTATTGCCATGTTTCTTTAATATTTTCCAAAGACGAACAAGTTTTAATCCTGAAACAACCTGAACGATAACAGCTAGCATCAAAAGGGTTTCACCAATTGAATTACGATATATCTTTCTCGCTGAATCATAAATTCGATATGAGCTTGGTCGCCAGCATACACCATAATTTGATTTAATAAATGGATGCCGACAAAAACAGAAATAGTGATACCCGCAAAATAGTGTAGCTTCCGTATCATAGATTAATGAATTAGCAATGATTTTTTTTGAATTGTATGCGCACTAAAATACCCGAGACATCCACCCGTAATATTTGAAATAGGATTGCCGGGACTGGCAGGTGCATTTAGGCCTGTGTTTATTGTTTCACTTAACCCAAACAGGTATTGATAAACTTGCTCATCAATGCACATCATTTCAAGAGTCGCACTGTCGCCCTCGTTATAATAATTATTGAAGCCAACAGGTTGTCTTACGCGAGTGCCATTCGTAGATTTGTCATTACGAACGCGAATGAGTGGAATATGATCGCTACCCTCGAACGCATTGAATCGATAAAAATTGGTAACACCAGCCGGATCCTCATAAACAGGAGTAAGTGCAAACCCCGAATCTGTTGTGGGGTCACCTTCTGCAAAAAGAGTATCGAGTTCTACTTGGTAAGGCATTTTACAGACCGATGTGTAAATTTTACCTTCTAAAAAAACAGAGAGCGTATACGTTCGCGCCTCCACACCAACGGTGGTTTTTGTCTGATAAAGCCCATCAAGAATCAGCGAGAGCGTATCGACATTGCCAACATCGTCAGAAATTATAACGGTAGCATTGTTGATCGTAACATATTGATTACTGTCTTTGAAGTGCTGACTGTTACTAACAATTACAAAGTAAGGACCGGTCTGGTTTGTCACTGCCCCTTCAATAACAACAGCCGGTTCCACACCTTTCAAGTTGTAGTCGATTACCTTTTCGCAGGATGAAAAGACTATGGTAATTAAAATAGCAATTAGGATATTCTTGTTCCTGCTCATACTTATTTGAATTTGCAGTTGAGCGATAGAGAAGGTATCCATCGGAAAAGTGAAAGTTGTACAATCTCCGTTGTGCCAGGATGCTGTGTACTTTCCTGGAACCTGAAGCTAAAGGCATTTTGTTGCCCATAGGCATTGTAAATGCCAAGTGAAAGTTCTGATTCAAAATTTTTCCGATTGTAGAGTTTGTAGGTAGCGCCGATATCCAGTCTGTGGTAGTTGGGCATGCGATAACCATTCCGTTCTGTATAAAGCCAAACCACTTGCTGGTCTACTATGTACTTGCCACTTGGAAATGTGGCAGCATTCCCCGTTCTGAAAACCCATGTACTCGCAATATTTAAACGCGGTGAAACATCATAGCTGAGTACAAGTGAGATATCATGCGTTCTGTCCTGTCGTGCGACATACCAGTTATTTTTATTAATGCCATCAATTTTTTTTTCTGTTCGCGAAAGTGTGTAACTCACCCAACCCGTTAATTTTCCGGATCGTTTCTTTGTGAAGAATTCAATTCCATATGCTCTTCCTATACCATCAAGCAATTGTGTTTCGATAGCGTTGTTTGAAAATACATCAGCACCATCTTTATAGTCGATCTGGTTTTGTAAACTTTTGTAGTATCCTTCTACGCTTATTTCAAATCCATCGTTATGAAGATTTTGAAAGTATCCCAATGAAATCTGGTCAGCAGTTTCCGGCCGGATATTGTTGTTGGATGGAATCCATTTGTCGGATGGGTTGCCTGTTAAATTGTTGGAAATCAGGTGAAGATATTGCGCATTCCGATTGTAGGATACTTTGATCGAAGTTTTATCATTGACAATAAAACTTGCAGAAAAGCGTGGCTCGGGATTGAAATAGGTTTTCGCAATTTCACCAGGCTTGTACGAAAGGGTATCCACAATCTGCCTATCATTATCTATATCATAAAAATCTCCTTTGCCCAATACAGAGAACGTTGAGAAGCGCAAGCCAGCACTGATGTTTAGCCAGTCAGCGGCTTTCCATTCATCGGCCGCATAGATCGCATTCTCCCAGGCATATCGATTTTGTAAACCCAACCCGGTTTCATCAGAGGTCTTTTTATCGATTACTTCGCCTGGCTTCATGTCATGATAACTAGTATTGAAACCAAAATGCCACGAGTGACTGGAAGAAGGAAAATATTGAAACTCCTGTTTCAAAGTATAATCTCGAATATGTGAGTTAAGCTTAAATCCATTACCTGAGTTTTCTAAATCGCTTAGGTAATCATAGTCACTAAAAATGAGCGAAGTGTTGGAAAACCATTTGCTGTTAAGGATGTGGTTCCATCGTAAAGTTGCTGTGGCATTTCCCCAATCCACGCCGTACCCGTTGAAGATGCTAAATTTATCTCTTCCAAAATATCCTGAAATATAAAGAACATCGCTTTCGCCAAGGCGATAGTTTGCTTTGGCATTGATGTCGTAGAAATACAATTTTGATTTTCTTATACTCTCATTGCTAAAAAAGTTGAGGTACATATCCACATAAGTTCTTCTTGCCGACACGAAGAATGAGCCTCGGTCTTTTACAATGGGTCCTTCCACACTTAGCTTTGAAGTAATCAACCCCAAACTGGTATTCACTTCATGCCTTTGCTTGTTGCCATCCTTCATACGCAAATCAATCGCGGAGGACAATCGGCTACCATATTGCGCTGGCTGCGTCCCTTTATAGACAGTAAGATCTTTTATAGCATCAGAATTAAAAGTGGAAAAGAAACCGAGCAGGTGAGAAGCATTATACACCGGGGCTTCATCCAGCAGAATTAAATTCTGATCGATGGCGCCACCTCTCACACTGAAACCACTGCTACCATCAGCGGTAGACTTAATTCCAGGAAGAAGTTGAATCGATTTTAGTAAGTCTCGTTCGCCAAATAAGACGGGTATCTTATTCATCTCTTTAACGCTTACGTTCTCAATTCCTGCTGCCCTAGTTATTTTATCATTTTCTGCCGATGAGGTAACAACAACTTCCTTCAATTCAGCAACAGCATTTTGTAATTTAATATTGAGTGAAAAATTTTGAGTGAGCGCAATGTTGAGGGTGTCGGTGTGGTAGCCTACGTATTGAATAAACAGCTTATAGTTTCCTTCGGCTAATGTAAGTGAATAGAAGCCATACTCGTTGCTTGTTGCTCCGGATTGAGCGGGCTTCTTTACTAATACAGTTGCCCCGATAAGTGTTTCACCGCTGTTGCTGTCTGTTATAGTTCCACTGATTGTGAACTTTTGTGTTTGCGCGCTGGCAGCCGTAGTGAGAAGAAAATAAGGTATCCATAGATATGTATTTTTTGATCTCACAGTCTGAAGTCTAATGAAATGGATTGCTGAAGTGATTTTCTTTCTCTAATCACTGCAACATACGGTTAATCGTATTGTGAAGACGGGTTCAAAACCAGCCAGAAACAATAAATCATTTCTGATTTCGAAATCAGTAATAAAAATTCTAAGAAAGATGAACTTTCCGAAAGGAGGTGGGCGTAATACCCTTCATTTCTTTAAAGGCTTTGTAAAACGGTCCGATAGATTGATAACCTAATTGATATGAAATTTCTTGAACAGTCTTCTCACTTTGAGTGGGGTCAGCTAAAATCGAACTCGCTTCGTCAATTCGATATTGGTTGAGAAAATCATTAAAGTTTTTAAAACCAAGCTGGCCGTTGATCAACTTTCGGAGACGATATTCCTGAACATTCATCAGTTCTGCCAGTCGCCGAATAGTAAGGCCTTCCTTTCGGTAAATTTTTTGATCATTGAGTAGAGTGACCAGACTGGATTTCAATTGAGGGTCTTCGTTGTCTGAAGGTTTTGGTTTCGAATTCCCCAGAAAGAAAATGCCTGGGCGAATGCTAAAATTATTGGCCAGGAACCAAGTCGTTATCCCGAGAATGCAAATCCTTTGCGAAATTTTAAAATATATTTCAGTTAGCGGGGTAACTGGAATTACTTCCATCACTATCGAAACAATGGTTAAAACTGCCGTTACCACAACAAATACATTTCTGAAATGCAGCCTCGAATCAATCAAATCATCTTGCTTTGTTTTTATGGCCGTGTAGAATGCAGCCACTACAAACCCGATGGAAGTAATTTGTCCGGCAATGACAAACCCATCAACCAGAAGTTCGAGGGATGTTGGTGGGTTGCTGAAATAGAAATTGGCGTGAGTGGCAATTATCAATACCAACCACCCGACTATAGCAAGAGAGGGTTTGAAGTGGTCATCGAAAATAGCCTTTGCCAGGAACCAAAAAAATACAGGGTTTGTAAATGCTCCTGTCAGTAGGAGTAACCTAAGAAGTCGAGACTGGCGTGCGGCTTCACTGCCCACAATAAGGTAGCAAACGATAGATAGCCCGAAGCAAATTCCCAACCAAAGATGCTTGCCTTGTTTTGAATGCACTAAAAGTAGTAGGCCAGTAACCAGCAGCAGGATTACGGACCCTACTTGAAGAACTTCGTTGATTTGCTCAAACATAAAATAGTTTTTAGCTATGCCAATTTTTGTTTGAGTGTTTGTGCATTGAATCTATCCCACTTTAGCTAGGCAATCAAATTTTCTTATTTGCCTCCATTTCGTTTTGCCTTAACTGATCAATCGTTAGAGGGTTTCCATCATTTAGCGCATCGGTAATCTTTTTTATGATCTGATCGAGTTCACCCCCCGATTTTCGCAAAAGCTCAATAAGTTCGGAATCCTTCAGCACTTTATCATGATCAATCAAGTTGATTAACCCAAGTATTCTGGAAAGTGGAGCGCGCAATAAATGGGAGTTGATGAAGGCGTATTCCGAAAGCCTCTTGTTCTGGTCCTCCAATTCCTCCGTGCGCTGCTTTACACGATCTTCCAAGACCTCATTCATGTTAGCAATTTTCCTGTTCTGTTCCTTTATATGCTTTTCATACTCCAACCGCTGGGAAGTACGAAACGCCAAGGTTATAATATCGGCCACGGAACTCGCGAAGAGTTTATCTTCGGCCGACCAGTGTCTTATTTTGTGTTGATGTTCACAGCATAATAAGCCCTTAAGATGACCATCAAGAAAGAAAGTCACGTCAAGGAGTGAGAAAATGTTATTTGGAATAAAATAGGATTCTGTGAATTCACATGTTGCAGTACTTGATCGAGCGTCTTCAGCAATGATTATTCGTTCTTTTTTTATAACATCAAAATAGTGCGGAGCATCACGAAATGCCAAGCTTACGCTGTCTAAGTACTGGTTCTGTTCAAGATTGTAACATGCCAGGGTTTTAATGCAGCCGTCTTCTTCATGGTAAATCCAAATGCTCACTTGGCTGACTTGCAATTTTTTGGCCGTAATGGAAACAATATCCTTCGCTGAATGTGCGAGGTTACCCACCGATATACTCCTGTTTTTTGAGAATTCAACAAGAGTCGTCATGTGATTTTCGAGTGTTCTGTTTTTCTTAAGAATTCTCCTTTTGTTCCGAATAAGTTGATACAGGATAACAATGGCAGACAAAACAAAAACGATGAGTACCAAAATAACCGCAGTTTTGCGCTCTCCCCTGATTTTCAAAACCAGATTTTCACTTTCTTTTCGCTCAATGACCAACTGAAATTGAAACTGTGATTCACGCTGCCGGGCTTCTAATCTTCTAATCGAGTCTTTCAATGCAACATAATTCTCATAGTTCCTTAAATCAGGTTGTCGAGCCATCTCCATTTTATCGGTTTGCCATAAAGAAAAATAAGCCTCTAGCCGAGTATTGAGATCTTGACGCGAGGTAGAAACTTCCAGCGTTTTAGTGAAGTATTCTTTTGCTTTCCTGATGTCACCTTTTCGATTCAGAATTTGGCCCATTGTCAGATAGGCTTCAGGCAATAACCGAATGTTTTTTGATCTCAAAATATTTGACAATCCCTCGTCAACTATTTTTTCAGCGCTCTCCAGGTCTCCTTTTATAAATAGACACTCGCCAATATTTACTTTGATTTCAGAGGCGGCAATTAAATCATGTAGTGGTTTTTCAATTGAATCAGCTTTGAGAAAATACTCAAGAGCCAAATCAATTTTTCGATTCGACATATAGACCTTTCCAAGTTGAAGCAGAGCAGATATAATATCCTTTTTATCACCTAACCTGATTCTGATGTTCAGTGCGGCTATATAATTTTCTTCGGCCTGTTTCCATTGATGGTTAATTCGATAATAACCACCTAAACCTTGGAATGAATAGGCTAAACCTGTAAGATCATTTAATTCGCTGAAAACATTTTTTCCGAGGACTAAATGCTTGTAGGCTTTGTCCAATAATCCTTGTTCCATGAAAAGCCTACCAATATTGTTATGAGCATGCCCTGTTTGTAACAAATCATTATTTTCTCCACCTACAGATAATGCCTGTCTAAAAAAATCATAGGCCGCAAGATTGTCTCCCTTGTGGGTATTTGATACGCCTATAAAATTCAGTGGTTTAGCAATATCTTTTCGTCCCAGTTTTCGCCCTATCTCCAAAGCTTTTTGTGCATAATAAATCCCGCTGTCGGGAAAAGCCGTTCTGAATTCCCAGGAAAGTTTGTTTAAAGCATCATATCGCTGATTATCGTTTTTGGCACGCTCAACATCTCTCTCGAGTGCATGAATCAGATCAATGTCTTGGGCCGCAGAACAGAGCGAAAAAAAGAGGAGTCCCAGGAAAAGGAGGTTACGAAACATCATTTGCAATGATCTCTTAGTAAGGTAATTTATCAATTTTTATTGATAGTAGCGTCTACATTGGAGAATTCGGAATAATTGGCCACTTGTATTCGGGTCAAATTGACTACCCTTTTGAAGGATGTTAGAAGAGCAATTGTCAAGTCAATAACTAAACTAAATTTTCTTCAGCGCCAGTGCAGCCACCGTTTCGCCAATAGCCAATGAAGAGGTAGCAGCAGGGGAAGGTGCATTGCAAACATTGACAACATTCTTTTCTTCCAGAATTAAAAAGTCATCTACCAAACCACCATCACGACTGCACGCCTGTGCACGCACACCCGCGCCGCCTGAGGTCAAATCATTTTCCTGAATTTCAGGAATTAATTTTTGCAGCGCTTTAGTAAATGCCGCTTTCGAAAATGAACGGTACATCTCACCGAAGCCCGTGCGCCAATATTTAGCTGCCACTTTTTGAAAGCCTGGCCACGCCAGTGACTCCACCAGTTCAGCAATATTGATGTCAGATTTTTTGTAGCCTTCTCTTTTGAACGCGAGCACGGCGTTTGGCCCGGCTTCTACTCCACCTTTCGCCATGCGGGTGAAATGAACTCCCAGAAAAGGAAAGTTGGGATCAGGCACGGGATAGATTAAATTTTTAACTAAGTATTCTTTTTCTTTTTTGAGTTTGAAATACTCTCCACGGAACGGAATGATTTTAACGTTTACGTTGGGTACAGTCAGCCGTGCAATTTTATCAGAGTACAACCCTGCACAGTTGATCACAAGTTTTGTTGTATAAGTGGACTTATCCGTAATGACTTCCTGCTGGCCGGATTTATTTTGAATTCCCGTTACGCGTTCACCGAGATTGATGGTAGCTCCGTTTTTTTGAAGAAGCTCTCCATACTTCAGCGACACTTTTGTATAATCAACAATGCCGGTTTGCGGAACAAAAATTCCTTCCAGGCCGATCACATGCGGTTCGTATTCTTTTAACTCTTCTTTTGAAAGTCTTTTCAGGTTCTCCAATCCGTTTTGTTGTCCACGTACAAAAAGGTTTTGAAGCAAAGGCAACTCTTTCTCTTCTGTCGCAACCACAATTTTTCCGCAGAGGTCGTAAGCAATTCCATTTTCCTTACAGAAATCGATTAGCAAATGATAACCGCGGATGCAATTAAGTGCCTTCAAGCTTCCCGGCTTATAATATAAGCCTGAGTGAATGACTCCGCTGTTGTTGCCCGTTTGGTGTCGGGCCAATTCTTTTTCTTTTTCGATCAATAAAATCCGAAGTGACGGATTTGATTTTTGGATTTGCAAGGCGGTGGCTAAACCAACAATCCCGCCACCGATAACAATAATATCAAACATGTCTTAGAATTAGAAATTAGATTCTGCTAGTTACTGGATACAGAATCCAGAAACAAGTATCCAGATTACGCTTTGATCGGCCGGATGCGGACATTCAAAGTCGGTTCAACAATTACAAAATGATTAGCCGGGATCATTGTCCAATAGTCATCATCGGTAAGTTTTTCAGATACAACCAACACTGCGTGATCATCGTCATCGGGCGCTTCCATCCGAGTAACACCATCTTCCACTACATAACGGCTGCCCTCGGAGTGATACAAGGTGAGAGGCTCTTCTTTGGGATCACTGCAATAGCGTGTGCCCACAAAAAAAAGTCCGTTGGTAAAGATCATATTTAAATAGGCGGGCTCAGTGACGCCGTGTTCTGCCATGAGCTTCTTAAGTTCTCGGAAGGTGTGTTCAAATGAGTCGACCACCGCATCGGGACTTATACTTTTATGACTCGTGAAGAGCTCGTTAAGCAAAAACGCAAAGAGATGTTCGGAGTCCGTTTGGCCTTTGATCCAATTATAGAGTTCATCGGATAATGGGTGGCGAAGGTGGCGTTTAATCTTGCCGAAATCTTCAACTCCACCGTTGTGAGCCATCAATATGTTTTTGTACTGAAAGGGATGGCAATTACTTTCACTTACGTCACCCACGCTGGCGGCACGAACATGGGCAATCATGCAGTCGGTCTTGATCTTAGGTGCAAGATTCCTAAGGTTTCGGTTATTCCACGCTGGATTTACAGATACAAAAGTGATGGGCTCATAGTTTAATTCCGGTACATACCAGCCAACACCGAATCCATCCCCGTTAAGGGGCTCTTCAATTTCCCTGGCATGAAAGCTTTGATTGATCAGAGAATTTTTGGGCTGATAAAGTAATTTATCAATGATGATGGGCGTGCCCTTGTAGGCCATTAATCTGCACATAAGGCTGAGTTTTTTGAAAATATACTAAAAAGGAAGCCGTAAGGTGACGCGAAGTTCTATATTTTCGATAGTTATTGATGCAGGTTCTCCGCAAATGTTGTGGAGAATGCAGGCGAATGAGTCGAATAGCCAAATCAGGTCATAATGCCGAAATAGGGTAAAACTTTTTGATGTGGGAAAATGCCCATTTTTTAATATTTTTGACCAACTGTCCTTTCTAAATTTGAAACCTTTCCTATCCGTACGCATGAAGAGAACTGTACTTCTGTTTTCGTTAGCCTTATCGACTGTAGCTGCCTTTAGCCAGGCGCAAGGCTACCAGACCCATACCTTGTTTATGTATAGCTTTACCCGGTTTGTGCAATGGCCACCGGAAGAAAGTCAGGGTGATTTTGAAATTGTAGTCTTGGGTGAGTCTCCAATTCTAACTGAATTGAAGGTGATGGCTGAAAAGAAAAAGGCCGGGAGCCGGACTATCCATGTTAGTAAAATCAACTCGATCGCGGATTTTAAAAAGGGCCACATCCTTTATATAGGAACAGATTGGTCGTCAAAATATCAGGAGGTAGCAGCAAAAATAGGCGAAGACCCTGTCTTGATGGTAACCGAACAAGCTGCAGCGGCAAACAAGGGCTCCATCAACTTCGTCAATAACAAAGACGGCAAATTGGCTTTTGAATTGAACAGGCCCTCCATCGAAAAACACAAATTGAAAGTGTCGGCAGAATTGAGCCGGCTTGCGATTACAAATGTGAACTAATACTTATGGAAAACGATATAAAATCTAAGTTTAAATTGCGGTTGTCAATTGGCAATAAAATCTTCGGAGGGTTCACCATCCTCATTGTTTTATTCGCCATCAACGCAATCATTATATTTTTTACTGTCAACACGATTGACAATAAAGTGGCGCTATCCTCCCAGGTTGTTAATCCCTCCAAGGATGCCATCAATGAACTTGTCACCCTTGTTCACCGTTCGCGAATGCTCATTACCAACTGGGTTTTCTTACAAACAAATGACGAGGATAAGAAGGCGTTGCAATACATCATTTCCCATGAATACAACGGAGTGAAAGAGAAGATTCAGAAATTGATGAAAAGCTGGGATGCCGATAGCACCTCAAAAACCTTCAAGAAAGACAGCTCCCAACGGGTGATGATGAAAAAAGCATTTGGAAAGTATGATTCCCTTCTTAAAGGATCTACTGACAATATTATTAACACACTTCGCAGGTTTGAAGATTATGAAGATCCATCTACCAAATTATTGGCCGGGGATTATATAGATCAGGTTGTGATTCCAGAGTCGAATAAGATTATCGAAATTCTTTCGGCTATTAAAAAGAAACAGGAAGATCTCGCAGAAAGTACTTCAGATACATTGGTCGAGTCGACCGGAAACCTGAGAACGATTACTATTGTACTTGGTTTGGCAATAATTGGTATTGGATTTCTAAGCGCCACACTGTTGGTACGAACAATTACGAGACCGATTAATTATATCAAAGATGTGGTTGTCAAATTAGGCAGGGGTGAACTGGTGGAGGATAAGGCGACCAAGTTTAGTAATGATGAGATCGGTGAAATGGCGATGGCTACGGACAGCCTGGTTTCCGGCTTGAAAGCAACTACCGTTTTTGCCGAGAATATCGGAAACGGAAAATACGATTCAGAATTCTCCCCGTTGAGTGATCATGATGTGTTAGGAAATGCGCTATTAAACATGCGTGGTAATCTTGCCCGTGTTGCAGAAGATGACAAGAAAAGAAATTGGACGACAGAAGGACTTGCAAAATTTGGAGAAATTCTTCGCGACAATAATAGCGATGTGCAAAAATTAACGGACGAGATCATTAGCAATCTGGTGAAATATCTGAAAGCAAACCAAGGGGCACTTTATATTATTGATGATACCGCGGAAGCAGACGATCAAACCATGTCAATGGCTTCTTGCTATGCGTGGAACAAAAAGAAATTCGTTGATCAAAAAGTGCATATTGGTGAGGGCTTGGCGGGACAAGCCTGGCAGGAGGGTGATATTATTTACATTACCGATGTGCCGCAGACCTACATTAAGATCACATCCGGCTTGGGCGATGCCAATCCAAATGCGGTGTTAATTGTTCCGTTGAAAGTGAATGATCAGATTTTTGGCGTAGTAGAGCTTGCATCCTTCGGTTCGTTCAAGGATTTTGAAATTGAATTCGTTAAACGGATTGCTGAAAGTATCGCGTCAACGATCTCCTCGGTTAAGGTAAATGCCCGCACCCAACGCTTGTTGAGCGAGTCACAGCAGATGACCGAAGAGATGCGTGCGCAGGAAGAAGAAATGCGCCAAAACATGGAGGAACTTCAGGCCACACAAGAAGAGATGCAGCGTGGTCAATTAGAATCCTCAGCGGCTATGGAGGTGATGAACAATAGTACGTGTATGGCCGACTTTGATCCGGAAGGCAATATCTTAAGTGCTAACTCTAATTATCTGAAACTTTTCGGCTATTCTTTGGATGAAGTGAAAGGCGAGCACCACAAAATATTCGCACTGCGTGATGACCGAAATAGTGAGACGTATCGTAAATTCTGGAAAGACCTTTCAACCGGGCGCACCCAAAAAGGTGAGTTCAAACGCCTCACCAAGTTTGGAAAAGAAATTTGGGTGTATGGCCAATATAACCCCATATTAAATAAAGATGGCAACGTGGTGAAAGTAACGGAAATAATTATTGATGTCAGCCACCTGAAGAAATAGTAAGATCTCACATAAAGCAAAAAACCCCTCCGCCTGAGGGGTTTTTTGTTACCTAAACCTAAACCTATGAGAGAATTACTCTAATTAGAGTTACCAACGAAGAAGAGGTTTAGAGGTTACAGGAAATTAGATAGAATGATCTTATTTTTTGACGAATGGTCAATGTGCTCCCTTTTTCAGCTTAGACGCAAACTGCTTTTTGAATTTATCAACCTTTGGCCGAATCACATATTGACAATATCCTTGGTTGGGGTTGAGTTCGAAGTAATTCTGATGATAATCTTCAGCAGGGTAAAAATTAATCAGTGGGCTGATCTCTGTCACAATCGGATTTTTGTAAACATGAGAAGCTTCTAATTGTTTTTTGTATTGCTCAGCAATTTTCTTTTGCTCCTCATCGTTATAAAAAACCGCCGAGCGATATTGCGTGCCTTCGTCAGCACCTTGGCGATTGAGTGTAGTAGGATCGTGCGTATTCCAAAATACTTCGAGCAAATTTTCAAAGGATACAACTTTAGGATCATAAGTAATCTGTGTTACCTCCGCATGGCCGGTCATTCCCGTGCATACTTCACGGTAGGTGGGGTTCTTTACTTTACCTCCTGAATATCCCGAAACTACTTTGGACACACCGTTCACGTTGAGGAAAACTGCTTCCGTACACCAAAAGCATCCCGCTCCAAAGGTTGCCTTTTTTAATTCGCTTGATTCCATTTTTTTCTCTGTTTGTGCATGGCCAGCAATTCCAATTATTGTAAGAATCGTGGCAGCAATTGTTGATTTGGTTTTCATACTTGTTTCTTAACACCTGTTTACGCTAAAATCGTTCACCCGGATGATGAAGAAATGTCGGCTGTGAAACAAATCCTCAATACTGGCTATAAAAAGATTTTAATTGCTGGCCCAGGTTATTCTGAAGGTTGCGGATGGACTGGTTAAAAAGATCCTGTTCATTGGGGTACGCTTCCTTTCGCTGAATAAGAGATGACGCATTGCTGCTTAATGCTCGTGAATCTCCTTTATAGATGGCCCAGTCATATTCCCAATTGACATTGCCATCGATATTTAGATTCTGTAGTACTGAATTTGTGCTCGCATCGGTAATGGTAACATTGGCACGGCTATCGGCTGTCAATGATTTATGGTAATAAGTTACTTCGGCAGTTACGGTTTGTGTTTGATCTACCATCTTCCCATCAGCTCCCTTGGTTTGCCCAACTACAACTTGTTTAGATAAATTTTCGGAGCGGGTAGAGGTGTATGGCCGGTTTTGTTGGTAGTTGTTAAAAATGATCCGTAAATATTGCTGAGGTGGAACAGTATCTTTTTGAGCGATGGGTTTGAATGAAAGAAACAAACGCTGCAATGAACTGATCGTTGGTTGAAAGGTGCCATAATTAAACCGAGAACTGTTGATCTCCTCATAGGCCACACGAATCGTTGCATTGAACTCGGCTTGGTTCATCATTTCAATGGACTCTCTGTAGCCTTGTTTAAAATTATTTGCATCTTTAAAATCAAAGTAAGCGTTCTCGTAATCTTTGCGCGTATTCTTCATCATATTATTCACTCCTTCATTGTACGCTTCTTCGGCAGCCTTGTCTTTCGCATCTGCCAATTCTTTGAAACGGGTTTGTGGGTTGGTAATCAATTTCATCGCGCCTAGCGATGTTTTGATTTGGTCATTGATGTAGTTGATTCTGTTATACCCATCCACAGCGTTTCTCCATTTTTTTGGATCATCTGCTTTAATACCGTTTTGAATATTGGTGTCGATATACTCAATAGCAAGTGGGTAAGCTTGCGTCAATACAGCGGTTGCTTTTTTGTTGTTAGGGCTTTCGCGCAAGCGATGCACCGATTCAAGCACAGCATCGTAGTAGTCGCCTTGTTTCAGGGCTGCCTTACCGGATACGCAAGCTTGAATCACGGCGACTGTAAAAAGCAAGAAAAGGACACGCTTGAATGGTTTCATAGGTTAAGGTAATTTTGGAGACGTTAAAATAAGAACTTATTTTAAAGCAAAGAAGTCGATGAGAATATCATCGATCAGGTTGCGCCAGTTTCCCCAGCTGTGGCCTTCGTTCACCTCCCGGTAATGGTATTCGCAACTGCTGGCCGCAAGAATATCTTTCATTTTGCGGCTCTCTTTACTGGTATCGTTAATGAGCCCTGAAGTCATTGACACTTTCATTTTTGGATTAGCGGGGTTTTCGCATAATTGATAAATCTGAGGCTTAGTCCAGAACGCGGGCGACTGAATGCCGGCCATTCCAAAAACATCGGGGCGTGTGAAAGCAAAATAGGTTGACGTAAGGCCGCCCATAGACGTACCCAATATGGCCCGTTGTGAGGCATCAGGGATCAATGGATATTTTTTTTCAACTTCAGGAATCAATTCACTAACGAAAAAATCAAGATAGTTCTTGTTCATGGCTAGCTCTTGCATGCGCTTGTTGTTGGATCGGTTTACAGGTTCACGCTGGTCAATAAAAACGGCTGCGATAGGTTTGATTTTTTTCTCGGCTATTAAGTTGTCGAGTACGGTGGCCATGTTGCCTAGTTGTGGTAATAAATATTCGTATCCATCCGTGACATAAACAGCCGGGAGTTTACCCATTCCTTCATATCCTGCTGGAAGGTACATGGTGTACATGATTTGGTAACCGAGGATTTTGCTATTGAATAAAAGGTCACGTTTCATTGCACCGTGAGCAATATCGTTTCGTGGAGTCAATTCAGGGTCTTCCTTCCATAAGGGCATTCGAAGTTCAGAGTTGGGGCTGCCGCCACCTACACCGCTCCATTGTTGGTGGGCATTCTCAGGATCGAGAATATAGTCTGCATTATTCAAAACTATTTTATAATCAAGTCGTGCATCTTTAGGGAAAGCGGATTTCAAAAACCAGATGTTGGTATTGGATATTTTTTTTCCATGGTTGTCAAATTTCTCATCATGTCCCCATCCGTTGAAGTCACCCATCCATGATATACTGTTTGCCTTGCCTTCATAAAGAAAGAGGACCGAGTCTTCAGCGATAAATGGAATTTGATTGGCCTCACGCAAAGAAGCAAACCATTTTTCGATTTCTGCTTTCTGGCTAACGGAATCCGTGATGTAGGAGAATTGCTGAAGCTTGTCAAATGCTGCTTTATACGATGAATAATCTTGCCCAAAGGAATTCAATCCAATTAACAAAAATGTGATAAGACAAATTGATTTCATAGACGATCCTTATTTACTAACTGTCGATAGTAACTTCATCGGATGATCGAACTGTCAAACAAAGTAATCCTGCGATCATCATGGAAATACCACCCGCTACCAAAATCCAAATTGACTGTTCGTTGAAAACATGCTTTAACATAAAACCCAAAATTGTGCCACAAATAATTTGAGGGATCACAATAAAGAAATTAAAGACTCCCATATAATATCCCATCTTTTCTGGTGGGAGAGACCCCGACAACATTGCATAAGGAATGGATAAAATACTTGCCCAGGCAATGCCAACGCCCACCATCGAAAGCAAGAGCATTGTTGGATCAGAAATAAAATAAAATGAAATCAGACCAATACCACCACAAGTTAGAGCAATTAGGTGAGTCATTCTTCTGCTGGTGTATTTGGCTAAAATGGGTAGAAAAAGTGCGGCTACCGCAGCCACACCGTTGTAAGTCCCGAACAGAACTCCAACCCAATCGGCTCCTGTGTTATACTCAATCGAAGATCTGTCTGTAGTATGATAAATAAAACTGGTGACCGCAGGTGTGGTATAAATCCACATCGCGAAAAGCGCGAACCAGGAAAAGAATTGAACATAGGCCAGCTGTATCATTGTTTTTGGCATGCTGTTAAAATCTTTCACCATACTCACCATACCCAGATAAGATCTACCCTGAGCGATATACATGAAAGCAAGAAGATGAATCACTCCAAAAACAGAAAGGCCACCACCTAAAACAAAAAGTTCTTTTTCCAGTCCGCCCATATAAATGAGCAGAGAGATAATAACTCCGAGGCCAAGAAGAACGCTACCGATTTTCAAGAATTTCGATTTCCAGAAATCCTCGTTTTCAATTTTTCTCTTTTCTCTATTACGTAAGAGCGCTTGTGCCCCTTCTTCTGGCGGATATTCTTTCGTTGTCAGTACTGTCCACATCACCGTAACAAAAAGCATGAAGGCGCCGATATAAAAAGAATATTTCACATACGCTGGAATGACACCTGCAGGCGCGGTAGTGTCAAATCCAAACCAGTTACTGAAAATGTAAGGAAGAAATGAAGCGACAATGGCGCCTGTGCCGATAAAGAAACTTTGCATGGCGAACCCAGTAGTTCGTTGAGAAGGTGGGAGCATATCGCCAACAAATGCGCGGAATGGTTCCATGCTGATATTAAAGGAAGCATCCATTATCCACAATGTGCCAACCGCCATCCACAAGAATGACGCATTCGGCATCGTACACAATGCAACGGTTGCTAAGAGAGCTCCAACAGCAAAGTAAGGTCTGCGTCTTCCCCAACGTGTGCTCCAGGTTCTATCACTGTAAAATCCAATGACGGGTTGTACGAGTAGTCCTGTGATGGGTGCCGCGAGCCAGTATAATGCAAGGTTATTAGTGTTTGCACCAAGGGTTTCAAAAATTCGGGTGGTGTTTGCATTTTGTAAAGCAAAACCAAATTGGATACCTAAAAATCCAAAACTCATGTTCCAGATTTGCCAAAAGCTGAGCTTAGGTTTTTGCACCGTTGTTGTCATGAAGGATTATGTAAAATCCTTTAAATGTATCTAATATTTTGAAGTTTGCCTTGTCAACTTACGTTGGCAATTAATTTGAAATTAAGCTTCAGATTAACGCGTCTGACTGCTCGCAGCGGTCTGACGCCTAATTCATGCGTAACTCTTGTTACCAGCTCACTTCAATTTTGTCTGATGTATAGGCAACCTGAATTGCTTTCACCCATTCTTCACCCATTGAATCAGGGTCGTTGATTGGATCATATTTTTCCAAGGGAGAAAAAAAAGAATGATGGAATTGCTCCAATGATTTTCGTTCTCCATTTACGGTTACTGCATCGACCGAAAGGCTGTGAAATACAACTTTCAATTTTGTGAAATGTTCTTTTAATGATCCTTCCGATTTGCTTACAATCAATTTATTTTCATTCCCGTGATATTCGATTCTTCTTTTGCAGTATTCTCCCTTTTGATATTGAAAGGTTTCACCATCATCTTGATAAAAAACAAATTCACTGAACTGTCTTCCGGTATAAACATGTAAGATCAGCTCGTCGGTTTTTTCTGAAGTACTTGACACCGCCTTTTGCATTGGCAAAACCGATCCGCCCTTCACAAAAACAGGAAGTAAATGAATGGGGCACTCCAGCATAATTTCTTGATTGCCCGAATAAAATTTTCCTGAGTAGAGGTAGTGCCATTCGCCTTCAGGTAAAAATATTTTTACCAACTCCTTAGTGCTTTCTACAGGCGCCACTAAAATACTTGGACCAAATAAATATTGTTGTTGAAACAATCCGTTATACACTTGTGGTTCATGGGGGTAAACAATTGCCAGCGATCGTTGAACAGGCATGCCGGTTTGTGAGGCATCATAAAATAAAGAGTAGATATAGGGCATCAGTTGATACCTGAACTTGATATAGTTGCGGCATATTTGTTCCACTTCTTCGCCATAACTCCACGGTTCACTGTCGCGGGTGTTGATCATCGAGTGAGCGCGAAAAAATGGAGACAGTGAAGCAATAGAAATCCAGCGAGCAAATAATTTGGTATTGGCATCGCCCACGAATCCGCCTGCATCGTAACCAGCAAAGGCAACTCCGGAAAGCCCGAGACTGTTTACAATTCTAATTCCCAACATCATGTGTTCATCGTACGCAACATTATCGCCGGTCCATAAAGCGGAGTAACGTTGAACGCCAGCGAATCCTGATCGCGTTAGATTGAACGGTCGTATTCCATTCATTAATTTTTTAGCGCCTTCGTACGTGCTGCGCGCCATTTGAAATCCATAGACGTTTCTGCCTCTTCGGGTTGTTGCTTTATTTCCTTCAAAGCTGAATTCAATATTTTCTGGCAAGGAATTTCCCCAGGTTGCTATTTCATTCATGTCATTCCAGAATCCTTCCACGCCCAAGTCAACGTAACCTTTAAATTTTTCTGCCCACCAACTACGAGCTTTAGGATCAGTGAAGTCGGGGAAGTGACACCAGCCTGGCCAAACCTGGCCTATATAATTTTCTCCATCGGGATATTTCAAAAAAACCTCTTTGCTTATACCATCTTCGTAAGTTTCGTATCCCCGTTCTACTTTAATGCCTGGGTCACACATGATTACAAAATGAAAGCCTTCTTGTTTCAGGGTTTCAATCATTCCTTTTGGATCAGAAAAATTATTCTTATCCCAGGTGAAGATTTTATACTTGTCCATGTAGTGAATGTCGAGCACGATGGCATCCGCTGGGATACCTTTTTCGCGAAAGGTTCGTGCAACATTGAGTACCTCCTTATCAGGATAATAACTATATCGACATTGCTGATAGCCAATGCTCCATTGCGGAGGCATCTCCATGCGGCCCGTAAGCCAGGTGTAATGTTGAATTATTTCTTGAACGGAATTCCCGTAAATAAAATAATAGTTCAATTCACCAGCATCGGCACTAAAACTTGAGAAGCGATCATTTGATGCTCCAAAATTAAAAAACGATTTATGCGTGTTGTCCAGAAAGATTCCATAGCAGAGGTGATGATGAACACCAATGTAAAAGGGAATGGAAGAATATAGTGGATCAGTGCCTGCATGATAAGCGTAAGCATCCGTATTCCAATTCTGATAACCGTGACCACGCCTGTCAAGATTGCCGGTCTTTTCTCCTAAACCTAAAAAACGCTCTCCATCTTGCAGTTTTTTATATTGGGAAACTTGTTCACCAATCCAGGAAGTCCCTAACGCATCATCTTCGTTAATCACTTTTCCTTCCAGTGTTTGAAAAGAAAATCGGACTGGATTTTTTTCGATGACAAGTTGTAACGCGGGTGTTTTAATGATCAGGTGATGCTCTGAATCATTAACGTCTATTTTGTTTTTATCTGGAGAGGTTACTACAGAATAAGAAAAATCTTCAAACGATTCATCGCGGGTAATGGCAACACGGATAACATAGGGTGAATAAACCGTGACTTTGAACTTGCCCAACGTAGTATCAGCGGCGAGGTAGTCTTCTGCGGTTTTGATACTTTGAATTTTACCTAATCGCTGACTGGTGGAGGTTTTGAAAGACATGATTAAAAATAGAAAAATTAATCCTCAACGAGCTTGAATCGATCAGCATTTTCAAAGAGGGGCGGTCTGTTGCCGCAGTTATTTTTTAAAATCTTTTTTTAGGGAAGAATTGCGGATGATCAATTTGGTCTTAAGAGTTTTTGTTTCCAAAATGGGTTCATCTTTATCCTTCATTTCGATTTGCTTGATCAGCATTCGGGCAGCTTCCTGGCCCATTTCAAACCCAGGCTGGTCGACGGTAGTAAGGGAAGGTTCGATCATTTCTCCAAAGAACCAGTTGCCAAACCCAACGATGGCAATATCCTGGGGTATTTTCAATCCTTTCTCTCTAATCGCCGAGACGGCGCCCATTGCCATCGGGTCGTCTGTAGCAAAGAAGGCATCCGGTGGATTAGCCATATCAAGTGCTTTTTGCGTAGCGCGTTTTCCTTCTTCGAAACTTCCTGAAGGGCAATCGAAAATCAATTCTTTGTTGAGTTTAATGTTGCGCTCTGAAAGGGCATCTTCATAACCTTTTAATCGATTTGCGCTTATCATCAGATTAGGGAACCCCCTTAAGTGAGCAATGCGTTTGCATCCCTGGTCAATCAGGTGAAGCACAGCTTCTTTTGCACCAACATAATCATCAACTATTACTTTGCTCGAGGTCGGACTGTTGTACATCCGATCATAGAATACAATCGGAACCCCTTTGGAAATGATTGACTCGATGTGGTCGTAGTTAGTTGTTTCACGGGATAACGAAAGCAACATGCCATCCACGCGGCTGTTGAAAAGCGCTTTCATGTCTGTCACTTCTCTCTGATAGGATTCATTAGATTGGGCCAGAATTACATTGTACCCTGCCTGGTAGGCAATATCTTCGATGCCGCTGATTACGGTGGAGAAAAAGAAGTGAACGATTTCAGGGATAATTACCCCGATCGTATTGGTTTTCCTCTGCCTCAAATTTAAGGCAACAATATTAGGCTGGTAATTAAGCTTCTCAGAGAGCGCATTGACAGCCTTTTTTGTTTCGACACTTATATCCGGATGGTCTTTAAGAGCCCTGGAAACCGTAGATGGAGAGATACCTAATTCACGTGCAATATCCTTAATGGTGACTTGATTGAACTTCATTTATTTTTTAATTATGGATTCCAAAATAGACTACTAAATATACAGTTTTTTTTGTTGCCGTTAACCTCTTCAGCCTTTTTGAATAGGATTTCAAGCTGATAGCAGTTTATCCTTACAAGACGCGAATTAAAACCTTAATTTACTGAAATGAAAGGTGGTGTTTAACAAATTTTACGGCTAAGCTAAACTTCTCTTTAACTGATAGCTATATCTCAGTCTTGAGATGATTTACCGACTCCCAAAAATTGCTGTACCAATTCTCACCAACGTACTTCCCTCTTCGATGGCAACCTGATAATCCTGGCTCATGCCCATGGAAAGTTCTTTCATCTCCATGTTAGCTGGCAAATTCATTTTAGCGATTTGATCAAATAATTTCTTAAGGCTTTTAAACTCATTTCTAACCTGCTCTTTGTTATTACTAAAAGTAGCCATGCCCATCAGCCCAATAACTTTTACCGAATCAAGAGCTGTAATTTTTCCCGATTGAATCAGATCAATCAGTTCAGCTTCATCAAACCCAAACTTTGTTTCTTCTTTAGCAATATGTACTTGCAACAGGCAAGCGATTATGCGATTTACCTTTTTTGCTTGCTTGTTGATTTCTTCCAATAATTTAAAGCTGTCCACAGAATGAATAAGAGAAACAACGGGCACTAATTGTTTTGCTTTGTTGCTTTGCAAATGCCCAATCATGTGCCATTCAATATCTTTTGGCAATTCAGCCTGCTTCGCGACAAGCTCCTGTACCTTATTCTCTCCAAAAATTCTCTGACCTACATCATACGCCTCTTTGATCCTTTCAACTGGGTGTGTCTTACTAACCGCAATCAGTCGGCAATCCTTACCTGCGAGCTGATTTCGAAAAAACATTATATTATTTCTGATGTCCATTGTATAAATTAGCCACAAATATTTACTGCGTAAAGTTATGGCGATCATTGGTACGTTGCTCAAAAAAGGGATTAAACTTCGCGAAAACCTTCATCAGGAATATTCATCGCCTTTTGAGCTGCAAAAACAAGAATTGAAAGAACTAATGATCACTGCCAGCCAGACGGAGTTTGGCAAGTATTACGACTTTGACGGAATATTAGGAAAGTTTAGAAGAGGAGGGAAGGCATTTTATGAGGCATATAAATCCACGGTGCCCATCCACGATTACAACAAGATTTATAAGGATTGGTGGCAGCTGACCTATAAGGGAGCTAAGAACATTTGCTGGCCCGGAAGGATCAAATATTTTGCATTGAGTTCAGGCACGTCCGAGTCTGCATCCAAGCACATTCCTGTAACCAAGGAAATGACCAAGGCCATTCAACGTACAAGTATCCGTCAGATCATTTCGTTGTCTAAATACGATTTGCCTTCTTCATTTTTCGAAGCGGGCATTCTGATGATTGGAGGGAGCACGCACTTAAATAAAAAAGGAAGTTATTTCGAAGGAGATCTCAGCGGGATTCAGGCCGCGCGTTTGCCATTTTGGTTTCAACATTTTTATAAGCCCGGAAAACGAATTGCCAAAAGTCGTAATTGGGATAATAAGCTCAATCAAATCGTTCGCAAAGCGCAAGACTGGGACATAGGCATAGTAGTAGGTGTGCCGGCATGGATTCAAATTCTT
>Ga0302321_100000770_pt1 | contig 27800 bp, 23 predicted proteins | sample Fen_T0_1_FD_202505 | JGI IMG/M metagenome (GOLD analysis project Ga0302321, IMG submission 202505) | Peat permafrost microbial communities from Stordalen Mire near Abisko, Sweden - Fen_T0_1 | ecosystem: Environmental > Terrestrial > Soil > Wetlands > Permafrost | place: Sweden: Abisko... | reverse complement strand
GGCCAAGGGGCGGGTCGACCTCTATGTCGCGCTCGACACCCTCGAGTACCTCAAGCGCGGCGGCCGGATCAGCGGCGCGCGGGCCGCCATGGGGACGATGCTCTCGATCAAGCCGATCATCACCGTGATCGACGGCGTCGTGGAGCAGTCCGAGCGCGTCCGGACGCGGGCCAAGGCGCGCGAGCGCTGCCTGGAGCTGCTGACGGAGCGGCCCATGGAGCGCGCGACGGTCCTGCACTCGACCAACGCCGACGTGGAGGCGTTCCACGCCCAGTTCCTGGAGCGCTCCGGCCTGGACGCGTCGATGGTCCAGACCTGCACCATCGGGCCCTCCGTGGGCCCACACCTCGGGCCGGGCTGCGTGGGCGCCGTGGCGGTGTACCGGCCGTAGGCGCCCAGGGGGGTCGCGCGGCGTCGGCCTGCCGCGCCTCCCGGGACGCGGCGACGGTGGGGAGCGGTGCGGACCCCTGCCACTCGACAGGGACGGCGAAGTGACGGATTGGTTGCGGCAGGGTGACGAGCGGCCCGTGGTCTCAGGCCCTCCGTGGCTATACTCGGGCTCCGAAGGCGGCGCGTGACGCGCCTCCGGCCATGCCACGGCCGGGTGCGGAACCGCCCCCGTGGGGTCGTCCGGAAGACGACTCATCGATCAGGGGCGGCGTCCACCGTCCCGCCACCGAGGTTCTTCCGTTCATGACGACGGAAAACGTTGCGGCGCCGGTCAACGCCTGGCAGGTCGCGCAGCACCAGTTCGACCTTGCTGCAGAGATGCTCAACCTTGACCCGGGCCTGCGCTCCGTGATGCGCGAGCCCCGCCGCGAGCTCACCGTCCACTTCCCGGTCCACATGGACGACGGCTCCGTCCACGTCTTCACGGGCTACCGGGTCCAGCACAACCTGAGCCGCGGTCCCGCGAAGGGCGGCATCCGCTACCACCAGGACGTCAGCCTCGACGAGGTCAAGGCCCTCGCGATGTGGATGACCTGGAAGTGCGCGGTCGTCGGCATCCCGTACGGCGGCGGCAAGGGCGGCGTCATCGTCGACCCCAAGAAGCTGTCCCAGAAGGAGCTGGAGGGCCTCAGCCGCCGGTTCTTCACCGAGATCACGGTCCTGATCGGCCCCGAGCGGGACATCCCCGCGCCGGACGTGAACACGACGCCCCAGATCATGTCGTGGTTCATGGACACCTACAGCATGCACGTGGGCTACACGGTCCCGGGCGTGGTGACGGGCAAGCCGATCAGCCTCGGCGGCTCCGAGGGCCGCAACGAGGCGACGGCGCGCGGCTGCGTCTACACCATCGTCGAGGCCGCGAACCACCTGGGCATGGACCTCACCAAGTCCACGGTCGCGGTCCAGGGCTACGGCAACGCGGGCAACATCGCGGCCCGCCTCATGGCCCAGGAGGGCTCGACGATCGTCGCCGTGTCCGACTCGGTCGGCGGCATCCGCAACATGGCCGGCCTCGACCCGAACAAGGTCCTGGCCTGGAAGAAGGAGCACGGGACCGTCCAGGGCTTCCCGGGCGCCGAGGACATCAGCAACGCCGCGGTCCTCGAGACCGAGTGCGACATCCTGATCCCCGCCGCGCTCGAGAACCAGATCACCGCGCGCAACGCCGGCAGGATCAAGGCCAAGATCGTCGCCGAGGCCGCCAACGGCCCCACGACCCCCGATGCCGACGAGATCCTGTTCAACAACGGCGTGTTCCTGATCCCGGACATCCTGTGCAACGCCGGCGGCGTGACCGTCAGCTACTTCGAGTGGGTCCAGGACCTCAACCGCGACCACTGGACCGAGACCGAGGTCAACGCGAAGCTCAAGACCATCATGGTCAAGGCCTTCCACGAGGTCCTCGCCCAGGCCCATCGCAACAACGTGAACATGCGCACGGGCGCGTACCTCAACGCCGTCCAGCGCGTGGCCGACGCCACCGCCATGCGCGGCCTCTATCCGTGATCCGTCGCGGCGGGTGACCGCCGCAGCGCGTCAGAACGCTCGAACGCGGCCCGGGTTCACCCGGGCCGTTTCGTTTCCGGCCACCCCGTGACGGAGCCGGCGGCCGGACGGTTCTCGGGCCGGGCCGGGATGGGCCGGAACGGTCAGGCCGGCTCGCCGGCCGCGACCCTGCCCAGGACCTCCCGCAGCCGCGCCATGTCAACGGGCTTCATGAGGAACCCGTCCATGCCCGCCGCCGTGCATGCGTCGCCGTAGTCCTCGGGGTCGTTGCCGGTCATCGCCACGATCGGGACGGCCGGGAGGCCGCGCGAGCGCTCGAAGTTGCGGATGATCCGCGCCGCCTCGATGCCGTCCAGGCCCGGCATCTGCAGGTCCATCAGGATCAGGTGGACGATCTCGCTGGCGGCGACCTCCACGGCCCGGGCCCCGTTCTCCGCGACGAGCACGTGGGCGTCCAGCCTGCGCAGCATCCGCGATGCGACCGCGCGGTTGATCTCGTTGTCCTCGGCCAGCAGCACGCGGAGGCCGGCGGCCGGTGTCGCCGCCGGCTCCGGCCCGGCAGGCGCGGGCGGCGGCGCGTCGACCACCCGGAGCGGCACCGCCAGGGTGAACACCGATCCCTCGCCGAGCCGGCTCTCCACCGTGAGCGTCCCGTCCAGGAGGGTTGCGAGCTGGCGCGCGATCGCGAGGCCCAGGCCGGTTCCCCCGTAGGTCCGCGAGATGGACGCGTCCCCCTGGACGAAGGGCTCGAAGATCGTGTCGAGCAGCTCGGGGGCGATGCCGGCGCCGGTGTCGGTCACCCGCAGGACGAGGCGCGGAGCCGGGCTGGACAGGTCAGGCGCCACCCGTGCGACCGTGACCGCGACCGAGCCCCGGGCGGTGAACTTGATGGCGTTGGCGACGAGGTTGGCAAGGATCTGGCGCACCTTGATGGCGTCGATCTCGACCCACGCGGGCATGCCGTCCGAGACGGTCACCGTGAATGCCAGTCCCTTGTCGAGCGCCTGGGCGCGGAACAGGAGCTCGAGGGTCGCGGCCGCCTGCCGGACCTCGACCGGCGCGGGATCGGCGCTCACGTGGCCCGCCCGCAGCCGGGCGTGGTCGAGCATCGCGTTCACCAGCGCCACGAGGTTCGCGCTGCTCGCGCCCAGGGCGTCCAGCAGGGGCCGCTGGTCGGCCGAGAGGTCCGTGTGCCGCAGCAGCTCGGTCGTGCCGGCGATGCCGTTGAGCGGGGTCCTGATCTCGTGGGTCAGGTTGGCGAAGAAGCGGTCCTTCGCCTCGGCTGCCGCGACGGCCTCGGCCCGCGCGGCGCGTGCCTCCCCGAGGGCGCCGGCGAGGTCGATCGTGCGGGCCTCGACATCGGCCATGAGCGCGCGTCGGGCGCGCAGCGCGACGTCGGCGACGGCCCCGGTGATGATGATCGCGCCGACCACGGACAGTGCCATGACCAGGTCGGGCCGGGGCAGCACGACGTGGCCCAGGATGGGCCAGCCGAGCTCGCGGGCGAGCACGACCCCGACGACGACCGTGACCGCGACCACGGCACAGTCGATCGCGGCGCGCCGGGCGCCGACGAGCATCGCGGCCAGCGGAGGGACCAGGAACCAGACCGTGGAGCCGGTGTCGACCCGCCCCAGCAACAGCAGCTGGATCGTCAGGAGCGCCAGCCCCACGGTGAGCCCGGCGTACAGCTGGGCATGCCAGTCCCGGAACGGGGCGACCGCGATCACCACCAGCGCGAGCGCCGCGACGATGTTCGGGGTGATGAAGGCCTGCGGGCCGATGAGCACGTAGACCGGCACGAAGCTCAGGGACGCGCCCGCCGCGAGCAGCGCGCTGACCCGCACCGTCAGGCGGGCGACGTCGCGGTCGAACAGGCCGGGCGTCTCCCAGCCCGCGAAGTCGAGGGGATCCCGCCGGCTCGTGGCGGGTTCGCGTTCGTGCATGGGCGCCCGGACCATATCCGACGCCCTGGGCGCGCGCCACCCCCCGCACGGGTGAGGACCGTCGGGCGCGGAGCCCCTGTTACCATCGCGCCATGCTCGACCACGAGGAGAAGTTCCTCTTCAAGGAGGAGATCCTCCACCTCGCCAACGCCCTCAACGACCCGGGCAGCCTCGACAACGTCGAGGACCTCCTGACCGACGTCATCACCAGCCCGCGGTTCGACTCCGAGGTGTTCACCCTGGAGCGCAGCCTCCAGGTGATGCTGGGTGCCCGGGCCGGCACCACGCTCGTCGGCCTGCTGACGGTCGCGCCGGAGGTGTTCGAGGAGGTCGCGGAGGTCCGCATCCCGCCGGAGGTCTACGAGCGGCTGGTCGCGTGGCGCGCCCGGTTCGGCCTCGCCATCGACAACGCGCTCAACTTCCTGAACAACCCGGACGGCATCCAGGGCCACAACTTCTCGACGCAGGTCGCGCACGTCGAGGAGCGCCGCGTGCTCCAGGGCCGCCTCACGATGGTCCGCTACAACAACGAGCCGCAGTTCTTCGTCGCGGACGCCGCCGTCTTCCTGGGCCTCGTCACGGACATCATGGAGCGCCTCGGCCCGTACCTCGAGCCCGACAGCGTGGACGAGGAATCGCTCACGCGGCTGCGCGAGGCCGTGCAGCTGATCGAGCGCAAGACCGCCCCCCGCGGCTAGGCGCGCCACCACCGTGCGCCAGCTGTTCCTCGCCGCCACCGGCCAGAACCGCGGCAAGACCACCGCAGCCCTGGGGCTGGTCGACGGCTTCCGCCGGCGCGGCTACCGGACCGGCTTCAGCAAGCCCGTCGGCCAGCGGACGCTGATGATCCACGGCGAGCCGTGCGACGAGGACGCCGACCTCATGTGCCAGGTCTTCGACATGCACGACCCGTTCACGGCGATGAGCCCGGTCCACATCCCGCGCGGCCTCACGAAGCGCTACCTCGCGGGCGAGGCCATCGAGGACATGGAGACGCCCATCCTCGACGCCCAGCGCTACTTCGCGGACCATGACATCTGGCTGATCGAGGGGACGGGCCACGCCGGCGTCGGGGCCGTCGTGGGCCTCTCGAACGCGCGGGTCGCGTCCCTGCTCCGCGCCCCCACGGTCATCATCTCCGAGGGCGGCGTGGGGCGGCCCATCGATGAGATCGTGCTCAACGCCTCCCACTTCGAGGCGCACGGGGTGCCGGTCGTGGGCGCCATCGTCAACAAGATCCGCGTGGACGAGTCTCCCGGGATCGAGCGGATCCTGGAGCGGGGCCTCGCCCGGCACGGGATCCCGCTGCTCGGCGTGCTGCCGTACCGCCCGATCCTGTCCAACCCGACCCTGGGCATGATCCTGCGGGGCCTCCACGGCCACCTCATCTGCGCCGGGCCGGACCTCGACGCCGTCATCGGCAACGTGGCGATCGGTGCGATGGAGCCCCACCACATGATCCTGCACGTGGGGCCGCGGACCCTGGTGATCGTCCCGGGCGACCGCGAGGACGCGATCCTGACCCTGGCCGCCGCGCACATCGCGGACCGGCCGTCCACCCCGGCCGTGGTGTCCCACCTCGAAAGCCTCGTCGACGAGACGCCCGGGGCCATCGACGCCGGCCCGGAGGGCAAGGCGCTGGGCATCGTCCTCACCGGCGGCTACACGCCGCGCCCCGAGGTCCTCGACGCGGTCCGCCACGCGAACATGTTCGCGGCCGTCGTCCCCGAGGACACCTACACCGTCGCGTCCGAGGTGCACGACCTCCTCGTGAAGACCCACCCCGAGGACACCGGCAAGATCGAGCTCATCAAGGAGCTGGTCTGGGCACACCTGCACATGGACCGGTTCCTCGATGTCGCCACCGAGGCGCGCTTCGACTAGCCCGCCGGGATGAAGCGCGGCAGGTAGCGGAGGTTCGCCTCCAGGATCGCGTCCAGCAGGCCGGCGGCGGCCCCGGAGCCCGGGACGAGCGGGTTCGCCAGCAGCGCCCGCAGGGCCACCGCCTCGTCGCCCGAGACGGCCGCCTCGATCGCCAGCCGCTCGTAGGCCTTCGCGTGCTGGACCAGGCCCAGCATCTCGCCCGGGAGCGGCGCGGTCGGCAGGAGCTCGGGCCCGTCGCGGGTGATCCGGGCGGAGACCTCCACGACGTCGTCCGGTGGGAGGTTGGGGATGGCGCCGTCGTTGCGGGCGTTGACCACGTGGATCGCCCCGTCGCCGGTGTGCAGGGACTCGATGAGCGCCGCGGCCGCCTCGCTGTACCAGGCCCCGCCGCGCCGCTCGAGCAGCTCCGGCTTGTGGTCAAGCGCCGGGTCGCGGTACAGGTCGAGCAGGCCGCGCTCGATGGCAATGACGTCTTCCGCTCGCGAGGCGCCTTCCGACTGCTCCCGGAGGACGTCGCCGGGCGCGTAGTAGTAGCGCAGGTAGTAGGACGGGATGGCCCCCAGGGTCCGCACGAGCGCGAGGTCGAAGTGGTCGTCCGCCGTGACCAGCCCGTCGCCCGCCGCGAGCAGCTCCGGCAGGCGGTCCACGCCGTCCACGCGCACGGCCCGGATCCAGGTGAGGTGGTTGAGGCCGACATGGTCCAGCAGCACCCGGTCCGGCGTGACCTCGAACCGTCGCGCGAACGCCCGCTGGAACCCGATGGCGACGTTGCACAGGCCCATGGCCCGGTGCCCGGCATCCAGCAGCGCCTGGGTCACGATGCCGACGGGGTTCGTGAAGTCCAGCAGCCAGCTCCCGGGGGCGCCGCGCCGGGCCGCCTCCTCGGCGATCTCGAGGACCACGGGCACGGTCCGGAGGGCCTTCGCGAACCCGCCGGGGCCGGTCGTCTCCTGGCCGAGCACGCCGAAGCGGTGGGGGAGCGTCTCGTCCACGAGCCGTGCCGCCTGCCCGCCGATCCGCAGCTGGACGAGCGTGAACGCCGCCCCGTCCAGCGCCGCGCTGCGATCGCCCGTCAGGGTCAGTCTCCCGGGCCAGCCCTCGCGGCGCAGGATGCGGTCCGCGAGCCCGCCGACGATGGCGAGGCGTTCCTCGTCGGGATCGAACAGGACCAGCTCGTCGATGGGGAGCACGCCGGCGCGCCGGGCGAACCCCTCCACCAGCTCGGGGGTGTAGGTGCTGCCCCCGCCGACCACCGCGACCTTGAGGCCCATCGGCTCGTCCTCGTTGCGGCCAGCCCCTTGATAGGGCTTGACAGATTGCTTATAACCTTAGCAGCAAGTCCGTCCACCGCAAGAGGGGTTCCACCTCCGCCATGGCACGGTTCCGGCTCATCGCGGGGCCCGTCCCGCTCCACCACCAGGTCTATCTCGACCTGCGCGGCGCCCTGGACGCCGGGGAGTGGCGGCCGGGCGACCAGCTCCCCCCGGAGCGCGAGCTGGCGGAGCGGTACGGCTGCAGCCTGATCACCGTGAGGCGTGCCCTGGGGGACCTTGCCCGGGAGCGGCGCCTCGAGCGGACGCGAGGCCGGGGGACCTTCGTCACGCGTCCGCCCATCCCGCTGGACCTCGACGGGACGATGTCGTTCACGGACGAGCTGCAGCTCCTGGGCCACGACCCGGCCACACGCGTCGTGACGGCGCGCACGATCCCGGCCGAGGCGGCGGTCGCGGACGCGCTGTCGGTGCCCCTCGGCGCGTCGGTCGTGCACCTCGAGCGCCTGCGCATGGCCGACGGCGAGCCGCTGCTGCTGGAGCAGGTGTTCCTGCCCGAGGCGCGGTTCCCGGGCCTGCTGGCGTCCGACCTCGAGCACGGCTCGCTCTACGACCTGCTGCTGGACCGCTACGCGACCAGCGTGACCCGGGCGCGCGAGGCGCTCGAGCCCATCACCCTGCCCCTGCGCGAGGCGCAGCTCCTGGGCGTCGAGCCGCACCGGCCGGCGCTGCTCATCGAGGGCGTCGCCTTCGATGCCGGGGGCCGACCCGTGGAGTTCGCGCGCTCGTACGTCCGGGGCGACCGGACGCGCTACTACGTGGAGCGGGTGGTCATCCGCTCCCGCCAACCCGAGGAGGCGGCTGGCACGCGCCACGCCGCGGAGCACGTGCCGGCCCGTGGCCGGTAGCCAGCCGCGGACGCGGGTGGCCGGAGGAGGAGCGATGCGCAGCTATCGATGGCTCGGCGCGGCGATGGTCCTGGCGACCGTCGTGGCGGCCTGCGGCGGGACCACGGCCACGGCGTCCCCGGGGGTGCCGTCCGCGTCCGCGTCCAGCACCGTGGCGCCCACGGCGGCCCCGGCGAGCGAGGCCGCCGCGGCCCCCAGCGCCGCACCCGCCACGGTGCCGCCCGGCGGCCCCGTGACCGTCAAGTGGTTCTGCTGCCTGGGCGCCGGCGACGACCCGAGCCAGCTCAAGGTGGAGCAGAAGGTCGTCACCGACTTCAACGCGAGCCACCCCAACATCAAGCTGGTCTTCGACCATGCCGCCTACAGCGGTGCCCGCGACGCCCTCGCCACGGAGCTCGGGTCGGGCAATGGCCCCGACATCGTGGGCCCGGTGGGCGTCGGCGGCGCGGAGGCCTTCCACGGCCAGTGGCTGGACCTCGCCCCGTTCATCGCGAAGACCGGCTACGACCTCACCCAGTTCGGCCAGGGCGCGGTGGACTTCTACAAGATCGGCGACGAGGGCCAGGTGGGCATCCCGTTCGCGATCTATCCCTCGGAGCTCTACTACCAGCGCGACATGTTCGATGAGGCGGGTCTCGAGTACCCGCCCGCGACCTACGGCGCGCCGTACACGCTCGATGGCCAGTCCGTCGACTGGTCCTACGACACGATCCGCCAGGTGGCGATGCGTCTCACGGTGGACAAGAACAACAAGGACGCCACCCAGCCGGGGTTCGACCCCAAGCAGATCGTCCAGTACGGCTTCGAGGTCCAGCGTGACGACCTCCGCGGCCTCGCGGCCTACTTCGGAGCCGGCAAGCTCCTCGCGGACGACGGCAAGACGGTCCAGATCCCGGACGCCTGGAAGGCGGCCTGGAAGTTCTTCTACCAGGGCATGTGGACCGACCACTTCATCGAGACGGGGCCGGTCTTCCAGAGCCAGGCCTTCAACGGCGGCGGCTACACGTTCAACTCGGGCAAGGTCGCGATGCAGGAGAACTTCCTGTGGAACACCTGCTGCGTCACCGAGGCCGGCGGCAACTGGGACCTGGCGGCGCTGCCGTCCTACCAGGGCAAGGTGAGCGCGGCCTTCAATGCCGACACGTTCCGGATCCTCAAGACCTCCAAGCACCCCGACGAGGCCTTCACCGTCCTGCAGTACCTCCTCGACGACGCCTCGGGCCAGCTGCTCAACGCCTACACGGGCTTCCCCGCCCGCACCGCGGCCCAGGCGGACTTCTTCACCCAGCTCGAGCAGCAGAAGGACGACAAGGGCAAGGCGATCTATCCCGCCTCCGTCAACTGGCAGGCGGCGGTCGACGGCGTCCAGTACGCCGACAACCCCAACTTCGAGTCGTACATGCCGGCCTACAACCAGTCGCTCGACGAGCTGAACAAGTTCCTCACGCGCTGGCAGGCGACGCCTGGCCTGGACATGGACAAGGAGATCGAGACGCTGCGCTCGAACCTCCAGACGATCTGGGACAAGGCCGGCTGAGCCGGTCGAGCCACTCGCCGGGGGCCCTCGCGGCCCCCGGCCCAGCCCGGGAGCCCGCATGACGGCGGTCCGCCAGCCCCTCCGACGGCGCATCTGGCCACGCCTCTCGCCGCTCGCGCGACGCGAGCGCCGCTGGGGGCTCCTGTTCATCTCGCCCTGGATCGTCGGGTTCCTCGCGTTCTCGCTGATCCCGATGCTGGCCACGCTGGCCTTCACATTCACGGACCTCACGCTGGACCCGGGCAAGCCGGTGTCGTTCGTGGGGCTCAAGAACTACGCCGACATGCTGGGCGATCCGTCCGCCTGGCAGGCGCTGGGCGTGACGTTCAAGTTCGCGCTGCTGGCGCTGCCCGTCGGCGTCTGCCTCCCGTTCATCGTCGCGCTGCTCCTGAGCGCCACCCACCTGCGCGGGTCGGGGGCGTTCCGCGTCCTGTTCTTCCTGCCCTACACGGTCCCGCTCGTGGCCGGGGTGCTCATCTGGCAGCAGATGCTCAACCCCGGCAGTGGCTGGCTCAACGGCCTGCTCCGGGCGATCGGGATCGGTGAGCCGCCGAACTGGCTGCAGGACCCGGCGTGGGTCTACCCGGGCCTCGTCCTGATCGGGGTCTGGGGGATCGGTGGCGGGATGATCGTCTACCTCGCCGGCCTCCGCGGGATCCCCACCGACTACTACGACGCGGCGAAGATCGACGGCGCAGGTGCCTGGGCGCAGCTGCGCCACGTGACCATCCCGATGATGTCCCCGGTCATCCTGTACACACTGGTCCTGGGCGTGGTGGACGTGCTCCAGTACTTCCTGGTGCCGCTGATCCTGAACCAGGGGACGGGGGAGCCGGGCGGGTCCACCAACTTCCTCAACCTCTACATCTACAAGAACTTCTTCACCTACCAGCGCCTCAGCTACGGCGCGACGCTGGCCTGGCTCCTGTTCGCGATCACCCTCGTGATCACGCTCGTGCTGTTCTGGTCCAGCCGGCGCTGGGTCTACTACGCCGGGGAGCGCTGAGCCATGACCTTCGATCGAGGGGCGGGCGGGCTCGCCGGTTCGCCGACGCGGCCGGGCGGCCTGGGGGTGCTGCGGCGGAGCAGGCCGCGACAGCGCCCGAAGCCCAGGGACGCGGGGCTCTCGTTCACCCTGACCTTCATCGCGGTGGTGGCGGTCGCGGCGTTCCTGTCGCCGCTGATGCGCTCCGTCTCGATCTCGCTCCAGACGCCCGCGCAGGTCGGCCAGCTCGACGCCCCGTGGTACCCCGCCAGCCCGCGTACCCTGGAGCTGGACGGGCGGACGTATCCCGTCTACCAGGTGCCGATCGACGGCGGCACGGCGGAGCTCGCCCTGGTGAAGAAGGGCCGGACGTCGTCCGAGTTCGTGGACCCCGCGAACCCGACGGCGGCGCGGATCACGTGGGAGGGCTCCTGGCGGTCCCTGACGCCGGCGTGGCAGCTGGACGCCCACCCGGAGAACTACAGCAACGTCTGGAACGAGCTGGACTACCCGCGCCTGCTGTTCAACACGATCGCGATCGCGGTGATCGGCACGATCGGGACGGTGATCTCGTGCACGCTCGTCGCGTACGGGTTCTCGCGCTTCCGGTGGCCGGGGCGGGACCTGCTGTTCGTGCTGGTGATCGCCACGATCTTCCTGCCGACCGCCGTGACGATCATCCCGACCTACGCGATCTTCGTGAAGCTGGGCTGGGTCGGCACGTGGCTGCCGCTGCTCGTGCCCGTGTTCTTCGCCAACGCCTACGACGTGTTCCTGCTGCGCCAGTACCTGCTCACGATCCCGCGCGAGATGGACGAGGCGGCCGCCATCGACGGTGCCGGGCCGTTCCGGACGCTGATCTCGGTGATCATCCCGCAGGCCATGCCCGTGATCGTGGCGATCGCGATCTTCCACCTCGTCTACAGCTGGAACGACTTCTTCGGGCCGCTGATCTACCTCTCGTCGGTGCCGGACCTGCAGACCGTGGCCGTGGGCCTCGCCCGCTTCTCCGGCGCCCGCGTCGCGCAGGACCCCGGGCTGATCCAGGCGGGGACGCTGATGACGCTGGTCATCCCCGTGGTGACCTTCCTCGTGTTCCAGAGGATCTTCGTGCGAGGGATCGTGATCACCGGCGTGGACAAGTGAGCGGAGTGGGCGCGGGGCCGTTCCGGGTCGCCCTGACGATCGACGCGGAGCACGCCGACCGGCCCACGGAGCCGGGCGTGACGGCGCGTCTCCTGGACGTGCTCTCGGATGCGGGTGCCCTGGCGACGTTCTTCGTCCAGGGCCGCTGGGCGGAGGCGGAGCCGCGCGTGGCTCGCCGGATCGCCGAGGAGGGCCACCTGGTGGGCAACCACTCGCATCACCACGCGCGGCTGACGCTGCTCACCTCGGCCGGGATCCGGCGCGACGCCCTGGCCGCGGGACGGGCGATCAGGGAGGCGACGGGGGCGGACCCGGCGCCGTGGTACCGCTGTCCCTTCGGGGCCGGGGCCGGGTCCGCGCGGGTCGTGCGAGCGCTGGCCGACGCCGGGTACACGGATGTCGGCTGGACCGTGGACTCGCGCGACTGGACGGGTGTGGCGGCCCCGCGGCTCGAGGACGATGTCGTCCGAGGCGCGGTCGCGGCCGGGGACGGGGCCGTGGTCCTGCTCCACGGGTGGCCGGCGGCGACGCCGCTGGCGCTGCCGGGGATCGTGGCCCGGCTGCGCGACGCCGGGGCGGAGCTGGTCCGCGTGGACGCGCTCCCCGTCCTCCCGGGACGGCGGGTCCCTGAGGGCGGGACGCCGTGACCCGCGTGCTGCTCGCCGTGGATGGCGGCAACTCCAAGACGGACGTGGTCCTGCTCGCCTCGGACGGGTCCCTGCTCGCGGCCGTGCACGGGAGGACCGTCTCGCACCAGGTGGTGGGGCTCGAGGCGGGCGCCCGGGAGCTCGCGCGGCTGGTCGGGGCGGCCCGTGCGGCGGGCGGCCTCGGGCCCGGTTCCGCCGACCTCGGCGTCCTGTGCCTCGCCGGCGTCGACAGCCGCGCGGACGTGCGCGCGCTGGCGGCCGCCCACGGCGCATCGGGTCTCGCGCGGGAGCTGGTGTTCCACAACGACACGCTGGCGGCGTTCCGGGCGGGATCGCCGGGACCGTGGGGCGTCGCGGTCATCGTGGGCGCGGGCATCAACGCCGTCGGGGTGGCGCCGTCGGGCCGCGAGGTGCGGTTCGCCGCGCTGGGCGCCATCAGCGGCGACCGGGGCGGGGGCGGCTGGCTGGGCATCGAGGCCCTGGGGTCGGCCGTCCGGGCCCGCGAGGGTCGCGGACGCCGCACCATCCTGGAGCGGACCGTGCCCGCGGTCTTCGGGCTCGACCGGCCGATCGAGGTGACCATGGCCCTCTACGGCGGTCGCCTCGCGGAGCACCGCCTCATGGAGCTGGCGCCCGTGGTCCTCGAGGCGGCACGCGGCGGCGACGCCGTCGCCCTGGGGCTCGTCGATGCGCTGGCCGACGAGGTAGCCGGGTTTGCCGTCGCGGCGATCCGCCGTGCGGGAATTGCCCGGCGGGCCGTCCCGGTGGTGCTGGGCGGCGGGGTGGCCCGGGGAGCGGGGGCGCTCCTCGCCGGCCGGGTCGCGATGCGCGTGCGGGCCGTCGCGCCGCGCGCCGTCGTCACCATCCTGCGCGATCCGCCGGTGGTGGGCGCCGCGCTGCTCGCGCTCGACCGCGCGTCTCCCGGTGACCAGCACGCGGCCGCACGGGGCCGTGCCGCCGTGGCCGCCGCGGTCCTCGATGACGCCACGGTTGTCGCTGCGAACGCTGCGGTTGGCGGCGCCGACGCCACGTGACCGGCGCCCCCGCCGACGCGGCAGGGGGCACACTGGAGGCGATGACAGACCCCGGCGCCGCTGCGGGGCTCGCTCCTGCTGCGGCGATGCCCGCCACCGATTCGGCCACCGAAGCCGCCGTCGCGCCTCCGCTCTCGATCGTCCCGTCGTGGGTCGTGTACGGGTTCCAGTTCATCGCCATCGGCGCCTGGACGGCGTTCGCCGCCAACTACTTCAAGGCCATGGGCCTCGACGTGGCCATCATCGGGGTGCTGGCGGCCGTCCCGTCCGCCGTGGCGATCGTCGCCTCGCCGCTGTGGGGCCTCGCGGCCGACCGGCTGGGCGACATGCGCCCGCCGTACCTCGTCGCCGCGTTGCTGGCGGCCGGCGCGGCGGTGGCGCTCGCCGGGGCGCCGGCGATGCCGGGGCTGGCGATCGCCGTCATAGTGCTCTCGGTCGGCGCGGCCGGCCTCGGGCCGCTGCTGGACGCCCGGACCATCCAGCGGCTCTGGCCGCGCCGCGAGCGGTTTGGGCAGGCGCGCGTCGCGGGCTCGATCGCGTTCATGGTGGGGACGATCGGGACCGGGGTCGTCATCGCCGGCACGGAGCTGCGGGCGCTGTTCGTCGTCTACGCGGTGGCGATGGTGGGGGCGGGCGTCGCGGCCGTCGCGTTGCTGGGTCGCCCGGGCCGCGCCAGGCGGGTGGGCTCCGTGGGCCCGCTGGCGGCCCTAGGGCTCCTGCGGCTGCCCGGGCTCGGCCTGTTCTTCCTCGGGTCGTGCGTGATGTGGGTCTCGGCCGTGGGGTCCATGGCCCTGTTCTCGCTGCGCGTCGTGGAGCTCGGCGGCGACACCCAGCTCGTCGGCCTCGGCTGGGCAACCTCGGCCCTGTTCGAGGTACCGGTCATGGTCCTGTTCTCGAGGCTGGCGCGGCGCGTTGGCGTGGGACCGCTCATCTTCGCCGGCTCCCTGCTGTTCATCCTGCGCGCGGCCGCGTGGACGCTGGCCGCGAGCCCGGCCTCGCTCATCGCGTTCACGTCCCTGGGCGGCATCGGGTACGCGCTCGCCATGGTCGGCACCACGAGCTACATCGCGTCGCGCGTGCCGCCGCAGCTCCAGGCCACGGCGCAGGCGCTGTTCGGCAGCACGACCTTCGCGTTCGGATCGATCGCAGGCGCGATCCTGGCCGGCCAGGTGGCCGCGATCGGCGGGCTGTGGGCGGTGTACCCGGCAGGGGGCGTGGTCGCGGCGGTCGGGGCGATGCTGATCGGGGCCGCGCTGCGGCAGGGGCGGCCGGGCGCGGCGGCGACGGGTGCGGCGGGCAGCCCAGGCCGCTAGGCCCTGCCGGCCGCGGGGCCCGGCCGCCAGGCCACTGCCGCCGGCCGCTAGGCCCTGCCGGCCGGCCTCCCGCCCCGGCCGCCAGGCGGCCCAGGCCGCCAGCTCCGGCCGCCCAGGCCGCCAGGCGGCCCATGCATCGCTCGCGATCCCTGTTCCGCTCGCTGATGGCGAGCGCGAGCGCTCCGGAGAGGCGTCCGAGGGGCTCTCCGCTCGCTGATGGCGAGCAGCCCAGCGCCCGTCGGCGCTGCTCCGGCCGCCGGGCGACCGGCGCCCGCAGGACCGGTCCGGGGCTGCTGGGAGACCCGGACCGGGCGCGGCGAGGCCCTGGACTAGAGCACCCGCTCGTTGTCGATGAGGCGGACCTCGTCGACCCGTACGGCGAGCGAGAGCAGCGCCCGACCCGACACCGATGCCAGCTCCTCGAGGGAGTCCGGGTCCGCCACGGACACGTAGTCGGGGGTCGTCGCGGGCTCCGTCGCCAGGACCGAGAGCATCGCGTCGCGCACAGCCGCCGGGGACGCCTCGCCGGAGCGCACGCAGGCCGCCCCTGCGAGCAGCGCGCGCCGGAGCACGGGGGCCTTCGCACGGCCTTCGGGTGTGAGCCGGGCGTTCCGCGATGACATCGCCAGCCCATCGGCCTCGCGGACGGTCTCGCAGGGCACCACCTCGGTCGGCAGCGCGAGGTCCAGCGCCATCCGCCGGATCACCTGGACCTGCTGGTAGTCCTTGAGCCCGAAGTAGGCCCGTTCCGCGCCCACGAGCGCGAACAGGATCGCGACCACCGTGGCCACGCCATCGAAGTGCCCGGGCCGCGCCGCACCCTCGAGGGGCTGCGAGATCCGGCCCACGGAGACGACCGTGTCGAAGCCGGGCGGGTAGACCGCCTCGACGTCCGGCGCGAACACGATGTCCACGCCCGCGGCCTCGGCTTTCGCGAGGTCCCGCAGCTCGTTCCGCGGGTACTGCTCGAAGTCCGAGGCCTCGCCGAACTGGCGCGGGTTGACGAAGATCGACATCACGACAGTCGCGCTCTCGGCCCGCGCGCGTTCCACGAGCGAGACGTGCCCCGCGTGGAGCCAGCCCATCGTGGGCACGAGCCCGATCGGGCGCGGGACGGTCGCCAGGGCGGCGCGGAGCTCGGCGCGGGTGCGGACGACCTGCATCGGTGGCGGTGGGGTCGAGCGGGTCGGCGTGACCGGGCCGGGCCGGCTAGAGGTCGCGATCGAGCGGGATCCCGCCGAGCTCGATGAAGTCGCCGGCACGGTCGCCCGCACGATCCTGTGGCGTGCGGCCCAGCACCTCGTCCAGGACCGACGGGTCCATCAGGACGGTTTCCGCGGAACCCGGGAAGTCGCCGGCCTCCACCTCGTCGCGGTACGAGCGGAGCGCAGCCAGGATCGTCCCGTGGAGGTCCGCATACTTCCGCGCGTGCCTGGGCGTCCAGTCGCCCCAGCCAAGGGTGTCGGTGATGACCTGGATCTGCCCGGAACACCCGACGCCCGCGCCGATGCCGATCGTCGGGATGCGCAGCCGCTCGGTGATGGCCTGGGCGAGCTGCCCCGGGACCAGCTCAAGGACGATCGCGAAGGCACCCGCCTCCTGGACCGCGAGCGCGTCCGCGAGCAGCGCGCGCGCCTGCTCCTTGTTCTTGCCCTGGACTCGCACCCGGCCGATCGCGTTGATCGCCTGCGGGGTGAGCCCGATGTGGCCCATGACCGGGATCCCGGCCCGGACGACGGCCTCGATCGTGCGTGCGCTGCGGACGCCGCCCTCGAGCTTGACGGCCTGGGCGCCGCCCTCGCGCAGGAAGCGGCCCGCGTTGTTGATGGCGTCCTCGGCGGTCGAGTAGGAGAGGAACGGCATGTCGCCGACGACGATGGCGCGCTTGCTGCCCCGCACCACGGCCTTGGTGTGGTGGAGCATCTCGTCCATCGAGACCCGGACGGTGGTGTCGTAGCCCAGCATGACCTGCGCCAGCGAGTCGCCCACGAGGATCAGCGGGATGCCCGCCTCGTCGACGAGCGCGGCGGTCGGAAAGTCGTAGGCGGTGATCGTCGCGATGCGCGTGCCGTCCGCGTAGAGCTTCGCGATGTCGACGACCGACAGCCGGCGGACGGACTCGGACTGGGCGCTCATCGGGTGGTCTCCATGGTCAGGAAGTGTGCGCCCGCGCGTCGCGAACGTCCAACACCCCAACGACGCGGTCCAGGAGCCGGTCCGCGACCTCGCGCTTGGTGAGCAGCGGCAGGTCGTCGCGCGAGCCGTCGGCCGAGAGGATCACGACGCGGTTGGTGTCGGTGCCGAAGCCGCTCCCGGGCTCGCTCACGTCGTTGGCGACCAGGAGGTCCGCGCCCTTGCGGCGGAGCTTGTCCGGGGCACGCTCGAGCGAGCCAGTCTCCGCCGCGAACCCGACGATGACCGGGCGGGGATCGAGCTCGCGGGCGCGTGCGCCGACCTCGGCGAGGATGTCCTCCGTGGGCTCCAGCTCCAGGGTCATGCCCTCGCCGCGGCTGAGCTTGGTGTCCGCGGCGGCCCTCGGGCGGAAGTCGGCGACGGCGGCGGCCATGACGAGCACGTCGGCCGGGTTGCCGATGACCGCGTCGATGACGGCGGCGCGCATCTGGGCCGTGGATTCGGCACGGATCACGGACGCGCCGCGCGGCAGGTCCACCTCGACGCGGCCGGCCACGATCGTGACGCGCGCGCCGCGGGCGAGCGCCGCCTGCGCGATCGCGACGCCCATCTTCCCGGTGCTGCGGTTGCCGATGAAGCGGACGGGGTCGATGGCCTCCGCCGTGCCGCCGGCGCTCACGACGACGTGCCTGCCCTCGAGGTCCGCCTCAACCCATCGTTCCGTGGCCTGCGGCCGCTCGGCGACATCGGGCTGGCGCACCGGGCGCCCTTCGACCGCCGCCACCACCGCGTCCACGATGAGCGGCAGGTCCGCGAGCCGCCCGATCCCGCTCTGGCCGCTGGCGAGCGAACCGATCTCGGGCGGCACGATCCGGTACCCGAAGTCCCGCTCCAGGCGGGCGACGTTGTCCCGCGTCGCGCGGTGGGTCCACATGTCGCCGTCCATCGCCGGCGCGACCACGACCGGGGCGCTGGTCGCAAGGCAGGCGGCGGTCACGGTGTCGCTCGCGATCCCGTTCGCCATCGAGCCCAGCCAGCGGGCGGTCGCGGGGGCGATGACGAGGGCGTCGGCCGCGTCCGCGACCACGATGTGGCCGATGCGCCGGTCGGGGAGGAGGCCCAGGACGTCGGTCTCGACGGCGTGGCGCGAGAGGGCCGCGAACGTGAGCGGGCCGACGAACTGCTGCGCCGCCGGGGTCAGCATGGCGACGACGTCCGCGCCCTCCACGCGCAGGAGCCGCAGCAGCTCCACGGCCTTGTAGGCGGCGATCGACCCGCAGACGCCGAGCCCGATCAGCCGGCCCTCGAGACGGCCGCTCATCGCGAGCCGTCCACCGGCTCGCCGCCCGCGACCTCGGCGTAGAGGATGGCGAGGCCCTTGAGGGTGAGGTCCGGGTCGATGGTCTCGACGCCCTCCACGTCGCGGGCCCACGGCTCGATCGACAGGCCGCCGGTCAGGATCCCGCGCACCCTGTCCAGGCTCGTGCCGGTCTGCTCGGCCAGCTCCCGGCGGATGCGGGCGAGGAGGCCCGTCACCGCGGCCTGGTACCCGAAGACCGTGCCGCTCTGCATGGCGCTCACCGTGTCCCGGCCGATGGCCCGGTCCGGTGTCCGCAGCTCGATGCGTGGCAGCCGCGCGGTGTTGGCGGCCAGCGCCTCGAGGCCCAGCTTCATGCCGGGGGCGATGGCGCCGCCGAGGAAGGCGCCGTCCGGCCCGACGCAGTCGTACGTGGTGGCCGTGCCCATGTCCACGACGACGGCGGGGCAGCTGTACAGCCGCTGGGCCGCGAGCGCGTTCACGATCCGGTCCGGGCCCACCTCGCCCGGGCGGTCCACGCGGATGGCGATGGGGATGGTGCCCGGGGCCGCAACGAGGATCGGGATGCCGCGCCGGTCCGCGACGGCCTCCACCATCGCGGTCTGCGAGGGGACCACCGACACGAGGGCCGCCGAGTTGACGCCGTCGAGGCTCCGGCCGTCCAGCGACAGCAGGCCGTCGAGCAGGAGCTCAAGCTCATCCACGGTCGCGGCCCGGTGGGTCCCGGCGCGCCGGGTGGCCACGATGGACCCGCCGTCAACGAGCCCGAGGGTGATGTTGGTGTTCCCGATGTCGATGGCGAGCAGCATGCGGGGATCATACGTTCGCAAGCGTTCGCGCCGGCGTTCGCGCCGGACACGACCGTCCGGTGACCTGCTCCAGACCGGCCCCGCGGCGGTTCGACGCTGCGCCGCGCGCGCAGGACGAGGCCCGGAAGCGGCCGGCCGGGCAGGCGGCCTCCGAGCGGGACGGCGGGCCTGCGGAACGGGCACGCCACCGGAGGCTCGCTCTGCTAGCCTCGCGGCCCATGCGTCTCCGCGCCCGCCTCGAGACCCAGCGCCGCCGGCTCGCGCTCGCCGTCGGGCCGCCGCTCGCGATCCTCACGATCGCCGGGGCGCTCCTGGCCCGCGAGCCGCTCGGTGGCGCCACGGCCGTGCGCGGCGTCCGGCCCGCCGCGGCCATCCTCCTCGAGGCGATCTGATGGCGGGCCGCCGCGTCGTCATCGTGGGTGGTGGTGCGTCCGGCGGCCTCCTCGTGGCACAGCTGCTCCGGCGTGGCGCGGCGGGGCTGGAGATCCAGGTCCTGGAACCGCGGCCGGAGCCGGGGCTGGGCGCGGCATTCTCCACGCGGGACCCGTGGCACCGGCTCAACGTGGCGGCGATCACGATGAGCGCGCTGCCGGACGACCCCGACCACTTCCGCCGCTGGGCGGGCGCGGCGCCCGAGGCCTTCCTCCCGCGGATGACCTGGGGCCGGTACCTGCGCGAGATTCTCGTGGAGAGCGAGGCGGGTTCGGCGGCTCGTCTGGTCCACCGCCGCGAGCGTGCCACGGGGCTCGCCGGCGACGCGGCCGCGCCGGCCGTCACGACCGCCGCGGGTGAGGTCATCGTCGCGGACGCGGTCGTCATCGCCACCGGCAACGACCTGCCGGCCGTACCGTCCTTCTTCGAGGCGTTCCGGGTCGACCCGCGGTTCGTGGCGGATCCGTGGGCCCCGGCCTCGCTCGATCCCGTCGCGGACGGCGAGACGGTGGCGATCATCGGGACCGGGCTCACGGCCGTCGACCTTGCGGCCACGCTGGTCCGGAGCCGGCCGGCGTGTCATGTCGTGATGCTGTCCCGGCGCGGCGACCTGCCCCGCGCCCACGAGGACCCGTGGCGGCCGCGGCCGCCCGAGCCGGCGTTCACGGTGGACGAGCTCCGCGCGGCGGCGGATCCGTTCGCGTTCGCCCGGGAGCGGATCACCGGACACCCCGGCGGCTGGCGCCAGGGGCTGGACTCGCTGCGCCCCATCCACGTGCCGATCTGGCTGGCGATGGACGACGGGCAGCGGCGGCGCTTCGTGGACGAGTGGCGGCACACCTGGGAGATCCACCGGTCGCGCGTGGCCGCCGAGGTGCTCCGGGACGTCGAGGGCTGGATCGCCGGAGGCCGCCTCGTGGTCCGCGCGGCCCCCGTCGGGTCGGTGGTCGCCGATGGAGCGCGGCTCCGGGTCGAGGCCGTCGCCGGGGAGTCTGCCGCCGGGGAGTCCGCCGCGGGGAAGTCCGCCGCGGGCGGTGCGGTCCTCGCGGACCACGTCCTGCTCGCCACCGGCCCCGACGAGCGCCCGGCGGCCAACCCGTTCCTCGCGGCCGCGATCGCCGCCGGGGTGCTGCGCGAAGGGCCGGTGGGGCTGGGCATCGACGTGGATCCGGGGACCCTCCGCGTCCGGGACGCGCACGGCGCGACGGATCGCCCGATCTGGGCGCTGGGCCCCGTGCTCAAGGGCGCCCTCTGGGAGACCACGGCCATCCCGGAGATCCGCGCCCAGGCGGCGCAGGTCGCGGCCGCTGTGCTGGAGGGGCTCGGGGCGGCCTGAGCCACGGTCCGGCTCGGGGCGGTCAGCCGGCCTGCGCCCCACAGGCGCCGGCACCGTCAGCCGGCCGGCGCATCCCAACGCCCGGAACCGCGGTGTGGCACGCGGCATCCGAGCGGCGCGGTCCGCGATCGTGGCGTGGGAGACCACGGCAGGGCCGGCATCGAGCCGCTCGGCCGGCCGTTTCCCGCCGCCCCAGGTCCGGCCGCCACGCGCCCCGCCGCCCCGTTGCGATCTTCACCCACCCGCAACCCGCCCCGTCGGCTACGATCGGCCCGTTGCCGTGACGCCCCGGGAAGGCGGCGCGGCGAGCCGCCAGTCCAGCCCCTTCGAGCACGAGCTTGGAGCCAACCGTGGCGAGCGATCCGCCCGCGAAGTTCTTCGTCAACCAGGGTCTCGTGACCGGCCGGACAGACGTCCAGCACCTCCTCCGTCCGATCCTCAAGCAGACCGTCACCTACCGGTTCTACCGGGGACGCGACCTGGTCGCGCACGGGACCGGCTGGGTGGAGCGGATCGTCGCGGACGAGCCCGAGGTGTCCACGTACTTCACGCCGATCTCCATCACGATCAACGTGGACTCCTTCGAGCACCTGGAGTTCGAGACCCGCCCCGACCAGCTCCTCGTCTACACCCTGGTCCAGGGCGACGAGCGGGTGGTCATGGAGTTCGTGCCCGGCCGCGCCGACGACGGGGAGGGACCGTCGGTGCCCCGCCAGCTCGAGCTCGACATGGAGGGCTTCGTGCAGATGGAGCTCCTTGGCCTCGAGGGGGGCGAGGAGTAGCCTCGGCCCACGCGGTCGCCCGGGCGGCCCTCGGCGAGGGGCCTCCCCGCCCGCGGCCAGGTGCCTCCCGGCCCGCAGCGAGGTGCCTCCGCGCTACCGGCCCCGCTCGCCCCGCACGTACGGGATGCCGAGGGCGGCCGGTGCCCCGATCCGCTTGCGCATCGCCTCGCGCGACCCGAGCACGAGCGCCACTAGGACCAGCGTGTAGGGGAGCATCTCGAGGAAGAACGTGTTCGGGTGGTACTCGTAGAAGGGGTTCGCCAGCCCGAGGATGGTGGGCGGCAGCTGCATCGCCAGGGTGAGCTGGACGACCGCGCCGAACAGGTAGGCGCCCGCGGCCGCCCGGAACGGCGACCACTGGGCGAAGATGACCAGCCCGATGGCGATCCATCCGCGCCCGTTCACCGTGAGGGCGCCGAACCAGCCCGGCTGGACGGCGAGCGTGATGGTCGCCCCGGCCAGGCCGGACAGCATCCCTCCCACGAACACGTACCGGTACCGGGTCGCGTAGACGCTCACCCCGAGGGCGTCGGCGGCGGCAGGTTCCTCGCCCACCGCCCGCAGGTGGAGGCCCGGCCGCGTCCGGTTGATCCAGTACCAGGTCGCGGGCACCAGCAGGTAGCCGACGTAGACCAGGATGCTCTGCTCGGTGAACGCGATCCGCCCGAGCACGGGGACCTCCGAGAGCACCGGGATCGAGAAGCGGGGCAGCAGGGAGATCGCCCCCGCCTTGCTGAGCCCCTCCCCGAGCACGGCCGCCAGGCCGGTCCCGAGGAACGTGAGCGCCAGCCCGGAGACGACCTGGTCGGCGCGGAAGGTGATCGTGATGATCGCGTGGAGGAGGCTGAGCAGCCCGCCCGCGAGCATCGCGGAGACGACGCCCAGCCAGGCGTTGCCGGTCGATACGGCGGTCGCGTAGCCCACGACCGCGCCGATCAGCATCATCCCCTCGACACCGAGGTTGAGCACCCCGGACCGCTCGGCCAGGATCTCGCCCACGGCCGCGAACAGGAGGATCGTGCCCACCGCGATCCCGGCCGCCATGATCAGCTGGAGGTCCACGCTACTCCCCCCCGGCCCTGGCGGGGGTTGTGGCCGGCAGGCGGCGGACGATGCCGACCCGGAAGCGGAGGAAGACCTCGCTCGCGATCAGGCAGAACAGGATGATGCCCTGGATCATCGCCGGCACGCCCGAGGGCTGGATCTCGCGGCCGGCGAGGATGAGCGCCCCGAACAGGATCGCGACCGGCACGACCCGCAGGGGGTGGAACTTCGCGAGGTAGGCGACGATGATCGCCGTGTACCCGTAGCCGGGCGAGAAGTTGTCCTGGAGGCGGTGCACGACCCCCGCGACCTCCGCCATGCCCGCGATCCCCGCCAGGCCGCCGGACACCGCGAACACGAGCAGGATGTTCCGGGCGATCCGGATCCCGGCGTACTTCGCGGCGCGCGGGTTGTCGCCGATCAGGCGGATCTCGTAGCCCCACGCGCTGCGCTCGACGATGAGCCAGACCACCACGGCCGCAACGAGGGCGATCAGGAAGCCGCCGTGGACCGTGAGGCCGCGGGCCCACGGGAACGCGTCCGCGAGGTCGCTCAGGCGGGGGAGCCAGGCCTCGACGGGGAACTGCCTCGTCATCTGGAAGCCCCCCTCCGTCCAGGGCCCGAACACCCAGTACTGGATCCAGGCGAAGGCGATGCTGTTGAGCATCAACGTGGCGATGATCTCGTTGACGCCGAACTTCGCCCGGAGGACGCCGGGGATCAGGCCCCACGCGGCGCCGCCCAGGAACCCGGCGACCAGCATCACGGTCAGGACGATGACCCCGGGCGTCCCGACCGGCACAAGCGGGACCAGGACCACCGCGCTGGCGGCCCAGGCGCCCAGGAGCAGCTGCCCCTCGGCGCCGATGTTCCAGAGGCGCATGCGGAAGGCGAGGGCGCAGGCGAGGCCGGTCAGGATGAGCGGGGTGGACTTGACCAGCGTGTCCGAGATCGAGCCGACGCTGCCGAGCGACGAGTTGAGGATGTGGACATAGACCCGGATCGGGTCGGCGCCCACGACGGCGAGGATGACCCCCGAGATGACGAGTGCGACCAGGAGCGCGCCGGCGGTCAGGGTGGGCGACAGCCAGCGCGGTGCCTCCATGCGCGGCTCGAGCCGGAGCGTGAACGGGAGGCCACCGCGCAGGGCGCTCACGCGACACCCCCGGTCGCGGCCGGCTCCTGCCCGTGCTCTGCGCCCGAGCCCCCCGTCATCTGGAGGCCGATCGTGGTCACGTCGGCATCGGCGGCGTCCGTGATCCCGGCCACCCGGCCCTCGTAGAGCACGGCGATACGATCCGAGAGGGCCAGGATCTCGTCCAGGTCCTCGGAGATGAGGAGGATGGCCGCGCCGGCCGTCCGGCGCTCCATCAGCAGCCTGTGGGCCGACTCCACCGCGCCGACATCGAGGCCGCGCGTGGGCTGGACGGCGATCATCAGGCGCGGCGCGGACTCGATCTCGCGGGCGAGGATCAGGCGCTGGATGTTGCCGCCCGAGAGCAGGCGGGCCTGGGTCTCGATCGACGGGGCGGCGATCTCGTAGCTGTCCTTGAGCTCGGTCGCGGCGGCCCGGGCGGCGCCCATGTCGATCGACCAGCCGCGGCCGATCGGCTTGGACCGGTAGCGCTTCATGATCAGGTTGTCGACCAGCGAGAGGTTGGGCGCGGTGCCGACACCCGTCCGGTCCTCCGGGACGTGCGCCACGCCCCGCTGGATCGCCTTGCGAACGGGCCGGTTCGCGATGTCCTCTCCGCCGACCATGACCCGGCCGCGACACGCCCGGAGACCGCTGATGACCTCGGCCAGCTCGCTCTGGCCGTTGCCCGCGACGGCGGCGATACCGACGATCTCGCCGGAGCGCACCTGGAGGTTCACCCCGCGCAGCGCCGGGACGCCCTTGTCGCCCTCGGCCTCGACGTTCTCGAGCGAGAGCACGACATCGCCGGGGGGCAGCCACGTCCGCTCGAGGCTCTCGAGCACCTCGCGGCCCACCATCCGCTGGGCGAGCTCAGGCTTGGTCATGCCGGCGGCCGGGAGGCCCTCCGCCGTCACCTTCCCACGCCGCATCACGGTGACCCGGTCCGCGATCGAGAGCACCTCGCCCAGCTTGTGGCTGATGAACACGATGCTGCGTCCGGCGGCGGTCATGGACCGCAGGGTCCTGAACAGGTCGTCGATCTCCTGCGGCGCGAGGACCGCGGTCGGCTCGTCCATGATCAGGACGTGGGCGCCGCGGTAGAGCACCTTGAGGATCTCCACCCGCTGGCGCTCGCCGACCGACAGCTGCCAGACCTTCGCGCTCGGATCGACCCGCAGGCCGTGCGCTTCCGCGAGGCGGCCGATCTCCGCGTCGTAGCGGCCCATGTCGAGCCGGAACCGGGGTCGGTCGAGGCCGATCAGGACGTTCTCGGTCACGGTCATCGATGCGACCAGCGTGAAGTGCTGGTGGACCATCCCGAGGCCGGCGGCGATCGCGTCGCGCGGGGAGCGGAAGGCCACCGGCCGCCCGTCGATGAGGATCTCGCCGGCGTCGGGCTGGTACATCCCGTCGAGGATGTTCATCAGGGTGCTCTTCCCGGCGCCGTTCTCGCCGAGGAGGGCGTGGACCTCGCCGGCGGCGAGCGTGAAGTCGACGCCGTCGTTGGCGACGACGCCCGGGAACCGCTTGACGATGCCGCGCAGCTCGACCGACGGCGCCAGCATGGCGACGTCCGTCGGTCCCTGGCCGCTCACCTGGTGGGCGTCAATGCCGGAGGGCGCGTCGCTCACGCGCTCGCACCCTCCGGCATCGTGGTCGATCGGCCTAGTTGCCGAGCTTCGGCAACGCGGCGTTGATGCCCTCGTTCCACCAGTACATGCAGGTCTTGCACTCGAAGCCCGGGGCGCCGGGCGGGAACTGGTCGAGGTCGGCCTGGACGAGCTTCTCGCCGGAGGCGAGGAGCTGCTTGCCGGTGTTGTCGGTCAGCGGGCCGGCGAAGACGTCGAAGCGACCGAACTTGCCGGCGAGCATCTGGGCGAGGGTGTCCTTCACCTTCTGGAGGTCGGCGGCCGGCAGGTCGGCGACGCCCTTGCGGATCGTCTCGCCGGCCATGAAGCCGTACAGGCCGAGGCCCCCGGACTGGGCGTCGAAGTACTCGGAGCCGGCGGTGTACTTCTTGGCCTTCACCTGCTCGGCGATCCGGGCGTACTCGGGGCCCCAGATCCAGTACGGAGTCGTGAGGCAGGCGTCGACCTTGCAGGAGGCCGGGTTGTCATAGGTGACGGCCCACTTCTTCTTCTCCTGGGCGACGTCGGCATTCGCGCCGGTGTCGGCACCGGTGAAGACGACATCCGCGCCTGCGTCGAACAGGGCGGTGGCGCCGGCCTTCTCCTTGATCGGGTCATGCCAGGTGTTGATGAACGCGACGTCCATCGTGCACTCGGGGCAGGTCAGCTTGACGCCACGCATGATCGCGTTGCCGAGGCGGAGCTCCTCCGGGATGGGGAAGGTCGCCATGTAGCCGATCTTCGTGTTGCCGTCCGCCTTGGCGCGCGACCCGGCGATCATCCCGGCGAGGTACTTCATGTCCTCCATGGCGCCCATGAGGTTGCCGAAGTTCTTGCCGTTGCTCTTGTACCCGGTCAGGTGGAGGAACGTCTGGTCGGGGAACTCCTTCGCGACCGCCTCCATCGGGTCCATGTACCCGAAGGACGTACCGAGGATGAAGTCGAAGCCCTTGCGGGCGAGGGAGCGGAAGGTCTGCTCCGAGTCGGCGCCCTCGGGCACGTTCTCGATGTAGGCGACGTGCGAGTTCGCGACGTGCTCGCAGAGGTACAACAGGCCCTCGTAGTGGGCCTGGCTCCAGCCGCCGTCGTCATGGGGTCCGATGAGGACCATCGCGACGTTGAACTTGCCCGCCTCGATCTCCGGGATCTGCGTACCGGCCGCCGCTCCCGCGGTACACGAGGTTGCCGCCGCCGAGCCCGAGGGCGCGGCCCCCGAGGCCGCCGGGCTCGACGCTGCCTGCGAGCACCCGCCAAGCACCAGCATTCCGGCCGTCAGCAACGTGAGAAACCGCCCAGTTCCACCGACCATCGATACATCTCCTCCTTCGCGGGACGCGGCTTCGCGAACGCCGGACCGCGCGACACGCCCCGCCGCCGGTCGTGGTGGTAAGCGGCCATCATAGGGCGCATCGACGGCCGCTAGGTCACGCCCGCGTCACCCTCGGGATGCCGGACGGTTGCGGTCGACCGGAAGGGGCACGCCCCGGCCTGACGGCGCTCGGGCTACCATCGGAGACGATGTTCCACCGGACTGAGCTGCCCCAGGGGCCGCGCGTCATCTCCGCCCGGCTCGCGGGCTCCCGATCGGTCTCGATCGCCGCGTACGTGCTCGCGGGCTCGCGCCTCGAGGGCCCGGGTGAGGCCGGCGTGGCCCACTTCATGGAGCACCTCACCTTCAAGGGCACCCGCGGGTACCCGTCCAGCCGCGCGATCAGCGAGGCGATCGAGGGCGTGGGCGGCTCGGCGAACGCGGCGACGGACCGGGAGTCCACCGTCTACTGGGCGCGCGTGCCGCGCCGTGAGGCCGCCCGGGCGATGGACGTGCTGGGCGAGCTGGTGGTCAGGCCCCGCCTGGACGAGGCGGACATCGACCAGGAGCGGACGGTGATCGTGGAGGAGATCCGCTCCTACCTGGACGACCCGTCCGAGTACTGCCAGATGCTCATCCAGACGGCACTCTTCGGCGAGGGGCCGCTGGGTCGCGAGATCTGCGGCGACGAGGCCGGGATCCGCGCCCTGCCGGCAGCGGCGATCCGCGACTTCTGGGGCGCGATGTACCGGCCGTCCAACACCGTGGTCGCCATCGCCGGGGACCTGTCGCCCGAGGAGGCGCTGGAGCTCGCGGCCGCGGCGTTCGGGACCGGGACGGGGTCCGTGCCACCGGCCGCACCCGCCCCCGTCCTGCCCGCCGGTCCCCGCGTGCTCACGGGCAAGCGCGACACGTCGCAGGCCCAGCTCTCGATCTCCGTGCCTGCGCTCCGTCGCGACCACCCCGATGCCTGGAACCTGGCCGTGCTCAACGCGGTCCTGGGCGACGGCATGTCCAGTCGCCTGTTCCTCGGCGTGCGCGAGGAGAAGGGCCTGGCCTACGACGTGAGCTCGGGCGTCGTGGAGTACGCGGACGCCGGGGCGATGGAGATCTCCGCGGGCGTGGACCCGGTCCAGCTGCCTGCGGCGATCGAGGCGATCCTGGGCGAGCTGACCCGGCTCGCGGACGCCCTCGTGCCGGCCGAGGAGCTGGCGAAGGCGAAGGCCTACCTCTCCGGCGGC
>Ga0302321_100000769_pt1 | contig 27867 bp, 22 predicted proteins | sample Fen_T0_1_FD_202505 | JGI IMG/M metagenome (GOLD analysis project Ga0302321, IMG submission 202505) | Peat permafrost microbial communities from Stordalen Mire near Abisko, Sweden - Fen_T0_1 | ecosystem: Environmental > Terrestrial > Soil > Wetlands > Permafrost | place: Sweden: Abisko... | reverse complement strand
GAGACACTCGAATTTTTTGGTCTGGAGCCCTCCTCGACGGTGCTCGAGTATGGGCCGGGTGGCGGCTGGTACACCGAACTGCTCGCGCCCGCGCTGGCCAAGCGCGGCAAGCTGTTCGTGACCAGCGATGACCCGAACGGTACGGGTGAGCGTGCGGTGTATGGATACCGCCTGAAGCTGCTGCTCGAAACTTCGCCCGAGTTGTTCGGCAAGGTTGAACCGATCTCGGTCGATCCGAAGAACCCGAAGCTTCCGCTCGAGGGCAAGCTCGACGTCGTGCTGGTGATTCGCGAACTGCACAACCTGGTCAATGACGGCTCGATTGACGCTTGGCTTGCCGAGTTCAAACACGCGCTCAAGCCTCGAGGCGTGCTGGGCATCGTCGATCATCGCGGAATCGTGGGTGCCGATCCACAGAAGAGCTCGAAGCTCGGCTACTTACCCGAAGCCTGGGCGATCGCAAAGATCGAGGCTGCCGGCTTCAAGCTCAGCGCAAAATCGGAGCTCAACGCCAATTCAAAGGACAGCAAGGACTACCCTGATGGCGTGTGGACGCTGCCGCCCACCTACCGCCTGGGCGCCAAGGACCGCGAAAAGTATGCAGCGATCGGCGAGAGCGACCGCTTCACGCTGAGATTCGTCAAGGCACCCGCACTGAGCGGGCACTGACGCGCCGGAATTTGCGGCGGCAGTCGAGCCGTTTCCGATGCTAGTCATTTCACGCAATGGCTGACTTCCGAGAAATGGTGCTCGCGCGCCGCGCGGGGATTCTTAGCTATGGCCTCACGCCGCCGCGCGCTGCCCACGATCGAGACAAGCTCGCGGCGATTGCCGAACGTCAACGCAGCCATATCGCGTCCCTGCCGGTCGATGCGGTCGTGCTCTACGACCTGCAAGACGAATCTAGCCGTGACGCTTCACCGCGGCCTTTTGCCTTCTTGCCGACGCTCGACCCGTTTGTGTACACGCGCGACTATTTGGGCGATTGCGAGCGCGATCTGATCGTCTACCGGGCCGTCGCCAATCACGAAGAATCGGAGTTTGCTGCCTGGCTTTCGGCGGTGGATTCTGCACCCGAACCGGCCGCGGTCACCTTCGTCGGTAGTCCGGCGCGCACCAATCAGCCAACTGGTCGGCTCGGCCTGACACGCGCGTATGAGCTCTACTCCGAGCGCTGCAAGCGGCTGTTGCTCGGTGGTATTTGCATCGCCGAGCGACATCTCAAGAAGGGCGATGAGCATCTGCGCACGCTGGATAAACAAGCACTAGGCTGCTCGTTCTTCGTGTCGCAGGCCGTCTACGATGAGCATGCGAGCGGCAAATTACTGGCCGATCTCGGGCGCGAAGCTGCCGTGCGCGAGCTGCTTCCTGCTCCAGTGCTGCTCACGATCACTCCCTGCGGCAGTCCGAAGGCGCTCGAGTTCATGAAGTGGCTGGGCATTGCGTTCGACCCGGTGATCGAGCGACGTCTGCTCCAAAGCAGCGACATGCTGGCCGAGTCGGTCGCGATCTGTGAACAGTTGATCCTGGAAATCGCCGGTCGGCGCGACGGTCCGGTCCCGCTTGGCATCAATGTGGAGAGCGTCTCGATTCGTCGTGCGGAGATCGAGGCCGCAGCTGCGCTGGTCGTGTTTGCGCGTCGCGCCCTGTCCAGCTGAAGGGCGCTACGGCTTTTCAGCGAGCAATTTTTCGACGGTCGCGCGGAGCTCGGCTTTCAGCTGTTCGTGCGCCGTACCTGTCGCTTTGCCAGCGAATCCGGCGTGAGCGCCACGTACCAGACCCGATCGAGCGACGAAAAACGTGGCCGGCCAGGTCGATAGGTTCAATGCTTGTGGCAACTTGGCGCTCACCTCGCTCGGCTCGCCGCCGAGCAATACGCTGTAGTCGATGCCATACGCAGCAATGAACGCACGCAAGCGCGCCGGGTCCTCGAGCTGCTCGGAGTCTTCGAACGAGAGCGCGACGATCTCGAGCCCGCGGGCGCGGTAGGTCCGATAGAGCTCCTCCAAGAAGGGCGCTTCGTCGTGGCAGTTCGGGCACCAACTACCCATGACGTTGACCAGAACGACCTTGCCTTTGAAGCGAGCGTCCGACTCAGTGACGATTTTACGGTTCAGATCCGGGGCAGAAAAGCGGAGCGGCTGGGTCGGGTCCTTGACGCTGGTCCAGCGTGAAGGATCGGGGGGCTGCGGCAGTTTTTTGGCTCGAGCCTGGCTGCTCTTCAAGGCGGTGTACTGCGTCTTGCCGTTTTGTACGAGCGACAGGCTGCCGTCGGCGGAGGGAGTGACCTCGAGCAGCAGGGGGCGCGCGCCAGAGAAGTGGCTGAGCACGAACTTCCCGTCCTGGTAGCTGCCCGAGAGTGCGCCGGTATCGCCATCGACGCGCAGGATGCTGGCTGTCACCTCTGCTCCAGATTGGCGGACGAAGAAACGCCACGCGGTCTCGCCCTTGGGGCTCTTGACCGCGATCTCCCATTCTCCCGCGATCGATGGGATCTGGTCGCTTCGGGATGGAGCCGTCAAGTGTGGCCGCGCTTGGAAAGCGTACGCGGGTTGCCCAGTGCGACCGTAGGCGCCCGTCAAGCTGCCCTCGCTCCACTTTGCTTGAAGCGAACTCGCGTAGTGGGCGAACCGAAGCGCTAGCGAGCGCTCCCGGTAGCTCCCCGTCGTCGAGCGGACACGCTCATCGCCATTGAAGAACGCCCCGCTCGCGTCGTCGCCGGCGACCGTGAGCTCGAAGTGAAATGGAATCACGATTCCGTTGACGACGATGCCTGCGTCCCACAAGCCAGAGGGAGGCGCGTCTGCGGCGCGCGCGGCCCTTGCGGGAACGAAAACCAACAGCGCGACGATCACCCATGGCAGGCCAAAGTATTTCATTTTCACCGAACAAGAAGCCCGCCGTAGCCTACGCTCGAAGCGCGGGTACTGCGACTTCTTTAGTGTATTATTGTCTGCAAGACAAGACGCGAGGCCTGGCAAGGCCTGGAAAGAGGCAGGTTGATGAGCAAAATCCGTGAAGAAGTGCTGCGAGCAAACGACGAATACGCGAAGACCTTCGGCGACAGGAGCAAGCTTGCGCTGCCCCCGGCGCGTCAGTTCTCGATTCTCACTTGCATGGACGCCCGCATCGATCCCGCCAAGTTGGCCGGCTTGCGCGAGGGTGACGCGCACGTGATCCGCAACGCCGGTGGGCGCGCCAGCGACGACGCAATTCGCTCGCTCGTGATCTCTTACAAGCTGCTCGGGACGCGGGAATGGTTCGTGATCCACCACTCGAATTGCGGCATGGAATTATTCAACGACCAGATCATCCGCGGTCTTTTGTCGTCGAGTCTCGAAACCCTCCAGTTACGACGGCAAGACCTGGAAGGATCCGGGGCGCGGCAAGGGCTCAGAGCACGGCGAGTTCATCGATTGGCTGACAATCCAAAACCAAGCCAAGAGCGTGGTGATCGACGTAGAGCGCATCAAGACTCACGCGCTCGTGCCGAAGAGCATTCCCGTCTACGGCTACGTTTATCAAGTCGAGACCGGAAGGCTCGTCGAAATTCCGGAAGCGACCGAGATCGGCCGCGCTGCGTGAGCCTAGGCACGGGGTTCCGCGCGAGGAGCCCCGTTGGCGCCGCTCGCCTCGGTCGCTCGCGGCCGCCTCAGAGCCGGCTCAAAAGCTCGGCTTTCTTGCTGCGAAACTCGTCTTCCGACAGGATCCCCTTTTGGTGCAAGCCGCTCAGCCGTTCGAGCGTTGCCAAGATCTCGTCGTGCGTTTGTGAACCGCCGTTTCCGAAGTTCTGCTGCGGTTGGCTGTAGCTTGGCCCCGGGAGGGGCTGCTGCCACTGCTGCGGCTGATGCTGAAACGGGGGCGGTTCCGGAACGTTGTTGTTGTTGTTGTTGTTGTTGTTCGGCTGATCGGCGAGCGGCAGGCTATCGACGGTGAAGGTGCCGAATTGGCTGCTGAAGGACAGCGAGCCGGACGCGCCGCCTTGCTGCTGCTGGACCCCGCCGATGTTGTGATCGAGCGTGTTGTACACGGTGACACGGCCGCCGCGGTCGATCGCCAGCCGCTGAGTCTGCGGGAAGTAGGCGTAACGTGAATCATTCTGCCCGCCGCTGGAGCTGGGGCTTCCCAGATCGCCCGGCCACCAATTGTTGCCGAAGCCGCCGCCCGTCCCATGTTGCGACGGTGGGAGCGGCTGGAAGACCTGCTGCGAGTTGAGTAGGGACGACAGCTCTGAGCAAAGGCCGGCAACAGTTGCTTGTAGGCCGTTGTTGAACATGTCGCCCACCATGGTCATGCCGCCGCGCATCCACTGGCCGCCGCCGCCGAGTTCAGGGTGATAAAACTGCGCCATGCTGCCGCCGCCCGCGTTGACGGCGAACAGCAAGGTCTTGGCAGCGTCGAGGCTGACCCCGTAACGTTGAGCCAAATTTTGAACGGCAGCTTCGCCGGCCTGGGTCAGAGGTTGCATGCGCGCACCGTACCTCCATTCGGTCGGGGCGGCTTTTCGTGCTCGTTTCCGCTATGAAGCGGCCTTGATTTATGGCAACTGCCGGACGCCGTAGGGGTCCGGCTGCCTGCGAAATCCTCCTTAAATGCACGCCGGCGGCCGTCAGCCAATTGCGGTCGAGTGCTTTTCACCTCATGCACAGCCCCGAGTATCAACCGTGACCACCAAAGCCCTTCGGAAGCCTGGCAAGGCCCTCAAGATTCTGTTCGTGATCGTCGGCCTGCTCGCCCTCGTGGGCACGCTCGGCTTCATCAAATTTTCACAAATCTCCTCGCTCATGGCCATGGGCAAGGCTTACGAAAAGTCTGGGCCGCCGCCCGAGTCGGTTGGCTCCGGTACGTCGAAGAAGCAGACCTGGCAAGCAGAGCTGACCGCCGTCGGTACCATTGCTCCGGTCAAGGGCGTGGCCTTGAGCAATGATGCGCCGGGCATCGTCTCCAAGATCAGCTTCGAGTCCGGCGCTTTGGTGAAACAAGGCCAGGTCCTGGTGGAACTCGACACTAGCGTGGAGCGGGCGCAGCTCGCCTCCGCCATCGTTCGTCGTGACCTCGCGCTCGTGAACGTGAACCGCTCGCGCGCGCTGATCAAAGAGCAGGTCACGAGCCAAGCCCAAGTAGATACCGACGAGTCCGCGGTAAAGAGCGCGGCCACTGACGCGCAGACCATTCAAGCTCAAATCGCGCGCAAAATCGTGCGTGCACCGTTTGCCGGCCGGCTCGGTATCCGCGCGGTCAACGTCGGTCAGTATCTGAACCCGGGCACCACGCTCACGGTACTGCAGGCCGTCGGAGCGGTGTACGTGGATTTTTCAATGCCCCAACAACAGCTCGAGACGATCGTCGTGGGCATGCCGGTCAAGATTCAGATCGAGGGCTCTTCCGGACCAGCCCAAGACGGCGTGATTGCGGCAGTCGACCCGACCATCGACAGCACCACCCGGATGATCAAGCTGCGCGCCACCGTGCCGAACTCGGCAGAGAAACTGAGCCCCGGCATGTTCGCCCAGGTTGCCGTTCAACTGCCCGATCAAGGCGAGGTCGTCACGATCCCGCTGACCGCTGTGGTGCACGCTTCGTTCGGCGATTCGGTGTTCGTGGTCGAGGACAAGAAGCCGGACGCGCCCGGCTCGCGGACCTCGCCCACCGGCAAGACAATCAAAAATGCTCGCCAGCAGTTCGTACGCCTCGGCGTGGCCCGCGGTGACTACGTGGCAGTTCTCGATGGGGTGACCGAGGGCCAGGAGTTGGTCACTGCTGGCGCCTTCAAGTTGCGTAACAATTCGCCGATCGTCGTCGACAACTCCGTCAAGACCGATCCGATGTTGAATCCCAAGCCCGAAAACCACTGACATGCGGTTCACCGATTTATTTCTACGCCGGCCGGTTCTGGCGATCGTCGTCAACCTGATCATCATCATCGCGGGTATTCAGGCCGTTCGCACCTTGAACGTGCGCCAGTACCCGAAGCTCGAGAGCGCGTCGATCAGCGTCACCACCGTGTACGTCGGCGCCAACGCCGAGCTCGTGCGCGGCTTCATCACCACGCCGCTCGAGCGGGTGATCGCTGCGGCAGACGGCATCGATTACATCGAATCTCAGAGCGTCCAGGGCTTGTCGACGATCAATGTGCGTTTGAAGCTCAACTTCAATGCCTCGAGCGCGCTAGCGGATATCAGCGCGCGTGTCGATCAAGTACGCGCCGACCTGCCGCCGGAAGCGCAGGTTCCCGCGATTAGCATTCAGCCCTCCGACGCGCAAATCGCGTCGATGTACATGGCCTTCGGCTCGACCATCCTGGCCGACAATCAGGTCACGGATTACCTTCTGCGCATCGTGCAGCCGCGTCTGTCGGCGATTGCGGGCGTACAGCGCGCGGACATTCTAGGCGGTCGTACCTTCGCGATTCGCGCCTGGCTCAAGCCGGAACGCATGGCGGCGCTCAATGTCAGCCCGGCGCAAGTCAGCCAGGCGATGGGCGCCAACAATTACCTGGCGGCCGTCGGTCAGACCAAGGGCGCACTAGTTCAAGTCAACATCACGGCAGCGACCGATTTGAAGTCGGTCGATGAATTCAAAAAGCTGGTGATCCGCGCCCAAAATGGCTCATTGGTGCGCCTCTCGGACGTGGCAGACGTCGAGCTCGGTGCCGACACGTACGAGCAAGACGTGCGCATGTCGGGCAAGAAGTCGACGTTCATGGGCATCTGGGTGCTGCCGAACGCCAACTCACTCGACGTGATTGCGCGCGTCAAGCAGGAGATGGCCACGCTCAAGGCCGAGCTGCCCACCGGCATGCAGGCCAACATCGCCTTCGATTCCACGAAATACATCAACAGCGCGATCACGGACGTCCAGCACACGCTGCTCGAGACGATCGGTATCGTGATCATCGTGATCTTCTTGTTCTTGGGCTCGTTGCGCACGGTGCTGGTGCCCTTGGTTTCGATCCCCGTCTCGCTGATCGGCGCCATTTTCTTGATGCAGGTGTTCGGCTTCACGCTCAACTTGCTCACGCTGCTCGCGATCGTGCTCGCGGTCGGCTTGGTCGTCGACGACGCGATCGTCGTGGTGGAAAACGTCGAGCGTCACATCCGCGATGGGAAGTCCCCCATGGACGCTTCGATCATCGGCGCCCGCGAGCTGGTCGGACCGATCGTCTCCATGACCATCACGTTGGCGGCAGTGTACGCACCGATCGGCTTTCAGGGCGGTTTGACCGGCGCTCTGTTCCGAGAATTCGCCTTCACCTTGGCTGGCGCTGTGTTCATCTCTGGTGTCGTCGCCCTCACCCTTTCTCCAATGATGGCCTCACGACTGCTCAAGTCGGAGCAGGGGCATGGCTGGCTGGTCCATAGAATCGACAGCGGTTTCGGCACGATTCGCCGCCTGTACAGTCGAGCCTTGTCGGTCACGCTTGCCAATCGCGGCTTGGTGTACGCGGTTTGGGGCACTCTGGCCTTGGTCTTGGTCCCGATGTACATGTTCTCGCCGGCGGAGCTGGCGCCCAACGAGGACCAGGGCGTGGTGTTCGGCGCGCTCGACGTGCCAGCCAACGCGACCTTGGAGCAGGTGAGCACGTACTCGGCGCAGGCCGAGCGCATCTTCGAGACTGTCCCGGAGTTTGCAAACAGCTTCCAAATCACGTTCGCTACCGCGGGCTTCGGCGGGCTGCTGACGAAGTCTTGGGAGGATCGTAAACGCAGCATTTTTCCGATTCAAGAAGAGGTAAACGCCAAGCTCGGTGTCATCACCGGCGTGCGAGCGCCCGTCTTTTTGCCCTCCGCGCTGCCCAGTGCCGGCTTCTTCCCGGTCGAGTTCTTGATCGCCTCCACCGCGCCGCACGAGGAGATCCTGCGCTTCGCCGATCAACTGCAACAGACCGCGGCCAAGAGCGGCATGTTCGCGTTTCCCCCGGTAGTCGACGTGCGTATCGATCAGCAGAACACGGCGATCGTGGTCGACCGGGACAAGGTGGCCTCGATGGGCCTCAGCATGCAGCAGGTCGGCGCCGATTTGGCAGCGGCGGTCGGCGGCAACTTCGTGAACCGCTTCAATATCGATGGCCGGGCGTACAAGGTCATCCCCCAAATCGAGCGCGCCGGGCGGCTCAACGCCGACCAGCTGAAGGACATTTACATCCGCGGGGCCGGCGACCAACTGATGCCGCTGAGCGCGGTCGCCACCCTGCAAACCGGCGTCGAGCCGCGCACGCTGAATCGCTTCCAGCAGCTGAATTCGGTCAAGCTTTCGGGCGTGGCTATCCGTGGCTTGGACGCGGGCCTGAAGGTGCTGGAAGACGAGGCGAAGAAGATCCTGCCTGCCGGCTACCGCTACGACTACACCGGTGAATCACGCCAGCTCCGTCAGGAAGGCGGCAAGTTCTTGCCCGCGATGGGCCTTGCCTTGCTCTTGATTTTCCTGGTGCTGGCCGCGCAGTTCAACTCGTTCCGTGATCCTCTGGTGATCTTGGCCGGCTCCGTGCCGCTCGCGCTGTTCGGTGCGATGATCTTCACCTTCTTGAAGTTCTCGGGGCCACCTGGGATGCATTTCAAGCTGACCGAGGGTTGGACGACCACACTGAACATCTACTCGCAGGTGGGCCTGGTGACGCTCGTGGGCTTGGTGGCCAAGAATGGCATTTTGATCGTCGAGTTCGCCAATTCCCAACAAGCCTTGGGTCTGAGCAAAGTGGACGCCGTACACGAAGCGGCGATCACGCGCTTGCGGCCGATTCTGATGACCACTGTGGCCACCGTGGCAGGGCACTTCCCACTCACTTTGGTCACGGGTGCGGGGGCGGTCGCTCGTAACTCGATCGGCATCGTGTTGGTCGGCGGTATGAGCATTGGCACGCTGTTCACGCTGTTCGTCATCCCCTCGGTGTACGTGCTGATCGCCAAGGACCACCGAGGGGAGGGAGCGCGCGCCAAATCCGGGATCGAGCTCGAAGCTCCAGAGTTGCTGGGCGCCGAGGGCGCACACGCCGCGGAGTGAGCGATCTGCGTCTGACCGCTCGTCTTGCCGGCGTTGCACTTGAAAAACGCCGGTAAGTGGCCATGCTGGGATAAGCATGTTTGCCGAGGTTGTGATGTACCGAACTCGTTTCTGCCCTTACTGCATGCGCGCGGCCATGCTGCTCAAGGGCAAAGGCGTTGCGTTTCAGGAGATCGACGTATCGAACGATCCGGACACGCGCGAGCGCTTACTCCGGGAAACTGGGTCGCACACCGTGCCGCAGATCTTCATCAATGGCACGTCGGTCGGTGGCTACGACGACATTGCCGCGCTCGATCGCCGCGGCGCGCTCGATCCGTTGCTGCGCCAAGCACCCGCCTGACTGCGGTGCGATTCGCTGGGCGAGCTTCCGCGGCGCGATCTCTTCGAGGGTCAAAAGTGACAGCACCCCGGGACCGGTGGCGATCCGAGGCGGGAAAATTGGCCGGTCGGAAAAGCCTCCGATCTACTCGGTTGCAACTAGGGGCGGCTCAGAAGCGAAAAATGTAGTTTGAACTCCAACTACCTTTTTCGAATCGAAAGGGTCCCGATTGGTCGGCAAGGTCGCCAGCCGCTCAGCTACTGAAGAGTCGGTTCGGGCGCTTCGCACTGCGCACGAAAGTGTGAGTTACCTAACAGCAGATTGGCAGGTCATCTTGGCCGCCCTCTGGGGAACGAAATGGTGTCCGAAGAGCGATGACGCGCACACTTCCGCCACGCCCTGGGACGCCGAAGGCTGGGACGGCGTGAGACGCGAATCGTGACCATCAAAAAACTCCGTCCAGAAGAAGAGAGTCGGTCACGTCCCACGGCTAACGATTACTCACGGAGGAAATACGCCGGGCGCCGCGCTCATGACTCAGACCGTCTTCCCGAGGATGCGAATTTTGAAGCCGAGTTCCTGCGACAAAGCCACCATCTCTTCGAAAATGTCGCCGTAGGCCACGGCCACATGGTTCGATAGATAATGCGCCATCAGCGTGTCGCGCGAGAGCCCCATGTCAGCGGCCATGAACGGCCATTGACGGGTGGTCCCTTCCCACCACTGGTCACGCACCGCGGGTGGCAATTGCACCACCTCACCGCGGCCGATGTCCATCCAGAGCTCGCCAGCGCGGATGTACGCGCGCGCCCAAGTCATCTTTCCGGGTAAGCTCTCGCCCGCCAGCGTGCCGCCGGGGGTGGGGAAGTAGAGTGAGGGTTGACGATAGGAGTGTGCGCCGCTCAAACTTTCCGGATCGTGGTTGAACGCATATGCGCCGCATGAGCCGGAGTTGAGCAGCACCCACAAAAATCGTCCCGCATGCTCGGCGCCCCAGCGTACGTCGTGAAACATCACGGCTTGATGCAAGTTTTTTTTCTTCAACAGCCGCTTCATCATTTCCATGGGCATCACGTTGCCCTGATCGGCTTCGGTCGCGGTGGCCACGGTGTCGCCGTTCGATTCGGGGCGGCAGGTTGAGTTCAGCAGTCCCTCAGCCAGGTCGGAAGGTGGGCGCAGAGGAATGAGCCCCAACTGGTACTGCCAGCCCAGGCAATCAGCCTTGAATTCGCCCAGCAAATCCAGCGCCACCAGGTAATCTCGCAACTGCTCTTTGCTAGCCTGCTCGTCGAAATCGAGCGCGTCCGCCTCGCCGTGGTGGAAAGTGAGGCCCTTCGACTTCAGGAAGCCGTAAGCGTCATCGATGCGCTTTTGATCGATGCGCCGACCGCGATCGATGATCCAAGCTTGATCGACCTTGTGCTCGGTGAAGCCATGGCGGTTGAGCAAGCGGGGGCCAAAATAGCCGTTGATCATGCCCATCGAGGTGTCGCCGAGCATCAAGATCAACACTCGCCTGTCGCGGATTTCGCGCGCCACGTCGAGCGCCAAGGCGGACGCCTGGGCGGAGATCGGCGCGTGGTAGCGGATCTCCTGCGTGCCGTAGCGGATGGCGCCGGTCGTGCACCACTCGTCGAGACGCGCCATGAACGTTTCGTCGCTGGAGAAATCCGGCGCGTCGGTCCACGCTCGAGAAAAAGGCCGATTCAAACTCTCCAGGCAGGCGCCTGTGTTGAGCAAGCCAACCAGCCCGGGCCAACGCCCAGAGAAATTGCTGGCCAAGAGCAACGGGTTGTCTTTGCCGACCACGCCGTCGGTGGTGTGTGGGCCGTAAAACCAGTGTACACACACGCCGATCATCGGATCATCGATGGGCCCGAGCTTTTCGATGGCGTGGTGCGGCTTCGAAAGGAAGCCGGGGACCAGGTAGGGCGTGCGTCCGAGCCTCTTCAACGCTCGCTCGAGCTGGGCTGTTGCCTCTTGCATGTTGGGGAGCGCTAGCTTGTTCGGAACGTCACGCGCATCCCCCGGCCAAAACACCGCGATCTTCTTGTGCATCACTGCTCCTCGGTAGGCCTCGCGGGCATCTGTAGCAACCCGGAGTTCGCGAGCATAGTGCGACTCGGCCGGCTCGCGCTACACTCGCTCGATGGCTGGAAGCGTGCTCGAAATTCTACCCCTCGGATTTCCGTGGGTAACCGCGGACCCGTTCCTATTTTGCGTCCACCACGACGACGCCTACCCTGCAGGCAACGAGCGGCTGGGGCCGGCCGTGTCCCTGGCTGGCCGTGCGCTCGGCCAAGACTTCGCGCGAAAAGACGGTTTTAGCATGTATCACGGGCAAGTCGTGCCGGGCTTCCCACAACATCCTCACCGCGGCTTCGAAACCGTGACCATCGTTCGTAAGGGTTACATCGACCATTCGGACTCGCTCGGGGCGACGGCGCGCTTTGGCAGCGGGGACGTGCAGTGGCTCACTGCCGGTGGCGGGATCGTGCATTGCGAAATGTTCCCGCTCTTGCAACGAGACCAGCCCAATCCGCTCGAGCTATTTCAGATTTGGCTCAACTTGCCGAGCAAGGACAAGCTGGTCGAACCGCATTTTTCGATGCTTTGGGACGAGCAAATCCCACGCCGCGCGTTCCTGGATGATCAGGGGCGCCAGACTCGAGTGACGGTGATCGCTGGTCGCTTGGCTGACACAAATTCGCCGCCGCCGCCGCCGCATTCCTGGGCCTCGCGCGCGGATGCCGACGTTGCCATCTGGAGCTTGCAGCTCGCACCAAACGCCGTATTTTCGCTCCCACCCACCCTGGCGACCACCGTGCGCACGCTGTATTTCTTCAACGGAACGTCGCTCAGCGTCGGGGGCGAACGGCTCAATTCCCACGCCGCCGTGCGGGTGCAAAGCGACGTTCAAATCAGGCTCGAAAATGGCACGAGCGAGAGTGAGATCTTACTGCTTCAGGGGCGCCCGATCGGCGAGCCGGTTGCGCAGCATGGCCCATTCGTGATGAACACTCGAGCGGAAATCCAGCAGGCGATGATCGACTACCAGCACACACGCTTCGGCGGCTGGCCATGGCCCAGCGACGATCCGGTGCACGCCCGTGAAGAGGGGCGCTTTGCCAAACACGCCGACGGCAAGGTCGAGCGAGTGGATCGCGGCTAGCGGCGCTTGCCGGCCTCGAATCGAATCGCAAATGTTGCGCAGTTATCCTGAAGCCCAAGAACCGTGGTCCGAAGCGAGTTGGATCGACCTATGTGATGCCACCGAGAGCGAGCGCTCCGCCGTGGAACGCGCCACGGGACTGCGTGTCCCCGATCAATCGGCAGTCCGCGAGATCGAAACCACGAGCCGCGTATACACGGAGAACGACGCGCTCTACCTTTCTACGCCGATCCCCGCGTCGGCGAATGCTTCCGAGCCGCTCAGCGCGGTCGGCTTCGTGCTCACGCGAAGGATGCTAATTAGCGTTCGATTTTCCGAGAATCCGGTCTTCGACAGCCTGTTTCAGGGCTGTCAGGGCGCTCCATCGCGTTCGGCGTCCGACGTGTTCATGCGCATCTTGGAGGCACTCGTGGATCGCGCGGCGGACACGCTGGAGCATTGCAGCTCCGAGCTCGATGAGTTGTCGCATCGCGCGTTTCATTCGGAGCGGGTGCAGCAACGTGCGCTCAAGACAGTGTCGGAGAAGCTCCGCGGGACGTTGCGCAAGCTCGGGCAAATCGGCGATCACATCTCGCAGATTCGGGATACGTTGCTCGGCTTCGGCCGGATCGCCGCCTTCGTCTGCGAAACAGGGAACACGGTCGTGACCGCAGATGAGCGGCCGCGGCTGTTGGCGGTGCGTGCCGATATCGGTTCGTTGAACGACTATCAGCAGCATCTCTCCGGCAAAGTGCAATTTTTGCTAGACGCGACCCTCGGCTTCATCAGCATCGAGCAAAACGACGTGGTCAAGGCGCTGACGATCGTGTCCGTCGTGGGCGTGCCCCCCGTGCTGGTCGCCGGCGTCTACGGCATGAATTTCGTACATATGCCGGAGCTCCATTGGCTCTTTGGCTATCCTTTCGCGCTGCTATTGATGATGCTCACGGGGCTGCTGCCCCTTGTCTGGTTCAAGTGGCGCGGCTGGATGTAGCTCGCGCTGACATCGGTCCGATCTTTTCGCGTGGCGATCGCCTGCAGCTGCGTGCGAACGACGCTTGTAGTCCCTTGCCACTGAAATTGTGCCTCGTGCACCTTCGTGCGCGAAGGACGGCTCGGGGGCGAGGGCGCTCAGAGTCGCTGGGCGACACGCCGGAGCTCCCAAGTCAGGGGGGCGACGAATCGTGATAGCTCGCGAGCGATGAGCTGAGCGTCCGCGCCTCGCGCGAGTCAGATTGTCACAGTGGGTTACTCAGCTGAAAGCGACGACGAGCCGCGAAATGGCGGATTTGTCGAGAAACCCCCGCAAACTCGCTCATGGAGCAAACGCGGCACACAAGGTGCATTCCTCCAACGAATTCTTTCACTTTCGAGCCGTCGATGTCGCCGCCTAACCTCCCAGTTCGACCCGCTCGTCGTCCGCCTTCGCTCCTCGACTCAGATACCGATTCGGACAGCATATTGTCACCCACGATGCTGAAGCAGCCTTCGTTGCTGGAATTGGAGGACCTACTCGAGGACTCCTCGCCGAAGAAGCAGGCTCAAGCATTGGTGCCCGATGCTGAATTGGTGCGCAAAAACGCGGAAGAAGAGCGCGGTGCTCAGGGCGTCCCGGTGGCGGGAGAGGTGATTGGCGGCACCTACCTGGTGGAAGGCGAACTCGGCAGCGGGGCCATGGGCGTGGTGCTCTTGGCGGTTGATCAGCAGCTCAAGCGTAAGGTGGCAATCAAGCTGATACAGTCGTCGCTATTTGCGAAACACTTCCAAGATCGGTTCCTGCAAGAGGCGCGTGCCATGGCGGAGGTGAATCACCCCAATATATTGGTGATTCACGCATTCGGCGAACATCGGGGGGCTCCCTATTTCGTGACCGAGTTCGTCGCCGGTACCACTCTCGACCGCGTCATTGCGGAGCGCCGTCACAGCGTCGACGTCGATTTGGCGCTGCGTGTGCTGGACGAGATCTGCGCTGGGGTAGCCGCCTTGCATGCCGCGGGGATTGTGCACCGCGATCTCAAACCGGCGAACATTTTGCTCGACGGACAGTTTCGGGTGAAGGTGGCGGATCTCGGCTTGGCGCAAAAGTACGTTACCGCCAAGGCGATCAAAGAACTGGTCGGGACCCTCGGTTACATCGCGCCCGAACTCACCGTCGATGCGGGCGTGCGCGTAGCGGCCAGCCCACAGAGCGATGTTTATTCGATCGGCTGCATCGCTTACGAGCTGCTGACCGGACAGCCGCCTTTCGAATCGAAGGCCGACGACGGCTTGATCATGCTGCATGCCACGGCAAAAGTGATTCGCCCGAGCTTCTTGCGCGGTGATCTCCCGCCTGCGCTGGACGCGCTTTTGCTCAAAGCGCTGAGCAAGGACCCGGCTAGCCGCACCCCCAGCGTGGAGCAATTACGGCGTGAATTTCAGGCCGCGCAGGCACGGAGCAGCGAGCCGACGCGAATCCTGGTCGCCGAGGACGAAGACGATTTTCGCCTTCTCCTGGAGCTGAAATTGCGTGCCGAGTTTCCAGATGCCGAGGTGGAAGCGGTCTCGAACGGCCAGGCCGCATTGGAAGCGTTCGACCGGAAGCCCGCCTCGGTCGTCATTCTCGATTTGCAAATGCCGTTGCTCGACGGAGTTGCGGTCACGGTGCTGCTTCGCGCCCGCCCGGCCTCGGCGCTGGTCCCCATCCTGGTGCTCACGGCGTCGGGCGGACCGAGTGAGTGGAAGCTGCTATCGTCGCTCGGGGCGGATCGCTTCCTGGTCAAGCCGGTGGACCTCGACGACGTAGTGGCAATCGTGCGGCGAACGGTGAAGGAGAGAACCCGTCCGCCTCGCGCTCCAGGATAACTACCGTGCCCCCCCGGTTCGACCTCGGTGACGGTCGCTGGTCTCGAGCGGGGTGATGTCTTTGGGTCTCAAGCTGGGTGGCGACTGTGGATGGGCTGGCGCGGTTGCGAACGACGCCGACGTGTTGGCAGGTATTCCGCGCGGTCCAATGCAGCATCCAGGCTAAATCGGCCTCCGCCATTCAAGGCGAAAAACACGCTGACCAACAACAGCACCAGTGGATACTCAAAGCCACCGTTCTTGGCCAAGAGACCATGCTTGGCGTGCACCGTGAAGATGGCGACGAGCATCGTGCACAGCGGCCCCAATGCCGCAATGCGAGTCAAAAAGCCCGCGCATAGGCCGAGCCCCCCGAATAATTCTCCAGCGATCGCCAAGTAAACTAGGTTCTGTGGAGCGGGCATCCCCAACTGGTCGAAGCTCTGGGCAGTGCCCGCAACATCCGTAAGCTTCGCCCAGCCGTGCACAATCATGATTACGCCCACTGCCAAGCGCAGTGATGCCAAGGCCAGTTGCGCGCCGGACTCCCGATTTCGCTCGCTGCGGATCGGCCGTGAACTAAACATGTCATTCCTCCAAGAAATCCGTCGCCGGATATCTGGAGCGTTGGAGCAAGGTGCATGCCGCCGCGTTGAAACTCAGCTGGCGACCCCTTAGCTCTCCTCGTCGCTTGCCTCGGCGGCGTCCGCGAGGCGCTCAGCCAACAGCTCGCGGGCCTGTGTAGCCAAGCGATTCTGCAATTGACGCGCATTGTCGAAGAACTCCACCAGCTCGTCATCGCCGGCATCTTCGGCATCGGCAACGTATTGTGTGCAAGCGTCGGCGGCTTTCAGGCAATGGTAGAGCACGCTGACTAAATCGTAGTTCTCGTCGGTTTCCGCGGTGCCGGTATCCTTGCCACTAGTGGCGCGTTTGGAAGGCGTCCGTTGCTCGAGCTGGGTCATGCGGAACTCCTGCGTTTGGCTGGCCGTCCTCTATTTAGTGCATAGTCGGTGCCAGCGCCTGGGCGAGCGAGCGAGCCTCGCTCGCGAGGGTTGCCGGCGCCGACTTGTGCCGTGACGGAATGTCACATCGGGACATCCCATGCTTAGCGCGGATTCCAGCGATTGCCCAACAACTGTCGGGGTGAGTGAATGGGCCGGCCACCAATACGCCCGCTGGCATCCCACTTGCTTGGACCTGGATGGAGGGTCGAAATAGATGACCACTGAATCAAAAACCCAAGCTGTCGATTTATCACTAGAGCCCAGCACGCGCGAGCACGGCGTTTGGGGCACAACCTCGACAGCCGTCGGCGGTTTTGGGGAAAGTTACGAAGCCCAGGTAGCTAGCGGCGCGGAGCCCGGCAGAGCGGATGGAGCGGAGGCGGAAGAAGCGCCTGAGGACGCACCGCTTGGCCGTGAAGTACGTAAGACACTCGCGCGTGCTCACGTCGACGCAGCAGACCTGCGGGTCGCTGTTCGCGGCGACCAAATAACGCTGCTCGGGTCGGTGCGTGAACCGTTAGAGAAGGCGCAAATCGAGGCCCGCGCGCGAGCCATTCCCGGTGTTGCCAACGTGATCAACCAGCTACGCGTTTCTAGCGAAAGCGAGTAGCTAGCCACGGCCAGCCGTTGGAGGGCCAAACAGGGTGCGGGTCACGAGAGACTCGCTGCCCCGCAGAGTTGCGCCGTGTGCTGGTCGTCGCAGCAGATCAAGGCGAGATGACGAGAGAATGAGATTGAGGCGGTTGGCGGGAGCAGGTTGCCGCGCTGGCACGGCGGCTGGCGGACCAAGTAGCAAACGGCTCGCGGGCGGAGGTAATCGCGCACTCTACCCCCATGGATGATCTCGAGCTTTTACTGAGCTCGGAACTGACCAGAATGCTAAAACTGACCGATCCCTCCGGATGCGGTTGGCGAGCCCGCGATGCCGAATGGATCACTCCCGGAGCCGCTGGTGCCGAACGGCTCTCTGCCCGCGCTGCCATTCCCAGCAGTCACGAACAGGTCACCGCCTGCACCCGTGTTCGAAGCTCCACTGGTTCCGAGGGCCGTCGCGCCCGCGATCGGGTTCGAGCCGGGTTGCCCTGGGCCGCCTGCTCCGCCAAAAGTCCCGCCTTCGTTGACGATCGGCCCGGTCGGGCCCGTGGGCGAGCCGATCACCGGACCGTGGTCGCTCCCGGCTCCGCAGGCCAATGCGCAGTGCGCGAGTACGGCAAACAACGTCAGAAGCGTGAACCGCTTAACTGCAGAGTGTCCCATCGAGTCACCTTTCGACCGCGCTCGATATGAGCGCCGCACTGGTTGCTCAAGGGCTGTGCAAAATCGATACCGCTCGAGACGACCTTAGGGGCGATTACCCAGGCGGCCTTCGACGATCGCGGCGTTTGCGGTCATGGCCATCAACCGACCCGAGTCGGCGATCATGCTCACGAATGGCGCATCCCAAGTGCGGTCGGACCAAGCGGGGCGCCACGCCTCAGCCAACCGCGGATCGCGCGTCCAAAGCGTACCAAGGCTCGCTACCCATTCACGGTCGAGCACATCGAGCGCGCTGGCGGAGAGATCGGGGGCGCCAGGGACTATGGATACGGTGGTCAGATCGCCTTCGGTGCGCAGAGCCGTACCGTCACTGCCGACGATCAAACCCAAGCGACGCTCGACGCTGCTCGAGCCGCTGACGAATGCACGGGTTGCCGGCGTTTGCAGGAATTTCAGCTCCCAATCCAATGGCGAGAACAGTGCCGCGAATGCGCCGCCCTGCACCAGGCGCCCACACACCAACCAGCGTGTGTCATCGAAGCGAAGCACGGCCGCGACATTCTGCACGCGGTCCAGCGGCAATGGCTTGAGCCAACGCCGCCCCGACATGGCGAACAACGCGGGGGGCAACCCTGGGCGCCGCCCCACGGCCACGACCAAGTCATCGAAAATGCCGCTCGCGTCGAGCAGCTCGATGCTCGGATCTGGGGCGCTGACCAGCTCTCGCAGACCGTCCGAGCCGAATACGGCTAATTGCCCCTTCGAGCCGCCGATCAGAAAACCGCCCGCTTCATGACGACGCGCGAAGGCCATGCCACTCGGGAAACGGGTCAAAAGGTTCTTCGCTCCCAACCAGGAATCGCCGTTCCAAAACAGCGGCCCCCGTGGGGTAAGGGCGAAGCAACGACCGTCGGTGTCCCAAGCGGCGCTTTGGATCACCAAGTCATCGTGTGGGCGGTGCTTGACGAGCCAACACCAGCCAGCCAGATCGGAAGGTGGGGACATGCTCTGAATCGTGCGCAAGAGTCGCCGGCTGGAAGTCGGTGGCGCGGGGCGATCGTTCAGCCAAGGCATGATCGCGGTGACCAAGGCCTCAGCGTTTTGCGGTCGATGCTCGACGGAAGGCGCAGTGCCCCAAGCCAAGGCTGCGTCGATCGCGCGGCAAGCTTCCGGACGCTCCCGCAGTTCGGGACACAACACTTTGCAATCGAGCACGCTCTTGCGGGATTTCGAGCGCATTTGCTCGTAAGCTTCATAGGGCGTGGAAGCGTCGAAATAGTGCATACCTGTGAGCACGTAGTATGCGATGCAAGCGAGCGCGAAAACGTCCGTCTCGACGCCCACGCCGGCATCGAGCGCTTGCTCGGGAGCCGCATAGCCGACGGTGCCGAAGCCAACACCAGCGAAGGTGCGGCCCAAGCCTTCCGGCCGCGCCAGACCAAAGTCGGAGATCTTGAACATCTCCGTCTCGCCGAACCCGCAGCAGAGCACGTTGCCCGGTGTCAGATCGCGATGGATCACCCCGACGCTGTGGATCTCCGAAATGCCACTGGCGAGGCAGCGCAGCGCATGCGTCGCGCGAACCGAATCGAAGGCGTAGCCGGTCTTGTGAATGGAATAGGTGACGCGATCTTCGAGCGTCGTGCCCTCGATGCCACCGTGCACGTATTCGATGGCGATCCAAGGCGTGGGCGGCAGCCCGAAGTAGGTCGTGCTGCCGGTGTCGACGAAGCGCACTACGAACGGACTCGGCGGTACGCGCTCGTTCAGCCGGCCGAGCGCGATCGCCTCCTTTTGTGCGACCAACTCGGGTGAAATATCGGTGGAGCCGAAGGCACGCCGGACGACCTTGACCACTACCGGTGACGCGCCCTCGGGGGCTTCACGGCGAGCTAAATAGGCCGCCCCCATGCCACCTTCGCCCACCTGCCGCTCGAGTACGTAGCGAACTCCCTCTTGTACGTCCGAGTCAATGTAGCGCCCGCTGATTGTCTGGGGCGAGATGGACATCGGTGGTTCGCTCACGGAAGCATTTCTGCGCCGACTTTAGCGGCGCGTCCATGACAAAAATGCCTCGGCCCACGCGCGCATCGCCTCGCGTCGGCTAACGGCGGCGCTCGCTTCGTTGCCCGACGCTGGCTCGCGCAGTACTACCGGAGATGAGCTCCTGCCAGGTCCCGCTGAGCACGACTTCCTGATCCTGTAGCACGAGTGCGGTCCACCATCCCGCTTCATCCCCGCGCGAGAACAACAGCTCGGCGAGCTTGGGTGCGATCGACATCAGCGCTGAGCACAACGCGCCACGCTCCACGCAGCCGGCATACGACGGATCGCCGCTGGTGGTGCTGGGCGAGAGCATCAGCTGTCGGAGCACCTGCACGGCGCGTGGATGACGCAAGTCAGCGACTAACCCGAGCGGGCTCGCGAGGCCCTCTTGGCGCGCCAAGGCGTAGCTTTCCAGCAATCGCCAACGCGCGCCGTGCACGCAGCGCCAAGCCTCGGGATGCGAATCGGAGCTCACTCGCATGGACTATGCGAGTCACGCCCCGTTGCCAAGCCTCGCGCCTCCCGGGTCGGACATTTTCGCGTGCGTGCCGGCAGGCCGGTGATTCCGTTCAGCTGCAGCGCAAAAGCTCAGCGAAAAAGTTGCCTGAGCAGGGCCACGAACCCTGTGGAATTGTCGCGGCGCTGTACTGGTGGTGCTGCGCGTTTGCGGTAACCATGCCCGGGTCTAGAGCGTACTCTTTGACGTCGCGGCTTTCGCCGGACTGCTGAGAAAGGAATCAACCAATGGCACAACGCACCTATGCCAAACCCTCGCCCGATGAGCTCCGCTCTCGCTTGGGTTCGCTCGAGTACGAGGTGACACAGCACGATGCCACCGAACCCCCCTTTCGCAATCGCTTCTGGGACAATCACGAGGCTGGCTTGTACGTCGACGTCGTGAGTGGGGAACCGCTGTTCAGCTCCGCCGACAAGTTTGAGTCAGGTACTGGCTGGCCGAGCTTCACGAAGCCGGTCGAGGCCGATAACGTCGTCGACAAGACGGACATCAGCCACGGCATGCGCCGCGTCGAAGTTCGCTCCAAGCATGCCAACTCGCACCTGGGTCACGTCTTCGAGGATGGACCACGGCCGACTCGCTTGCGCTACTGCATCAATTCAGCCTCCCTACGCTTCATCCCCGTGGCAGAACTCGAGGCGCAAGGCTACGCGGAATATCGCCCGCTGTTTGGTGACGCCCACGCCACGGCCCAGGCGCCCCTCGTCGACCACGACAACGCCTGCGCCGTGCCCGCAGCAGGAGATGCCGCGAGCTGCGAGGCCACGGTCGAAGAGGCCGTCCTGGCCGGAGGCTGCTTCTGGGGCATGGAGGATATCCTCGCGCGAGTGCCGGGGGTAATTGAAACCACTGTGGGCTACGCGGGCGGCACCACTGAAGGTCCGAAATACGAGCAGGTGAAAACCGGCCGCACCGGCCACGCCGAGGCAATTCGGATCCTGTTCGACCCCAAGCGCGTTTCGTTCGAACAGCTGCTCGGAGATTGGTTTTTCAAGATGCACGACCCGACTACCCGCGATCAGCAAGGTAACGATCGCGGCAGTCAGTACCGTTCTGCCATCTTCGTCACCTCAGCCAGGCAGCGAGAGGTCGCGCAGCGGGCCAAAGAGCAAGCGGCCGCTAGTGGGCGTTGGAAGAGTCCGATCGTCACCCAGATCGTGGACGCAGGTCGATTCACGCCCGCCGAGGACTACCATCAGAAGTACCTGCAGAAGCACCCCGGCGGCTATACCTGTCATTTCATGCGGGACTGACCATCTCGGCGGCGTCTTGCGCGCGGGTGGCGGCCGCGCGCTTGACGTCGGGACCGATGGCGGCGGCCATCCCATGGCCGGCGCGATCGACCACCTCGTGGACGAACTTGAGTTTCGCGATTACCTGATCGGCCAGCACGAACGGGTAGATGTCCGGAAGTCCCATCGAGCGATTCAAGCTGTTGAGGGCCACCGTCAGCGGTACCCACGCGGCGACTAAGTCTTCGAATCTTTCGAAACGCACTCGGCGGGCAGCGATCGGCTCGCTGACAGCACCTCCGACCGGTTGCGGCTTCAGTGCAACGCCGAAGCTCTGGGCGGTTTCTAGTGTGTCGACCATGTGCAGGTAGTGGGCCCAAGTCTCTGCCCAATCTTCCCAGGGGTGCATGGTCGCGTATGCGCTCACGTATTGATCGGACCAGTTCTGCTTGGGCGAGGCGTAGTGGCGTTTCACGGCCTCTGCGTAGTCCTCTTCTTCATTGCCGAAGAGAGCGCGATAGCTTTCGACGTGCGGAGTGCCTTTGATCAAACGGTCCCAATAATAGTGTCCGGACTCGTGCCTAAAATGGCCGAGTAGCGTTCGATAGCGCTCGCCCATCGCCACGCGCGTTTGTTCACGCGCTGGCGTGTCGGCTTCCATCATATTGATCGTTACGAGCCCATCGCAATGCCCGGTCAACACCCTCTCGCCGTCTTTGCCATCGCTCTTGAAGGCGAACGCCAGCCCCAACTCGGGCTTCTCCTGCTTGGTGTCGAGCGGCAAGCCGAGCTCCAGCAGAGTGTAAACCAAGCGTCGCTTGGCGATCTCCAAACCCTGCCACGATGACAGCGCGGTCGGCTCCGTCAGGTCCGGCGTCGACTCGTTCAGTCGGCAGGCTAGACAGAGATCGTTCGGGTCGTGCTCGGGAATAGCCCAGTTACACACTGCGTGGGTCGTGTAGTTTGCGCACAGTCGATAACGAGCGCCCTGAGCCATCGGATCGAGTGCCAAGAAGCGTGTGCCAGGCTCGCTCGTGGCGTCCTGCTCCATCGCGCTCAAGACACCGCGGTCCGACAGGTACGCCAGCGCATGGCCACAACGGGTGCATTGCGAGTTCTCGAAGAAGGCGACATTTTTGCACGCTGAACAGGTGAAGATTTTCATGGGTTTCCTCGGGGAAATGGCCAGCGTTCCGCCAGCCACTCAGGGTGCGATGAACGTTCCGCAAGAAGCCGAGCAGGTGGCGATGTCATGCACGCAGGAGGCGTTTTCGCCAATGCAGTCGTGGCAGTCGTCCAGTTTATTTTGCTTGGCGTCGCTGTTGCTCGCGTCGCTTTCGCAGCGATCCTTGCAAGCGTCGACATCGTAGCTGGAATCGAAACAATCGGCGTACCGTTGACAGACGTCGTGGCAATCCCATTTGTTGGTAATCGGGTCCGCGGCACTGCATGCGACGCCAGTCAACGACAGAATAAGGCAAACGAACGAGAGTGGCTTCATCATGCGGACCCCCCTTTGCAGCGCGCGTGCCAAGAGCGTGCCGCGCGCAATCTAGCGTTGCTCATCAGAAAGCGCGCCATCAGCAAGCGTGTCCACCGGGCACAAATGAGCCCCACGGTGTGGCGTCTCGTCGCGGCAAGGCACGCTTCGTGCTCCTATCAGCGGGGTGAGCACGCCCAATCCCTCGACGTTCAATCGCTATTGGCGCCTGCTCAAGCGCGTTTCCGATCAAGCCGACGCAGACGATGCGGACATCGTGGCGGCAGGCTTGGCGTTTTACGGAATTCTGGGTTTGTTTCCAGCGCTCTTGGCAATGGTCTCGCTGTACGGCCTCGTCGCCGATCCGATCGCCATCCGGAATACCATCTATGGCCTTGCCCGCTCGTTACCCCCGACAGCGCGCGATCTGCTGATCGGTGAATTGTCAAACTTCATTGCCCGCGACTCCCGTAGCTTGAGCGTGGGAATGATTTTGGGCTTCTTGGCCGTGCTTTGGAGCTCTTCTTCGGCAATGAGCGTCTTGGTACGCGCCATCAACGTGGCTTACGACATTCCGGAGGGGCACAGCTTCTTCAAACGCCGCCGCATTGCGGTTCTGTTCACGCTTGCCGGAATGCTCGGCTTGTTCGTGCTCATGCCTCTGATTGCGGTGCTGCCTAAGTTGCTCGCCTTCTTTCACATTGGCGGTGCCTTAGTCCTGCTGCGCTGGCCAGCCATGGCTGCAATCGCCTGGCTGGCGTTCGGGCTTCTCTACCGCTACGCGGCTCAAAAGAGCCCGCTGCCGAGCGTGCGAGCCGTACTGCCAGGCGCCACCGGCGCAGCGCTACTTTGGGTCGCGTTGTGCGCGGTATACTCGGCGTACGTCGAGTATTTCACCAGCTTCAGCTCGACGTACGGCGCCCTGACGGGCGTGATCGTGCTGCAGTTTTGGCTGTATGTATCAGCGCTAATCGTGGTCTACGGGGCCGAGTTGAACGCCGAGTTGGCGGCCCACCCGCTTGCGCACGAGCAGCAACAGTTGCCGCTCGTGGCGGATGATCCCGCGGACCACAAACGAACGACCCCGCGAGGCGCCTAATCGGGGCGGACGCGGGGGCGCGCGTTACGTGAGCAAACGTTCACGAAGTCGAGTTGCTGGTGTGGTGCTGTTCGAAGGTGCCGATCTTATCGTTGATCTTTTCGTTCACGCGGCCCTTCACGTCGTCCAAGCGGTTCTTCACGTCGTCCAAACCGTCCGATAGACGGGCGCGCAAGTCCTCGCCAGAGCTCGGCGCGAGCAACAGGGCGACGCCGGCGCCAACCGCTGCGCTGACGGCAACCAAGCCCAAGGCAGGCAGCGTGCGCGAGAACGCGCTCGGCCGGCGTTCTAGGCCTACCACACCGAGCAGGTCGTTCCATTCGACGCCGCCGACGCTACGCGCGAACTTTGCGGCCTGTTGCGCGCCGACGAGCGAGCCCAAAGTCCACAACGCTTTGCTGATGTTCCGGTTCATTGTAAAAGCTTCCTTCCTGAATCTGGGTTACGCGCACCCATGGGATGCGGACTAAGACTCAGCAAGGTGCGTGCCACGCGCCATGCTGTGCTCAGCCTAGGTTTTGCCGCAATTGCCCGCAAAGTACCGACGCAAGCTGCCCCAGTGCGACAGTCGAGTGTGACGCCTCGGACGGCTATCACCCGGGCACATCAGTAGCGCTTACGCCACACGAGGTCCAGGCCCGTTGCTCCCTGATCTCCGGCCAACGTGGATAGTGACCAATTGCGCTTGATCAGAAAATCCAAGGTGACGAAAGTCATGTCCGGTGGTTGGCCTGGGGTCTGGCCAAGCGAGCGCGTGATCTTCGCCGATACCTTGGCTGACAGTTGGAACACGAGCTCGGGACGTGCCGTGCCGGTGCTGGTGTCGATGCGCGTGCTGACGTCCAAGTTGGCGATATTGGACAGTGCCTTGTTGAGCCCTTGTGTCGCTACACCGCCGACCGCCCCAACTGCAGTCGCCGCGTTACTCCCGCCGCCTCCGGCCAGCGAGCCATCGGCCGACCCGGTCAAGAGTAAGCTCAGGATTTGATCACGGGTGAGGGGAGGCTCGGAACGAAGCGTGACCTTTAGCTTGGCGGTAGTGCCGCTGGCGTCCGCGTAGACGCGATGGCGATCCTCGTCCGGCGCGTCCCAGCGGGCCGTGGCGACGATCGTCGGATTGCCTGGTTCGCCCGAAAACGTGACGACGCCGCTCTCGATTTCGAACTGCTTACCCGAGACGTCGAGTTTCCCACTCTTGACACTGACCTGCCCTTCGATCGTGAGCGGGTCGCCGAGCACCAGCTTCAAGCGGCCACCCAATTGAATCTTGGTGCTGTCGCCTTGCTGGATCCAAATTTGATCGCCCAAATTCAGATCGACCGTCATCGGATTTTCGTTCTTCGACGGGTCCCCCTCCTTCAAAGGCTGTAGCGGCAGGGTGACGAAATCTCCGTCCCGTCGCCGCGTGCCGACGCGGACCCCTTTTGCTGGATCCAGGTTCTGCAGGTCCTGGCTGCCCGAATCCGGGAGGCGTACCCGCAGTTCGCCAATGGCTACCGAGAGTGCCTGAGCGCCCTTAGTCTGACCAGGGCGTAGCTTGATGTCTATGGCACCGTAAGTGTCACCGAGTTCGGTCCCCGCCAACGAGAGTGACACCTTTTCGGACTTGTCAATCCGTAGATGTGCATCCGCACCAGTGAGATCCAGGCCGTCGAAGCGCGCTTCGCCAGTCACTTTGAGCCTGCCGGATGTGGCGCGCGCGCTGAGCTCTTCCAGCTTGGCCTTGCCAGGCTGGAGAGACAACCGGGCCTTGATTTGGTCGAAGCGCTGTCCCACTGCCGCTAGTTGCGCCACGCCATCGGTCAGGTCCACATGACCGTCCAGTTGCGGCGCGCCGCCGCGGAAGTGTGCGTTCAGGTCACCATTGAGTCGGCCATCGAAGTCGCCGAGCACTGAGGTCATCAAAGGCGCAAATGCTGCCAAGCGCAACTCACGAGCTCGGAGTTGCGCGTCGGCGGGCATGCGCACCTGCGGCACCAAGCGTGGTCCCCAATCCAAACCCGAGTGCCCTTCCGCGGTGGTGGTGCCACCATTGCCTTCGACGCTCAGCTTCGCGTCGGCTTTGCCGTTTCGCACCGTGACTGCGGTTCGGATCCGACCAAGCGCGCGGTTTGCCAATTTGAGCGACTGCACGTCGAGATCCGCCTCGAGCGTTGCGTCCTTCCCGAAATGCTCCAGCGCGACTTTCCCCGTCAGCGCGCCGTTCACCTGTTGGGTGCGCAATGCCGGTACGAGCCCAATCGGGAAGCCCTCGAAGGCCAAGTGCGCGTTGGCGTCGAGCGGCGGCTCATGTTCGGCTGTTCGATTCAGCCAGTCGTTGATTGCGGTTTCGAAGTCGATGTCAGCGCTGGCGACGTCTCTGCCGCGCGAGCGCGCGCTACCGGTGAACGTACCGCGCGTGCCCTTGTAGCCGCCTTGAAACGCCAAGTCGAGCCTTGCGCCTTTGTCATCACTCTGCCGAAAATGAGCGACCTTACCGCTTAGTTCCAGGGTCGGGGCGTCGAGCGTTCCGTCGTAACTCAGATCGGCCGAGGCGACGCCCTTCAGTGCGGCGGGGCGTACTTCCACGGGAAGCTTCTCCAGATCCCTCGGTGGCAGGCTCAACTTCGCGCGCAACGGGATTTGACGCCAGTGACTGCTGAGCTCGCTCGCCACGGTCGCAAGGCGCGGCGTAACCTTGCCCTCGACGCTGAGCGCCACGAGCCTGCCTTGCGCGTCACTGATGCTCGCGGCAAGCTCAGTCTCGCCCGTCTCTTCGTGTGTCAGGTCCAGATCGACGTCGATACCTTTGACTGCCAAGGGCGCCGTGTCACGCGCCTCCGCCTTGGTGGTGATCGTCGTGGTCGTCGTGCGCTTGCCTGCGAGCTGCAATTTGTTGGTGGCAACGTGCACGTGAAAGGTTGGCACTGCGCTGCTGACCCTCTGCCGCTCGATGGCCAGGTCGTATTTTACCGTGCCCAGCGCGCGGTCGAACGGCAGCTCGACGCTGGGTGGGATCAGCTGAGTCAGGTCTTTCAGGCGCACTTGTCCGTCGATCGCCAGCTTGCCCGTGGCGCGCGTCGGATCGGGGTTTTCCAGATCAATGCCATGCAGCTCCTGAAAGTCGAAGTTGAGCCGACCCAATTGCTTCAAGTCAGCCTGAGCGGTGCCGCTCAAGCGATCTCGCTCCAGGTCGAAATCGGCGCTGAACGAGCCACCCGCGACGCGGTCGAAGGTCAGATTGTCGCTGCGCGCGGTTAACCGCGCGCGCACTTCGCCCGCGCGCCGTTCGTAGCTCGCGCTGAGCGTAGCTGTGCCGGATTTGAGCATGGCGTGCGGGTCGGCCAAGTGCCACAGGCGCGCTAGGTCGAGGTCATAGGTCTGCGCGTGCAAGCTCTCCAGGTTGGGGCCATACACCAACGATACGTCGGCTTTGCCGGCACCTTGCAGATGCAATCCGCTGACGTGCGTGCGCCCATCCACGACTTGCACGCTTTGGGCTGCGAGCAGCAAGGACGTGTCGCCTTGATGAAAGTTGACGCTCGGGTGATCGAGGAGCAGTCCTCGATCATTGGAGACCATGGTGCTGACATGAATTCGCCGCTCGGGTGAGGTGGTCGTGACTGCGGCGGTGAGGGCCAAGCGCGACAACGAACCTCGAGCGCCAACCTTCGCTTCACTGACGCGCTGGCCCGACACCACTGCGTCATTGACCGTCAAATAGACGTCCGCGTCGGGGTGCGGCAGCGCGCCACTGAGCGTCGCCCGGATCTCGGCGCGGGCGACTCGGTTGTCGCCCTGGTTGAGCTCGCGCAGATCGGCGCGAAATTTCGCATCCAAGCTCTGATCCTCGAGACGGTAGCTGCCCTGGGTATCGATTTGGCCTTCGGCGCGGCTCAGCGAGGCCAAGCGCTTCAGTCGTGGCGGGTTGTTGAGCACGGTTTTGCTGCGGAA
>Ga0302321_100000767_pt1 | contig 28013 bp, 27 predicted proteins | sample Fen_T0_1_FD_202505 | JGI IMG/M metagenome (GOLD analysis project Ga0302321, IMG submission 202505) | Peat permafrost microbial communities from Stordalen Mire near Abisko, Sweden - Fen_T0_1 | ecosystem: Environmental > Terrestrial > Soil > Wetlands > Permafrost | place: Sweden: Abisko... | reverse complement strand
CTCGATGGAGGGAGTTGTAGCGCTGAGTTCCAGCAGAGACATAATAACATCGACGTTCAACTTTCCCTGCGGTTTGTCGCGCGTCATTCCAACGAGATCTATCGCCGAGTGAACTCGCCCGACAGCGATCAGCTTTCTCGCTGCAAACTCAACGTCTAAGGCCGGAAGATCGAACGCATTACGCTCAGTCTTTTTCCAGTATTCACTAGGAATTGGTTCGGGAAGTGTCGCAACCTGATCCCACGTTTCTCGGCCGAAAGGCAAAAGGGCAACAAACGCCGAGACCTCTTCAGGACTCCACTTATCGAACGACATTTTTCGTGCTGCTACAACGTCCTCATAGATACGCGCAGTTGCATAGGCCTCAGCGAACTTTCGCTCTGTCGTTTCTGCGACAACCAAGAGTTCAGGAACCACTCTCGCGTCAAACTGCTTGTCTTCCACCTTGGCAAGCTCCCAGCCGATAGCCCACGCATTTTCGGCCTTCTCCAGCAATGCAAGGATTCCGCCGAACCCCGTGCTCTTGGCGATGGCAGTTAATGCTTCTCGCCGCCGTTGGCTCAATAGCTTCTCCCGTTCTTCCCACGGCATGTCGCGTGGTCCCACAGAAGCGTAGCGATGGGAAAACAACGGGAGCGATAGTTCCACCAGATCGTTTGGCGAAAGCAGTTGGGCAACGGTGTCAAATCGATCTACGATATCTTTCGGGAACGCCCATTTAGCATCGCTGAACTCACGATGATGTTCGGCCAACGAATAGGAACTGGAGCGATGGGCAGACAAGCTGCCGTTTTCTCCGGTAAATAGAAGCGCCGTTTTAGCATTAAAGACTCCGTCGGCTTGTCGCAAGAAAGCGGTTGCGGCTTCATCTAAAGTGCCTGTTGCGGCGAGCGCGCGGGTGAGGTGAAAGAGAGCGGTGGCGCGTTGTTCACGTAAGCGCTCAACGAGCTCTTGGGCTCTCACGCGCGCAGTCAGCTGCCCGGCAACCAAAGCCACGACACAATAGGTGCCGAGCATCATGCCGTCTTCAACACTCATGACCGCGAAAGAAAAATACGGCGGTATGAGCAGAAAATCCCACGCCATCGCGCTAAGGATTCCGGCAAGCAACACTGGCCATCGGCCCACGCGAAGGCTCAAGACGATCACTGCAAGCAGATAGAACAACCCAAAGGCAAGATGACTGGTGCGTGGAGCCAGAAACCAACCTAATGCCGTGACGGCAGAAATAACTACGATGGTTTCAACGTATTCACGTGATGACGACGCTCTCTGCACGCTCCAGGCGATTAACGATGGTTCCTTTTTTTCGGTTGGGCTGCGTGGCATTGTGGGAGCGGGGTCGCCTGCGGTCAGGAGTAGTCATTCAAAGCCTACTTCGCAAGTCGCTGATTCTGCCGCATTGGACACGCAAAAACCGCCGGTGTCATTTCCGGCGGTTCCTTCAAAATGGAGCGGGCGAAGAGACTCGAACTCGGTAACCAAAGTTCGGATACGCCGACGCCTTCGGAAGTTACCGAATCCGCCCCACCCGCTGACACACAACTGAGCACACAAGCCGGTTTGGACCTGGCCGAAATCGTTTCTGCCTGGCCACGACTGCGCACCGAAATCCGAGGAGCCATCCTCACATTGGTGCGCCTGACGGCTGCACACAAATGACCTAGCCTTACGTTTCCCAATCCTCGACTTTGAGCCCCGGCACGCGCACGAACTCATCTACGTTACGTGTTACCATCACAGCCCCCAGAGCCAAAGCGTGTGCGGCGATGATCGTATCGCGGTCACCGATTTTCCACCCTGTACGCTCCAGCTGAGCTCTAACCTTGGCGTAGTGGTCAGGAAAATCCGCTCCCAACGGTTCGATCTCGATCTGCTTGCGCAAGGCATCGACACGGCGCGCAAACTTAGTGTCGCCAAGGCTTGCACGAATTTTCTCTGCTCCGAAGGCCAGCTCGGCCAAGACCATCACAGAAAGTCGTAGCTCGCCCGCTTCGAATGCGATCCGCATCCGCGCCGTGAGCTGAGGGGAGCGACCGGCCAAATACGCCGAAAACGCGTTCGTGTCCGGCAGGTAGATCATTCCCAATCGCGTTTAATGTTGGGAGCGCGATTGGCAGGCAAGTCAGGAAAATCGGGGCAACTCCCCGCCAACGCGGCAAACGCCTTGATTCGCCGGGCGTTGGCAGATTCGTCTTTCACAGAAAATCCATCTGGCGTTCTCACTAGCTTCACTATTTTCGAGCTAAGCCGAAACGCCTTCGGAAGCCTCAAGGCCTGCGAATTGCCTGATTGGAAGACTTTTGCCGTGGCTGTTTTCATGCGTAGATACGGTATATACCAATAAGGGAAAGTCAATAACGCGCGCATTTCAGACAATCGTATGCCCAATGAAAACCCAGAATCTTCGCTACCAAAGATGACGCCAAAGAAACCGTGTCCCAACCTGACGTAGATGATCGCAAGGTCGGAACAGGCGCCGGGTATTCAGCACTTGCCAACCGATAAAGCGTTACGTAACGCTTTATCATGCCCAAGCTCCGCGCCTACCGCCCTCCCCTGCCGGGCGACTATGGCGATAGTCGTTTTCTCGTTACAAAGTTAAACCTCAAAACGGTGGGCGCCGCCGAAGCCATCCACGACAAATGCTTCCCGCACGACGCGCTCTCCGAAACGGCCAAGGAAGTCGTCTCATTGGCACTAAAACCATCTAAATAAACCAACGTCCATCAACTCTTAAGGCCGTCGCCGAACGATCGGAGTCACTTGCTGACTTCGGACGGCACCTGCGCGACTGGCTCCACGAGCTGCGGCTGGTTTCGTCACGCCCTCTCGCCGCCATTGCGGTCGCCGAGGAACCGCCGCGTTTGTGGCGCAAGTTCGCCCAAGGAGAAGTCGCCGATGCCTGGCTCGCCGCCTACGCGGAATACTTGGCGGTCAAAGCGGGCATCCAGCCACCAGACTGGGTTTTCACTTCCTCGCGCGTCCTCTCCGAACCATCCTTTAGCGAAGAAAACGAGCGCCCCAAGTTGCGCACGCTCGCGCTGGCCCATACCCCGCTGGCCTTCAAACGCCGCAACATTTATACGCCGTCAGTAGACTTGCCGCTTTCACTGCGTGCGGGACGCCCCCGCAAGTCAGTCGACGAAAAACGCAAAGTGAATGCCGACCGCCAGCGCCGCTTCAGGGAAAAGCGCGCTGCGGAACTCAAGGCTCTGCACGAATTGGTGCGCAAACAATCATCATAACCAATCGCGGAACCGCTATTCGCCCGCGCAGGCCCTTGAGTTCGACGCCCTTGGTCGGAAAAGAAAGCAATCCTGACGTCCGAGCTCCCATCTCACCATTTTTCCGCTCGGAAAGAGGGACTTTATTCAGCGGAAAGAAAACCTCACAGGAAACTGGGCTTTTCAGCCCGATGATCGAGCGCCGTTCAAAAGCTGCTGAACGTGCTTTTTCGGATCGATTGCGTTGAGATCGGCCACGCCCAAAAGCAGTCGCATCCAAACCGGGGCAAAAAGTGCATCCGCGAAAAGGTCCAAGTCGATCGACCGACTGAGCTCTCCCCGATCTTGCGCAGCGCGGAGCCGCGCGAGCGTCGCCTGGCGGTATGGAAGCGTTATTTTCTCCTTCATTGTCGCGGCCAAAATCGAATCGCGCTGCGCTTCTGCCACCAGGTTCGCAATAGGAACTCCAAACTTCTTGTCCTGGAGCAGCACCAATACGCGCTGCAGCTGATCGGCGAGATCGCGCACCAAATCACCTGTTTCACTCCAACCAATCCTATTCTTCAATATCTCCAGATAAGCGTCGAAGATCACCGCGCCCAATGATGGCCACCACCGATAGATCGTTTGCTTCCCCACACCTGCCCGCGCCGCGATCGCTTCAATACTCGTCATCTTCACTCCCTTCTTTTGGGTAAGCGCTAACGCAGCCTTCAGTATTGCTTGGTGAGAATAACTGCTTCGGCGGCAGCCTTCATGTTTACGCGACGGCATGGAGATCTCGATAAAATAGACACTGCACCTTGACAAGCCGGTAAGCAGGAACTCCCTGTCAAAACCGAGACGGTCCGTATCGATTTTAAGCTGATTACCGAAAACAAGCCTCACTACGATTGTCGCAAACCGCCAAGCAGCAGTTCGCTGGTTTGCCCATGTCGCCATCTAAACATGAACAAAATCAACGTCCGTGACGTTCCTGTAGAGTACGCGCTGCCCTCGCCCAAAGGACACTATCGATCCTCAAGCCAAAATATATCGATTGCGCTGGGACACGCCAAAAGCACTGATTCAAAACGGCAATCGCATCCCTTCGATGTGGCGCTTTGCTCGGTCCCACCCGGCGCTTCACCCTGTCCGTATCATTTGCATTCCGCTCAATCGGAAATGTATATCGTAGTCTCGGGGGCCGGACAAATCAGGACTGAGAAAGGGCTCGAGCCGATTGGCGCAGGTGACGCGATCTATGTTTCGCCGGGTGAAGCTCATCGAATTGTGAACAACAGTCCCCAAGAGCTTATTTTCTATGTCATTGCCGACAATCCAACGGGAGAAACTAGCTACTATCCTGATAGCGACAAATGGGGTCTCCCAACGAATATCGGCGGCCCGATCCTCAAAGGCGGATCTTCGCTGGATTATTTCTTAGATGAAGAAGGCTAGCCCGGTTTTCTGCCAGCAAACGTCATCCATCTCTCGGCGAAAACCTGAGCAGCTAGGTTAAGATCCACCGAAAACCACAACCCATCAATATCGCTATGCAGCCATCTGATGCTTCTATAAAATTCGGGGCAGAAACCGATCCTGCCTTCCCGTGTCTGGAAGACGCTGAACTCGATGCCGCGATCGCGTCTGGTCGTGTCGAACACGTGCCGGCGGGTACAACCTTGTTTCGGATGGGAGACGATCCGATTGATTGCGTCGTCGTGATAAAGGGCGCAGTGGGCATTTTCGATCGTACGGGCGCGACCGAGCGGCAAGTCGCGGTCCATCACGCCGGTGGATTCTCCGGGGATATTGGGCTGCTCGCTGGCCGGCCCGCCCTCGCCGATGCACGCGCTCTTGAGGACAGCGAGATAGTTCGGCTCGATGCCGCCCAGCTGCGGCACCTGCTCGTGGTGAATCCGTCCGTAGGCGAGAAGTGGATACCGGCATTGATCAGACGCAGGGAGCTGCTGATCAACCGAGGTCACGAGGGACTGCACGTTTTCGGATCGGCCGACGATGCTGCGACCCTGCGGGCGTGCGAATTTCTGTTCCGCAACGGTGTACCGCATCGTTGGCGCGATCTCGCTGTGGAGGACGCCCGCGCCGATCTCGCCCGGCTTTATCCTGACCTCACTCCCGCGCTTCCGGTCGCAGCAATGGCCGGAAAGGCGGTCTGTGAAGGCGTCGGACTGGAGGATCTTGGCCGTATCACCGGCGTGCTTCGTCCCCTGCCCGCCGACCGTTTCGACGTGGTGATAATCGGAGCGGGTCCGGCCGGTTTGGGAGCAGCAGTCTACGCTGCGTCCGAAGGATTGCACACGCTCGTAGTCGAACCCCTTGGTCCTGGCGGTCAGGCCGGGAGCAGCTCACGAATCGAAAACTACGCAGGATTCCCGGAAGGAATCTCAGGCCGCGATCTGGCGCTCCGCAGCTACGTTCAGGCCCTCAAATTTGGCGCAACCTTCGCCATTCCCCGCAGCGTGAAAGCAGTAAAATCACTCACCGATGGTACGCACGAGATGGAATTGACCGACGGCTCTCGCGTGGAAACACGTGCGGTCATCGTCGCGACCGGCGTGAGCTACCGACATCTGACCGTGCCGGGCCTTACGCGATTCGCCGGGACTGGGGTCTACTATGCCGCCACGCAAATGGAAGCACGCTTATGCCGCGATCGACCGGTGCACGTCATCGGAGCAGGCAATTCAGCGGGCCAGGCTGCGATGTACTTAAGCCGTTTTACCGAGCGAGTGAATTTGGTCATGCGGGGCGACGACATCTATTCAAGCATGTCCGATTATCTGGCGGACCGCGTGGTCGCCAATCGGCGGGTGCAGTTACGCACGCACTGTGAACTGCGAGCCGCAAGCGGTGCTCAGTTTCTCGAAAAGGTTTCTCTGGAAGATAACCGAACCAAGCAACAGACGGATGAAGCCAGCGGTGGCGTCTTCGTCTTCATCGGAGCGATCCCGGTCACCGACTTTCTCGCTGTAGACGTGGCCCGTAACAGTGCGGGATTTGTCCTGACAGGCAGCGATGTTCCCAAAGACGCGTGGAAGCGGACAGATCGTAGCCCGTTTTTCCTGGAGTCGTCGGTCCCCGGAATCCTGGTGGCCGGTGACTGCCGTCAGGGCTCAACCAAACGGGTTGCTTTCGCCGTCGGCGACGGCGCGCTCGCAGTGACTTGCCTGCACGAATTATTCGGCACGTAACCCAATCAAAGGAAAAGTGCGGGGATCGGCTGGCTGCGAGTCGGGATCGGAGTCTAGAGCGTTTCAAAAGCTCGTGTAGCCGCGTCAATTAAGACGCGGGATTGTGCGCCCCTCTGAGGACCGCTGCTTAATTGCAGCGGCTACGGCTACAGTTTTATGAGATATGCTCTAGCCGTCGGACAGCCGCGATCTCGCAGATAGCGCTTGTTCGCTGCTTGATCCAATTGAAATCGACCAAACTCAGGCAATCGCCGCCTTTGGTTTGGATCGCGACGATTTTAGATATCGATGGGCTGGCTCCGCAATCGCCCGAGCGTTGGCCGCAGCCGGTTTCACCGATCCCGGCCAGACGCCGGCCATACGCCGAAAGGCCCGGCTGAACGCAGCTCCTGACTTGTATCCGAGTTCGACCGCAATCTCCTCGACCGTTTTAGTTCCTTCGAGAAGTTTGGCTTCGGCCACATGCATACGCCAGCGGGTAACATATTGCATCACCGGTTCACCCACCGACACCGAAAAGCGGGCGGAAAATGCAGAGCGAGATAACGCCGCAGCACGGGCCAGACTGGCCACTGTCCAATTCTTGCCGGGTTCACGATGGATCAAGCCGAGCGCTCGGGCGAGAGGCGTGTCATGCAGTGCAGCGAGCCAGCCTTTTTGCTCGGTGGGATTATGTTCGATCCAATAACGGATCGCCTGGATCACCAGGATGTCGGCGAGGCGTGTTACGATCGCTTCGCTGCCAGGTCGCAGACTTCGCGCCTCAACCGCCATAAAACGCATCGTGCCGTTCAACCATTCGATCGAGTGGTTCGCTTGCGCACGAATGTGAATCACCGTCGGCAGCAGCGCGACCAGGTGGCGTGCCGCCGGGTGTTTGAAGTTGAGATCACCGCAAATGATGGTCGTGACCGGTCCCTTGCCGTCCTTGCGAAATAGGGCGTAACGCTGACTTATCTTTTCGCAGCGTAAGTAGCCAAACTCGATCGAAGGCGCTGCCGGTTCACTGGAAAGACGGTGGCCCATTCCTTGCGGGATCACCACAAAGTCGCCCGCTTCAATTACATGTTTGCCGGCACCCGCGATCTCGAGCCAACACCGACCTGAGGTGACGAAGTGAAACTTCGGACAATCCTCCGGCATCACCAAGCCCCATGGCGCCGCGAGTTCAGAATGGTAGTACGCAGTCTCCGACATGCGCAGGTATTCCAGTGCTTCTCCGAGCGGATCGGACTGAGGAAAAGTCGCGGTTGCACGCATGGCTCAAGGGTTGTGCAGGATCAGACGCTCTGTCGAGTTTTGGATGCACAATCATCAATACGAGACGTCCCGTCATTGTCGGACGTGGGCACTGATGATACAAGTTACGCAGCACGTTCGTTCGTCGCTGAAACCAAATCAGCCAGACACTTTTCTCGAATTGAAATTCTCTTCTCATGAAACTTTTTATCCGCGGCATCGAAAAAATCGGCGGCAAGTTCCCAAAGAAACCCGCCGAACAAAATGGCCGGGCGATGCCGAAATTGCCCATGGCCGATTGTGACGTTTTCGTTAACCGGCCCGCGTCAGCTGATCCAAAGATCGCGTTCCTTCCCTGGAGTGCAGCGCGCGTTTCAGCGAGAGCGTCCTTCATTGCCACTCATGGGAGCCAACATTTCAGACCCTTAGTCTTGCCGGTGCCGATACGTTTGGCGGCAAATATCTAGTCAAAATCGTCAACAATCCACGACCACCACTTGCTAAACAATGTCGAACCAATACGGTCCGTATCGACAGTTACCAAGCCAGCTTCAAGTTCGAAACACACGTAACTGCTCCGGCGGGCAGATCCACAGATGACCGAAACAATCCAAGCTTAGCAGACGCATCACAGGTTGAGTAACCATCACGCAAAAAAGTCACCATGAAGATCCACACCTACACCTCCAAGGAGCCGATGCTCCGCGTAAACGCATTCATTATCGAATCACCAAAAGGACTGGTACTGGTAGATACTACCCTAACCAAGAGCGATAGCCTCGGACTAAAGAATTTAGCCGAATCGCTTGGTAAACCGATCATGGGGATTGTGCTCACCCATGGTCATCCCGATCACGTCGCTGGCACAGGGATGATCGTTTCCGCGGGTGACGTTCCGATTTACGCTTTGGCGTCGATAAAGGGGCTTATGGAAAAAACGGAGGCAGCGAAGCACAAACAGTGGTCGGGCGTGTTCGGTACAGAGTGGATACCCAAATGGGTTTACCCCGACCATATCGTGAAAGATGGCGAACGCGTAACGATTGGCGATGTAAGCCTCAAGGTACACGACATCGGTTCAGGCGGTGACTGCGACGCGAATTCGATCTGGCTGCTAGAGGGAGATTCAAAGGCGGCCTTTATCGGAGACTTTGTGTATTCACAAAATCATACCTTCATGGCCGACGGCAGTATTCTACGGTGGTTGGCAAATCTTGAGTTATGGGCTTCGGTCCTGCGTCCGTACAAATCGTACTACGTTGGGCACGGGCCGACTTGCGACTACACTGCCCTGGCCGCACAGCGGGAGTACCTGCTCAATTATTCTGCAAGACTCCTAGAGATAGCGGGTAATTCGGCAACTGTGAGTGACGAAGCAAAGCAGGCGCTCACGAACGACCTCACTCAGCGTTATCCGGGGTACGGATGCCAGTTTATGATCGGGCTCTCTGCGCCAAGCGTGCACGCAGAACTGAGAAGCAAATCTCTCAGCTAGACTCCCCTGCTCCAACGGAAAAACGGAACAAGTCATGTGGAAAAAATCTTACGCTAAAGAAATCGAAGGCGCTCCGGCGGCGATCTGGTCGCTATTTTGCGATGTGAACAGCTGGAAGCGGTGGAATGCAGGGGTCGAAGAGATGGAAATCTTCGGCCCATTCGCGGCGGGAACAGAATTCAGAATGAAACCACCCGGACAGGATCCGCTCACCTCACGACTGCTTGAAGTGCGCACGAACGAGCTTTTTGTCGACGAGACCCGAGTCGACGATCTGACGGTGATTGTGTCGCACCAGATCGAAGCGCTGACGCCACAACGCTGCCGAGTGGTCTTCGCAATCGAGGCTTACGGCCCGGGCTGCGACGAAGTCGGCCCCGCGGTGTCAGCGGATTTTCCAGCGGTGCTCGACGCCTTGGCGGAGTTGGTCGGTCGCAGTCCATCGTCAATACCGCAGCAAACAACCTGAACCATTAGATATGCTCTTTTCAGGAATAACCACTCGTCCACGAATTCTTCCTCTCAAACAACTCAATCCTTTTCCAAATGAACATCGCAGTCCTGGGCACCGGAATGGTCGGCAGTATCATTGCAAACAAACTCCTCGAACTTGGCCATCAGGTGATGATGGGATCGCGTTCGGCAGATAATGAAACGTTGGTCAAATGGCGCGCTTCCGCCGGGCCGGGCGCCCGCGCCGGTACATTTCGCGATGCCGCTGGATTCGGCCAAGTGGTTTTTAACTGTACAAACGGCGCCAATTCACTCCAAGCCTTGCGCCTCGCCGGTCCCGATACGCTCGCCGGCAAGCTGTTGCTCGACGTCGCCAATCCACTCGATTTTTCGGGTGAAGGTCCGCCCTCCCTCACGGTCTGCAACACCGATTCGCTCGGAGAACAGATTCAGCGCGAATTTCCCGCCGCGTGCGTGGTGAAAACGCTGAACACCATGAACTGCGAGGTGATGGTAAATCCGTCCCTGGTGCCCGGCGATCACGTGGTTTTCATCTGCGGCAACGACGCCGCAGCTAGACAGGAGACCTCCGGTTACCTCACCGAATGGTTCGGCTGGAAGCCAGAGAACATCGTCGATCTTGGCGACATCACTGCGGCGCGCGGCACGGAAATGATGTTACCGATCTGGCTTCGTCTCTGGAATACGAAGGGACATGGGCATTTCAATTTTCAAATCGCCACAAAACGAACCATCACCAACCGCTAGTTTTTTTTGCTTACAATCCTATGAGCCTTCAAGATCCCAATATTGCCACGCCTCGGACGCCGAAACGCGTAGCCATCGTTATCAGCAATGCGGCCACCTCCAGCACAACAGGCTGGCCCGTCGGCTTTTGGTGGAGCGAACTCACCCACCCGTACTACGAACTCGTTGAACGAGGATACCAAATCGAAGTATTCAGTCCGCTCGGCGGAAAATGTGAAGCCGACGCGATGAGCGATCCGCGAGACCCGAGCGGTTACTCCGCCTCCGATCTTATTTCACTCGGTTTTCTAAACACCCCTTCTCTCGCCGGCCTAATCGCAGACACCAAGCCGGTCACACAAATCGACGTAAACGCCTTTGACGCCATCGTGGTGGCGGGAGGTCAGGCACCGATGTTCACCTTCGAAAATGCGACGGCGCTGCACTCCAAGTTCGTCGAATTTTACGAACACGGGAAGATCGCGTGCGCGCTGTGCCACGGGGTGGCCGTGTTACGCTATGCGAAGCTCTCCAGCGGAGAATATCTCACAAAGGGTAAAACCGTGACCGGCTTCGCCAATGTCGAGGAAGACTTCGCCGACAATGCCGTTTGGAGCATGGGACTACTGGCCAGAACCAAGCACCTGATGCCATGGCGGATCGAAGATGAGCTAAAGCGCATCGGCGCGAACTATATTCAGACCGGTTTGTGGCGCAGTTTCGCCGTGCGCGACGGCAATCTCATCACCGGCCAGCAGAACTTCAGCGGCGCACAAACAGCGAGACTCCTCGTCGAGGCCCTCGGCGCCTAGTCAACTTTAGCGCGCGCAACGTCACCAATCCATGAATACAGTCACCAAAACAAATCCTTCACGAAAGCCAATCCCGACCGGAAAACTGTTCATCGATGGAAAATGGTGCGATGCCATAGACGGCGCAACCATGACCACGTCCGATCCGACTACGGAGGAGGTGATCACAACGGTGGCGAAAGGCGGCCCCGCCGATGCGGGCCTCGCCGTACAAGCGGCCTCACGGGCGCTCGAGGAAGGCCCGTGGGGAAAAATGCACCATGAGCAACGGGCCAAGATCCTGTTCCGCATCGCCGATTTGCTGGACGAACGCGTCGAGGACTTTTCCGTCCGCGAAGCCATGGACATGGGCATGCCGTATCGTGATTTTCACGACGTCATCATGCCTCATTGCTCCGGCCTGTTCCGGTTTTTCGGGGGCCTCGCAATGAATGCGATGAACGGCAGTTATCGCACCACTTACGAGCACGACCTCCGAATTCTCACCCGACGCGAACCGCTCGGCGTGGTGGCAGCGATCACGCCTTGGAATTTCCCTTTCACTCTCACCTGTTCGAAGGTCGCGCCAGCTCTCGCGGCGGGAAACACGTTCGTCCACAAACCGGCCAGTGACACTCCACTCACCGCTCTCGCCCTCGCACAAGTCCTGGCGGACGCCGGCGTACCCGACGGAGTTTTTAATCTAGTCACCGGACCCGGTGGGACGCTGGGCGATGCATTGGTGAAGCACCCGCTGGTCGACAAGGTCGCCTTCACCGGTTCAACCGTGATTGGCCAACAGCTCATCCGCAACAGTGCGGACACAGTTAAGCACACGACGATGGAGCTCGGCGGCAAAGCCCCCAACATCGTCTTCGCCGATGCCAATCTCGATGCCGCTTTGCAGGCCGCATTTTGGGGAATCTTTTGGAACAAGGGAGAGGTTTGTGTAGCTGGATCCAGGCTTCTGGTTGAACGCCCAATCTACGACGAGTTCGTCGAGCGGCTCGCGGCCCTGGCGCGCAATACCGTGCTGGGCGATCCGTTCGATCCCTCCACCCAGATCGGTCCGATGGCGACCAAAGCCGAATACGATAAGGTGCTGCGCTACGTCGAAGCAGGAAAGCAATCCGGCGCAAAGCTCGTGGCGGGCGGTGGCACACGCAAAATCAATGGCAAGGGCTTGTTTATCGAGGGCACGATTTTCGCCAACGCGACCAACGATATGAAAATCTCCCGAGAGGAGATTTTTGGCCCTGTGCTTCCTGTTATTCCCTTCGACTCCGAAGAAGAGGCTATCCGAATCGCCAACGATACGCCCTACGGACTCGCCTCCGGCATTCAAACGGGAAACCTGTCCCGCGCGCTCCGTCTCGCGGACAAGATCAAGGCTGGCACGGTGTGGATCAACACCTGGCACAAGTACCATCCGAACGGTCCGTTTGGCGGTTACAAACTATCCGGTTATGGCCGCGAGCAAGGAGCGGAAGCGCTTGAGAGCTACACCCAATATAAAACCATCTGGGCCAACTTGGCCTGACCTGACCTCTTAAGCTGTCATGAATGATCCAATACAGAGTCCCGGCAGGCGATTCTATGACGATCAAATCGCACTGCTTCAACAAGGTCGAACCGATGAACTGGTGGAAACGCACTATCACCCGGATGCGGTTCTGGTTTCCTTCGAGAATGTAGTCCGCGGTCACGCAGCGCTGCGCGACTTTTTCCGTCAGTACTGTGTCCGCCTCGGCGACTTTAAGGTCCTGTCGCTTGACCAGTTTGTCGAAACCGGAGACGCCCTCTTCTTCGAAGCGACCGTCAGCAGCGCCTTCGGGAAAGTTCAGGTCTACGACGCCTTCTCCCTTCGGGCGGGACGGGCCACCCACCACTTCGCAGGCAGAAAAAGCACCTAACGCTTACACTATGAAAATCGGAATACTCGGGGCAGGCAATGTCGGTACCGGCCTCGCCAAGCACCTTATCAGCAAAGGCCATCAGGTCCTTTTTAGTTTCGCCAAAGATCAGGATAAACTCGCGGCCACCGCGCGGTCGCTCGGCGCACGCTCCGGCACGGTGCCCGATGCCGTCGCCTTTGGTGAGATCGTAATCCTCGCCACGCCCTGGAGCGTCACGGCCACCGCACTCCAGCAAGCCGGTCAGGTCACTGACAAAAAAATCCTTTGGGACTGCACCAACGCGCTGAAGCCCGACATGAGCGGACTCGCAATTGGCACAACAACTTCGGCCGGCGAAGAGGTCGCGAGGCTCGCGCCGTGGGCACGGGTCGTCAAAGCGATTCCCCCTTTCGCTGAGCTCATGCACTCCGGCAGCATGCGCATCGCGAATCAGCCGCCCGCGATTTTTGTGTGCAGTGACGACGCCGATGCGAAGGCCGCAGTCCACACGTTGCTCGCACAACTCGACACAGCGCCGTGCGATACCGGCCCCTTGCGCAACGCACGCTACACTGAACCCGCGGGGTTTTTGATGGTGCAGCTCGCCTACGCGCTGGGCTATGGCGCCAATATCGGACTCAGCCTGCTAAGGAAATAAAACCCCTTTGTGATCAAGCGTGGTGAATGCGTAGACGAACCTTCCCACATCGCCACCGATGCAAATCATCCATCACAATCCAGCTGGCTTGCACTCCAACCCAGCGTTCAGCCAGGTCGTAACTGTCAAAGGGCCGAGTACTTGGGTCTTTGTCGGTGGCCAAAACGCAGTGGATTCACGGGGCAATATTGTCGGCGACGAGCTCGGCGCACAAACCACCCAAGCGCTTCGCAACGTTATCACTGCGCTCCAGTGCGTAAACGCAACGCCGCGAAACGTTGTCCGGCTCGTTATCTACATCGTGCAGGGACAGGATGTTCGCGCTGCCTTCGCTGCCGCCCAGAGCAGTTGGGGCGCTCACGCAACCGCAATCACGGTAATCATCGTGACGGCGCTAGCGAACCCGCGATTTCTGGTCGAGGTCGAGGCGACCGCCGCTGTAGAAGCCGAACCTCTCGCCTGATCTATTCATCCTACCATCCGCAATTGAACCACTGAGCCACGCGGCTCGATCCAGACATCAAACAAATTATGCCAATCATAAACGTCAAAGTAAGCGCCACTCGAACACCCGCGCTCACCACGGAGATTTCAGAGATGCTACTCGAGCACACAACGCGCATATTACATAAAAAGCACGAGCTGACCGCCATCGCGATCGATTATATTAGTCCCGACGATTGGATCGTAGGCGGCCAGTCGCTTTCCTCCCAAAACAAGAAAAGTTTCTACTTCGACATCAAGATTGTCGACGAGACCAATACCAAGGCGGAAAAGGCCCAATATATTCGCGAGGTCTTCGCAGCTTTCGTCAAAATCCTCGGTGATCTCCACGAGGAAAGTTATATCTACATTCAAGATGTTCGCCCGACTGCCTATGGTTTCGGCGGGAAGACACAGGAGTATCGGTTTCACCACTCCTCCTGATTATCATGAAACGCCTTTAGGTCCCGTGCCAATGCAGTCAAGGCCATCACCCAGCAGCGCTATGGTCCTCCGGTTGGCATCTATTGCAATACGTTTTGCCGACATAGCTCGGTTCGGCACTTCAGCGCGCCAGCAGACCAACGGGCTATTCCGTTGCAGGATCTTTGCGTCCGTCATCTCGCTTGGATATTCTCGCGCTCGCTCCGCAGCACGTTTGATCGCTTTTGTTCTGACCGTTTGTTCAGCGAATGCAAAAGAGGAGGTTCCGACAACGCCACCACCAGCGTTCCGTCTCGTGCGTTTTGACGAGAGTTACGCTTATTTGGGCGCGGAGACATCACCTCAAAACTTTTGGGAGCATTTGAAGTATATTCGAATCAACGGGCTTTCGGATAACGCCACGTATTGCTCGCTCGGTGGCGAAGTGCGGTTTCAATACATCGAAAAATGGGACGACCAATTCGGACGCGTGCCGGGAGCGCAGGGCTCGCTTCAGCAACGCTATCTTTTGCACGCAGATCTGGTGTGGTCGCCGTATTTCAGATTTTTCAGTCAACTTATCGCAGCGTGGGAACATGGAAGAAAACCCGCGGCGTTGCCCACGGATGAAAATCATTTCGATGCGCAACAGCTCTTCGCCGAGGTAGCTTTCGATCCGACCGCGCCGAAGAACAACTATATCCGCGTCGGTCGCCAGGAGATCCTTCTCGGTGGCCACCAATTGTTGAAAGTTCGCGAAGGCCCGAATGTTCGCCTCGCCTTCGACGGCGCCCGCGCTCACCTCGCCTACGGCAAGTTTGATACCGATTTCTTTGCGGCGAATGTTGTCCAGCCGAAGCAAGGGGCGTTCGATGATTCGTGGACGGACGATGGCGTCCGTTTCGCAGGTGTAAACTTAGGCTGGCAACCGGTCGCCACGGGTTTTTCGAATCTGCGAACCGATTTTTTCATTTTTGATTACTACAATCGTTTTATCCGCTACGAGCAGGCCAGCGGCACGGAGCATCGTCAGACCTACGGCCTGCGAGCGAGTGGGCGAAGCGGACCGTGGGAGTTCGACTACGAAGCGTCGATTCAATCGGGCACCTTGGCGTCTTACGACATCCATGCCTGGGGCACCGCGCTGTTTACCGCTTATCATTGGGATGCATTGCCGCCCAAGCCGAAACTCACGCTCGGCCTAAGCTCTGTCACCGGCGACCGCAACCGAAACGATCATGAGATAAATACTTTCAACTGCCTCTTCGCCCGTGGCGACTACTTCGGCGACACCAGCCTGCTGACGGGCTCAAACACGCTCGATCTCTCGCTTCTCGCCGAGTGCACACCTCTGGCCCGTTTGCACGTGTCGTTTCAATGGGATCGGCTCTGGCGCTCCGAAACCACGGACGGGCTGTACGCTCCCCCAATCATCTATATCCGCAGCGGCCAGGTGAGCGAGTCCCGCGACATCGGCAATCAATTCACGCTGACTATGGCTTGCAGCGTAAATCGTTTTGTAAGCGTTCAACTGATCGGCGCGGACTTCGTCGCGGGTGAATTCATCAAAGCCGGCCCGACCAAGAAAGGCACCCAAGGTTTAACGTTCCGAACTCAATTCAAATTCTGAGACCGTTATGCAACTATCACCTATCACCAATACCCGCCGCACCATCATCCTTGGATCTATTGGCTGGCTCGTTTTTACTATAATCCTAACACTCAGCAGCGGACCGGGGGCAAAGCTCGTAGCCACTCCAGCAAATCAGTCCGAAGGTCTTGCCGCGTTTACGGACGTCGCTTCGGTGGTGCGCAGCCCCCGCTGCATCAACTGTCACCCCGCGGGCGACGTGCCGCGCCAGACTGATTTTCAGCTGCCGCATTTTCCCGCCGTCGCGCGGGGCGCGGACGGACATGGCATCACTGGAATGCGCTGCAACGCCTGTCATCAGGACGTCAATCAGCCGAGTGGTGTACCCGGTGCCCCGCATTGGGGGCTGGCCCCGCGCTCAATGGCCTGGGAAGGACTCGACGACCACGAACTTGCCGAACAGTTGAAAGACCCTAAACGCAACGGAAACCGAACGCTCGCCCAAATGATCGAACACGTAACCTCGGAACCGTTGGTTTGCTGGGCCTGGCAGCCAGGCGGCGACCGCGAAGCACCACCACTGACGCACGAGCAATTCATTCAACGTTTCAAAGACTGGGTCGCCGCCGGCGCCCCTTCACCTCAATCGCCAAAGGAGTGACCCATGAAAACCGAAATCAACCGACGTAGTTTTCTTAAAACGACCGTTCTCGCCGCCGGCGGCTTTATGCTCGGCCGCGAACTCCTGCCTGTCCTGCGCGGCGCCGGAGAAGCGACCGGACCAGTAACGCTGAACGCGTGGATAAAGATCACGCCCGACAACTGGACCACGCTCGTGCTCTCACAAGCCGAGATGGGGCAAGGCATCGAAACCACGATGTCGGCAATCATCGCGGACGAGCTCGGCGCCGACTGGAAACTCGTGCGGCGTGAAAATTCTCCGGTTGGACCTGCCTTCCAAAACCCGCGCATCCACTGGCAATTCACCGGCAACGCCGAGAGTATCCAGTCCTTCCATACCTACATACGCACGCTCGCCGCGGCCACCCGTGAAATGTTAACCGGAGCCGCCGCAAAAAGGTGGAACGTGAGCGCGACTTCGCTTCAGGTCGAAAACAGCCACGTCCTGGAGCCAGCGAGCGGACGCAAATTATCGTTCGGAGAACTGGCGCCCGCCGCGGCATTGATTGCGCCTCCCGAAAACCCCACGCTTAAGCCGCGCGAGAATTGGAAACTCGTGGGGCGCGTCAATCTCCCCCGCGTCGATGTGCCCGCGAAAGTCGATGGCTCCGCAGTATTCGGCATCGACGTGGTCGTCCCCAAGATGGTGCACGCGGCCGTTGTTTTCCCGCACGCGATCAGTGCGAAAGTCGCCACCTTTGACGCAGCTGAAGCGAAGGCCATGCCCGGTGTCATCGACATCGTGCCTCTGGGCGACGCCATCGTAGCCGTTGCGGAAAAATACTGGCAGGCCGCCCGCGCGCTCACGGCAGTAAAAGTTACGTGGACGGAACCACCTGCTGGAAACTTCGACACCGCCACGATCGACGCTCACTACAGCGACGCCTTTGCGCAGAAGCCGTTTGAACCCGTCGTGCACGACGGAGATCCGTCCGCAATTATTTCCGCCGCGCCCGCAGGCAAGGTGCTTGAGGTCGAGTATCGTTCACCCTGGCTCGCTCATGCGCCGCTAGAACCGATGAATTGTACCGCGCGTATCGAAGGGGATCGCTGCACGCTGTGGGCTCCGACCCAAGGCCAGGAAATGTGCCAGCTCGTCGTCGCTCTGACGCTCGGGATTCCAAAACCAAACGTCACCGTTAACCGTACTTATCTTGGGGGTGGCTTTGGGCGGCGTCTCATCGCTGATTACGCCGTGCTGGCCGCGCTCACCGCCCGGGCAGTGAAGCGCCCCGTCAAACTCATCTGGTCGCGCGAAGGTGATATGCGCCACAGTTCCTACCGTCCCGCATTTATCCAGCGTGCTCGCGCCACGTTGGGTTCGGATGGTTTGCCGTCCGCGCTGGAGGTACGGCTAGTCGCACCAACGATCCTGAAACCTGTTTCCCCGGGTCCCTTCCCTAATCCAAAAATCGATCCGCTCTGTGTCGAGACTCTCGATGAACTTCCCTACGGAATAGAAAATCTGCATGTCGGCTTTAATTTGTTGGAAGTACCGATCCCGACCATGGTGCTCCGAACCACGGGCGCAGGTCCAAATCTGTTCTTCCGTGAAGCGTTGATCGACGAACTCGCCCACCAAGCCGGCAGTGACCCGTATCAATATCGCCGACGTTTGCTCAAAAAGAAGCCTGGCAACGAACGCTTGCTCGCCGTGCTCGATCTCGCCGCCGAGAAGAGCGGCTTCTCCAAGCTTCGGTCGGACGGACATTTCCTTGGGCTCGCTTGCGGACACGGTTTCGGAACCTATTTTGCGCAAGTCATCGAGTTGAGTGCCACCCCGGATTTGGTGATCGATCTTCATCGCGTCGTTTCAGCCATCGACTGCGGACAGGTGCTCGACCCCGGCATCGCCTCCGCAAGCATCGCGAGCGGCGTCGTCTGGGCATTGAGTTATGCGCTTTCCTCCGAACTCACCTTCAAAGGCGGTGGCGTGGCCGAATCAAACTACGACGGCTTTCGCATTCTCACGCTGCCGGAAACTCCGTCAACCGAAACCTTCTTTATCGACAGCAACGGCCCACTTGGTGGCATTGGTGAAGTCGGCCCACTCGGGATCGCCCCCGCACTCACCAACGCAATCTTCGCTGCAACCGGGAAACGCCTGCGAACGTTGCCGCTAAAACGCCACGCCGGCGTGCAAACCCGCGGAGTCCTCAATCTCAGCTAAACCTGCGCCATGAAAATCCATCTTAAAGTCAATGGAACGGGTCACGATCTCGACCTCGATGAAACAACACCGCTTTTATGGGTATTGCGGGACGAGCTGGGATTGAAGGGCACAAAATTTGGCTGCGGCAAGGGCCTGTGCGGGGCGTGTTCGGTCCACGTAAATGGCGAAGTCGTCCGCTCGTGCTCCCTTCCGGTGAATTTCGCCGAAGGCGCCAGCGTCACCACGATCGAAGGTCTGCGCACAGCCGAAACGCTGCATCACGTCCAACAGGCCTGGATCGATGAACAGGTTCCACAATGCGGCTATTGCCAGCCCGGGTTCATCATGGCGGCGGTTAATCTTCTTAATAAGAAACCGCACCCAACCGACACCGACATCGATCATTCGGTGACGAACCTTTGTCGTTGCGGTACCTATGAGCGCGTGCGAAAGGCCATTCATCGCGCGGCGAAGACCGTCGCAGAACCGCTGGCAATTGCCGAAACCAAAACCCCATCCTCTTCGTGATGCAGCCGACTGATTTGTCTTTCAAATTCGAGCCGGTGACTTGGCTCCGTGAACTATTCGGCACGTAACCCGAACTATTTTATTAGCTACACCTTTCCTTATGCAAAACTTCAACAACATCTCGATCCCGGAAACGCTACGCGAAATTGCCGACCCTAAACGGACGGCGCTGCTGGTGTATGATATGCAGCAAGGCATCGTCCCTCACGTTCACGAAGGCGCTCGCGTAACGGCCGCCGTTGTTTCGCTCGTCGACGCTGCTCACCGCGCGGGCATACCTGTATTTTTCAGCCGACACTATTCGCTTCCGTTAAAACATGCCGGCCTCGCACAACTGCGATCGGCGATGCGTTTTCAACGAGCCAGCCAGGCGCGGAACCTCCGCCCCCATCTTTTGCAAGGTTCGGCGGAGTACCAACTGGTGCCCGAGTTATTGCCGGGCTCCGATGACATCATTTGCGACAAGCTGGGCATGTCCTTCTTTGTTGGTACTTCGGTGGAGTTTTGTTTGCGCGACCTGGGCATCGTTACCGCGGTTATTTGCGGCTGCGTGGCCGAAATCGGCATTGAACCGACAGTGTCACATGCCGCCGACTTGGGCTTTCTCACCGTAACCGTGGCCGACGCATGCGGTTCCTTGTCAGAGGCCAATCATGCAAAAGCTATGGAAAAACTGACACAGGCGAGTCTGCTCGCTGACGCGAAAGACCTCACAGATATCTGGCACGCGTGACCCGACCGGTGGCGCCGAGCTTTCGCCATGAAGCGATAACAGGCCGTAGCGGTTTCAACACTTCGACGTATCTCGAAAAATGACGTCTCGTCGCTGGATTGGGAAAGGCACGAAGGCCAAATAGGACCCTGAAGGCATAGGCCGACAAATCCGTTCCATGAGTGAAATCGAAAAAATCGTGTCTCTCCTGACCGACCGAAATGACGTTCCGGCGGTGTTGGCAACTTTGGTTGCAGTGGAAGGTTCGTCATACCGAAGGCCCGGGGCGCGTCTTGTTCTGCTCGCCGATGGCCGGAGATTCGGATCGATCAGCGGCGGCTGCCTGGAAGACGACGTGATACTTCGCGCGGAGCAGGTGGTACAATCGGGGGAACCACAGCTCATCACCTACGATACCTCCAGAGAGAATGATCTCATTTGGGGAATGGGACTCGGTTGTAGCGGTGTCGTCCAGATCGTCATTGAAAGCATACCGGTTGAGCGGCCGCGGTGGCTGTCAGTGCTCGCTGAAAACTTGCGTAATCGTTTACCCTCGGCGCTGCGCGTTAGGTATGGGGCACCTGCCTTCATGGGAACGAGCCTGATCGACGCAGTCTCCTCTTCGTCAGCGCCCAAAAAGAGTTTTGAGCAAGTCATTATGCCGTCCCCTGCCCTGACATTATTTGGGGCAGGCGATGATGCGCTGCCCTTGGTGAAGTTAGCCAAGCTGGTCGGCTGGCATGTGACCGTCGTAGATTCGCGCAGGGCCTATTGCGCCCGTGACAGATTCCCTGAGGCAGACGCGATCGTGGTCACACCACCGGAGAGCCTCGCTGACCACCTTTCGTTCGATACAGGGGCCTTCGTCGTTGTAATGACGCATCGTTTTCTGGAGGACTTAAAGTTACTCGCCGCACTGCTGCCTTTGCCTCTCGCGTACCTCGGCATTGTTGGATCGCGTCAGCGCACAAACCGGCTCCTCGCCCAGCTGCAAGGCGAACAACCAGCATTGTCGACGAACGCTCTGAAAAAATTGTATGCCCCGGTTGGACTTGATTTAGGCGGTGCGACTCCCGAAGCCGTGGCACTTTCCATTTTGGCCGAAATTCAGTGCCGCCTCACCGGGCGCACCCCCATTCACCTGCGAGATCGCTCGCTGCCCATCCATGGCTGAAATTTTTTCGTGTGCGCTCATCTTGCTCGCGGCCGGAGGCTCCTCACGCATGGGACGCCCCAAGCAACTCCTGCCAATCGGCAATAAGCCGCTGTTGCGACACGTGGCCGAAACGGCGCTGCGTTTGCCCGCCCATCCGACTATCGTGGTGCTGGGCGCAAGTGCCGCCCGGATTCGATCGTGCCTAGACGAGCTGCCGGTTCAGGTGGTCGTCAACGAGGAGTGGACCGAAGGAATAGGCTCATCCGTACGAGTCGGCATCGAAGCGCTCACAAAACTATCGCCCGCCGCCAATGGCGTCATCATCGCACTGGGCGATCAGCCTACGTTTTCTGCGGCACACGTCGCCCTGTTACTTGAAACCCATCGCCAAACCGGCCGAACGATCGTTGCATCGCAGTACTGCGGATATTTGCAGCCTCCAGCTTTCTTCGCGGCACGGCATTTTGGCGCCCTGCAAGGTCTATACGGTGAGCGGGGCGCCCGCTCCTTGTTTCAAACTTATGCTGACGAAGTCGCGACCGTGGCGGCTGACGGATTGTGCGACCTGGATACGCCTACAGATTACGCCGACTTTTTGAAAGGGGAGAAAAACATATGCACGTAGCTAGCGGTAATGGCCCGCGCCACTTTTTCTACTAAAGATAACCTTCGCAGCGACTAGGAGAACGAAAAACATATGAACCTGATTCAAGAAGCAATTACCGGAAAAGAGAGCCTCGGGAATTTCTCTTCTCCGTACCAGGCGCTCGTGCAGTTCTACTGCGCTTTTAATTCAGGCAATATACAAATGATGTCTGAGAACTGGGTGCAATCGGATGCTGAAGCGATGGACAATCCACTCGACGGTATCAAACGCGGGTGGGCCGAAATACGGTCCGTTTACGAGCGCATATTTGCCGGTCCCGCCGAGGTGCGCGTAGAGTACTTTGACTATACAATCCACGAAACGCAGGAAATGTTTTACGCCGTAGGAAGAGAGCGCGGCTATTGTCGCTTGCGTGACGAGACGATAACGCTGGCCATTCGCACGAGTCGAATTTTCCACAAAATTGATGGTCGTTGGAGGCAAGTCCATCACCACGGCTCGATCGACGATCCCGTGTTATTGGGTAAGTATCAATCGACTCTCGTGGGCAAGAGGTAGTAGATATACACAATTGCCATATTTTCATTTAGTCCTGACCGGATATATCAGAACGACGGACTGACTCTACACTATGCGGGCACCTGATTCTTCCTTGAAGAGCAAAGCACCAGACCATCCCTGGCTATTTTTTGCCCTTATCTATGGGCTTAGTGCTCCCTTCTGGATTCTAAGCACACGGATAAAGAATTCGGGACTTCCCGACAATCTTCCTGTAACCGACATTGGCGCAGTGCTCACACCGACCATCGCCGCTTCTATCCTGCGATATCGCGAGGCTGGCACGAGCGGAGTACATGAACTATTTCGTCGGGTCTTCGATTACCGCCGCATCAAAAATAAGCGTTGGCTCGTCACGGCAATCCTTGTCTTTCCCTTGCTTTATCTAGTCACGTATTTCGCAATGCGAATGCTCGGCTACTCCGTGGCAACCGATTGGGCGTTTTCACCCGGACTCGCCGGCATCTTCTTTCTCTTCTTAGCGGCGGCCACTGCTGAGGAACTCGGTTACTCCGCGTATGAGACTGACGCACTCCAGAAGCGCATGACTGCACTCGATGCGGCGCTCGTGATGGGTCCACTTTGGGCTTTTTGGCATCTGCCTTCGATGATCGCCTTAGGGCAACCAACTGAGCTCATCTTTTGGGGACTATGTGTTACCGTCGCAATCCGTATTCTGAATGTTTGGATCTACAACAACGCTGGCGCATCGGTCTTCGCAGTTGTATTGATGCACGCCATCGGCAACACCGCTAGAACAGGTTACCCCGGTGGGCGAAGCGGATATGAACTCGGCCAGGGTTCAGTCGCCTACTCAATCATCATAGTCTTCGCTCTCATTGTCGTTGTCCTGTGGCGACCGTCCACACTAACGAGCTTTCTCAGTCGCAAGAATACCAAGATAAATGCGTGACAATACTTCAAGCCGCAGCCGCTTCGCGGCTCGGCCTAATTCATACGTTGCGCAAAAGTATCATGTACCCATACGTCTTTGATTTTTGCGGAACCAGCATGACCATGGAAATCTCGAGAAAACGCGCGGCATGCGCAGGCTACGCGCCGGCAACGGCTGAGGGTAATCTATAGAATCTAGGCAAAACCCTATTTATGACTATGAAATTGAAACACACATTACTGACAATTACTGCACTTAATGCGTTCTCGCTGCTTTCTGGGGCAGATCAGCCGTCCACGCCAAGTATTATCCCCGTAGTGCGAAAGCCATTGCTTACAGCTCAAATTGAAGGAGGAAAAACGGTGGATCGCGCGGAGATCAAAGAAATTGAAATGCTCAATCCCATGAAAGGAGGGCTACATTTACATCCATGCCCAGTCGTTGGATACATTGTGGAGGGCCAGATCCTGTTTCAGATTGAAGGACAGCCAGAGAAGAACCTGAAGGCTGGCGATGCCTTTTTTGAGCCAGCTAACGTTAGAATATCTCACTTCGATAACATGGGTCCCGGTAAAGCCAAGTTCGTCGCCTGCTACTTACTGTCGAGTGATGACCACGCGCTTATAAAAATGCTTCCTGAAAAATGAAGCGAATGATAAACCGCACGCCGCACCCAACAACACTAGCCGCCTCACCCGCTGCTTACGCAAGCGCCGTAACAGTCATAATCGCGCCAGATTTTTGACGTTGTGCAAAAGATGAAACAGCATCCTGCAGTGGGATTACCTGACGCTCCCTCTACTATTACTGGGACGCGCAACGCGGCAACCGACCACATACGTATCGTCCTCACAGCGCTCGTTATCTTTCACCACGTGGCGATCGTCTACGGTGGCTCAGGGGGCTGGTATTGGCGCGAACAGCCAAACGCCTCCAACAAAGCACTCTTGATGTTCAACGCCATTAATCAGGCGTACTTCATGGGATTCTTCTTTCTGCTCGCTGGTTATTATACCCCGTCATCCTTCGAACGGAAAGGGGCACGGCGGTTTATGGGAGAGCGATTTCTGCGGCTAGGAGTGCCGCTAGTCGTCTATTTCTTTGTCTTGGCGCCCTTCACCGTTGCATTGGCTCGCACGAGCGAGGGATTCGCCTTCTGGCCGGGCTGGTGGGAAATGACCAAATCAGGCATCTTCGGGCCCGGTCCACTGTGGTTCGCCGAAGCCCTTTTGCTCTTCGCTGGTGTTTACACGATTTGGCGCATGCTTCGCCCCGCACCCAACGTAAAGCCAGAGCTTCCCAGTTTTGTTTCACTGGCGCTCACTGCGATTATTTTAGGTGGCACATCATTCCTTGTGCGGCTCGCGATGCCGGTTGGCAAAGAGTTTGCGTGGATGCAGCTCGGGTACTTTCCGTGCTACGTTTACCTATTCGCTGCCGGCTGTATTTCCAGTAGATCGCAACTCTTGGAACGGATTACGTTTCGCCAAGCTCGGCCGTGGATAGTCGTGTCGCTGCTAGCAATTCTCACCCTGCCCGTCGTCATATTTCTCCATCTTGGTCAAGGCGCCTTCGAAGGCGGCTTTAGCAGCCACGCGATTTATTACGCACTGTGGGACCCGCTCGTAGCATGTGGCGTAATTCTCGGGATACTATGGGCTGCACGTACCTATTGGTCGAAAGCGGCACCGCTCACCACTTGGCTGGCCCGTAACGCCTATGGCGCCTATATTGTGCATCCACCGATAGTGGTCGGCGTGAGTCTTGTGGCAGCGACATGGATGTTAAACCCGTTGGTAAAATTCGTGGCCGTTGGCACCGCAGCAAGCATCGGCAGTTTCTTTACTGCAGCCGTGTTACGATCCATCCCTGGCGCTCGACAGGTTCTTTGAACTGTGTCTTCCACCTTTGGCGGCTGTGATTTTGTAATGAAGATAATTGATACCATTTCTCTTTCACGAATGATATAATCAAACCTTCACGGGACCGCCCGTGGTGGCATTTTTATGCGCACCCCAAGTATCTCCCTGCCGGTGCAGCCCAACGGATACGCTTATGCTTCTCCGGGGAATAGCGGTCGGGTGCTAACCTTTACGAATTGTACTACTTTTGCCCATCTCGATATCGGATCCCATGCGTACGGTGAACCGCACTGGCTCCCAATAACAAACACTCATGAACAAAACGCGGCTTGAGGCTTTCAGTGACGGTGTTTTTGCAATCGTTATAACCCTCCTCGTGCTGGATATTCGGCCCGATGTGCCTGGCGGTACCGGATGGACCATGTTTGTACACGCAGGCCCAAAGATCCTCATCTACGCGCTCAGTTTTATCCTGGTCGGACTTTACTGGGTGTCACATCACAACATGCTGCAATTCGTGGAGCATACCGACCGGTTGTTTCTCTGGCTGAACCTGCTTCTATTACTCGTAGTTGCTTTCATCCCCTACCCTGCCGCACTGCTCAGTAGTACGCACGCTGATACGGGGTCCTTGTGCATCTATGTCGCAACTTTATCCTTGGCCAACATTCTCGGAGCAGCTGTCTGGTTCCATGCAACAAAAGGAAATCGACTGGTCAGCAGCCGAATTCCTGCCGATTTTGTTCGGTTCGTCTATATCATCCACCTTGCACCCGTTGGCGTATATTTCCTGGCCGGCCTGCTCGCTTGGCAATTGAAGGGGGTGAGTCTTTTCTTGGTGGCGTTGGTGCCAGCATTCTACGTACTGCCGAATCCCTTCATTGAGCGCCGTGTCCGCGCCGCGCATGCCGCCATAAAAAAGACTGAGCCGCACGGGTCAGAAGCACGGTGATGGCCAGCGCGCCGAGATGGTAAAGGTGCAATAGGAACTTCCTCGGCTGCAGATTCGATTTCATTCGCCGACCGCTCGCGCGGCATAAACTTCAAGATTGCCGAAGACTTTCCAATTGTCGGCGGGATGTCAGTCTGTGCTTTGTACAGAGGCCCAACTCACCAGGATCCAATGGCTGGTGAGTAATCTTTTCGACCCGCTTAGTCGCGTTGCAGAATTTCCAGAGGAATTATTGCGGGCCGACGCAGCTCAACTGCGCGCAGGAACGCGACAATAGCGCGTTCGCCGATACGATCACCGGTGACTAGTTTGTGCAGGGCGTCGATGGCAGGCGTGGACTGGTCGTCGAGCGGGACTAGGATATCGCCTTCGAGCGGCCCGGCGCGCGTAGCTGGGCTTTCTCCTGTAATTCACAATAGCTAAAGCGAACGGCCACGCGAGTGGCGCGCAGTCCGGGTTCGTTGTGGCGCAGATTTCGATGGATCAACCAGCCCGCATTCCCGAGAAAAATACCCGCAATAACGAACGCTGCGACCGTGATGGCGTGCGGATTGTGCAGCTATTGGCGGATCAAAATATCGGGTGTCGGGAGTCGTTTCATCGCGATTGGATGCGGCCAATGCCCCCGTCAGCGTCTGACCGCGAGAATGCCCGCCTACCGAAAATTCGGTAGATGCAGGCTGACCGGTGTGCGCCCATTTTCCTCCGACTTCTGAACACCGCGAACTCAAGCGGGTATTGCGTCTATGGCCAAAAAAGCACCAGGGACTCGCGCGAACCCTACCTGCTTGTCGTAGCCAACGATGCCGGAAAACCACGCAGAATACCTGCGAGCGGATACACCGTTTTCGGTAGGCTGCCTACACCAGACTCGGGAGACGTGGGCCGTTGAGGGCGGCGATGAGAACAATCGTGATGGTGGGCATGATCACGGTCGGAATCATTCGCAACGGAGCCAACTACCTTTCGCACCACCTGCGAAAGAACGATTATTGGGAGGAAGGTGAAGAGGCTGTGCTTGGGGAATGGATCGGTGAAGGCGCCAAGGCGCTCGGCTTGTCGGGTCAGGTTACGGACGAGCCCTTCGAGGCGCTTCGCAGTAATCGACATCCAAGTTCAGGCGAGTGCCTGACCACGTTGGAGGCCAATCGCAAGGTGGCCTTCATTGACGTTCAGCTTTCCGCGCCAAAGGACGTGAGCGTGCTCGCGATGGTGGGCGGCGATGAGCGGGTGCGCGTCGCGTTTATTGAAGCCGTGAAGGTGACGGTCGCCGAGATGGAACGCTTCGCCGCCGTGCGGGAGCGGCGAGGCGAAGCGAATATGACGGAGGCTTATCGTTTGACGCGAAATTTTGCGGGCGGGTTATTCATCCACGACGCCAGCCGCGACCTCGATCCTCAGCTGCATGCGCACGCCGTGCTTGCGAACATAACCTGGGATTCGGATCGCAATGCCTGGTACGCATTGCAACCGGCCGAAATGCTCCGGGCCTCGCCATATCTTCGGCAGGTGCTCTATCGTGAGTTGGCGGGCCGATTGCGTTCGCTTGGCTACGAGCCGTACGAGATGAATTCGAAAGGGTTTTCGATTCGCGGCGTCGAGCATCTGCGCGAACGCTTTTCGAAACGAACCCATCACATTCAAAGGCTCGCGGAGAAATTCGCAGAGGAGAAAGGCCGCAAGCCCACGAAACGTGAAACCGAGGTTCTCG
>Ga0302321_100000765_pt1 | contig 28026 bp, 25 predicted proteins | sample Fen_T0_1_FD_202505 | JGI IMG/M metagenome (GOLD analysis project Ga0302321, IMG submission 202505) | Peat permafrost microbial communities from Stordalen Mire near Abisko, Sweden - Fen_T0_1 | ecosystem: Environmental > Terrestrial > Soil > Wetlands > Permafrost | place: Sweden: Abisko... | reverse complement strand
CGTCCGCGTCATGTTGACCTGGGTGTAGTAGGTGTGGTCGGTGGGTCCGCTTTGCACGGCGTACGGGCTGACGATAAAGCCAGGGCTGCGGTGTCCGTCAACGTGGTCGACGCCATCCTGCGCGTCGTCTTCTTCCATGAAGATCGCCGAGGAGGACCACACAGGGCTGTGGCTGATGTAGTCGATGATGCGTCCAATGGCCAAGTCGTTATCGGCCTGTTGGGCATCCGGAGTCGGCGGGCCGCCGGTGTGGTCATCCATGATCCACAGTATGCTCAACGCCGGTACCGTGCCCCTCGCGACATCATTGTTGAAGTCCTGCGACCACAGATCGACGCGGAACTGGTCAGGGATCCCGAGATCGAACTGTGGGAAGTTCTTGACGAGGTGCAGATACACAGCCGGAACAGAGGACTCTGCCTGGACCGTGTTCTGATAGTAGAGGGTCTTCTCTTGTCCGGACTCGAAGGTCAATGCGTCATTGTAAAAATCGGTCCAGCTCGGCTCTTGGGTCGACCCGTTCGGCTGTAGGAACGTATCGTTCTCCACGTATTCACCGTAGAGCTTCACCGTCAAACCGGCTGCCGCCGCCTCGGAGAATATGAAGCCCTTGTTGTGATAGGCCAATGCATCGCCCGCGTTCCCACCTGGATAGCTGCGGTTCCAGTCAGGCGACTGGATGTCGTCGGCGTAGGGCGCCATACCTTCGGTGATCCACTGATGACCGTCTGCCGACTGCCGGCTCGGGTCGTAGAAGTTGTCCAAGAGCGGAAAGCGCTGGATCAACAAGTGTGCGTTCGGGGTGTCTTGGCCGCCAAAGACAGCCAGCGAGGGGTCGCCATTGCCGGCGGCCACATCGCCGAAAACCTGGTCATACGTGCGGTTTTCACGAATGATCAGGAACACGTGCTTGATCAGCGACGGATCGCCGATCTTTTTCGGAATTGCGACCGGCTTGGCCTTCGGGCTGCCACCACTGGCAGACTCGATATTCTGCTTCAGATCCCAGTGGTTGTTCTGGAAGACCTGCTGCGTCATCGCCGCCAAGGTCCCACTATCCGGCACGGAAACGATACTGACAGTGCCGTTGTCCTGGTGCGTGTTGTAGCCGCAGACACCGTAATCGCATTCGTAGGAAAGACGCGCGCCGATGCCCTTGTCATTGGCAACGATGAGCCTGTTATTGGTTTCGTCCAGCACGACCGAGCTGGGCGCATAAGCTACCGGGATCATGCCCAACACCGGATTCGTCGCGCCCTTGGTGATGTCCACCACCCCGATCGCGTTTGCATTGTAGAGCGCCACATAGGCAATGCCATTCTTGCCATCCACAGCAATCGAGTTCGGTGCGGCGCCATACGCCGCGCCTTGGCCAGGCACTCCGATCGGTAGCCCAACATTGATCGTCCGCCTCACCACGTTTTTCGCCGTGTCGATCACCGAGATGGTGTCGCTATAGGCATTGGCAACCAACAGGTTGTCACCGTAAAACGCCATCCCTGTCGGATGCAAACCAGTGGAAATGTTAGCCAGAACCGTCATGGTCGGCAGATCCACCACGGAGACAGTACCGGTGATCGCGGCGCCAACCACCGGATCGGAGACAATTTCCGTGCCGGCGGAGTAGATCTGGAAGTCCGCTTCGGTAGCGGCCCGGCCACCTTCGTTGCTGATGTAAGCGGTCGTGCCGTTGCTCGCGATCAGGATGCTGTGTGGCGCGTTGCCGACGCGGATCTCCTCCACCTGCTTCGGCGGATTCGCGGTTAAGTCAATCTTGGTGAGGGTATCGTTCTGGTTCAGCAAGGCATAGGCGCTTGACCCATCCTTGGAGACCGCAACGCCGCCGGGATACGAAGTGCCCGAGTTATAGAAAGTCCCGCAGGTCCGGCCGTAGTCGCCGATCGGACTGTTCGGGAAGCACGTAATGAAGGAGTTGTTCGGCGGAACGACCACTTGCGCGTCGTCTTCCAGTAAGCCCTGTGCATTGACGTTGGCGATAGTGACATTGCTGCTGTCCTGGCTGAACACCAGGTGCTTGCCATCCGCCGAATACGTGATGCCGCTATAACTGCCGCTCGAATCCTTTCCGAACGGGCTGTAGTTCTGCAGCACCGCGCCGGTATTGGTATCGAATACTTCGACGGCTTCCGGCGCGCCCAAGGTGAGGACAGCGGCTGTGTGACTCTTGGCACTGGGGTTCATCGCGATGGCTTTCGCGCGGACGTTGTTGCCGAGGTTAATTTGCGTGCCGGCGGGTGTGATGATCTGGCCATCACCGACCACCCACGAGCCGTTCTTCTGCGGGCCGGTGTGGTAGGTAGGGTAAAGCTTGGACTGACCGGCGGCGAGCCCCGGAAGGCACAGGCCCGTCGCCAACAAACCGGCGAGCGGACGCAAACGCTTCTTCCGAGAATTACTTCGAAAGTTTTTGCTGGATCTTCTTCGCGACATGTACCGTTTTCCTCCTTGGTGTCTTGCATCGCACAACCGGCACCGGCCGTGCGACATTGGGGTGGAAGGTCATTGGGTGGGATACTAGCGGCGATCATAGTCGGGAATCGTTACCGGCTTATTACGGGCCTATGAAGATAGAGTGAAAGTTCTGTGACAGGGCTGAGTTTCTTCTCACGGACCCTCTTTTCGAAGATCCGAAAGCGGCCAACCGAGCCCACACATGGAAGCGGCCGATTCGCCGTTGCCGATTCTTTCCCGTGTACTATTCTCCCTTGACTCTGAAGGGGGAACTCATGGCTACCCGTCGTGATTTTCTGCAGACCGCCGGTGCGATCGGAGCTGGACTGATTGCCAGCGAGTTGGTTGGGAGCAACTTGGCATCTGCAGCGGCTCCTCGAACTTCGTCGATTGTCATGATGGACGGAATGGAGTTGTCGAACGCCATTCACTCCAAGGCAATCTCGTGCCACGAAGTGATGACCGCGTATCTCGATCACATTGCTCAGTTCAACCCGAAAGTGAACGCGATCGTCTCCCTGCAGGACCGGGATGGACTGCTCAAACAGGCCGTGGAACGCGATGACCAACTGGCGCGCGGCGAATCGATGGGGTGGATGCATGGCTTCCCGCATGCCGTGAAGGATCTCGAGCCCACGAAAGGCATCCGTACGAGCAACGGTTCGCCATTGGCGGATGGAGTTCCAGACCACGATGCGATTCTTGTCGAGCGGCTGCGTAAGAACGGCGCGATTCTGATCGGGAAAACCAATGTTCCGGAGTTTGGGTTGGGTTCGCAGAGTTACAACCCGGTTTTCGGTGTGACGCGCAATGCCTATGTGCAGTCAAAAGCGGCCGGAGGCAGCAGCGGAGGTGCGGCCGCGGCCTTGGCGCTGCGTATGGTGCCGGTGGCAGACGGTAGCGACTACATGGGATCGTTGCGGAATCCAGCGGCCTTCAATAATGTGATTGGCTTTCGGCCCTCGTTCGGGCGGGTGCCGTCTGGCCCCGGTGGAGAAGTCTTTCTGGCGAGCCCATCGACCGCGGGGCCGATGGGGCGCAGCGTGCGCGATGTCGCTATGTTGCTCTCGGTGATCGCTGGACCGGACGACCGCGCCCCCCTCTCCATCGAGCAGGATCCCGCGATGTTCACGCATTCGCTGCAGTGCGATTTTCGCGGCACGCGCCTGGGCTGGCTGGGGGATCTCGGCGGACACCTGCCGTTCGAACCCGGCATTCTCGACTTATGCAAACAGTCGTTCAAGGCATTCGAATCACTCGGATGCACGGTTGAGGAAGCGCGGCCTGACTATTCCATGGAGCGGCTTTGGCAGACACACCTGACAATCCGCCATTGGCTGACCGCGGCCGGATTCGGCGCATTTTATGCCGATCCAGCGAAGCGCGCGAAGTTGAAACCCGAAGCGCAATGGGAAGTCGAAGGCGGCCTTGGACTAACCGGCACCGATATATCGAAAGCCTTTGCCGCGCGCACGGAGTGGTATCACGCAGCGCAGAAGTTGTTTTCGCATTTCGATTATCTGCTGATCCCAAGTGCCCAGGTGTTTCCGTTCGACGCAGAAACGCATTGGCCAAAGTCGGTCAACGGAGTCGCCATGGATACGTACCATCGCTGGATGGAGGTAGTCGTGCCGGCAACCTTGCTGGATGGTCCTGTCATCGGGATGCCAGTCGGCTTTAACGCCGAAGGCTTGCCGATGGGAATGCAGATTATCGCAAAGAATCACGCTGATTGGGCCGTCCTGCAGATTGCGTATGCCTACGAGCAGGTTACCCAATGGGTGCAGAACAAGCTGCCGCCACTGATTAACAATCCATTTGGTTCATCCACCCAGCGATAATCGTCAGCACTGAACAAACTGGGGCCGCGCCACTTCTCACGCATTTTGAGAAGTGGCCTGCCGCCGTCGTGGCGAGCTTGGGGATTTGGTTGGCAGGGAAAGCGTGGGGACGCGGGACGTTCACCGGCCTTCCGATGACAATTCGGAGGACATTCGCGCGTTCCCAGTAACTAGTTTGAATCGCATCCCAAAGAGAACCGCAGGGCAGCGCACACTTCGTTCATCCGTGCGGCACTGAGCTGAGCCACGCGTTTTCCTAATCGCTGTTGCGATACAGTCACCGCGTTGTGCAGGTTGGCTGCGCACGGGGACTTCATGCCGTCCTCTTCATTCAGCACGACTTCCGACGGCACTCCCCGAATGGTGGAAGTGACGGGCGCGACCGTGACCGTGGATAAATAGGCTAGGGCGCTGTTGCGGGTGAGCACGAGTGCAGGCCGCTGCTTGTCGGGCGCGGCAAACTGGTAGAGTCGCACTTCGCCTCTTGCTATTCTTCCGGCCACGTGGCCTCCGATTCCCAACCACGCGCTTCCGCGTCGGCTTGCGCCCGTCGCGAGTAACCCTGGCGGTCGCGTTCTTCACTGGCTCGCAGCTCCAATCCGCGAAGATGTTCCCTGAGGGCGTCCCGCACCAGAGCCGACCGGTTTCGCTTCGTGCGCTTCGCGGCTTGGTCGGCGGCCTGTAACAGTTTTTTATCCAGCACGATTTGGACGATTTCCATATGTGGAACTCATTCCACAGTATACTCCACATACAAAAATCGGCCCCGGATGGAAACGCTGGGCTTCTCTCGAAACTTCCCGAGGTCCGCCCACTCCCTTCCTCCCAACTTTTTCATCACATTTTTCAAGTACGCTTATCACCGACATGCACCACCATGCCCTGCGAAAATATCTTGACCATGCACCATTGAAAACTGCGCCAGTCTCTAGAGACCAACGCGTTTTCAAGCCTCGAGATTTTGAATGCTTTTTTGACAAAATGACCCCGGCCGCCACCCTCGCAAGTGCACGCCAAATCGCAAGAGCTGAGGCTAAGTCTTTAGTTTTGAATACTTTGCATCTAACTGTCGCGTTATCAATAACTTAATCAATTTTAGGGGGGGGGAGGGGGGGTACCCCCCTCAAATTTCTGAATTCAATCCTCAAAAAGCGGAAGAGAGGGGCCGCTCTCGGTTCCCGGGAAAGGGAGATCAATTTATCGACTTCTGGTTGGGACCGCGCCGGCACGCTTCGAAAGCTGCATCACATTTCGACGAGTGCCCTTAGCGGTCCGAGAAAGGGTTCATACCGTCGCCAGCGCGCGACTGACGTGCGATAGATCGGCTGTCGTGTTTGCCACTTGCTGGGAGTTCTCACCGTTCGCGGATTGGATTCGGGACGAAGGCACGCATCGTCCCACGTTAGACCACAAGCCGCGATGATTCGCCGGATCACGGGTTCCGGCTCGCTGGTCAGGTTCTCGTAATCGACCTCGAGAAAACGATCCGCCGGAAGCACGTTCCGCCAATGGTTGGTGATCCGCTGGTAGTCGCGAAAATATGAGACCAGTTCGGCGCCTCCAGTCGGAAACGCCAGGCTCGGATGGAAATGAGTTTGATGAATCGACAGAGCCGTATCGACCGCAGCGCGCCGGCAATGAATCATGACCGCGCGCGGAAATGCCAGGTGAATCAGCCCGGCCCACAGAAAGTTGAACGGCATCTTGTCCGTCACTCGCGCAGCTTTCGGGGCAATTGCGCGCAGTACGCGGAGGTAATCTCTCACCGCCGTTGCCAGAAACTCCGTGTCAACGAACGCTGTCGCATTCCCGTTCGCGCCGCTCCGATCCGCATCGGAGCGGTGCCACGCCGCGCCACGTTCGTTCCAGAAATTCAACTCCTCGCCCGCGCCAACCTCCGGATGCATGGAGACGATCTGCTCAACCAGCGTTGTACCCGACCGCGGCATGCCGAGGATCAGCACCGGCGTCGCATCCGAGCTGCCGACTTGCGGCGCGCGTGCCATCAACGCGGGTGTGCAGCGGGCAATCAGGCGGTCCACTTCGGTGGAGAACGCGGACGAGTCGAACGCCAACGAGTTCCGGCGCACGCCGTCTGCAGCGTCGAAATGCTGCATGGCCAATGCGTACTCACCAAGATCGTCCGCTGCCTTGCCGATCGCGAGGTGAAGCCGCAGGCGTTGCGCCGCCTCCAGCCCCGGCGTGGCCAGAGCGGTTTCCATTTGTTGCATCAGACCCTTGTCATTGCTCGTGACGCGGCGGCTGCGAACGAGATCGTAATAACTTCCTGCCAGCAGTGGAGCAATGGCAATCGCGCGCTCGAAGCATTCGCGGGCCTGGTTGAAACGGCCGCACTCCGAGAGCAAATTTCCCAGCAGATCATGCGCCATCGCATTCTGCGGATCGCGCGCCAACGTCTTTCGCAACACCAGTTCTGCTTCCTGATTGCGATCCTCGGTCAGCAGCGCCCGCGCCTTGCCCAGGCGACCGAAACTGGTGTTGCCTCCGGTCGCCGATGCGCGCCGGAAACAGGCGATTGCTTCGTCGCGATGACCGAGCGTGTAGACCAGTGCTCCCGCTCGGAACCACGCCTCGGTCAGGGATGGGAGCAGTTCCGTGGCGCGATCGTATGCGGCGATCGCCCCGCCAATATCGCCCATCCTTTCCAACGCGATTCCTAGGCGGAAATAGGCATCTGCGTAGCGCGGATTGCGGGCAACGGCCTGCTGCAAGGCTGCAACGGCGTCGGCGATTTGGCCAACTTCAAGGTATGCGAGACCCAGATCGTGCTGGATGATGGAATTGGACGGTTCCAGCAACGCGGCTTCGCGCAGCGGCGCAATCGCGTCGGCAGGTCGTCCGGCCCGGAGCGACTCGGTGGCCTTCGCAAGCAGAGTCGCAACCTGCTGCGGCGCTGGGTTTGGAGATTGGGACATGGCGCGAACTCTCAAATGGAACCAGCGTGGCAATCGTAATCGCCAGCGCGAATTGTCACCCTATCATGATCTTTCAGTGATGAGAAACCGCACGCCCATTCTGCCGACGCTCGAACGGGAATCGCGTGCGGTTCTCTCCGAGGAAGTAATCGAAGCAGATATGAGTCCTTATAATTAGAGACAACGGAGAAGGGGACGCCCCCGATCCGAAAAACTCGGCAGTCTTTGTAAAGCCATCGAAAGGTCCTATGAAAGCCATTCAAATCAAGCAAACCGGCGGCCCCGAGGCCATGGAGTTCGTGGACCTTCCGGTCCCGCAGCCCCGGGCGAATGAAGCGCTCGTTAAGATTCAAGCAGCAGGCGTCAACTTCATTGACGTTTACAACCGCGAGGGCCGTTACAAAGCGCCTCTGCCGTTTGTCCTCGGACAGGAAGCAGCAGGCGTGGTTGAGGCGATCGGCAGCGACGTTCGCGCAGTCGCGGTTGGCGATCGCGTAGCGTACTGCTCTGTTCTGGGCAGCTATGCTGAATACGCGGCCGTCCCTGCTGACCGGCTCGTGAAAATTCCTGCTGGAGTTAACGAACGTGAGGCCGCTGCCGCGGTCCTTCAGGGAATGACCGCGCACTACCTTGCGCACGATACCTATCCGCTGAAAAAAGGCGATACCGCCCTCGTTCACGCCGCTGCCGGAGGAGTCGGGCTGCTCCTGGTGCAGATGGCGCACAACATCGGCGCGCGCGTGATTGCCACGGTTTCTACTGAAGAGAAGGCGAAGCTGGCTCGCGCCGCGGGTGCAGACGAAATCATCCTCTATACCCAGAGCGATTTTGAAACAGACACCAAGCGCCTGACCAATGGCAAGGGCGTGGATGTCGTCTACGACTCAGTCGGCAAAACCACATTCGATAAAGGGCTGAATGTTCTGCGTCCGCGCGGGATGATGGCGCTTTATGGGGGATCAAGCGGAGCAGTCGCGCCTATGGATCCGTTGGTGCTCACGCAGAAAGGATCAATCTTCCTGACGCGTCCTTCGCTCGGTCACTACATCATTACGGCCGAAGAACTGCAACAGCGCATGGGAGCAGTGTTTGGAATGATGAGCAATGGCAAACTCAAACTGCGTATCGAGCACATATATCCATTGGCTGAAGCACAGCAGGCGCATCGCGATCTGGAAGGCCGCAAGACGACGGGAAAGCTGCTGCTGATCCCGTAAAAAAGAATCGTGTGGAGCGGGCATTCTTGCCCGCGTCGGCCTTATCCATGTCGTCAAAAGCGCGGGCAGGAATGCCCGCGCCACACTGCTTAGTTCTTCTTGCGCGAATAGGCGCTCAGATACTTTGGGAATTCGCGCTCGCAGCGCTCGTCGGGGATTGCGGTGCCCGTCTTTGTCTCCAGCGGAATCACTCCCGCCCAAGTGGGGAACGAATAATCTTCCTCATCATCCACCGGCGGCCCGACGCGCACCTTCGCAGAAAATTCCTCAATCGGAATCTTTAATACCGAAGTCGCTTTCAATTCCTTCTCGTTCGGCAGGCGCGAGTCGTCCCAGCGCCGCGGCAGAATGTGCTCTGTCAGCACTCGTAATGCCGCCAGTTTTTCAGCGGGATCATCCACCAACGTTGCCGTACCTAGGATTACCACCGATCGGTAATTCATCGAGTGATTGAAAACGGAGCGCGCCAATACCAGTCCGTCCAGTAGTGTCACCGTGATGCAGACGGGAACTCCCTTGTCGAGGTTGCGCAGCATGCGGCTGGCAGCCGAGCCATGGATGTAGAGAACATCGTCATCGCGTCCATAGGAAGTCGGAATTACAAACGGTTGCCCATCGGCCACAAAGCCGACGTGACAGAGAAAAGCTTCGTCGAGAATCTGATTGACGATGTTCCGGTCGTACATTGCGCGTTGCGGTTCGCGCACCACGCGAGTGCGTGGCGTGGGATTGGTTGTGTTGGACATGAAGCGGAATTCCTTCAGGCAGGCGCCAAGAATGATGAAACGCGATTCTAGCAGGTTCGACGAATATCTTCGTTAGTGGCTGGTATGCACGCTGGCGAATGCGATGCCGCGCTTGCGATTGAGACGGCAAACGATGTTCTCAAGTTCTTGCGGCAGCATGTTCACACCGTTTTCTGGCATCAATGCGCTTTTTTCCAGGTAGGCTTCGGCCCCTGCGTCGATGAGTTTGTGGCCGTTCCTTCCGGACAGTCCGCTGAGAATAATCACGGGGATGGCCGCCGTCTTCGCCTCACTCTTCAGGCGTTCCAGCACTTGAAGGCCACCCATTTTGGGCAGCATCAGGTCGAGCAAAATCAGGTCCACGGGCTGCGACTGTGCAATTTTCAGCGCGGCCTCGCCGTCTTCGGCGCACAAGACTTCGTACCCCACCTGTTCCAGCGCCCGTTGATTGGCCATTCGAATCGCTTTGCTATCGTCCACCAGAAGAAGTTTCACGCGCCAACACTCCTCTGCTAGATGTATCGGCAGAGGGCATTAGGACTTGAGTAGGTTTTCCCGTTTCGCGGAGATGAGGAGAGGGTGTGAGTGGACCTATAATGCCGGGCAAGGCTGTCCATAGTGAGCACGCGCTCACTCTAAGAGCACACGGAACGTCTATGAACGAGCACCAAAACCATATCCAACGATCAATGTTGAAGCGGGTGCCGAGGCTGTGCAGCGCCAATGTATTTCCCGGTGTCATCCTTAAAGCTGGTGGTGATGTCGCTCTGCACCTTTGGAATCTATGAAATCTATTGGTTCTACAAGAACTGGTGCATCATTCAGGAGCGCGAGAGGCTCGACATCATCCCCTTCGGAAGGGCATTCTTCGCCTATTTCTTCTGCTATTCGCTCTTCAAGAAAATTCAGGTTACGGCGGAGACCCGACAGACGCAAACGTCGATTGATCCCGGTCCGCTCGCTGCCGGATGGATTGTGCTCACGTTTTTGTGGAAGCTGCCAGATCCGTATTGGCTAATTACGTTTTTTTGTTTGTGGGCCCCGCGCAAGATTCAACACGCTTTCGCTCGGCTACGCCTCGAACCCAAAAAGCCGCGAAACTGCCCGCCAGAAGCCTGCTTTGGACGGTCCTGTTACACCAATGCAATCATACATTTAGGGTGGACGCGCCCGATTTCGGAAATTTAGTTCTCGTCCGTGACCCGATCTGGTCAGTAGAATCCGCAATTGTCTATTGAGGGCCAAAATCGCCAGTGCTGAATGGCGTCTGGAACTCGAGGCATCGGCCGCCCAGCCACAGCGACGCGATGCCATCAGGAGAAACGGAATGAAAAAGACAAAGTTGACAGCTCTGGTTGTGAGCACGCTCCTTGGGGCAACTCTGTCCCTGGCGCAGACCGCGGCATACCACGCCAATGTCCTGGGAATTTCTGATGGGCGGACGAGCCTGCAGGTCGAAAACCCGACCGGCCTTAACCGGTGGGGACAGGTGGTTGGAACTTATGGCGGCGTGCAGGAACATGCGGTTTTGTGGACGCCGAATTCGGCCAACGACGGCTTCGGTACCGGAACCGTGCTTTCGCTGAAATTGAGTTCAGGATTCCCGGCCGGATCAGCGGATACTTGGGCCACGGGAGTGAATGACCGCGGGCAGGTTGTAGGCAGCGCCTACACACCCGGCAAAGGCGATGGCAACCAGCAGCAATCGTGGATGTGGAAACCTGCTCCCCTCAATGCTGTGAATGGAAGCAAATTGAACCGTAGCAAGGGTAAGGCGGTCACATTTCCGCTGCTGAACATCCCGAGCCTGGGAACGGCGTCCGAATACAATCAGATCATCAATGGCAAAGGAGTCATTGGAGCCCATGGTATCAACGGCAGAGCGCTGCTATGGAACCCCACCAAGCCGAACGCTGCTACCGGAAGCTGGACGTACGATCCAGATCACGGTGGCGGTCCGAACGGCATCAACGATGCTGGACAAATCGCGGGCGGCACCTGCGACAGTGCGGTATGGAACGGACCTTACCTGCATTCAGGAGCACTCCCGCTGGCTCTTTCCGATGTACTTACGTCTACGCTGTGGGATCCGCCGAATGGTGGAGAATGCATCGGCTGGGCTGGCGGGATCAATTCCAAGGGCGATCTTGCGATCAACGCCGTCAGCAGCCAACAGCGTCTGGTCGAAACGTACTTATATAAGAACGGGACGGCTACCAGCCTTGCTCCCGGTTTTGCGGGCCAAGTAGTTGGAATCAACTCCTATGACCAGGTCGTTGGAGAATTCGTTACCGACACGAAGCGGGCGGTGTTGTTCCAGAATGGTTTGGCTTTGGATCTTAACACTCTGAATGACGGCACCAACGGCCTCTTTCTGCGGCACGTTGTTGCCATCAATGATCGAGGGCAGATGCTGGTGAACGGGCAGTATCCCGGAGCCAGCGCGACAGTTCTACTGACGCCTGCGGCGATGTGGATTGGGCCAGTCAAATTCACAACCGGCATGCTTGTGAAAAACGGCACGACCGCAACTCAAACCATCACCGTGACAAATACCAGCGCGGCCGCGATTCCGGGCACCGTCTCCATCGCATTGGATGGGCTGACATCTGGAGCCACGCTCACGAACGCGACCGGTACGACACAATACGCGTCACCGATCAACAGTTCATACGTCGACGTGAGCGCTACGGACTTGGCGGCTGGAGCAACGACCGCTTCGTTCACACTGACTTTCTCGTATTCGGGAGGTGGGAACATCAAGTACACGCCGCGAGTCCTGGCAACAAAAGCTCCCCGGTAGAGGCGGGATCGTTGTAGTCGATTGCTGCAGAGGTTGGAGAGGGTGCTCACCTTTCGCAAGGTACGCGAAGGATGGGCGCCCTCGTTTTGTTTGAAGCGGGGACAAAAACGCTCGACTGAGCGACCCGCTAGAGGTTAAAGAGTTCGCGCAGGCGCCGCGTTTGTGCGCGACTCACAGGAATTTCAGTCTGTTTCTTGTCGTCCATGCGCAACTGGTAAGAACTTTTGAACCACGGGACAACTTCGCGGATGTGATTGATATTGACCAGGAACGACCGGTGGGCACGCCAAAATAAATTTGGATCGAGGTTTTCAAACAGCTCTTCCAGAGTGCGACAGTTCGATTGCCCTTCGAGCCCAGAATGCCCGGTGGTGGCCACCGTGATCACGCCATCTTCGATCGTGGCGTAGCAAATGTCTTTCGGATCCGCGAGTAGAAGGCGTCCGGCAGCTTTGATCAGAATCTTCGCCGTCGAAGTCTTTTGCGATTCGAGCATGCGCACAAGGGTTTCAAGCTTGTTGTCGGAGCCGCTACCGGGTTCCATCTTCGCGCGTGCCTTTTCAATCGACTGCGCTACGCGCTTCTTGTCGAAGGGCTTCAGGATGTAATCCACGGCGTTTACTTCGAACGCCTTCACCGCGTACTGGTCAAACGCGGTCGCAAAGACAATTTGTGGCATGTGCACTTTGCGGTCCAGCAATTTCTTGATCACGCCGAAGCCATCGAGTCCGGGCATCTGCACGTCAAGAAACACGAGATCGGGATTGTGCTCGCGGATCAGGTTGATGGCTTCGAGGCCGTTCTTGCCTTGCGCCACCACGTTGACTTCGGCGTTACTCAGCAGGTAAGCGAGTTCATTGCGCGCTAGTTGCTCGTCGTCAACGATGACTGCGGAAAGTGGCATAGCCGAGGCCAATGGTAACCCACAGAGCAGTGGCTCGCTCTAGTCCTGAGTATAGCGGTCACTGAAGCACCGGACAACGGTCCGGACTACGATTGCACGACGTTATGCGCTCCGAGACTGCGGGGCACAAACGGTCGCGGAATCCATGGTTTCCTCTGGCAAGGGTGGCATCGCCTTTTGGCGCGCCATCGCCCGGACTTTTGCAGGATTGAGTTTCCACGTTTGATTTCTTATCCGGCAGGCGTTCTTGGTTAGAAGAAAGAGCGTGAAAATCTCAGCCTGCTTGAGTCGGGACAGGCGCTCCGGATCCCACGCCTCTGCACGCTCGCTGAGTTCGGCCGCGCCCGTAAGGCGTCCCAAAGTCTGCAACAGCAACCGATTGAGCCAATGATATCCCGGCGGACAAAGGTAAGCCCGTGAACCGTACCAGCTCCATCGGTTGCGATAGTCCCACACTGGGAGCATCGCTTTAAGTCCAGCAATGCCGTCGTCGAATAACGCTTCTACAGCGGGATCTTCTGTTTCTACATACAGGTCATACAAGCCGAGCAAAGAAGTCATGAATCCGTCTTGAATACCCGGAACGGAGTTTCCCGGAAGTTCACTGTAGAGTGCGCCCGTTGGCAGGGAATCTCGTACTCCACCCTGGTCTACATCGAGTGCGAAAATTCGTCCCGCACCCCGCAGTAACTCAAGAATGTGAGGGCGCTTGGTAAGCCGATAGCCGCGAACGAGCGCGCTAATCGCCAGCCCCTGGTCGTAAGATGAGACCCATGGAGCCTTGAGAAAAAGCTTGCCCTGCAGACAATCCCAATCGTTTTGCCACACCACGCAACCGTCCGGGCGTGTAACCGCATGAGCTTCCAGCCAATCCACTTGTTTCAGGAATGCTTCGCGGCTTGGCTCGTCGTGATGGCGCAGAAAATGCCCCAGATTGACCAAGCCCCACCAGGCAATGTACGCAGGCTTATAAACCACGCCGGAGAGGCGATTGCGCACCTTGGGGACCCCGTTCGGGTCCATCTTCATGATGCTCCAGGAAAGTTTTTCGCTATACAGATAGTAGTGCAGCGAATCTTTGGGCCCGCCCTCGGGGTCGAGGTCGAGCGGGTAATAAAAACTGAATTCCAACACCTCGCGGCGTAATGCTTTGACGGCATGTCCCAAGGCTTCCAGAGATTCTTTCATTTCCAAGCATCCTAATTTCTTTTGAAGGGAAGCTCTTCCAGCAACGCGGCTCACGCTTTGGGAAACGTTTAGCCGCGTGAGAGGCGCGAAGTATAGCACGCGACCGAAAGCCGTGAAAGAAGGAATTGGGCAAGGCTTTTCGCTCGGCTGAGTGGTTTGAAAAGAGAGCTTTTGATCGTAGAAATGACCCCTCAGGACAGGGCAACGTTCTCCAGTGCTAACGTCATGCCCATGCCACCGCTGACACACAGCGTCGCCAGTCCAAGCCGGGCCTTGCGCTTGAGCATTTCGTGCAGCAACGTAACCGTGATGCGCGTCCCGGTACAGCCGATGGGATGTCCAAGGGCGATGGCTCCCCCATTGAAATTGAGTTTGTCATGGTCGAGGTGGAGTTCGCGGTCACACGCCAAAACCTGCGCTGCGAACGCTTCGTTCAGTTCGACGAGATCGAAGTCCGCTAACTTAAGAGAGTGTTTTTGCTCCAGTTTGCGAATCGCGGGAACTGGACCAATACCCATAACGCGTGGATCCACGCCAGCCGAAGTCACGGCCATCACGCGAGCCAGCGGCTTGAGATTGTTTTGTTTCACGAACCTTTCGCTCGCAAGAACGACCGCAGCAGCGCCATCGGTGATGCCCGAGGAGTTGGCCGCGGTGATCGTGCCGGTTTTCGAAAACACGGGCGAGAGCTTTGCCATTTTCTCCATTGTTGCTTCAAGGAAAAGATGCTCGTCGCGTGAAAAGATAGTCGCTCCCTTTTTCCCTTGAATTGTCACGGGAGCAATCTCCGCGTGAAAGCGACCGCTGGATTGCGCCGTCGCGGCGCGCTGCTGTGAGACCAGCGCGAACTGGTCCTGCTCCTCACGCGAAATCTTGTATTGTTCGGCCAACAGCTCCGCCGTTTCGCCCATGATCATCTTCGCCAGTGGACAGAAGAACCCGTCGCGATACATGCCATCTACCAGTTCTTGATTCCCCAGTCGATATCCCCATCGCACGCCGTCAAGATAGAAGGGAACTCGCGACATAGACTCCGTTCCCCCAGCCAGCACGCAATCCATGTTGCCCACAGCGACTTCCTGAAACCCAAGCGCGATGGACTTGATCCCCGACGCGCAAGCCTTGTTGACCGTATATGCGGGTACTTCCTGTGGCACGCCGCTGCGAACGGAAATCTGGCGCGCAACATTCGGACCTCCACCAGCCTGCCGTGCGCTGCCAATAATCGCTTCTTCAATCTGTTGCGGCTGAACCCCAGCGCGCTCGATTGCGGCCTTTGCAACGACCACGCCCAGGTCTGCGGCAGTTTGCGAAGCCAGCGACCCGCCAAATTTCCCAATTGGCGTCCGAACGGCGGAGACGATATAGACAGAGTTCACAAGGCCTCCAAAACTTTTCAGTCTAGCACCGTGTTGGCCCGCCTCCGGTAAACTGGTCGTGATCGTAAAGGCGGGGCTCGCTTCGTCCAGATTCTCCATCACTATGAATGTTATCTACGGAATTAACACGGTAGTTGAATCACTGAAGGCCGGAGCGCGTGGTTTTCAATGGGTAGGCGTCGCCAAAGAGCGGAAGGATATCCGCCTGCAGCGCATCATTGATGATTGCCGCAAAGCCGGGGTTCCCGTACGCGTGCTGTCTCGCGTGGAACTCGACAAGATGTCCGTGGCGGGCGCCCACCAGGGCGTCGTTGCGGTCACTGCCGCGAAGCAGTACACCGATCTCGACGATTTGGTAGCTGCCCGTCGCGGAGAGCACTCGCTCATCGTGATCCTGGATGGCATTGAGGATCCGCACAATCTCGGCGCGATCTTGCGTACGGCCGATGCAGCCGGAGCTGATGGCGTCGTGATTCCGGAACGCCGGTCCGCGGCCGTCACCGGCACCGTCGCCAAAGTTTCGGCAGGGGCGAGCGAGCATTTGCCGGTGGCGAAGGTCACGAATATTTCGCGAGCGATTGAAGAGTTGAAGTCGAAAGATATGTGGATCGTAGGTCTCGACGAGCGCGGCAAGCAGACCTACGACGAGGTGGACTACAAGATGCACTGCGCCGTCGTGCTTGGAGCCGAAGGCAAGGGAGTCCACGATCTGGTCCGGAAGCACTGCGATTTTCTGGTCTCAATTCCCATGCTGGGCCAGGTGCCGTCGCTCAACGTATCGGTGGCGGCGGGTGTGGTTCTATATGAGGTAGTACGTCAAAGGCGGCTGGGCGCATCGAAGAAACGATGAAACCTGCATCCAAGTAATCATGAGTCGCACCGCAATTCCGAGATTCCTCTGCCTACTCTGTGTCCTCTGTGGTGCAAGTTTGTCGGCAGCCGCGCTCGATCGGGAAGCCTTCACCATTACAAAATACGATCTGCAAGTGGCTGTCGACCCAGCACAGCAACGCCTGGGCGCGCGCGGCGCCATCACGATACGTAATGACTCGCCGCAGCCACAGAAAGTGGTAGCGCTGCAGATTTCGTCGTCGCTGCACTGGCGTGCGATTCGGGCTGCCGGAAAATCTCTTCAGTTCGTCTCTCAGCCGTTCGTCTCAGACATTGACCACACCGGAGGCCTCTCCGAAGCCATCGTCACGCTACCTGCGGACATCAAGCCGAAAGACTCGGTTGAACTGGAAATTGGCTACGAAGGCGTGATTCCGCAGGATTCCACCCGGCTGACTCGAGTGGGCGTGCCCACCGAGATTGCCCGGCACACGAGTTGGGATCAGATCGGAACATCGTTTACGGCGGTGCGTGGTGCCGGGTACGTCGCTTGGTATCCGATCACGACTGAATCGGCAGATTTTTCTGAAGGCAACAGCTTGTTTGAGGTGACGGATCGGTGGAGGGCGCGGACGGCGGGGAGCGAGTTCAAAGCCAGAATCAGCGTTCCGGGAGACGGTGAGGAACGACCTCCAATTGTTCTCTGCGGCGCCTTGGGCGGAGGGTCCGCGGAGTTCGGCCGGAATTGGTCTGCGCTTTCCGATTGTGATCAAGCACGACTCGGAACAGTTACTCCGACCCTCGTGATATCGAGATATGTCGCTCTGTCGAAGCCTCCTTTGAATCTGTTCAGTTTGGCTGGTCACGAAGCGGGAGCCGCTAAGTATTCTGCCGCGCTGGAACCGGCCTCAAAGTTCGTAACCGAATGGTTCGGCAAGCCCACGGTCCCGATCGCGATCGCCGACACGGCCGACTCTCATGCCGCTCCTTTCGAGAGTGGAACGCTCCTGTTGGCTTCGATGGCCAGTGAGGATACGAAGCTGGCAGGCCTCAATCTAGTCCATGAACTGGTGCATTCGGCGTTGGCATCATCGCGTCCGTGGGTTTATGAAGGGCTGGCGCACTTCGGCGAGGCGATGTATCGCGAGCAGCAAGGGGGACGTGAAGCTGCCCTCGCTCTTCTAGGGGTTCACCGGGCAGCGTTTCTGGATTCGGAAAAGGAAACGACCGCGTCCGAGAAGAGCGCAGGCCAGCCGCTCGCGACGACCTTCGACGAAACCTACTACCGGAGCAAGGCCGCTTACGTCTGGTGGATGCTGCGCGACATGGTTGGCGACGAGGCGCTGAAACAGGCAATTCACAACTACAAAGCGGCGGACGATACCGACCCGAAATACGTAGAGCACCTGATCGAGACGGCCGCCAAACGCGATCTGGGCTGGTTCTTTGACGATTGGGTTTACCAGGACAAAGGTTTGCCGGATTTCAAGATACAGTCGGCTCACCTGTGGCAGGACGACAAGAGTTCTCCCGCGAAGACGCTTTCCGAGAAAGATCCGCACACCATTACTCTCACCATCGAAAATCTCGGTCCGGTGGGCACCGAGCTTCCGTTTACCGTCCGTTGCGACGGAAGCGATACCACCAAACGTTTGGAGATTCGCGCAAAGAGCACGGCCACTACTCGCGTCGGCGTCCTCTGCACGCCGCTGGAGGTAGTGCTGAACGATGGCAGCGTTCCGGAGAGCGACCTGACGGACAATGTGTTCAAGATTGCGCCCGAGCCGAAGTAGATTGCAGAAGTCAGATTGCAGATTGCAGAAGTAGAAGCGCATCACGTACAGTTCAATTTCGTAATCTGAATTCTGCCATTCAGGAGACGCTCTTTTGCCCTACATACAATTCCTCGGCGCAGCTGGAACCGTGACTGGTTCCAAGCACCTCATCAACACGACTTTCGATTCCAGTGGGAAGCAAGGGATGCAGGTCCTGATTGATTGCGGACTCTTCCAGGGACAGAAAGAATGGCGCGAGCGCAACTGGCAAGACACGCCCGTGCCCGCGAAAGAAATTGACGCCGTCATTCTTACGCACGCTCATCTCGACCATTGTGGCTGGATCCCTCGTCTGGTGAAAGAAGGCTTCCGTGGCCCGATCTACACCACGCAGGCCACCATTGATTTGTGCTCCGTCGTTCTGCCCGATTCCGGACATCTTCAGGAAGAAGACGCCGAGTTCCACAACAAGAAAGGCACTTCGAAGCATAAGCCCGCTCTGCCGCTGTACACGCTGGAAGAAGCGCAAGACTGCCTGCAGTATTTCAGGCCCGTGACGGTTGAGAAGACGATCCAATTAAGTCCGGAGCTTTCCTTCCGCTTTGTGCGCGCCGCCCACATTTTGGGCTCGTGCATGGCGGAAGTGACGTTGCAGGCGGCGGGCAAGAATGCCCGCCCCACACGGCTGCTGTTTACCGGCGACGTCGGACGGGTCCGAGACAACCATGTCGCTCCCGGCAAGGTTGTGCACTCCGGGCCGCAGGAAGGCGAATCGGCCGATGTGCTAGTGATGGAGTCCACCTATGGCAACCGCGTGCATCCGGCAACCGATCCCCGTCCGGAACTGGCGCGCCTGGTGCGGGAAACCTCCGAACGTGGCGGCACCGTGATCGTCCCGGCCTTTGCCGTCGAGCGCACCCAGAAATTTGTGTTCATGCTGAAGGAAATGATGGAGTCCGGCATGATGCCGCGCCTCCCCGTGTTTTGCGACAGCCCGATGGCCATCAAGGCAGTCGAAATCTTCCTGAAGCATTCGGAGGAATACACGCCGCAAGTCGCGGATCTGATCAAGAAGTTTGGCTCGCCGATGGAGTGGCCGGGCTTCACATTCGCGCAGACGGCAGCCGAGTCGAAGAAGATCAACGACAATATGTTCCCGTCCATCATTATTTCTTCGAGCGGCATGGTGACGGGTGGGCGCATTCTGCACCACTTGGCGCAGCGACTGCCCGACCCGCGTAACCTGGTATTGTTCATTGGGTTCCAGGCCCCGGGTACACGCGGTGCAATCATCAAAGCCCGCGCGGAAGAAGTGAAGATTTTCGGCGCGTTCATCCGGATTCGAGCGCAAGTCGCCGCCCTCGAACAGTTCAGCGATCACGCCGATCCGCCTGAGATGTTGGAATGGCTTCGGACTTTCACCGACAAGCCCGGCGTGACTTATCTCGTGCACGGCGAGCCGTCAGCCTCATCCCAACTTCGAGACCTAATGAAGAAAGATTTGGGGTGGAACGTGCAGGTAGCGGAGTATTTGGAGCGGGTGGCGCTGAAGTAGAGATTGTGTGATTGGGTAATTTTGCGATTTGCTGTTGCTCCGGCAAAAGGGGCTAGTTGCCGGATTTGGAAAATACGATGAGTGCTTCTAACTTTTGAGCGGCCGCGCCTGAATCGATTGCCTTCGCTGCTAGTGGCACCGCATCTCGCAAGTGATCGGCTTTCCCAGCGGCCACCAGAGCGGCAGCGGCGTTGAGTAGGACGACATCGCGGCGCGGTGATCTTTCACCGCCCAGTATCCCTCGGATGAGCCTCGCATTCATCACAGCATCGCCGCCGGCAATTTCCTCAAGCGGCGCCCGCTTCAATCCAAATTCTTCCGGCGTGACTTCGTAGGTCCGCACCTGCCCATCCCGAACTTCGCCAATGCGGGTTGCGCTGCTGATGGTGATTTCATCCAAACCATCACTGCCGTGCACGACCAGAGCCCGGTGCAGTCCCAGCATGCTCAATGCCTCGGCCAGTTTCTCGACCAGATCAGCCGAGTACACACCGACCACCTGACACGTCGCGCGCGCTGGGTTGGTGAGCGGTCCCAGCAAATTAAACACGGTCCGTAGACGCAGGTCCCGCCGCACGGGTTGTACATATTTCATTGCCGAGTGCATCGCCGGTGCGAACAGAAACGCGATACCGACCTGTTCCAGACAGGCCGCAAGACGATCGGTCGGCAAATTGATATTTACGCCGAGCGCTTCCATGACATCGGCAGAACCGCATTTCGAAGTCACGCTGCGGTTGCCGTGCTTGGCGACTCGGACTCCGGCCCCGGCCACGACGAACGCCGTCGCAGTCGAAATGTTGAATGTGCCGCTGGTATCGCCGCCGGTGCCGCAGGTATCAACCAGCGCATCGCGTCCGGTGCCGCTTGCATCCAGTACTTGATTGGCGTGAAGTTCCAGAGGAGCGGCGGCCGCGCGAATCGCTTCGGCGAATCCCACAATCTCTTCGACCGTCTCGCCCTTCATGTGCAGCGCGACCAGCAGCGCCGCGATCTGCGCGTCCGCGCATTTGCCCGTAAGGACCTCGGTCATGACGGCGCGCGCTTCTTCCCGCGATAGAGATTCGCGGTGATTGGCCAGACGGTGGAGAGAATCGAGAATCATGGTGCGATTCCAAACTAACTCAGCGGGGAAACGGTTTCAATCCGGGCGGAATCTATTTTGTAGCAGTGGAAACCGTCCTCCTCTCGCGGTCGCCCCGACAGATGAATGGCGTGTGACAATCCTCACGTCCCAATGTGCGTTCATTCGCTTGGCCGATTGGGTCGTAGTCTTATAGAATCATGAGTTTGCTGCACGCTGATTTTTGCCGCAAGCAGGGCCCCTTAGAGTGGTCGGCGCGCTTTACAGGACGGTTTTTGTTTTCCGCAAGCTCGAACGACTAGCGACCAACGACGAACGACGGACTTGGAATCATTATGAAAATTCATGAGTACCAGGCAAAAGCAATTCTGAAGAAGTATGGTGTCGCCGTACCGCGTGGCACTATGGCGACCACTCGCGAAGAAGCAGAGGCGGCTGCCAGAGCGCTGTTCGATTCGGGCGCTACCGGCGTCGTCGTAAAGGCGCAGATTCACGCGGGCGGACGTGGTAAAGGCGGTGGCGTGAAGATCGCCAAGTCCCTGGCGGAGGCCAGCGAACTCGCGGGCAAAATTCTTGGCATGACGCTCATCACCCACCAGACCGGGCCGGAAGGTCGCGTTGTGCGGCGCCTTCTGATCGAGGAGACGCTGCCCATCGACAAAGAACTTTACCTCGGCATCCTGCTTGACCGCGCAGAAGGCAAGCCGGTATTTATGGCGTCCGCCGCGGGTGGCATGGATATTGAGCAGGTTGCTGCCGAGCGCCCGAACGAAATTCTCAAGCAGTACATTGATCCGGGCATGGGTCTCGAGCCGTTCCAGGCCCGCAAGATTGCGTTTTCGCTCGGGCTCAAGGGCACGCAACTCAGCGCCGCAGTGCCGTTCCTGACCAGTCTTTATCGCGCGTTCCTTGACACGGATGCCTCGCTCGTCGAGATCAATCCCTTCGTCAGCTGCAGCGATGGCCGCCTGTTCGCGCTTGATGCCAAGCTGACCTTCGACGACAACGCCCTGTTCCGTCACGCCGATCTAAAGGAACTTCGCGACACGACCGAAGAGGATCCGCTCGAAGTCGAAGCCTCGAAGTACAACCTGAACTACATCAAGCTCGATGGCAGCGTGGGTTGCATGGTGAACGGCGCCGGCCTCGCGATGGCTACCATGGACATCATCAAGTACGCGGGCGGCATGCCTGCGAACTTCCTCGACGTGGGCGGCGGCGCAAATTCGGAGCAGGTCGCGCACGCTTTCGAGATCCTCCTCAGCGATAAGAACGTTCGCGCCGTGCTGATCAACATCTTCGGCGGCATTCTACGCGTGGATACGCTGGCAACCGGCGTGGTTGAAGCCGCGAAGAAGACGCACCTCACCTTGCCGGTAGTGCTGCGACTCGAAGGCACAAACGCGCAAGAAGGCAAGAAGATCCTGATGGAATCAGGCCTGAACTTCATCGTCGCAGAAACGATGAAAGACGCCGCCGACAAAGTAGTAGCGGCAGCCAAGGGCGCGTAAACGCGAATCGCCATCGACCAACGACGATCGACCAACGACCACCAGCAATTTTGAAAGCGAGCAATCATGGCAATCCTGGCAGATAAGAAAACGCGGTTAGTGGTGCAGGGCCTCACCGGCCGTGAAGGCACGTTTCACGCGAAGGCCTGTGCGGCATACGGAACACAGATCGTCGGCGGCGTTACTCCCGGAAAAGGTGGAACTACCCACGAGGGCTGGCCGATTTTCAACACTGTGCAGGAGGCGGTGGACAAGACCGGCGCCAACGCAACCGTGATTTTTGTACCGCCTCCCTACGCGGCGGACGCAATCATGGAAGCGGCCGATGCCGAGATCGAACTCATCGTCTGCATCACCGAAGGTATTCCGACGCTCGATATGGTGCGCGCCTGGGAATTTCTGCAAGACCGGCGCTCGCGCCTGATCGGACCGAATTGTCCGGGAATCATCTCACCGGGCAAGTGCAAGATCGGCATCATGCCCGGCCACATTCACAAGGAAGGCAACGTCGGCATCGTCTCGCGCTCTGGCACGCTCACCTACGAAGCTGTCCATCAACTCACGCAGCGCGGTATTGGCCAGTCCACGGCGATCGGTATCGGCGGCGATCCGATTATCGGTACCAACTTTATCGATGCGCTTGACCTGTTCAACCGCGATCCCCAAACCGAAGCAGTTGTGATGATCGGTGAGATCGGTGGGAACGCCGAAGAGTTGGCAGCCGAGTTCATCAAGACGCACATGAAGAAGCCGGTTGTTGGATTCATCGCTGGGCAGACCGCGCCCCCAGGGCGGCGTATGGGACATGCAGGCGCCATCATCTCCGGCGGCAAAGGCACGGCAGCCGAAAAGATTGCAGCCATGGAAAAAGCCGGGCTGAAGGTAGCGAAGTCCCCAGCCGACATCGGGGAGACATTAGTGGCAGCATTAGCGGCGAAGGTGTAGTGAGACAGATTTCGAAAGTGTTGGTTTGAACGCGAACGACCAACGACTATCGACAAACGACAGAATCACAACGACGAACGACCAAGGACCAACGACGGTTTATGAAAACACTCGAACGCACACTCACAATCATCAAGCCCGACGCAGTCAAGAAGCACGCCGTCGGAGACATCATTGAACAATTTGAAAAACAGGGTTTCCACATCCTCGCGATGAAGATGCTGGAGATCTCCAAGCACCAGGCGCAGCAGTTTTACGCCGTGCATGCCGCTCGCCCGTTTTACAACTCGCTGACCGATTTCATGTCGAGCGGTCCCATCGTGGCGCTGGCGCTGGAAAAAGAGAATGCCATCGCCGATCTCCGCAAGTTGATGGGTGCGACGAACCCCGCGAACGCGGAAGAAGGCACCATCCGCAAAAAGTGGGCCACCAACATCGAATTCAACGCGATTCACGGCTCCGACGCGGATGAAACGGCTCGCTTCGAACTGAGCTTCTTCTTCGCAGGCTACGAACTAGCGCAATAACGTTCAGCATGGTAGAGACGCGGCTTGCCGCGTCTCCGCCATTTGCGTTCACATCGACTGCATCGATCTCTTCTGCGCTTGCTCAAGCACTGCCGCCCCGGCCAGTAGCGCAATTGCCGTCATAATTCCGTACCCCGCCATCCATAGCGCCAGCGCTGGCACTGCCATTGCCCAATTCCACGAGTAGTCGGCCGCCAAAAACGAAATTGCCCATCCTGCAAAGAAAATCAGCACTAACACGGAAAACAGGATCACCGCCGGGAATGCTCCTGCGATCATACGGTCCAGGCGCGTGCCTCCGTTGCGACGGGATATGATTGCGCCCAACGCGCCACAAAACGGGAGCAGGCAGAGCCACACGATAGGCAGCGGCAGGAATAGGCCATTTGCCAGAAAGATGGTCTTCGGTTGAATGTGCGCGAGGTCGAGCGCCCATGCGATGGCCATCGCCGCGGCAAATGCCAATACGCCAGGCAGACCTATTCTGCGTGTAAATCCTTTCATGATGTCCTCCTTCAGGAGTCGCAGGGTGAGCCAGTTCCCGCGAGTGAGTTCGATTTCATCGAGAGTGTGCTGGAGCGCTATGTCCGCGGACAATTCTGCGCGCAGGTATCCCTCATACCGATCCTCAAGATGCCCGGCAAGCTCTTCCGCGGATTCAGGCGAGGCAACCGAAAGAATAGGAAGTCTCTTGTGGACGATCAGTTTCCAATCAGGCATCTTGAAACCCCGTAAGACTCTGAAAGGCGCGAAAAAAATCTCGCCACTGCGCGCGCAGCGGGGCTAGTTGCTTGCGACCCAATGGCGTGAGCCGATAGCACCGACGGCGGCGTCCGTTGGCGAGTGTCTCCCACTCCGCTTTCACCCACGATCTTCGCTCAAACCCGTAGAGCATCGGGTAGAGCGAAGCCATGTCAAAGCGGAGCACGCCACCGGACTGCTCTTCGATTTGCTTAGCGATTTCGTAACCGTGCAGAGGAGTTCTTGCCAGCAACGTCAGTACTGCGAGTTCGGCGCTGCCGCGCTTGATCTGTGCTCCAATGGACGCCATCGGAATGAACCCTCCCTATATATAGAATATCTATATATGAAACCATTGCAGGGTTCAAGATGACCAAAGGCATGTGGCCTTGCTAACCTGAATGGCGGCCACGCTTTCGAGGCAAAGAGAGCATGCGCACGAGGAACGAATCCAAATGCCTTTAGTGCAAGTCACAATGCTGCAGGGCCGTACGGCAGATCAGAAACGTAAAATCGCAACCCGCATCACGGACGCCATGGTGGAAGAAGCAGGCGCGCGCCGCGAAGCGATCGTGGTGACATTTGTGGAAGTGTCGAAAGAAAGCTACGCGTCTGGCGGCGTGCTGATGGTGGATAAGCAGTGAACCTGTGGGGCGGGCATTCTTGCCCGCCACGGGAAGACGGGCAGGAATGCCCGTCCCACACGAGCTACCCCAGCGGCTCGAATAGATGCCCTTCGGTGCGATCCGCAATCTTCGGCAGATCTTTCTTGGCCATCTGCAAGAAGTGCGGCGCAGCCCGGTGCGCCTCAAGCGCGGCGTCGTCCTTGTACTGTTCGTAGATGAAGAACCGGCGCGGATCGGTCTTGTGCTTGTGTACCTGATACATCAGGCATCCCGGTTCCTTGCGCGATTCAGCTGTAAGTTTTTCGAAGATTGCCGCGACTTCAGATTCGCGGCCTATCTTTGCCATCCACGTAACCGCCAGCACTACCATCCGTCGCTCCATCCTCTCTGTTCAAACTGCAAGCAGTGACCTGCACTTCTTGATTTGTCATCCTGAGCGTAGCGAAGGAGCTCGTGCTCCACAACCCTGTACGCTCAACATCGTAGCCCCGCAGCCCTACAGAGGCTTCAGCCCCAACTCGTCAACAAATTCCTTCACCAGAATCGTTTGCTCACGATCGGGCCCAGTGGAAATCATGCCCACTCGCGCATTGGTCTCCTTCTCAACAAAAGCCAAGTACTCACGCGCTGCTTTTGGCAACGCTTCCACCGTCTTCACGTCCTGCGTCGACGTCGCCCAGCCCGGCAACTTGCGGTAGATGCACTCAATCTTGTCGTAGCCGCTCGCCTGCGCCGGCACTTCGTCTGTTTCCTTGCCGTTGACTTTGTAACCCACGCACACCGGAATCTCTGTCAGGTGGTCGAGCACGTCGAGCTTGGTGACCACCAGCCACGCGATTCCGTTAATCATGCCAGCGTAGCGGAGAAGAGGCAAATCGAGCCAACCGCAGCGCCGCGGTCGCCCGGTGACGGCACCAAATTCGTTGCCGCGTTTCCGTAGGTCTTCGCCTTGCGCATCGTTGAGTTCGCTCGGGAATGGTCCGCCGCCGACACGCGTGCAATACGCCTTCGTGATGCCAATCACGGTGTCGATCGAAGTAGGGGGAACACCGGTCCCAGTGACCGCGCCGCCTGATGTCGCGCTCGATGAAGTCACGAACGGATAGGTGCCGTGGTCAATGTCGAGCATCGTTCCCTGCGCGCCTTCAAAGACAATGGACTTGCCTTCGGCGAGGGCCCGGTTCAGCAGCAACGCCGTGTCGCGCACAAACGGCCGGATCTGTTCCGCCGCTGCCGCGTACTCCTTGAACATCTTGTCGGGATCCAGCGGATCGGAATTGAACAACGCGTGCGCGATCATGTTCTTCTCGCGGCAAGCGTTTTCAATGTGCGTGCGCAGCAATTCCTTGTCGAGCAGGTCGGCGACGCGCAGTCCGCGGCGTCCCATCTTGTCTTCGTACGAGGGGCCAATGCCGCGAGAAGTCGTGCCGATCTTCACCCGGCCCGGCGCGTTCTCCGAGCCCAATTCCATCATCCGGTGATACGGCAGAATGACCTGGGCGCGGTTCGAGAGGAACAGATTGCCGTCCACTTTCACTCCCGCATCGCGCAGGGAAGCGACCTCTTTCAGAAAAGCCATCGGATCGAGAACAACACCGTTTCCGACCACGCTGATGCATTCGGGGCGCAGAATGCCCCCAGGCACCAGTTGCAGAATAAACTTCTTGCCGTGAATGATGACCGTGTGTCCAGCGTTGTGGCCGCCAGCGTAACGCGCTACTACCTGGAAGGTTTGGGTGAGGACGTCAACAATTTTGCCTTTGCCCTCGTCGCCCCATTGTGCTCCGACGATAACCGCAGTTCTGCCTCGCTTCAATTCGCGCTCCGATTGGGATGTATGCGGCAACGAGCCGCCCCTGGGTCGCACACAGGTTGCGCCGCGGATGACTGTACTGAAATTACTGATGGATTGCCAGCGGAGCGTGGTGTGTACGCTCTAGGATACCGGAAATTTAGCGTTCTTTGGGAGTTGGTTTCCCCAGTCGCGACCCGATCAACAGCAAGGCGATAAAGGAGTACCAAGCCTCATGATTCTCAGAGATCCCAAGCCTTCCTTTGTGAACCCTCGTGACCCTTGGTGGTTAACGGTTCGCAAAATTGAGAGCCATCACCGGGCGACCTTGTATCCTGTACCGATGCCCGAACTGCCTGAAGTCGAAACCATTGTGCGAGGCTTGGCCCGCCGAGTCACTGGGGACAGGATCGAGTCGGTATGGATCGGTTCGCGTCCGCAGCCGTTGAAATCAAAGCCTGAACTGATTGCACTGACACTTGAGGATAAGAAGATCGTCAGCGTGTCGCGTGCTGGTAAGCACATCGTCTTCGATCTGAAGGGAAACGCCAAGGACGCCGCGCAGTGGGTGGTCCACCTCGGCATGACGGGACGCATGGTGGTTTGCGAACCTACCGCCGAGATTGCCAAGCATACCCACCTGATTGCCAAGCTGGCGTCCGGCCGGGAACTGCGCTTTGTTGATCCTCGCATGTTCGGGAAACTAAGCGTTCACGAAGGGGGATTTGATCCCGGCGGAATCGAGCCGCTCGAAGTCACCGAAGAGCAGTTTATAAACCTTTTTCGCGGGCGCAAGACTCCCATCAAGAGCGCGCTTCTGAACCAGAAACTGGTACGCGGCGTGGGCAACATCTACGCGGATGAATCATTATTCCGTGCTGGGATTCGTCCGCGCCGGCGAGCTTCCGCCGTTACACGCCAGGAATTGAGCAAATTACACCGCGCCGTGCGCCAGGTCTTACGCGAAGCAATCAAGCTAGGTGGCTCCTCTGTTTCCGACTATGTAGATGCCGACGGCGAAGAAGGTTTCTTTCAATTGCGTCATCGCGTTTACGGGCGCGAAGGCGAGCCCTGCCTGGTCTGCAAGACCCCGATCCGCCGGGTAGTATTGGCAGGGCGCAGCAGTCATTACTGTCCAAAATGTCAAAAATAG
>Ga0302321_100000764_pt1 | contig 28030 bp, 42 predicted proteins | sample Fen_T0_1_FD_202505 | JGI IMG/M metagenome (GOLD analysis project Ga0302321, IMG submission 202505) | Peat permafrost microbial communities from Stordalen Mire near Abisko, Sweden - Fen_T0_1 | ecosystem: Environmental > Terrestrial > Soil > Wetlands > Permafrost | place: Sweden: Abisko... | reverse complement strand
TACTTGGCACATGCAATGCATGAAAGCTGTGGAATCGATATTTACAAAAGATAGGTTAAAAATAGTTTGTAAAAGTTTTAAAAGTAATTATAATATTAAGTAACAAATAACTTAAACAAAACGGGAAACTGAAATGAAAACGTTAATTATTACAACCCTCCTGTTAACCACAGGTTGTGCCAACTCCCCGTACACTGTAGGCGATTTTGCTATGGCATTCCTAGCTGCAAAGGCAAACAGCAATAGCACACAGAATGCCTACAATATCGGTCTAAGTGCAGGCCAACCAACCCGCAATATGTCTGTGGTTAACCAAATTGACTTACAGAATGCCAACCCAGAAATGCCATATAGAGGGCTATACCAATGAAAAATAAAGATGTTTTAATAGATGCTCTGTTGGTAACGGTCATATGTTTTGTAGCCATTATTTTTGCGAGTTTACATCAACTATGAAAATTATAAATTGGCTGGCTGACAGGCCCACTATCCTATGGATAATTTATCTTTTGATTATGTATAAAATAATAGGTGTCATGTTATGAAAGTTAAAGCCTGCCCCTTCTGTGGTAACCATAGGGTAAATTTCACGGTAATAGCATTAGAAAAATATTACCAGTGTTTGGATTGCAATACACTTGGCCCTAGCGGTAATGACGCTGGCCATGCACTTGCATTGTGGAATAATCGCCCAGGTGAAAACCAATTAGGCTATCAAACAGAAGCTTACTTGCAAACAAAATAAGCCTAACGCTGGCTAGGTGCTCTCCCAAATGCCAGCACACTCTAAGGGTGGATTAATTACCCACCCTCTTTTTTAGTAATAGGTGATGAAATGAAAATGATAGATTTAACCCATGAGCAACTGGTAACCCTAGCTGATAATAGACCTGACTGGATGGCTGACAATAGACCTAGCTGGATGGCGGATAATAGGACTGAATGGATGGCAGATCATAGACCTGAATGGATAGCATATCATAGACCTGACTGGATGGCTAAGAATAGACCTGAATGGATGGCTAATAACAGGCCTGAATGGATGGCAGATCATAGACCTGAATGGACGACATACCTTAGGCCTGAATGGATGGCTGATAATAGACCTGACTGGATGGCAGATCATAGACCTGGATGGATGGCTAATAATAGACCTGACTGGATGGCAGATAATAGACCTGAATGGATGGCGGATAATAGACCCGATTGGATGGTTGATAATAGACCTGACTGGATTGATAGGAATAGACCTGGATGGATTGTTAAGGACAAACCTGAATGGATGACAGAAATTCCTGATTATATTATGGAGTTATTGAAATGAGAATGATAGATTTAGCCCATGAGCAACTGTTGATTATAGCTGAAAAAAGACCTGATTGGATGGCTGATAATAGACCTGATTGGATGGCTAATAACAGGCCTAACTGGATGGTTGATAATAGACTTGACTGGATGACATACAACAGGCCTGACTGTATGGCGTATAACAAGCCTTATTGGGTGGCAGATCATAGGTCTGAATGTATGGCAGATCATAGACCTGGATGGATGGCATACCATAGACCTGACTGGATGGCTGACAATAGACCTTATTGGATGGCAGATCATAGACCTGGATGGATGGCTAATAATAGACCTGACTGGATGGCAGATAATAGACCTAATTGGATGTCTAGAAATAAGACTGATTGGATGGCAGATCATAGACCTGAATGGATGGCAGCTAGTAGGACTGACTGGATGGCTAAGAATAGACCTGAATGGATGGCAGATAACATGTCTTATTGGATGGCTAAGAATAGACCTGAATGGATGGCTAATAACAGGCCTGAATGGATTGCTAAGAACAAACCTGAATGGATGACAGAAATTCCTGAGGATATTATGGAGTTATTGAAATGAAAATGATATTGCTGATAGCAATGGGAATATCGGCAGTGGCTAATGCATCATTTTCAGAGTCAAAACCAGGCACATTCTGTACAGAGATAGCAGAGTGTACAAAACCAGATAGTAAGTGTAACCCAGTTGAAATATGGATCGCTTATGAAAGACAAAAGCGGGGGATGTGTACGCCTTGTGATGCACGTCCTAATGCAACTTTAAATAAATGTAAGGATAAGGGTAATGCCAAATCCAACAGGTAAAAACGAAGAAAATAAAAACGATGTATATGGAATTCGGGTTAAAAAACCAAATTTTGTATACAGTGGAAAAATACTTATGCATATTCTATTTTGTCAGCCCGCCTTACGCAATGAGCGGCATAACTATAAAGATTGTAAATAAACATAAACGAATTTTTAACCGTGGGTAACACCACACAACCTAAGGAAACATAAAATGGCATTTAAATTTGATGCAACACAAGTCTTACCCGACCAAGGGTCAAGTCCTATCCCTAAAGGAATATATCGGGCGTCCATAACTAAAACTGAAATAAAAACTACTAAAAGCGGGTTAGGTTTAATACTAGCTTTGGAGTTTACAATTTTAGGCGGGGAGTTCCATAACCGCCGTATTTATTCCAATATCAACGTTATTAATCAGAATGAAGTATGTCAACGCATAGGCCAGGGCCAATTAAGTGCAATATGCCATAGTATCGGGGTCATGACGATTGATGATGCCCAATTGGGATTGCTGCATAACCGTCCTCTTAATATTGACGTAGGCATTGAAATTGGAGGCTCAAGAGGGGATGGGACCATGTACCCGGATCGTAATAATATTACCGGATATTATAAAGAGCAAGCCCCCGCACAACCCACGTTAAATATTCCAGATGCAGCGAGACCTATGGGTGAACGTGCCCAAGTTAGCCCTCCCGCCCAACCCTGGCAACAGGGTCAACCTGCGGTGATGGAGGAAGAAATAAAAGCGCCCGCCTGGGCAGATGTTAATCCTGTACAAACCAAGCTCCCAATAGAGGAAGTAAAAGCAACAGCTCTCGGGAAAACCCCACCTTGGGTACAAGCTTAATAAGATGCCCATACAAGGGAGGCCTAGTGCCTCCCTATTTAGGAAATGGAAATGAAAATTGCAGTTAAAACACTCAAACTGTTTGAGGAAACGCTAGTTAATGATCAAGGGAATGAATACCGTAAGCAACTTGCAAATGTACTCCCCCATATTAGTGATGTCTATAGGCAGGATGAGGATGGCTTTCGTTCCCATCTAGGGGCGTCTGTTATTGGTGGAGAATGTAGTCGTGCTCTGTGGTATGGGTTCCGTTGGTTTCATAAGCCAATGTTGACAGGGCGTATCCTTAGGCTTTTTAACAGGGGGCACTTGGAAGAAGGCCGCATAATTGCGCTTATGCTTGCATCAGGGCTATCTGTTTATCAGCAAGACCGTGAAGGTAGACAGTACAAAATTTCTGATTTTGGGGGCCACCTTGGGGGTAGTGGTGACGGGGTAGCTTACGGTATCCCTGACCTCCCGGAAGGGACGGCTTGCCTACTGGAATTTAAAACGCATAGCAATGCCTCCTTTAAAAAATTAAACCTAGGAGTACAGCAGTATAAACCCGAGCATTATACCCAGATGCAGATGTATATGGAGGGTATGGGGTTAGCTTATGGCCTGTATATCGCCATTAATAAGGATGATGACGAAATTTATGCGGAAATAATAGAGCAAGGTAGCCACACAGCCCCTAGGTTCAAACAGCGTGCAAAAGACATTATATTCGCGCCACAAGCGCCTCCACGCATTAATGATAACCCGAGCTGGTACGTGTGCAAATTCTGTAATTACCATCACATTTGTCATAAAAATGCAGCCCCTGAGCAGAACTGTAGGACGTGCTTATACTCAGCCCCACAAGAAGAGGGAACATGGTATTGCAGGCTACACAACAAACCAATTGACAAAGACGCACAGCTTGCAGGTTGTGGGCACCATAGTTTTATAAGAAGTTAACTATGACATTTAAATTTTCAGCGCAACCCCTGATCGATAGTACCCTTCCTTTACCGGAGGGGTTATACCCTGCGGTTATCAAAAAAGCCGAACTTAAAGATAACAAAGCCTTAACAGGCGTTAATCTCGTACTTAAATTAGAGGTACAGGATAGGGTTTTGTATGACTATTTATGCGTTGAGCATCCTAATGAGAAAGCTCAAAATTATGCCCACAGAAAGCTTAAAGACATTTGTCTAGCCACCGGGTTAACGCAACTAGACGGTGTCAAACCCCTTATAGGAAAAACAGTAGGCGTTCGATTACGCGTTGAATTTGATGCTTATGCAACCGAACGCGGTTACGGTGAGGACATTTACTGTAACCGTGTCTATACGTATCATTCTATCCAAGTAATGGGGGGCATTACAGTTCCGAACACTCAAAAAACGAAAAGTACCCCAAAACCTAAAACAAGAAAAGATTATATGAAAGAAGCAAACCAGTTACCCAGATTAATGGGGGAAGCGGTTAAGCGGGGTTTGGAAATACCTTTTGAAGACTTTGACGATGACATACCTTTTTAAAAATTATTTTTCAGAAAATTAAAAATAATTGTAAAAAGTTTCTAAATTTCTTTATACTATGCACTGTAGACGAACTTATATTAATTCAAAGAATTAGAAGGCAAATAAAATGGCTAAGAAAGTAACCAAAAAAGACGACGTAACAATGGACTCAACAATTGAAACCATTATGGGATCATCACAAGTCGTTAACTTGGAGCAAGTGTTATCAGAACAAAAAGCGCTAGAAGCTGCGCAGTTAGCAGCGGAAAAAGAAGCTTTTAAAGCTGCAAAAAAAGCGGAACGTCGAGCAAAAAAAGAGGCTGTTGAAGCGGAAAAACCCGTTAAGGAACCTAAACCCGCACTTATTGAACAAAATAGCGTTAAGCGTCCCAATTCAACTGGTAAAACGGGGCAAGTTTGGAACCTTGCGGATAAATTGTCTTCAGAAAAAGGTTCACCAGTTAGTATCGCGGAATTACGTGCGGAAACTGATAAATATGGCGCTAACACTAACATGGTATCCACTCAATACGCTGCATGGAAAAAGTTCCACGGCATTGCTGGTCGCATTGTAGGTCCAAAGAGCGATAACAATATTGCAAAGTTGCAAGCTGCATATGATGAAGCCTATACACGCTTACTCAAAGCGGAAGAAGCTTACAAGATCGCTTCCGATGCTTTAGTGGAAGAAGTTGTACTCGTAGTAGAATAAACCCCACCCACCAACAACCTGTCCCTAGCAATAGGGGCAGTTAAAACTTGGAATTAAAATGAACTTACAACCCCCAGAACACAAAGTAGAGGAAGAATGTATTGACGTCCATTCTGTATTTTTAACCCTGCAAGGAGAAGGACCGTTTGCAGGTGAACGCGCTGTCTTTATTAGAATGGCCGGCTGTAACATTATGTGTAGAGCTTGTGATACAAACTACACAACCGGACGTTATAACCAAACGGTCAACGAACTGGTAGAACATGTACAAGGCCTATGTAACCACAGTAAGGGGCACCTTGTAATTATCACAGGAGGTGAACCTTTTCGGCAATCTGCACTAACCGCCTTAACTGCTTCTTTATTGCTGCACAAATTCCGCGTGCAAATTGAGACAAACGGAACGCTTTATCAAAAACTCCCGTTCGATCACTACGCTTTAACTATTGTATGCAGCCCCAAAACTCCCACCCTTAACCGTGAGATTATCCCCTATATTGACGTTTATAAGTATGTGGGTAACCACACCAACCTAGACCCTGGCGACGGGTTGCCCAATACTCAGCTGGGCGACTTACGTGGTCCTGTTGGCTTATACAGGGCTCCTAAGAACGCTAACGTGTACTTACAACCATTGGACGCTGGATCGCACTTCTTCAACCGCATGGCCCAACGCGCTGTGGTTAACAGTTGTATCAAGCACGGTTACAAACTGTGCCTTCAAATTCATAAAATATGTGACCTACCATGAAAAATAAAATGACTTTTGATTACATGAAAAATAAAAAACGTGCATTGGTCCTCCTCAGTGGAGGGCAAGATTCAACAACCGTTCTGTATATGGCAAAACAGCGTTATGGCGAAATACATGCAATAACTTTTGACTATGGGCAACGTCATCAATTGGAAATACAAGCTGCAAAGATTATCGCAGAAATGGCAGGGGTTATATCGCATGAAGTTATACAGGTTCCCAACTGCTTAGTGTCTGTTTCACCCTTAACCAGTAACAACCCTTTAGAACAATACACAAACGCTGCGCAAATGGCGGACGTTATCGGTAACCGCGTTGAATTAACTTTTGTTCCCATGCGAAATGCTTTGTTCCTTACCATTGTAGCCAATCGTGCTGTGGCGTTGGGTTGTGATGTTATTGCAACAGGTGTCTGTGAAGAGGATAATGCAAATTATCCTGACTGCCGGGAAAGCTTTATTGATGCAACGGAAACTTTTATTAATTATGCACTGGGCAATGACCTCACCAAAGATAAATGGCTAACTATTCATGCCCCCTTGTTGCACTTTACTAAAGCAGAGAGCGTTATTAAAGCTAAAGGGCTTGTGGGTTGTTGGGAAGCGTTAGCATATAGCCATACAAGCTATGACGGGAAGTACCCACCTACAGATATGAACCATGCTAACGTATTGCGTGCAGCGGGGTTTGAGGAGGCTGGATTACCCGATCCGCTGGTATTGCGTGCAGTAAAAGAGGGTTTAATGGACCTACCTTGTACTGAAAACTACCGTAAGGAGCTAATACAATGATAACGGCAACAAGATGCCATGATTTTAGTTACGGCCACCGGGTACACGGGCATGAATCAGTCTGCTCTAGAATTCACGGGCATAATGGTCGGGTTACTTTTACAGTTAAGGGAAAATTGGATAGTTTAGGAAGGGTTATGGACTTTTCCGTTATTAAATCCAGGCTTGCACTGTGGGTAGAAGATAATTGGGATCATAGATTCCTAGTATGGGAGAAGGACCCACTATCTTATAAGTTACAAGAAATTGACTTCAGTGTTGTAGTGCTAACCTTTAATCCTACCGCGGAAGCAATGGCAGAATACCTTGTGAACGTTATAGGGCCTCAGCAACTACGCGGAACCGGGGTTACTTTAGTTTCCGTGACGTTTGAAGAGACGCGCAAGTGTAGTGCCACCTACACTTTGGAGGGTTAAAATGGGAGGCCATATTATACTGAACCACGGCAATATTGATCTTCTTGTTCGCTCCATGAGCCAACGGGTTCTAATGAACTTTGCACGTAAAAACCCTATAAAGGTTTATGCAATACCAAGAGGGGGAATCCCGGTTGCGTACCTGCTTAGACGCTATGTTGACAACATTAGTATAGTTGACCATCCAGACATGGCAGATTGCTTTATTGACGACTTAATTGATAGCGGTAAGACAACAGAAGCTTATCGGAAAGCCTATGGCGCCAAACCATTTTATACACTGTTTGACAAGCGAGACCCTAATAACAAATTTCGCGGAAAGTGGGTTGTCTTCCCTTGGGAACAAGGAGCTACTGACAACCACGAAACCATTGAGCACAACATTCAACGATTGCTCCAATACATGGGAGAAGACGTTAACCGGGAGGGGTTGCGTGAAACGCCTGCACGGGTAGCGAAAGCTTGGCGGCACTGGTGTAGCGGTTATGATAAGAGCCCTGCAGATGTGCTTAAAGTGTTTGAGGATGGGGCGGAAGGGTATGACCAGATGATAGTTAGAAAGGATATAATAATTCATTCTAAGTGCGAACACCACCTTGCGGATATTTTTGGAACCTGTACAGTCGCCTATATTCCTTCCGGTAAGATTGTCGGGTTATCTAAAATTGATAGACTTGTGGATATATTCGCTCGACGCTTGCAGGTACAGGAACGGCTTACTTGCCAGATTGCCGATGCCTTGATGGAACATTTACAACCTTTAGGCGTGGGTGTCTACATTAATGCTAGGCACATGTGCTTGGAAAGTCGTGGCGTGGGTCGAGCCAATAGTGAAACAGTAACCACAGCTTTGCGAGGCGTCATCAAAGAAAGCGATGCTGCTCGCGCTGAGTTTTTGGCTATAACGAAATAATGAAAATTTATAACGCGGCTATATTTACCAGTGGAGTTTGCCGCGGTACTTCAGCTTATGAAAACTTAAATTACATAGAAAAAAAGACAATTGATGAATGTCCGAATATTCTTGAAAGTTATCATTATATAAATAAACAGAGTGTAGTAGATACCATAAGGAATAATGGTCATAAAATATTCTTGGATTCGGGCGCTTTCTCAGCTTATACCTTAGGGGTATCAATAGACCTGCCCACCTACTGTGATTACATTAAACGTAATCTAGACATTATCAGAGTAGAAGACGGGATAGTTATGGCCTCAGTATTAGATGGAATAGGGGATGCTTTATTGACCTATCAAAATCAAAAATGGATGGAATCATTGGGGGTTAAACCTATCCCTTGCTTTCATGTAGGAGAAGATGAAAGGTACTTAGAATATTATATCAAAAATTATGAATATTTGGCCTTAGGTGGGATGGTAGGGGTATCGGACAAACAGCTCTGTATATGGTTAGATAGAATATGGAGAAAATACCTTTTAGATGGAAAAGGATACCCTAAAATAAAAGTACATGGATTCGGCATTACTTCATATTCAATTATGAAAAATTACCCTTGGCAAAGTGTAGATTCTTCAACTTGGATTCAACTTGCAAAATTTGGAAATATTGTCACCCCTAATAATTGGATATTACCTATTTCTAAAAGATCGCCAAAATTATTTGATAATGGAAAACACGTTTTAACATATACGGATATTGAAAAAGATTACATTTTTAAAATGATAAAAGAGCAAGGTTTTGATAGTGAAAAATTATCTATAAACAGAGAAAGTCGTGCCGCTTATAATATCCATAGTTTTATAAAAATAAACGAACAAATAAATAAAGACCATAAGAATAAAAATTTTAAAATAGAAGTTCAGGAATTATTCTAATGTTAAACGCCCTTAAGTTTGTTAAAGGCTCCATATCAACTAAAGACTTCATACCTGCACTGACTCACTTCGTCATTGAAAACGATACTATACGGGGTCACAATGGAGTCATTGCCCTATGTACCCCCATACCCATTAAAATACCCCCCTGTAAGCCTCGTGGTGAGGAGTTAGTAAAGGCTATAGGGAATTGTAAGGACGAGGTTAAAATGTCCCTGACAGCCGCAGGGAGGTTAAGTATTACTAGTGGTAAGTTCAAAGCTTTTGTTAACTGCATTGATGGGGAAACTCCACATGTGATTGCCGAGGGTGAACCGTTTGAAATAAACGGCAAAGATGTGCTTGCTGCCTTTAAAACCCTGTACCCCATTATCGGCACCGATGCCTCAAGACCTTGGTGTGAGGGCATACTGCTTGATGGGCAATCGGCTTTCGCTACCAATAATATCATCCTGGCCGAATACTGGCTAGGTTCAAACATCCCTTCCCCTGTCAACATTCCTAAAGTGGCTATTAAGGAAATGATTCGTATAGGGGAAGAACCTGTAGGCGCACTTGTTTTGGATAATGCAATAACGTTCCTTTATAATGAGGAGCGCTGGTTGCGTTCTCAGCTGCTTACAACAACGTGGCCTGATATTCGTGCAGTGTTAAATAAGAAAAGTTCACCTGTAGTTATTGACGATGAATTATTTGAAGCACTTGAAACCATTAAACCCTTCACAGACAACAAGCTTAACCGCGTGTATGTTAACCACAATGTTATCAGCACGCACCAAGTTACGGACGAGGGTGCAAATTATGAATTACACAGCGACATTGGGGAAGCGGTTTATATCATAAATATGTTGCAACTGTTAAAGGGGTTTGCTACCAGCATTGATTGGAGTTTTTACCCTAAACCCTGCCCCTTCTTTGGGGAGCGCGTGCGGGGTGTTATTATTGGGTTACGTGTTTAAAATTATTTTTAAATATTTTATTATATATTTTGAAATATCCTTTATACTGTAGGTAACTTAAATAAAAACATAACCGGAGAAAATAATGACTGAACATGATGACTTCTGCAACTGCGAAGAGTGTGTCTGGGCACGGGGTGAGGAAATTTGCCCGTGCTGTGGTTGCTATGTTTCAAGCTGCACACCAGATGAACCAGAAGAACTTAAATACGTTATAGGAGAAGAGGATGAGAGCGGATGCAATGGGCCTCTTCTGGTTCGACGAACCCCCACCCCCCAAGGTTAAAAAAACTCCCGAACGGAAAACCCCACCGGAACCTGTTTGGGAGCGTGACGACTATCTGCCTGGGTTAGACCGTGCGCTCGCTGCACAGTACAACCTGCTAACCGACCAGGAGCTCATTAACTATGCCGCTCGTAAAATACCCCTGTACTTTGATATTGAATGCTATAGTAACTATTTCCTAATTGCGTTCAGCGAACCCAAGTCCGGGAAATACTTGCTGTTTGAAATATTAGAGAATGAACTTCTAGATTGCGTTAAACTTAAGTGGTTACTACATCACTTCCAGGTTATAGGGTTTAACTCCAGAAATTATGACATTCCCATAGCAACCCTTGCTACCTATCCCCACCTTGCACGCCCGGACGTTCTTAAACAAGCAAGCGATTTAATTATCCTGCAAAACCTTAAAGCGAGAGACATTTACCGTGAGTTTAAAGTTAAGCCTTTTCAAATCGATAGCGTGGATATTATTAACATTCTTCCATTGGACGGTTCGCTTAAAGTTTATAGTGGAAGAATACACGCCCCTAAGCTACAAGACTTACCATTCCACCCACATAAAACCCTTACGTACCAACAAAAATTAATAACCCGCCACTACTGCACTAACGACTTATTAGATACCGTGCTGTTAACCACAGCTATAAGCGCACAGCTCGCTTTACGCTGCACAATGAGCAAGCAGTACGGGTTAGATTTACGTAGCAGTAGTGATGCTCAAATTGCTGAGAATGTCATACGTACATTGGTTGAAAAGCGTAAAGGGTGTAGGGTAGATAAAGAACCGCTGGAGATCGGGAGGGTTTATAAATATAACGTTCCAAATTTTATACAATATAAATCGCATATGATGCAAACTGTCCTAAGTGTGGTTAAAAATAGTCGGTTTATAGTGGGTGAAAGTGGTCGCGTAGGATTACCACCCGAATTATCAAGTCTAAATATTGTAATAAACAAGGGTAATTACCAGCTAGGGATTGGCGGGTTGCACAGTAAAGAAAAGGGTACTGCATACCATGCAAACAACGGAATGATTTTAAGGGATAAAGACGTGACATCTTATTATCCAAGAATTATTTTGAATCAAAAGTTATCTCCTAAAGGTATGGGGAAGGAATTCCTTATAGAGTTTGACCGTATTGTTGTTGAACGCATTACTGCAAAGCACACAGGCGACACAGTTACTGCGGATTGCGAAAAAATTATTATTAACGCTTCCTTTGGTAAGATGGGGAACCAGTATTCCTCCTTATATTCTCCCCAGCTAGTTATCCAAATTACCTTAACCGGTCAGCTCGCACTATTAATGCTTATTGAAACATTAGAGCTTGCAGGAATAGAAGTTGTTTCCGGTAACACCGATGGTATTGTAGTCTATACGCATCAAAACAACGAAGCGAAGCTTAATGCTATTGTGCAACACTGGGAACGCGCCGCCGGTTTTGAAACAGAGGAAACTGTATATAAGGCAATCTACTCACGAGACGTTAACAACTACATTGCCATTAAGGAAGACAATAGTGTTAAGCTCAAAGGGGCTTATCGGCTTAAAGATATAAGTAAAAATCCGGTCAACGAAGTGTGTGTTAATGCTGTGGTTAACTGGTTGACACATGGGATAACGGTTGAAGAAACTGTAAACAGTTGTACGGACATAAGGGACTTTTTAACCTTGCGAGTTGTTAGGGGAGGGGCCTTTAAGGACGGTGTGTACTTGGGTAAGACGGTGCGCTGGTATAAGTCCATAAATTGCCCTGGGCCTATTATTTATGCCAAAAGTGGTAACGATGTCCCATTGACAGATGGTTGCAGGCCGTTACAGGAGTTACCCACAGTTTTTCCAGATGATGTGGATAAGCAATGGTATATTGAAAACTGTTATGCAATATTGGAGGGTATTGGTTACTTTCGAGACCCTGCAATACCCGCTTGACGGGTTATTTCTTTAAGTAAACCTTCCCTTGTCATGTTACCAAGTCCAGGGATAGTTTTTTCCATATCCCCTAACCCTTGCGTTAACCATTTGTTACCCCCATTCTGTAGCACCTTACTTGCTGCTTTAGGCAATAGTAGTGAACTTAATCCACCTGCAACAGCACCGGGAATGTTAGCGGCACTAAACCCAGCTAAGGCCCCAGACCATGGATTAGTTAAAGCCTGCATCATATATGATCTTTGTGCAGTGCCAGAATCCCCTAATTTAGGTGTTATAAATTGCTTACCCACTTTAGCAATATCAACCAATCCTTGTGGGCCTTGTCCATACTTGGCAATATTGGGGTCACGCCTAGTTACTTCATTCATTAATTTGGCAGGGGAAACCTGCTCAGTTACAGGGTCAATCGCTTTTTCGATATGCTTTTGTACCATATAATTCTTATTTGCAGTTCTTAACCGTAAAGCATCCTCAGGGGACATATTACGTTCCATTGCAGAATCCAATGCACCCCGGACACCTTTAAGGGCATCCATAGCGTTAGGATCGGATACTTTATAACCACTTGCGGCTTTATCAATTTTAGAACGTGTTGCTTGGTAAATATCCCCAGGCATATCCGTCTTACTGGTTATATCGGAAATGTAGTTGTTAACAATACGCTTCTGATCTGTAGGTAAAAACTGGCTATATTGCTGTTTTATATCTGCAAGATGTTTCTTTAATAAAGGGTCAACGACTAATGTGTTATTAGAAGTAATAGCCTTGTACTCATTACCAATAGCTTCTTTCATTCTCCCTAAGTTTCCAGGGGTTGTCGGGTCAAAAGTATGCCCACCTTCCGCATAAAGTGCTTTAGTCCATGCCTCCTGCTTTGCATCCGCAGCGGCCTTCTGCATACTAGAACTGGTAGGCAAAGTATCCAGCGCAGAGTTAGCTGCAACTAGTGCTTTATTACCTGAAGTATCTGCTGCATTTAGTTTCATCCCCATAGATTTGGCTTTTGGAATAAGCGCTTTTGCCGTAGCATCTAATTCATTTTTAAAAGGGCGTAAAGCTGTACTTATCCCAGCCCCCAAGGCTTCCCCCCCAAGAGAACCCAATATGCCTAAACCCGCTGCTTTAGCACGGTCAATCATATCTCCGCTTGCAGTGGCACCTTCTGTTAACCCAGAAGCCCCCGCCCTAGTCATTGCCTGTCCGATAGGGCCTACTGCTCCAAACAACTTACCAGCCATCCCCGCAGGTATTTGAGCCCCCGTATCCATTAAAAATTTACCCACAGCATTCCCAGGATTTTGTGCCTGTACTTGAGGGGTATCCGCCAACCCTTTTAAAGTATCCCCAATTGCAGGGACTACTTCATCCAGAGAATTAGGAATATTTAAAATGTTTCCCGCGTCTGTTAATGCAGCATTTCCCACACCACGAATAGCATTTAGTACATAACGCGCAGAAGACATGTCCCCATGCCGCTTTTCTGCCGTATTTTCATCGCCCACCGGAACCCCTACCATGGCGGCGCGTTTAGCGGCCATGCCGGACTCGGGTGGAGCAGGCGATTGCGCCCCTTGTTGTTGCGCAAACCACTCCGCCCGACTTAACTTTTTTTCAGGGGCAGGGGTTTCTTGGGGTTGCTGCGCTGCTTGCTGCGCTAACCATTCTGCTCTACTCAGTTTAGGTTTAGCGGGTCCCTGATAAGGCTCCTCGCTTGCCGAAGCTGTGGGTATCACATAGTTAAGGGCTTTTTCCGCAAACGATAAGCGTCGAGAGTTGTTCTTTTCTGCAGCACCAGCACGCTCATAGTGATCACTGAACGCATTAGTGGCATCGGCAAGGTTTGTTGTGGCCAACAGCTTGGCTTTTGCCTTGCGTTCCGTGGTGTTCAGTTCGTGGTCGATAAAATCAAGCTGAGTGCCGGGGTCAGCCGCATGGCTGCCTTGTCTGGCCGCATAGTCGTTAAGTGCTCTTTTCCTTGAGTTCCCCCATTGGGCAAGGCCAAAATTACCCGACTTCTTATTAATCGCTTCAGGATTTAGGCTGGATTCTTGCGTTAAATTTCCGGCAATCGCCGCCGCCTGGTGGGGTTTATACCCTTTCTGCATAAAGTAGTTAACAACATCCACAGATTTCATTTCCGCCCCTTTAGATAATTTTGGTAAGCCGCTTCCTGGTCGGCATTAAGCAATGCCTTGTCAGCAGCTTCTTGTTTTGCTTCATTTTGTAAAGTAATCGGGTCTTTAGGTATTGCCGGTAACTGACCACGGTATCCCTCTTTATAAATACTGCCGATCTCGTTATTTGTGTTTGCATATTGTTCACGAAGCGTTAACAATTTCTTTTGAATAGCCTCTGGAGTATCCGTCTCATTCGGCAAAAAGGGTTGCAAATATTTATCTTCTGTTGGACTAACTGCGGCACCCGAAATATCGTGCCTTTTGGCACTGGCAATCTGAGATATAGCCGCCCGGTATTTTGTACCTTCAGGGTCAAGGCGCTGGTTAATTTTGTCGCCCCCTATCATCTTTAATCCAAACGATTCGGGACGTTCTTGCACCGCTTTTAAAGCTTCATCTATTTGGTTGATTGAAGATAGATTGCCCGTATAGGAGGCTCTATGGTTAGCGGGAATTTCTTTGATTAATGAGCGTTCATACCGGGCATCCTCAATCGCGCTACGTTTTTCGGCGCGGTCAGAGGAGGCTTGTGCTAGTTCTAGTTGTTTAGCCTGCACCGGAGTAACCGCCATACGCTGCTCTAATGCACGTTGTGCAATAACATCCCCATAATTACCCCCGGTAACCATAGGGCTATACTGTAGGTTACCTTGAGCATCACGTGTCATGCCTGCAGGTATAGAGCCTACGTTGTCTTTACGGGTTTGCATCTCCATAACTTTAGGGTCAGCTACATTCTTTTGCTCCGCTGTAGTCTGTAAATTGTTAGCCACACTGCTTGTGTAATCTCCGTAAGCTTTAAGCCCAGCTTTTACTAGAGCAGGGTTACTAGAGCCTACCAGGCGTTTATTATTTGTTAAGAACTCATGAAATGGGCTGTCTTTAGGTGTTGCCTTAAGCTGCTCTGTTATAACACCGCTTAACTGGGCGCCTTGCTCCTTAGCGTCCGCATTATCCATATGTGTCTGTAGCTTATTGGTTACATATGAACTTGCCAAATTTCCTAAAATACCTTTTAGTATGCCACTACCACCAGGTTGTTGCGCTTGTGGTGCTTGTGGTTGCTGAAAGAAACCTGAGGGCGGTCCACTATCAGGCAATGGTTCAGCACCCCCCGCATTAGAACCTTGCCCTAGAAAGGACAACATTGTACCTAATCCTTCCATATTATCAGCCATTACCGTTTCCCCATTATTTGTGAAATAAATCCATTAATATCCATAGGCTCCTGCTCTGCTTGCCCTGGATCACCTGCATTAACGTAGCCCTGCATTCCTTGTTGCATATTCAAAGGTTGTGGTGTTCCTGCATTTAAGCCAGAGTGCTTAGACTTTGATAGAAGTTGGCCTATCATTTGTAGGTCTCCACCACCTCCGCCTCCTTGCCCACCCATCTTACCCATTACAGAATCCATAATACCAGTACTTGCACCACCACCTGCTGCGGGAGCGGCTGCTGCACTTGCCGCAGGACTACCAAATCCCGCCGCACCACCCGCTGCACCAATGCCTTCTGCAGCCGGGGCTGCACTCGCTGCTGTGCCTAAAGATGACATGGCAGGTGTTATAGCAGAGCCTACAGCAGAACCAATGCCAGTAGCTGCACCACCCGCAGCTGTACCGCCTAGCGCTGCACCTGTACCTGCCCCTAATGCAGAACCAGCACCCGCACCAGCGGCAGTTCCTCCGGCTGCTCCGCCTAGTGCACTACCCATTGCAGCTATTGCATCGATGAACATTCCAGCCCCCTTACTTTAGTAAGATACTCGTCATAAGTATCACTTGATAAATAATCTTCTACATCAGCAATCTCAGTCTTATCACATGCATGCACAGTAATAAATACAGTATCTTCAATAACATAACCTGCTTTCTTAGTGCCTGCGGGTGTTCTGAAAATATCACCTGCATTCAATGTATCAAATCCTTCTTTGGTAGCCACACATATCTGTCCTTTTGCAACTATGTTAATACACTCATAGTTATGTATTTTTCCTGTCAATACACTATCAGCAGGTAAAAATCCTGCACGTACATAAACACCTGGTATAAAGAAGTGATTAATTTCTATATCTGGTTCTGCAAAGTTCTCTTTAAGATAGCGGCTTAACTTATCTATCTTTTCTATATGGGCAAGTTCAGTATTCATTACAATAATCCTGATCCTTTAGAACTTCCGCTATTCTGGCCAGCTCCCCAACCAGTAGATGTACCTTGCCCCTGGTTAAAACTATTACCAGAGTTAAGCACAGTTGGAGCACCTATCACGCCTTGATAATTCTGGGCTTGCTGCCAAGGTGCGTTCGCTGCATTGAACTGCCCCATTCCGTAACCTTGGACAGCACCCGTATTGTTAATGCCTTGGTTAACAGTATTCTGTTGCTGTCCTAGCATACCTGACATTAAGTTTTGACGGTTAAAGTTATTGGTATCCGCTTGCTGGGCAATGTTCAGCTTATTCTGTAAATCTTTATCAAATGTATTGTATCCTGTTTGAGCCAGGTTACTTTGCAGGGCGTCATTAATACCACGCTCTGCAATACCTTGGGAAACACCTTGCCGTGAACTACCTGTCATACCAGTACCTGCGGCCCTAGCATCCAGGTTTGACATCATGTTTTGCTGTGTTCGATTAGCATCCTTGATATACTGGTTCTTCATGGCATCAGCATAATTATTCCCTTGGCCTCCCATTATATCTGCATAGGTTTGGCTGGTAGCAGAAGGGGTATTCTGAGATTGCTGCAATGAACTCATTAACTGATTGCCAATACCTAATCCACCATAAACACCGCCTTGTTGCATACCTTGATTGGCAGTAGCCGCACCTTGGGCTTGTTTATTTTGGAAATTAACGGCACCTGGCACCATCCCTTGGCTTTGGTTAACGCCTTGGTTATATAGATTTTGAGCACCACTATATAGGTTATTTAATGCACCGCTATTGAATACATCCTGCCCAAATGTACTACCACCTGAGCGGGAATTTTGGGAGTTATTCCCATAAATATTCATTCCTTGATTACTTGAACTTGAGCCACTCATATTAATTCTCCAAAGGGCACTTGATAACTACATAGGACTCTGACCAGCCCTTACTTTTTAATGCACGCATCCAGCCGTCTCTAACTGCCATGCCACGTAACTCTGTACACTCATACTTCTTAGCTAACATCTTTAAAAACACTAAAAAGTCTTCTCCCCAACTAAACATCTTATCGCCACCAAAGATAGGTATAAGAAGGCTCTTAAGCCCACTATCGTAAGTCACCAATTCTATAGTAGTCACAGCTATTATCTCGCTTCCCATATTAACGGTGACAATAACAGAACCACCCGATAGCGCACGGTTGTAAAGCGTCTCTTCGGTAAACTCACCGTTACTAACCTTAATGACTCGCTCAAGATGTACCATCAACTGTGGCCACAAGTAGTCCAGCATTATTGGATTAATCATGTGGAAACTGTATGGGCTCATGCTATATGTACCCACCCAGTAGATTTATAAATCCATAAACCATGTAAGGTAATTGTTGGTAGCACTGAGTTCTTAAAGTAGTAAAGCCTACCAATAACAGGTCGGGTTGGTAAGTAGGTTCTATGTTCAGGCACAGCATTAGCTTGTAAGTCATCTATCGCTTGGGCCATACGGGTAAAGTAGTTCTCCAAATCAACAGTTAAGCCTTTAGGTACGGTTTCCATTATCTTTGTCCATTATTGGCATAATAGAAGGTAAAACCAGATAGTCCAAAAGGCGTGTTACCTATGCTTGAAAACTTCCAGGAATGGTAAACACCTGTTGATCGTATATCTACTTTTTTAGATTTGGATGGATCGTATATTACAGCTGGTTTCCACATGGTATCAGCACCAAGATTATACTTTGACCCTACTTGGATAGACATTTGGCCATTGCATTGGATCATAGGGTATAGACTTACAATAGTTGACACAGATAACATGTTGTCAAATACAAAGTCTTCATGCAATAACGTTGCATCTAAATCCGCTGAACCATCATCGATGGTTAATGCGCTAACAATACTATTGGCAGGATTAATCCCTATGATTGCGCCTAGTATTGGAATATCATTTACATAGTTCCAATTAAAAGGTGATAACTCCCATTCACCCGCTTGATCATCCCATGCAGGTTCCTGACCCGCTGAATTACCAATCATGTTAGCCCATGAACCTGTGGCAGTATCATACTCAGAGGTTATCGTATTCCAGCCTATCTGAACAGTTGATGATATAAGCGGAGCATAAATCATACTTGAGAAATTAGAACCCAAGTCCCTAATGGAAAAAGTGTCATCTTCCCAGTTATAAATAACCGCTAGATTAGGTAATGTAAAGGATGCTTCAACAATACAAAACCAAACTTCTTTTTTAGAATAATCAGATAAAACATATGCATTCTTGGCATGCGTAGAACCTAATGCAGCACGTACTCTAACACGCATCCTATTATGCAGAAGTGAGACAACATTAGTTCCATCATGGACAATGATGTCATCTTGTGTAATTACATAATGTCTTTGATTGGCATATACCGCGCAGTTTTTTGCAAGTATTCCATAGGTATTGGATAACTCCACTACATTCCAAATAAACTCGCCTCCTACATAATGAAGGATGCTTATGCCAGATTCGGAGTAGATAACAAATGTATCTCTTAAAGTAAGACCATCAACTATTCGTCCATAGTTGCCTTGTAATACAGATACACCTGCTATAGTAGATAAGTCTGTTTCATCCCATGTAAAAGGTATACTGCCATTATCAGCAGGAGCAGACCATCTAAAAGTAGTTGGCTTTTCTACAGCACCTTCGACAGTACCTAGTGCAAATAGAAAGTTCTTGTGGGACCTAATTAAATTAGCATGTATTAAAGCGGTTTCCCATGTATCAGTAGCGGAAAATGGCAAGGGTTGTAATAACTGCGAACCAGATATGGGATCCCAATACTCAGGGTACCAGTCAGGATTATTGAAAACAGGGACTTGGTTGTCATTACAAAAATCCCAATTTTTAGCAGTTACAGAATAAGCGCCTGAAGATATGTTATAGAAATTAGTGCCATTGCTGGCTATGATAGATGTAGTGCCCATTACAACATAAAATGCAATATCACTGGAGACCACACAGGCAATTTTACTGGGTGTAATTGGATCGGCAAAATACATTAAATCCGTCTTACCATTAAACGAAACAACTGCTTTTCTAACACAACGAAAATTATTACCCCCTGAAAAAATATCCGGCGATAAGTTAACAGGGACTATATCTGTATTGAGTCCTTTTGTTTCACCAATAGTAAGCGCTTTAATTTCCATAATTAAGCCATTAACATAATATAAGCCAATACATAGTAAGGAGGTAGATTGCCATTTGTGGCACTTATACCTGCATTATTAACAGTAGGGCTCACAGATATTGTTCCATTCACATAATGGATGTGATTATTAGATTCACCATTAGTAGTCCCGCTATGGGTATGTAATGCATCGGGATCACCCGTAACATCTTGCTGTTGACCTAACCCTGACCCTGACTGTATACCACCTGATCCAGTAACCTTTAGATAGGTGTGTGTATGTGCATTACTCTCTGTAGCTGTGGTAAATGAATGGGTGTGGCTGGCATCTTCAGTGGTAGTTACTAAAGTATGTGTGGCACTAGCCGTAGCTGCATGGTTATGTAGTGGGACGATAGAATCTGCACTTCCACCTGTTGTATTAAGTGCATGTGTAGAACTAGTGCCCATAATGAACATACCCCGTAAATCAGGTGTGCTATTAGTTCCATCACATATTTGCCAACCAGAAGGAGCTGTTACACCTGACCACATGGCAATCATCCCAATTGGGCAAGCATTCTGCACACGTGTCAATTGAGTTTGTATGCTACTTGTCACACCATGCACAAAGTTAAGTTCATCCTCTGTAGCAGTTATTGCCTTGCCAAAACCTGTCCCTGATACCCCTGGAAACTGTACTTGTAATACAGATTTAATAAGCCTAAGATGGTCGTCCCCCTGATTTATAGGGTCTTGCCTTGTAGGGTTAGATACTTGTAGTTGTCCAATATAGGACGCTGATTCTAAACTCATGTTTGGATGTCCTGTTTTGTGTCAGCATCTTGCGGTGCACTTGCAATTTGCTTATTAATATCATCTATTAATGGTGCCACTAGATAAAATGGCATTTGCTGCAATGCTTTATCAATAATATGAAGTTGTTCTTCAGTAAATTCAAGAAGCATTATGCCCCCACCAATCCATGAGTTGTCAGTGCTACTTGTAATGCTGCAACTCTTTCTGCCAATTGTTGCAATGTTATAGTGCTAGTGGCATACCCAGTTGCTTTATTAGTTATGCCTGTAAAAGCAGTCCATCCCGTATCACGAATGCCGACTACCTTAGTGGCATTTAATTTTAAATAAGGTGATGCTGATACGTTGAAAGAAGCTCTTTCAGTTGTCTGGCTAGTGTAAATGCCCCAGGTAACCGTCGCAGAATTATAGTTAGTCCTAATAGAGGTAGTTGCTTCCCAGGAAATAGATTCGCCTACTTTCATCCTTATGGCGGTACTCGTATAGTTACCTTCAAGCATTAGTCCACAGGCGCTATTACCTTGTAGCATAATATCTGCTACACTAGAGGGTGAAAGAGTTGAGGTTTTAATATGATTAACTACACTAGAGGTAGCCTCTATTGAAATGGTAGTTGATCCTGTTCTCAAGCTATTACCACTAACCAGTATTCCATATTTCCAACCACCTTTAGGGCTTATATCATTTCGTCCATTAATATAAACCCCCGTGGCTCCATCGTGTAATATCGAGGGTAACCCAGTGATTGGGTGCGTAGCAGGCGCAGTTGCAGTTGAGTTACCTACAACTACGCCAAAAAATCCTCCAGAATTATCATAGCTGGCACTCTCAGTATTTAAAGCAATTGTTGATCCGCCCGCGTGTCTTGTTTCACCATGTAATGCAGATGTCCACAGGGCCGCTGTACTACCTCCAACTCCACTTGCATATAACGCGGTATTTCCATTACCATCAGTTGAAAAATTAACCAAATTTGTATTTATGCCAGCGGCATGGCAAGCGCCATAAGCTCTAACAGTGACTGCTATGGGAACACGCGAATTAGCACCATCCAGAGGGCTTATATCCGGCGTTTGGTCAACGCATGAAATCATTGATACACGAGCTTGTGAAGGCGTTACAACAGAGTTTGCATAGTCCCGATTTAATAATGTTGCTATAGACGTAACATTATATACAGTTCCACTATATAAATAATTTCCAATAGGAAATATGAAGGCTACTTTAGCACTTCTTGCAGCAGCAAGAGCAGCATCAATCGCTGTAGTATCGTTTGTTATTCCATCTCCATTAGCCCCAAACTGTTTAACATTAATTCCTTGAATAGAAAATAATTTCCAACGCCCGCCATCCGTAGCAACAATAATTGACCCATTATCATCTACACTTGTAGTATCTGTAGAATCATACCAATAAGTACCATTCCCACTATCGCCAGCGGTGTAATATCCATTAGTGGCAACTGATGTCACATTTAAAAAAGATGTATTCCTAAGGGCAGCAATGTTAGAAACATACTTTAATCCTGAGGTTAGGCCATTTAACTGAGTTTCAGTGGCTGTTATAGGTACAGAAAATCCAACACCAGAAGAACCAGGAAACGTATCTTTAAGGACTGTTTTTATTAGTCGTAAATGGTCATCACCTTGCCCAACCGGATCAGATGGTACTGGATTGTTAGGATCAAGTCCTGCTATAGTAGTTGTTGTTTCAAGTGCCATTTCTGCTATCCTATTCGCGTTTGTAGTGGAGTTCCGCTATAGACAAGGACATTATCTGCTTCTTCTAATTCATCTATAACTTCCTTAAATCTAGCATCCCATAATGAAGTTGCATTAGCATCTTTTATGAAAGCATTTATCTCTACCATTATCCCGTTAATGTATAAATCAGGGTGGTTGATACTAATCCAGTTTTCAGTATTAAATTGAGTTAAAGGAATAATATTTCCATAGTAAACAATCTCTAGCTGTTTTTCTCCATCGGTAACCACAGGTTGTATAATGAGTTGGTTTGCCAATATGTTATAGAAGTGCTTTAAGCTATTATCGACATTAGTTGTGTTGGTCGCTGTATTCATTTGCTCTGGATTTATCAAAGCCAGAGTGGTACGACTGGTTGGTGTGGTTAGATTTACGATTGCAATATCTTGTAATGCTGAGAAGTCAGAAGGTAACGTATATCTACCATCGGTAGGATTAGGTTCAGGAAATTGGTATCTGATACTCATATCCTCAATAACCAGCAATCGGTTAATACGAGACTCTACCATTGAGATGAAATAGGGGATCATATCAATTACTGCTTGGTCTTGCCGATCTGAATAAGCAAGGGCTATTGTGGTTATCTGCGAATAGTTCATACGATGTCACCACCTTGCGCTTTGTAGTATGCAATTAACATACCTTTAGTGTTCTCATGCTGCCCATATCCTGCATTAGGAAGACTGGCCCATCTCGATCTACATTTATGTAAAGCACTGCCAATATTTCCAGAATTTACATCCACTGTAGCATCACATTCTCTTATTAATTGCATAGCAATTTTATCCTGACTATAGGGACCAAAATCGGTTAAGCCTAACAATTGCTTATAGGCGTCGTAGTACCTTGCAAGAATCTGATAGCGTCCTGCAGCGGTTGATTTAAGCCCATTTTTATTTAATGTTACAACCTTTCTAGGGTGGTCAGCATAGCCTTTAAATAAGGTTCCACCCACTAGTACGTTGTACCCATTATCTGAATCTTTTATAGTAGATGTACCTTCACTATAGGCAATCATATCTAGAAAGGCGTGCATATTTTTAGTCATAAATCACCAGATAGAAAGCAACAATAGAACCAACATGTACCAAACGATAAAGATAACTATTTGCCAGGTATCAAAATAGAATAACCATCCTTTAGGTTGATGCTCTTCAGTATGTAACTCTTTAGCACGCTCAGTCTCGGTCATCTGCTTCATTCTCCTCTGCAATTCTAATAAGTCGTCGCTCTAACATATTTTCAACTAAAAACAAAAACCTAGTTCCCATATGTCCAGAAATTCCACCGATAGCAGCACAAACCCCAATAGGAAAGTTATAAGCTTCCAAAAGCATAAAAGCGGTGATTCCGACAAAACCACTAATGAACAATTCCCCTAACATTCTAACAAAGTCCAAATTACCTTTTTTGCAAGAACCATCAATACAATTTATAGCACCGCCTGAAACTGCCATTATAATCGCGAGTAACCACACCCAGTATGGCCATGATTGTGGATTACCAACATTATTCCCCACTATCTTTTCCTCTACCTTGACCGGCCAAATATCCACTAACCATACCTAGCATAAAAGTTAATAAGTCACTTGCCATCTTTGCAGACTCTTTTGGAACTGTCCCAATAGGATAGTTTCCTGTTAACCAATAAAACTCAGTCCCGACTACAAACGTGCAAACGGTAAGTGTAAGCATTATGGCAATGGTGCCTTTTACATTCATGGCGTATAAATGTCGGCAGCCCTCGGTGTAGCGGTTGCTCCTGATACTATATATGAGCTTAATACACCTAATTCTATTTGCATCCCCCAAATAATAACCGTATCAGTGGTTGAGTAAGTAGGGACAGGGACATTAATGTTATTGGTTAAAGCAAACCTAAACCGTGTATCAGTGTCCGGTAAATTACCATTTATTGAAATTCTATAAAATCCACCTGCAACAGGTGTAATACTGCGGCTAACAAAAACACCAGCACCTTCTGTATTGACAGAGTTAACGAATTGCCAGGTTGTAGTATCAACAATGCAGAATACTGAATTTGATACTACACCATTACAGAATTGTAAAGCAACGTATTGCGATGTACCTGCTTTTATGAACATTGAAGATGGGTAATTTTGGTTTGCAACGGTAGTTAATACCCCTGCAAATAATCTTTGTGTTGCTGATGTACCTGACCCTGCTACTAATGTTGCAGTCACATCACCGCGCGGGGATACCTGATTTCTTGTCAATACAGGTGTAGAGGTATACCCTGAAGCAACTAGAATGTTCTCAGACCAAATATTTAAATTTGTAGCAGCAGATTCAACTAATAGTGTGATTGGTGTGGGTATCTTTGTACCCACAGCTTCTGTTACAACATTGCTAACTACCGTATTTCCATTAGTTGTTGAAAAATATTTAACACCGTCTACCCCTGCCCCGTGGAACGGTGTGGTTAGCACGTTTGTTGAAACATACTCTGAGGGTGCTTGTATTGCTTGTCCTGTTACATCTTCAACGAGGAAATTTCTAGCAAATATTGTCCCTGCTATACCATCACCACCTTGGCCTACTCTGTTTTCAAAACCAATCCTGGCGTTAGCAGAACTATTAGCGGTTCCTATAAATGAATACCTAACATAGTTTGGTGTTAATGTTAGGTTAAGGAATAATCCCGTAAATGTAGAATCAGGAGAACTAACTCGAATTGCTGTTTTAGTGCCTTGTTTTACTTCCCAAGAAAATCTATAGGTATTGCCAGCTATAAATCCTGCTACACTTTGAAACCTAAAATCATTTCCTGCCCCTGTAAATGTAACTTGATCACCTGTTACAGAACCACTAGGGGTAGCATTAAGCCAAGGGGCTGCTGACAAGTCTTGAGAATACAAACACATGTTCTCAACGCGCCTTGCTCCTTGGAATCTGGCTTCATTTATTCGTGCAGATTCTACTAATCCATCAAAACTAAGAAGTGTACCGATTGTCGATCTTGTTAAAGTAGCCCCTGCTGGTAAACCTACTGACGTGCTTGCCTTACCGATGCCCACGGTGTTAAGGACATGCGGCCATCTACTCTCTGGATTTCCATCTGTAAAGTAATTTACATTTCTTTTGTAATTCAGAGAGAATAACTTGGCCATGACTATGCTCTAGTTAATTGCATAAGGATAGGGCCATTGTTGCTAAACAATGAGCCTGCACTTGAGCCATAAGTAACTGTAATAGTAGCGAAAACTAATATCGTTACATTAACCACAGTAAAGATTACAAAGTTAGTGGCATCTGAAGCATTGTAAAACTTAATGACATCCCCTGCTTTTATTCCATTCATGGCAGGTAATACTGTAGAACCATCAGCATTGGTAAAACTTGCATAGATGATTGTTGAAGTTGCAAATGTCACTGCATTGAGTTTTAAATTGCCTAAACCAGGGTCAGTGCTGGTTATTGCCGTGAGAAAGTTCCACTTAGATACCAAAGAATCTTTATCTTGGCCTACTTTATTCCAACCATCATTCCACGAAAACCAATCTTCACTTAAAGAAGTAAAAGGGTTTGTTGTTATTGCAGCCCCTAGTTCTTTTGCCCTTGAACCATCACAGTACTCTAGGTTTTCTCTAGGATGATTTTTATATATGTCACCAGCCATTAGCTTTTTCCTTGAACTAAGCAGAGTTTTCCCTCTGCTGATTGTAAATAACGCGCCATTGCAGCAGCCGCTACATCAGCATCATAATGATTAAGTGCATAGCCATCCCGGATCGCTTTCTCAAACATATTCATGGGTATACTTGCTTCAAGCCTTCCCCATTCCAGATTGCGTATAGCACCTGGATTATTCCTAAGTTCAGCATTACGGGCAAGTATGATAGCTTCTGATGGTTGGGTTTGCTTATGGGCAACTTCATCGATATGAGTTAGAAACTCAGATTTAATCACACCATCAAAGGTTGGCTGGAACATACTAGAACCTGCTAAACTTAAGGGCTACATTGGTGCCCACATCTACAACAACCCCTGCGGCAGGGTCTTGTGAGGTGCATAGCAATGTCGAAGTGATACCGCTGTCCATTGCGCCTCCAGCAGCGTTAGACGCCATCATTCCAGAGTTGCCCAATTGAGCGGTCCTTAATGCGGTTAATATCGCCGCGTTGGCGATTCCTGTACAGGTAGGTACTGCAACTGTAGTTGGCATTAAACTAACTCCACGTATTTATCTAAGAAACAAGAAACTTCAGCCAAAGTTGCTAAACCTTCCTCACCGGGTTGAATAACTCCACTTTGCAGCGATACTTCTTTAAAATGAGTATTCCTAACATTAACAGGGTAGGTTAACTGGCCTACACCTAAGACAGGCTGGTTCTCCGCTACAGGCGGTGCTACTTTATCGATTGCTTCTTTGTGTTGTATTGCCATTTTCATCTCCAAAATTAAAACCTACTCTGGGAAGGTGAATAACCAGAGCAGGAAAACATACCGGTATTGGACGGCGTTTATTTAAGCAGTTACTGCTAATGCAGGGTTAATATCACCAATGATTGCATGTGACTTTTCAGTTAATACTTTCAAAGTCCAATCAACTGACATTTGCTTATTTTCAGCAAGGCCAGTCTTAGCCAAGTCCTCAGTTCTATATCCTTTCAGATAAGAAATAGACAAGTAAGACGGGTCAACTATAAACACATCAGCAACTTGTGTAGAACCACTGTCCACATGTGTTTTTTGTAAACGATTAGGAACCAGTTTAAGAGTTCCAAAATCAGTAACGAATACATTTACACTACCCAATGCAGTTGCAGCTTCGGAACTCTTGCCTTGATCAGACATAAGGGTAGCCACACGTGCTGAGGAAGTGAACAAATATTCTGAGAACTTACGAATGACGCCTGGTATTGACATCATGATAGTAGGGTCTCCACCGTCTTGGTATACAGCCTGGACGGCATCTCTAACCAATGTTTCAGTAAGAGCCCTAGCAGCAGTAGGGACGCGAGCCACAGTGAGCCCAGTAGAACCACTGAAGCCACCAGCAGTACCACCATAGTTATGGCTAGCAAGCCAACTTGGAAGGCCACCGATTTTACCAGCTGTTGAAGCTCCATCGTCTGCAACCGAAGCTTGGTTTTGTAAGCAAATGGCATCAACGTCACGTCTTAACTCCTGTTGCCGGCGCATAACTTGATAACTTGTTTCTTTAGTTCTACCAATAACATCAGATGCATCAGCACGAAAAGAAACCCTAACTACCTTTTGTGAAATTTGACTCATTTTGTTATCACCTTGGCTCTTTATCCTAGGTTTCTATATATTCCTATATAGTTCAGACTATATCATCAGTCTTTTGACTGTCCCGCGCTCGTGTCTGTTGCCTTCCGGCTTCAGTTAGTCGTTGCACCTTCCAGCACCTTTTAACTTGCTGGCTTGGCTCAGTATTGCCCGTTCTGGGTATTCACTGAGTTCACGGGATTTTACAACCACCATCAATTTAATGGTTGCCTACTCTATTACCTATTACAGTATTGTTTCCCATCTGTGTTTACGTTAAGGTTTTTTATCCTTAACCTTCTCATAGTCTCCTATGAGATCAGCATATATCATAAACAAAATTTCCTACTTTTTTGTAGGTTTTCTGTAGCTGTCAATATTTCGAGATTAGATGCTACATGCAAGCCACTAACAAGTTCTCCTCTTAATGGTATTACATGGTCAACATGAAATAATATGCCTGTTAATTTAGTTAATATATTCACGTTGCTTAAGTCTTGCTGATTCAACGTCCATTGCACGTAATTCTACACGCCTTGCGTTTATTTCTTCA
>Ga0302321_100000758_pt1 | contig 28102 bp, 27 predicted proteins | sample Fen_T0_1_FD_202505 | JGI IMG/M metagenome (GOLD analysis project Ga0302321, IMG submission 202505) | Peat permafrost microbial communities from Stordalen Mire near Abisko, Sweden - Fen_T0_1 | ecosystem: Environmental > Terrestrial > Soil > Wetlands > Permafrost | place: Sweden: Abisko... | reverse complement strand
ACTTTGCTGGCGGTCAACTCGATCTGCGGCTGCGCGGCGGGAAAGATGCGCCCCGGCGTGCGGCAGGCGCTGGGCAAAACTACAAACCTGCCCGACCAGAAGGTCAGCGTCTTTGCCGGACAGGACAACGAAGCGACAGAGCGAGCCCGCAGCTACTTCGATGGCAACCCGCCGAGTTCTCCTGCGGTGGCGATTTTGCGTGACGGAAAGCTGGTCTATCTAATGCAGCGCTTTGTGATCGAGCAATCGACGGCCGAGCAGATCGGCGCGGAGCTGGTGCGCGCCTTCGATCAGTTCTGCGCAAAGGCTAACGCATAACGATTCTTGCGGTGGGAAAGTAAAACGGCCTCCCGAGCGGGAGGCCGTTTTATGTTAGCTGTTTGATCGTGCTGATCAGTCGCCGTCCGGCAGCGCCTGCACCTTGCTGTGCTTGACCGAATAGAGGAAATAGACAAACATGCCGATGATCAGCCAGCCAATCAATCGCACCCAGTTCCATAGGCCGAGCGAGTACATCAGGTAACCGTTGGCAATGATGCCCAACGCGGGCACGATCGGCAGGCGGCCGCCGAAGTAGATCCCCGGCGTGCGGAAGGGCCGCGGCTGATCGGGATCGGTCCGGCGTAGGATGATGACTGCCGCACAGACCATCACAAAGGCCAACAGGGTGCCGATATTCACCATGGTGCCGATCTTGTCGATGGGCGTGATGGAACCGACGATGGCAGCCAGCAGTCCGACGAGAATCGTGTTCTTCCATGGCGTCCGGAATTTGGGATGGATGGCCGCAAAGAACTTCTTTGGCAGCAGGCCGTCTGAGGCCATCGCATAGAGCACGCGCGTCTGCCCGATGAGCATCACGAGCATCACCGAGGTAAGCCCAGCCAGAGCACCGCAGGTGATGATATTCGAGGCCCAGCCAACGTTGTGATCGAGGAAGGCGTGGGTGATGGGCGCCTCGATATTGACCAGTTGCCAGGGCACCATTCCGGTGAGAACGGCGGCGACGCCTACGTAAAGGATGGTGCAGATGAAAAGCGAAGCGATGATGCCGATCGGCAGATCGCGCTGCGGGTTCTTGGCCTCTTGCGCCGTGGTCGAAACGGCATCGAAGCCGATAAAGGCGAAGAAGATGTAGGCCGCCGCGGAGCTGATGCCTGCGATGCCAAAGGGTGCGAAGCTATGCCAATCGCTGCCCCAGTTGGACGCGTGAACGAAGCGTGAGCCGAAGAGCAGCACAAACAGCACCACTGAAACCTTGATGGTCACGATGGTCGCGTTGAATCTCGCACTCTCTTTGATGCCTACGACGAGAATCCATGTGATGACCAAGGCGATGATGAAGGCCGGCAGGTTGAAGCCAATCTCCACGCCAAACACATGAGGGGCTGCAAGTAGAGAATCAGCCGCCGAACTCATCTGCGCAGTGGGATGCGCCAGCAGGTTTGTCACCGCATCAAGAAAGCCCTGGGAGCCGGGCGCCAGTTCAGGATGTTCTTTGGCAACCATCTCGCGCGCAATCGTATTGGTGGCCTGCGTCAGCGCGGTCCAGTGGTCGTAGCTGAGCCAGAGCGGAATCTTGATGCCGAACATCTTCAGAAATTCAATAAAATAATTGGACCAGCCGGAGCTGACCGTGCTGGCGCCCATGGCATATTCAAGCGTCAGATCCCAGCCAATGATCCATGCAAAGAGCTCGCCCAGCGTGGCGTACGCGTAGGTATAGGCCGAGCCTGCCAGAGGAATCATGGCCGCGAACTCGGCATAGCACAATCCGGCAAAGGTGCAGCCGATGCCGCACAATACGAACGAGAGCATGAGACTGGGACCGGCCCTGTGCGCGCCCAAGCCAGCCATCACAAAGATGCCCGCGCCAATTACCGCGCCTACGCCGAGCGCTGTCAGCGAAACCGGACCCAGAACGCGTTCCAGGCGATCTTCTCCCTCTTCCTTGGCTTCAGAGACGATCAGGTTGAGAGGTTTCCTCTTGAAGAGATTCGCCATTCGAATGGAGTACTCCTTTTGCTTACAGGTCCGCTGAAGTTCTCCGGGACCAGAAAAGATAGACGGGGATGCCGAGCAGAACCAACACCAAGCCCGGCCACGTGTACTGAGGCTTATATCGCAATAATACGACACAGATCCACGCGGCGAGCACGATATAGAGCGCAGGCAGCACCGGATATCCCAGCGCACGGTATGGCCGCGGCGCATCGGGCCGCTTGAAGCGCAGGACGAAAAGCCCTGCGATGGTGAGGATGTAAAAGACCAGCACGGCGAAGATGATGTAGTCCAGCAACTGTCCGTATGAGCCGGAGACGCACAGCACAATGGCCCATGCAGCCTGCACAAGCAAACCTGCGACTGGAGTCTTATAGCGCGGGTGGAGCTTGCCGACGGATTTGAAGAACAAGCCATCCTGGCTCATGGCATAGTAGACGCGCGCCCCGGCGAGCGACATACCGTTGGCGCAGCCGAAGGTCGAGATCAGAATCGCTCCGGCCATCAGGTATGCGCCGCCCGTGTGGAAGATCTGCTCGAGCACTGCTGTCGCAACGCGATCTTCGGTGGCGTGTTGAATGCCGCGCGCCATTACCGTCGCGCCGTTGGCGTCGCCGTGCATCGGCAGCACCAGCAGGTAGCCGAGCGAGACAAGGAAATAAACCGTCAGCACAAAGCCCGTACCTAGAATTAGCGAGAGCGGAATGTTCCGTTTGGGATTCTTCACCTCGCCTGCCGTGAAGGTAATGTTGTTCCAGGCATCGGCGGAGAACAGCGATCCGACCTGCACCACGGCGAGAATCACAAACATGTTCACCAGCACCATCGGCCCGCCGATGCCCACCAGAACCGGGTGCAGCGAACTCAAGCCGGCGTTGCGCCAGAATTCGCTCCATCCGGTGCCAAAGTTGGCTTCGATTGCCATCGCGTTGCGACCGACTGTGAAGGCCAGCAGGATCAGCGCGGCCAGACTCAGAGCCTTGGCCGTGGTGAAGATGTTCTGGATCAACGCGCCGAGCTTGACGCCGAAGATGTTGACGATGGCCAGAAAGATGACAATGACAATTCCCGTCAGGTTGGCAGTATTGACGCCGATCTCCATGTTGCCCAGCACCATCGGCCCGAGAGGTATCGCGGGGACTGTGCCGATGTGCCAGAGCCAGTGGGTCGTCGAGATCGCGGGAAAGAAGACGCCAAGGAATTTACCGAAGGCCACGGCAACCGCCGCGATGGTGCCGGTCTGGATGACCAGAAACAGCGTCCAGCCGTAGAGAAAGCCCCAGAGCGGCCCCAGCGATTCGCGCAGGTAGACGTATTGCCCGCCGGCTTTGGGCATCATGGCCGCCAGTTCGCCGTAGCTCAATGCGCCGATGATGGTGAGCACAGCCGTGACCACCCACGCGCCAAGCAACAGCGCCGGCGAGTTGGTGCCACGGGCGATGTCCGCATCGACAATAAAGACGCCGGAGCCGATCATCGACCCAGCCACGATTGCGGTCGAAGAGAAGAGGCCGAGACTCTGCACCAGCCGCGGAGGGTTGGCGGAAGAGCCGGATGAAGAAATGGGTTCGGGAGTTGAGCTAGTCACTTGAAGAAAGTATGGTCGAAAAGGGGTTCGGCTGTCTTGCATTTTCTCAAAATGTGCAATTTCTGGACACTGTGCCCGGTTTTCGAACACTTCTGTCCAGATTCGAGACACTTACGCCCCGTTGCAGCGTGCCTCTTCCCTTCCGTTTCGAAGTTTCGCTGGAAGCCGAAGATCCGGTTATGAAATCGGATAGAAGCTCTGAATCCAGTTTTGCAGCAGGGCCGGGAAGCAGCCGAGAATGACGACCGCTGCCGCGATGAAAAGCAGCACGGCCATGGTGACGGGATGGGCCTTGATGGGCGTCTCGTCGATGGCGGGCATGACGTAGGCCCGCTTGAGGACTTGCAGGTAGTAATAGAGCGAGACCGCGCTCATGGCGACTGCGAGTGCAACCAGCGCAAACGGAACCGGCCCGGCGGAGACGCCCAAGACAGCGGCGAAGAGATTGAACTTGGCCCAGAAGCCGACTAGCGGCGGAATTCCGGCGAGGGAGAGAAAGAGCACCAGCAGCACTGCGGCGAGTAGAGGATTGCGCTTGTGCAGGCCGAGGAAGGAGTCGAGGCGGTCGCTGCCGGTGGCGCGTTCGACGACGGAGACTACGCCGAATGCGCCGATGGTTGTCAGGCCGTAGGTGAGGATGTAGTAGAGGACGGCATCCTGAGTTACAGAGAGTTGGTTGACGGAATGCATAAGCGATGACCACGAAGCGGATTGCCCGCTGTAATGCGGCAGCGTGCTCACACCCAGCAGCATATAACCCGCATGGGCGATGGCGGAGTAAGCCAGCAATCGGCGGATGCTGGTTTGCGCCAAAGCAGCCAAATTGCCAACAACCATAGAGAGGGCTGCAACGAAGAGAAGGATTTCAGCCAAACCGGTCCAGACCTGCTCAATGCCGTGAACAAGGCCATAGAAGCTGTAATTCGAGCCAACCCACTGGCCTCCACCGAAGGTCAACCAGTTCATACCGAAGGTCAAAAGCAACGCGAAGCTGGCAACCTTCGAGACTGAGGCAATAAACGCTGCTGCTGGAGCAGGCGCACCTTCATAAGTATCCGGTGCCCACAGATGAAATGGAACCGCAGCAACTTTGAAACCAAGCCCTGCAACCACCAATATCCATGCGACATAGAGAAGAGGACTGGTTCCTTGCATCACAATCGCATTTTGAATATCGCGGAGATTCGTGCTTCCTGTCAGTCCATAGAAATAGCTAAAACCGAAAAGCAGAAATGCTGCCGACATTCCCCCGAATAGGTAGTACTTGAGCGCAGCCTCTGCGCTTTTGGCCGAGGCTTTCGCGAATGCGGTCATGACGTAGAGGCTCAGGCTCAGTAACTCCAGGCCTACGAAGATGACCAGCAGATCCTGCGCGGCGGCAACGAGCAAGCCACCCGATGCGGCCATCAAAACCACGGCTACAAACTCACCGACGTGGCGCGTGAAATCGGAATCGATCAGGAGCAACAAGGTGAGAGCAGTCAGCACCAGAATTCCAGCCTGTGCCGCCGCGATGTATCCGCCTTGTGCGAGAATCAGTGCCTCATCGAAGTTGTAGCCCGAGCCAGCGGAGGCCCAAAGCGCCAAAAACGCCGCGCCGCAGCCGGCTACGCCTAGCAACGCCGCTACGGCCACGCGCACTTTGAGCGCGGCCTTGCGCAGGAAGCCCAGGTCGACTATGAGCACGATGAGTGCTGCTACTTCCAGCGCTGTTTCTGGGAGGGTCACGCGGAAGAGGTCTGCGTAGTTCATTGCACACCTCCTGCTAGCAGCGCTTTGACGGCTGGCTCAATGGTGTCGAGCAGAATTTTTGGGTAGAGTCCTACGGCGAGACTGACGCCGGTCAAGAGGGCCACGCCTGTTACCTCGGGCCATGAGATTGGCTCGAACTTGGGCCAGCCGGTCTTTGGATGTTCGTCGGGCGTGGGGAGCGCATCGGCGAAGAAGGCCTTTTGCAGGGCGCGCCACGTATAGGCCACGCCGACGATGATGCCTATGCCGGATGCGGCGACCCACCACGGGTTGACCTTCCATGCGCCGATGAGTACCTGCAATTCAGCAACGAAGCCGGAGAAGCCGGGCAGTCCCATCGAGGCCATTCCGGCGACGGCGAAGGCTCCCGCGGCGAAGGGCAGGCGCTTGGAGAGATGCATGGTTTCTAGCTCAGCCAACTGGCGCGTGTGGGTGCGGTCGTAGACGATGCGGCCGACGATGGCGAAGAGCAGTCCGGCGATGATGCCGTGCGAGAACATCTGCAGGACCGCGCCGGTAACGCCGATCTGATTGAGCGTCATGAGGCCGAGCAGTACAAAGCCCATGTGGCTGACGCTGGAGTAGCCGATGACGAATTTGAAGTCGGTCTGCGCCAGGGCAACGAGCGCTCCATAGACGATGCCGATGACGGCGAGCAGGGCAAAGACGTCGCGCCAGGAGCCGAGGCCGAGAAGCGAGAGTCCCCACGGGTCCAGACCGTGAGGAAAAAGCGCAATGCCGACGCGCAGGCAGCCGTACGCGCCGAGCTTCATGACGACGCCAGCGAGAAGCATGGAGGCGGCGGTAGGCGCGGCGACGTGGCCGGTGGGCGCCCAGGTGTGGAAGGGCCACATGCCGGCGAGAATCGCAAAGCCCAAGAAGACGAGCGGGAAGCAACCCATCTGGAAGCTGACGGGAAGGCCGGCGTGAGCCAGTGCGTCGAGGGTTGTGGAATGGCTGCCTGCCGTCGAGTAGGCCGCGAGCAAGCCGATGAGTACCATTGCCGAGCCGGCGAAGGAGTAGATGGCGAGTTTCATGGCGGCGTATTCGCGGCGCGTGGAGCCCCAGATGGCGATGAGGAAGTACTTGGGTACGATGGCGATTTCGTAGAAGACAAACAGCAGGAAGAGATCGAAGCTGAGAAAGACGCCGTAGACGCCGCCGATCAAGGCGAGGAAGAAGGCGAAAAATTCGTTGGTGCGCAGCTCGATATTCCAACTGAAGAGGACACCGGCGACTGCGGCCAGGCCGGTGAGCAGAACGAGTACGCGGCTGATGCCATCGGCTGCGAGGAGGAAGTGAATGCCCATCGAGGGAACCCAGGGAAGATCGACGAAAGTCACTCTTCCCTGCCCCATGCCGCTGACAAAACCCGTGACTGCAACAGCCAGTCCGGCTACGGCTACGGCAAGCGCAAGCCAGCGCGAGAGCGCGGCACGACCTTTGGGCAGCAGCGCCTGGGCGAGCGCTCCGGCAAACGAGAGATAGATCGTCCACGCTAGCATCAGAATCTCCAGTGAGCCAAGAGGTTGAGGACCGTGGGGTTGATGCTGTCAACGATAAGAGACGGCACAAGGCCCACGAGCAACATGAGGGCGATGACGGGGGCGAGCGCCAGTCGTTCGTTGTGTTGCAGGTCGGGGAAGTTTTCGCAGTGATTCGCGAGCGGACCCCAGAAGACTTTTTGAATCACGGTGAGAATGACGACGGCGGTGACCAGCAGGCCGAGGACGGAGACTGTGGCCGCAACCCAGACGAGCGGGAAGACTCCGCGGAAGATGAGGAACTCGCCGACGAAGCCGTTGAGACCAGGCAGGCCGAGCGAGGAGAAGAGCGCAATGCCCATGAGGCCGGCGAGTACCGGAGCGGGTTTGCGCAGGCCGCCGAACTGGTCGATGCCGCGATGGCCGCCGGTGCGCTGCTGCATCATGGCTACAAACCAGAAGAGCGCGGCGGCAGTGATGCCGTGGTTGAACATTTGCAGGATAACGCCGTTGAGTGCGAAGGCTTGGCTGGCTTGCGATGCTGCTCCGGCAGCAGGAACGGCGAGCGTAAAGATGGCCAGCAGGCAGTAGCCCAAATGATTAACAGAAGAGTAGGCGAAGATACGCTTCAGGTCTTTTTGCGCGGCGGCGGCCCATGCTCCCATGACGACGGTGGAGACGGCGAGAACGAGGAGAGGCGTGCGAATCTGCGTGATCTGAGCGCCAAAGAGTGGAAGCGCAATCCGCAGTAGGCCGTAGACGCCCATCTTGGACATAGCGCCGGTGAGCAGCATGGTGACTGGCGAAGGCGCTTCGGCATAGGCCGCGGGGAGCCATGTGTGGAATGGGAACATGGGCACTTTGACCGCGAAGCCGGCGAGGACGGCGATGGCAAGCCAGAGCATTGCATGAGGACCGAGGTGCGATGCGACTAGCTGCTCCAACTCGCCGGTTGAGGCAAGGAGGGTCAGGTGCCAGAAGTCCATGCTATTGGTGGCGACAAAGACGGCCAGAAACGCGATGAGGAGAGCGACGCTGCCCGCCATGGTGTAGACGAAGAACTGTGTCGCCGCCGGACCACGCCGCGCGCCGCCCCAGAGCTTGATGAGGAAAAAGGCCGGGATCAGACTCAACTCCCAGAAGAGAAACCAGTGGAAGAAATTGAGTGCCGTGAAGGAGCCGAAGAGGCCCGCCTCGAGCACGAGTACAAGGCCGAAGTAGAGGCCGGGGTTGTGATGAACGCGATTGGCGGCATCGACCGACATCAGCGTAACGATGGCCGAGAGCACGAGCATCAGCGCGCTGAGGCCGTCGACGCCGAGGTGGTACTCGATGCCGAGCGAAGAAACCCATGCGTGCTGCTCGACAAATCCGTAGCCGCCGATGCCGGGAAATCTGCTCCACTCGGTCCAGACCAAGAGCGCGAGGGCAAGGCTGGCCAGCGCGGAGACGAGAGCCACGTTGCGCGCGTGTTTGCCGGCCATGAGCGCAACGGCTGCGCCAACGAGAGGCAGCACGGTCAGGAGCGTCAATATTGGGAATTCGTTCATGCCCGGCTGCTCCAGATTAGTAGTACGGCGAGCGCCACAACAGACAGCGCAAGAATTCGCAGGTAAGTTTGCACGCGGCCGGTTTGCACACGCGCTAAAAGGCCGCCGCCTACGTTCAACTCTTCGCAGCCCTTGTCAAAGCTGCCGTCAACGACGTTTGTATCGAGGAAGCGGTTCAACTGCGCCCAGAGGCCAAAGAAGCCTGCAACCCCGGCGACCACTCCGCCCCAGACACGGCGGTCAAGCCAATCTGAAACGCGCGCCCACCAGCCGTAGAAGGCTATCACGGTCGCGGCGTAGATTTCATCAACATAGAGCCGGTCACGGAGCCAGCCCCAGACACGCGGCGCGAATTGCTCGAGGCGATCGGGCTGTTCTGGACTGGGAGAGTGGTTGCCGTAGAGCTTCCATCCTAGACCTAGGCCGGCAAAGACGACGAGCGTGGAAAGGCCCATGAGTGCGAACAGCCCTGGCTCGGCAAAGCCATGCGGATCGAATGTGGTCGTGCGGCCATCGAGAAAGGCGTGAAACCACGGCCAGGCGGGGGTTCCAATCGCGCCGAGTGCTACGGCAAAAAAGGCGAGAATCGCAAGCGGCACGGTCATGACTTTCGGGCTTTCGTGGGCGGATTGATCCCCGCGCCATTTGCCGAAGAAGACGTATGAAACTTGCCGCGTCATGTAGAAGGCTGTGAGCAGAGCGCCGAAGACGAGCATGTAGAACGGAGTCTTAGCAACATTCCAATGCTGCGCGGCTTCGAGAATGCCGTCCTTGGACCAGAAGCCGGAGAAGAAGAGCGGGAAGCCACAGAGTGCGAGCATCCCAATCGCGTAAGTCGCGAAGGTCCATCTCATCTTGGACCAGAGGCCGCCCATGCGGCGGATGTCCTGTTCGTCGTGACATCCGTGAATGACCGAGCCCGCGCCCATGAACAGAAGTGCCTTGAAGAAGGCGTGCGTGATCAAGTGGAACATTCCCACGGCGACGCCGCCGAGCCCCAGACCGGCCATCATGTAACCGAGTTGCGAGACGGTGGAGTAGGCGAGGATGCGCTTAATGTCGTTTTGCGCGACGGCGATCAATGCGGCAAAGACAGCCGTGAATGCTCCGACCCATGTGATGACGGTGAGAGCCGTCGTAGTGCCACCGGCGAGCGCGCCAGCGGCCATGAGCGGATAAACCCGTGCGACGAGATAGACGCCTGCGGCCACCATGGTCGCTGCGTGAATCAGTGCAGAGACTGGCGTGGGGCCTTCCATCGCGTCGGGGAGCCATACGTGCAGCGGGAACTGGCCGCTCTTGCCCGCTGCTCCGGCAAAGATAAGCAGGCCGATTGCGCTGGCAACGCTCAGGCCGAGGCCCGCATGTTGGCTTAGCAGCCCGGCCAATGCGGTTGGCTCGATGGCTCCCCCGCCGCCTTTGTAGAGGACCAGTGTGCCGGTTTGCGCAAAGAGCCAGACGATGCCGAGGAGGAGGAAGACATCGCCGACACGCGTCGTTAGGAACGCCTTTTTGGCCGCCGCCGCAGCAGCGGGTTTCTTGTACCAGAAGCCGATCAGCAGGTACGAGGTGAGCCCGACGATCTCCCAGCACATGAAGAGAAGAAGCAGGCTGTTCGAGATCACCACGCCGAGCATGGCTCCGGCAAAGAGCGAGAGGAAGCAGAAGAAGCGCGTGTAGTTCTCATCGTGCTTCATGTAGCCGATGGAGTAGATGAAGATGAGCAGGCCAACGAAGCTGACCATCAGCATCATGACCGCCGAAAGTGGATCGAGAATCCAGCCCAGGTCGATCGTGGTGCGGCCTACTTCGAACCATTTGGAATAAGTAGCGATGCTTGTGCCGGGGTGGCCCACCGCTAGAACAAAGGCGATCAGCGAATAGAGAAAGGAAAAGCTCAACGAACCGATCGCCAGCGTAGCCGCGGTTTTGCGGCGCTCGCGCTTCATCACCGCGATTGCGCCTGCGGCAAGCATCGGCACCATGGGGACGAGAATCAGCGTCTCACCGATGGCGGCGCCGGTCAATGCGGCAGCGAGTTGAGCTTGATCTTGCATCAACCGGTTTACCCTTTCATCCTGTTCATTTGGTCGAGGTCAGTGGTTTTGGCGTGGCGGTGAATCTGAATGACCAGGCCGAGGCCAACCGCAGCCTCGGCTGCCGCGACGGCAATCGAGAAGATGGCAAACATCATGCCGGTGAGCGCCTCGGGATGCGGACCGTAGCGCCAGAAGGCGATCAGGTTCAGATTGGCGGCGTTGAGCATCAGCTCAATACCGATGAGCACTAGAATGGCGTTGCGCCGCGTGAGAGCGCCAGCGAGGCCGATCGAAAACAAGAGGGCTGCAACCAGCAGATAGCCTGCAAGAGGAGTCATTTTGGGGCACCGTCTTTCTCGTGCATGGCGATGATGACTGCGCCGATCATGGCGGCGGTCAGCAGCACGGCGACTATCTCAAGCGGCAAAACATAGCGGCCGACAAGCGCCTGGCCGATCTGCTGCACGGTGACCGTAGGCGTGGGCGCGGAGTTGGGCAGCAGGTTCGCGGTCTGAATCACCGCCCAGCCAAGCACCGCAAAGACTGCCGCGGCAATTGCGAGACCCGCAAGCCATGTGCGGCTGAAGACACCGTCCTTGGGAGTTTCTGAGCCCTTGGTGAGCAGGATTGCAAAGACGACGAGAATCGCGACCGCGCCGATGTAGACCAGGATCTGCGCCAAGCCAGCGAACTGCGCATCGAGTTCGAGAAAGAGCATTGCCAGGCCGGCGAAGGCAACTGTCAGAGCCAGCGCGCAATGCACAGTGTTCTTGAGCAAGACGGCAGCTAAAGCGCCAGCGATGGTGAGCGTCGCGAGAATGTAGAAGACGATACTCATCGGCTGATGCTCCTTTCATAGCGAGTACGGCAGGGATCACTCCGCATAGCGATACCTCCGAGGGCCGATCTGCTTTTTGCGCAGCCCGCCGAAGCCCATACCAGCGTAGGCCACAATCAGAATCGCCGAACAGAGGACCCAGCGCAGCCAGCTACCGCCCATGAAGTGCCACAATGCGGCGACCATGAGGTTGAGCATGCACATGGGCAGGATAAATTTCCAGGCGAAGTTCATCAGTTGATCCTGCCTAAGGCGCGGCAGAGTTCCACGCATCCAGATGAAGACGAAGATCGACATCATGAGCTTGGAGAAGAACCAGATCCACGAGGGGACCCACTGCAGCGATGCAAGCGGCGCCGACCAGCCGCCAAGAAAGAGCGTTGTGCCGAGGCCGGAGATGGAAAACATGGCGAGATATTCGCCGAGAAAGAAGAGAGCAAACTTGAAGCCGGAATACTCGGTGTGGTAGCCGGCGACCAGTTCCGATTCGCCTTCGGGCAGGTCAAAGGGCGAACGGTTGGTCTCTGCGGTTGCTGCGATGGCATACATGACGAAGCCCGCCAGGCCCCACGGCGTGAAGATGAACCAGTGCGGCAGGCCCCAGGAGTAGTGATTCTGAGCCTCGATGATTTTGGTGAGCGAGAGCGAACCGGTCATCATGACGACGGTCACGCTTGAGAGCAGCAGGACGACCTCGTAGCTGATCATCTGCGCCACGGCCCGCATGGCGCCCATCAGCGAGTATTTGTTGCGGCTCGACCATCCGGCCATGAAGACCGACAGCTCAGCAGATGCGCCCATTGCGAAGTAGAAGAGCAGACCGGCGTCAATGTCTACGAGCACCATGTTGCGGCCCATGGGGATCACGGCAAAGCCCATGAAGACGGTGACCACGAGAACAACCGGCGCGAGAAAGTGAACTGCGGCGTCGGCGCTGAGCGGAACGATGTCTTCTTTGGTGAGCGACTTGATGCCGTCGGCGATTGGCTGCAAGAGGCCAAAGGGGCCGACGCGGTTGGGTCCGAGGCGATTTTGAATGCGGGCGAGGCCTTTGCGCTCGAAGACAGTGGTCAAGGCAAAGAGCGCCGGAAAGAGCAGGACGATGGTCACCACGCCAAGCACAACTCCGCCGAGCGGCTGCAAGCCTGCGGGCAGGTAGCCCACGAGCCAGTGCTGGAGCAAGACGAAGATCTGATCTAGCTTTTCGACCATGGGCTAGCTCTCTGCTCCTGTCGGTTTGGCTGCGGGCGGCTTGGGGGCCGGTACTTCAGCGCCTTTGATCGCTGCGGCAATGGCTCCGGCCGTGGCTTTGGCCTCGGTCTTGGCGCGTCCCTCAGAGAGCCTGTCGTCTACGTCGGCGGCTTCAGTGGGATGAATCTGATGAAAGTACTCGTTTGATTTTGCCAGTTGCTTGCGGTCGAGGAGAAGTCCGCCGAAGCGATCCTCGGTGCTCAACTCAAACACAGTATCCATCTTGATCGCTTCGAATGGGCAGACCTCGACGCAGATCTGGCAGCTCATGCAGACCGAGATGTCGATGTCAAAGCGTGCCGGATAAAACTGCGGCTTGCCGACGGCATCTGGCTTCTTATCTTTGGACTTTTCGATGAAGATGCACTTGGGCGGGCACTCCTTCTCGCAGATCTGGCAGGCTACGCAACGCAGGCCGGCCTCCCAGTCGGCGGCGTCGGGGTTCGACGGGCTTTTGGAGTCGAAGACCAGGAAAGGAAAGACGCGCGCGGCCTCGTAGGGAGCGATCCGATCTTCCGGATACTCGACCGTCGTGAGCCGCTCGGCAGAGACGTAGCTGCCGAAGAAATTCTTCGCCGTCTCCGCCATGCCTTTCAGGATACCTTCTCCTAACAAACTGCTTCCTCCCTTGTTCCCTAACGATCTACTTCTCCTAAAACAATATCCACACTGCCGAAGATCAACACTACATCTGCTACGTCGTGGCCCAGGCACATATCTTCGAGCACCGTGAGGTTGATCAGGCTCGGCGGGCGCACACGATAGCGATATGGATTTGGCCCGCCGTCCGAAATTAGATAGAAGCCCAGCTCGCCCTTTGGGGCCTCGATGCGTCCGTAAGCCTCGCCCGGCTTGGGACGGAAGCCGCGGCTCTTTGCCTTGGGGTCCATGATCGGGCCGGTGGGGATGTCTTTCAAAGCCTGTTCCAGAATCTTGATCGACTCACGCATCTCAAGCAAGCGGATCATGAAACGATCATAAACATCTCCATGATCGCCCAGCGGCACACGGAAGTCGAAACGATTGTAGATGCCGTAGCCGTCGACCTTGCGAATGTCGTAATTGACTCCTGATGCACGCAGCATCGGCCCCGTCACGCCGGCGTTGACGGCAAGGTCAGCCTTGAGCACTCCGACGCCTTGCGTGCGGGCCATCAGAATTTCATTGGTCGCGAGCAGTTGCTCGAACTCGTCGATGAACTGCGGAAGCCCGGCTACTACCTTGCGTGTCTGGTCGAGCCATGCTGGCGAGGCATCCACGCGACAGCCGCCGAAGCGCATGTAGTTGACCATCATGCGCGCGCCGGTGAGCTTCTCAAAGAGGTCGAGAATCTTTTCGCGTTCGCGGAAGGCATACATGAGCGGCGTGCCGCTGGCGCCCATCTCCTGAATCAAAAATCCAATCGACGAGGCGTGATTTTGGAAGCGCGTCAGCTCGCCCAAGATGACTCGTAAATACTCGGCGCGCTCGGGAACCTGCTGGCCTGTGAGCTTCTCGACTGCCAGGGCGTAGGCCCAGTTGTTGGTGATGGGGCAGATGTAATCGAGCCGGTCGGTGTAGGGCATGGAGGCCAGATAGCTGATGCCCTCGGCGATCTTTTCGTGGTTGCGATGCAGGTAGCCGAAGACGGGCCGGAGGCGGATCACACGCTCGCCGTCGAGAGCTACGTCCATGCGGAAGACGCCGTGCGTCGAGGGATGGTGGGGGCCCATGGCGACTTCAAGCAACTCGCCGTCGCCTGAGGGTTGAATCAACGCGGGACGATTCCAGCCTTCGGGCCTCTCGGCGAGGGTTGCGGAATGGCTTTGCGACTCGCTCATTGGCCTGCTCCCGCTTCAGGCTGGGCGATGGCTGCCTGATGTTCCTGGGCGCGCTTGAGCACCTCGTCGTGGGCTGTTGGCTCGTATTCGAAGTCGTCGGGCTCGATGTAATCCTTGCGCATGGGGTGGTCTTTGAAGGCGGCCCACATCAACAGGCGGCGCAGATCGGGGTGGCCTGTGAAGACGATTCCGTAGAGGTCGAAGATTTCGCGCTCCTGGAACTCGGCCGAGCGCCAAATGGGCGTCAGAGAAGGCAACTCGACGTGTTCGGTGCGGTCGATGGTGCGCATCCGCAAGATCACGGGTCCATGCTTCTTTTCGACCGAATAGAGGTGATAGACGGCCTCAAGAGATCCCGGTTCGAGGCGTTTGCGGGTCTCCTCGACGGTCTCTTCGACTGTCTTTTCCACGCCGTCGACGGTTTGGATCGATGGACGTGTGACTTTGACCTTTTCGGTGATCACTTTATCGGGCCAGTCAATGCCGGTAACGTTGGAGAGATAGTCGAGGGCTAGATCAGAGTTGTCACGTAAAAACTTTGCCACGGCGAGCGCAGACTCGGGCGCAAGCCGGAGCGAGTGCTGGCCGGAGACGCTGGGGTTCGGGACAATCTCCACCGCTGCGCCTGGAAGGGCCGCCTCAATCGCCGATTTGATCTCTTCGACTGTCTTCATCAGCGAATCACCACCGGAACCGTCCATACGCCGGGATTGCGTACGGGCTCGAGATCATGCTCTCCCTGCACAGGGACTGGAAACTCGCCCTGTGCCTCGGAATTCAGATAGCGTGGGCGGTCTTCGCCGGTGAGCGACTGGCCGTCGATCTTCTTTTGCAATGTCATGAAGGCCTGAATCAGCGCCTCGGGGCGCGGCGGGCAGCCGGGAATGTGCACGTCGACGGGGATGTAGCGGTCGATGCCCTTGAGCACGTTGTAGCCCTGTTTGAAGGGGCCGCCAGAGATGGCGCAGGCACCCATGGCGATCACGTAGCGCGGCTCGGCCATCTGGTTGTAGAGACGGACGACCTGCGGGGCCATTTTTTTAGTGACGGTGCCGGAGACGATCATCAGGTCGGCCTGGCGAGGCGAGGGCCGGAAGACCTCGGCGCCGAAGCGGGCAAGATCGTAGCGGGCCATGGTGGTGGCGATCATCTCGATAGCGCAGCAGGCGAGGCCAAACTGCATGGGCCAGACGGAGTTGCGACGGCCCCAGTTGTAGAGCTCCTCGATGGTCGTGACGACAATGCCCTGCTTGCGCATCTCGATCTTCAGTTTTTCATCGATCATCGTCGCTTCGCTCCAATTAGCTTCTAGCTGCTAGCTTCTAGCCGCTAGCCCCATTATTTGCCTATCGAAACCTGCCGTTGTTTGAAGCTAGAGGCTGGCAGCTAGAAGCTGTCGTCAGGCCCAGGTCAGCACGCCTTTGGCCCAGGCCCACGCCAACCCCTCGATCAGCAGCAACACAAAGACCAGTACGGCTCCGCAGGCTGCTGCGGTCATTCCGCTGAAGGCCACGGCGAAGGGCAACAGGAAGACCGCCTCTACGTCGAAGACCAGAAAGATGATGGCATACAAATAATAGGCCGAGTGGAATTGCATCCAGGCATCGCCTTTGGAGGCAAGCCCGCACTCGTAGATCGCATTTTTAACCTCGTTCGGCTTGGCCGGCGAAAACACCTTTGCCCAGAGCCAGGCCAGCCCCAGAGGAGCCAGGCCAAAGCCCAGCGCCGCCACAAACAGAACCGCCAGAGAAGCATAGGGGTTAGAGGCCATCTTGGGAAGCAGTATCCTTCTGATTCAAGCTACCAGTTTGATGGTAGTTTTGGCGAGAAGATGCACTCCGCCCGGCCTGTCGATTCCACTTTCGGGCGGTTCATACCACTCTGTGAACCAGTCACGGAATTTCCACTGGCGAAGCATCCCTGCCAGGCGCCGCGATCCCGTATTTGCAGTTGAGAAAGGCCTGCAACTCCTCGGGCAGCATCGCGGCCAGCTCCTGCCAGGTGAGCACTTTGAGGCGCACCCGCATCTCGGCAGATTTGACCGCGGCCAATACCTCAAACCACGCCTCGCGCAGATCGGGACGGCGCGCGTCGTGGATGACGCAGAAGCTCGACCCTTGGGCGTAGGCAGCGAGCGCGTTGCGAATCAACTGGTAGCTCGCGTAGCCAGCCTTGACCGCAGTGGATCGATTGGCGGCGATGAGCGCTGGGGTTTCGATTGGCTCTGGATATCGGGAGCATGTCGTCTCGGGCACTACCTCTTCAAACTCCTGCGAATAGTCCTCGGGAAACTCGGCTGGCTCTCTGCGCCTTTTTGTCGCCAGTTGAACACGCGGCAGCAGATCGCGGTCGAAGACGGTATCGAAGTCGCGGTAGCTCTCGACGACCGCCGCAGCTTTGGTCTGAAAATCGGCCTCAGTGAGCTTGGCTTCGACGAGCAGCGAACCCAGCCGTAGGTCGACCTCGGTGCGGTCGAAGTGTCCATTCTTGAGTGGCACGCGCGCCTTCCATCCGAAGACCGGCGGCTCATCGCCTTCGATGCCCAGAGCGCGCCGAATTGCTGGCGACTCGGCCACACCGGGCGTGCAGAAGACGTTCATGAGCAAAGCATCCGAGCTCATGGACGAGTCGAGTTCTCGCCAGCGCCGGTTGGACTCGGCTTTGGGCAGCGTCTTCTGACCGGTATGAATCTTGTCGAAGCGGCGGAGCCACTCTGGCCGCGCAGCAATCGCTGTGTAGGCAGCGTCATAGAAGTTGCCGTGACGGCCGCCATCGGGGTGATAGACGATCACCGGCGGATTGCCGTAGCTCTCGACATAGGAATGCCCTTGCGCCCACTGCCGGTTGCGTAGACCCAGTTCACGGCGCAACTCGCCGGCATACCAGCTAGATTCTGCGGCCATAAATGCAGCGTACACCGCCCGAGCGCGGGCTGCCTCAGCCCTCGATCGCCGCTGCGATTCCTGCGCGCACCGAGTCGGGCAATGCAGGCATGGCACCGGATTGCGAGGCCATCCAGGCGCCCCAGCGATTTCCGGCCTCGTTCAGCGTGGGCAGATCCGCCCCACGCAGTAGATAGTGGGTCATGGCCGCAGTGAAGGCATCGCCCGCGCCGATGGTATCTGCAACCTGGACGGCAAAGCCCGGGTGCATGTGCCATTCATGGCGCGTCACCAGCAAGCTGCCGTGTGCGCCGCGCGTTACAGCCACCATCTGGAGCGAGGGAAACTCGTGGAGCAGCCAATCGGCGCCGAGGCGAACCAAGCCTCGCCGCTCGACCGCCCCCCCTACTGACGCTGGCATTCCCAACAACTCCAGCAGCTTGGGCGCCTCGCTGTCGTTCATCTTGACGACAGTGGCCAGTTCGACTGACTCTTTGATCACCTTGCTTGAGTAGAATGGCGTGCGTAGATTCACGTCGAAGATGCGCAGGCAGGAGGCTGACGTCTTTGCTACCAGGGCCTGGATCGTCTGCCGCGACTGGGCAGAACGCTGCGCCAGAGAGCCAAAGCAGATCGCGTCGGCCCGCTCGGCCAACTGCGCCCAGCGATCGGTCAACTCAAGAAAGTCCCATGCCGCCGGCTGAGGAATCGTGAACTGAGGCTCACCGCCATTCGGGGCCACGGTAACCTGGCCCGTCGGCTGCGCCGGGTCCACCTGCAGAAAGCTCGTGTCGGCAGGCAGCGGATCAAGCCGCTCGACAGCCTTGCGGCCTAACTCATCGCGCCCTATGCGGCTCAGGATCGCAGCGTGGCTGCCCAGCCGCCCGGCCATTACGACAAAGTTGGCTGGAGCGCCGCCGAGCCTCGGCCCCTCCGGCAGCGTGTCCCAAAGCAGTTCGCCAACTCCGAGAACCAGGTGCGGCTGTCTCAAGGCATTTTCCTCGTCTGCGGATCGAGTTCGGGGCTCCCGGGCTCGTCTGCAAGGATCTACGCCTAGACAGTCTTCATGCAAGGCCGCTTCTTCGTCAACACTATTCTTGGATTTCTATTCCCTGCCCCAAACCTATGTGTTCCAGCGCCAGATCGAACAATCCTCGACATTGGACGAGGCGTATTCGCCCTCCGGCTGATTGGCCAGGATTTTGTGATCCGCAATCGCATCGGCCCGCGAGCGATGAATCTGGCCGAGGTAGAGGCGGGCCGCGGCTGACCGCCGGAGTTCGAGTTCCAGGACGCCTTCCTGCTCGTTGTTCACATAGATCAGGTCAAGGGGCTGAGGCTGTTCTCGAAGGTTTCTCTTCCAAGTCTTCAGTAATCGCCGCATCACCGTTGCGCCAAAGGGATTGAAGAGAAAAGCAAGGCAGGGTCCGGTGGGCAGCGGAAACTCGGCGGCATCCATGTTGATGATTTTGATCGGCGAACGCTCACGGCCTGCGGATCGCCAGATCGACACGTTCTTTCTGGCAATCCGCACCAGCGTAGGATTGAGTTCGACTCCGACCACTTGACGGAAGGGCAACTCTGCCGCCAACAGCACGGCCCGCCCCATTCCGGCGCCAATGTCGATAAAGCTGAAATCTTCGATTGGTGCCCCCGGCCTACTCCTCTGCCAGCGCTTGAGAAGAGTGCTCAGGACGGATGGAGCAACGCCGTAGTAAGCCGTCGCATGGCGATCATGCAGGTGTCCACTCTTCAAGTGGCGTCCGGCAACCAGTCCGCTCGTCCGCACGCCGAACTGCTGGTCGAAGGGATGGCGGGTAAACCCCTCTGCGACCTTCAGTCCCGGAAGCAGCCGTCTTGTCGCCGTTCCGGTTGTCATCGTCCGAGGACCTTCGTTCTGCGCAATGCGTCCATCCGACCCTGCAAAGACAGGGGCCTCCTGATGAAGGAGGCCCTGAGGTTCAACTTGCCGATACGCAAATCCTAGCGAGAGCGAAACGCCTTGATCGCCTCGGGCAGCCGCGCTTCGATCAGCTTCGCCTGCTCGGCAGCGATGCCGCCCAGGTAGGACGGAGCCGGCGTGGCCGTGAGGACCAGAAGCAGAGCGATCACCGAGAAGACGAGCCCCGCAACGCCCGCCGAAACCAGCATGTGGTAGGTGTCTGCGACATCCAGGCCGAAGACGTTGAAGGCAAAATGCTCCACCGGCTTGATGTGCTTGAGCACTGCCAGCGCGAAGAGAAAGAAGAAGACCGCCAGCGAGGTCAAAACAGCCAGCGAAACATCCAAGCCGCGGTGGAAGCGCTGCCGCGAACTGCAGCGGCGGCACTCGGCCAGATGCTGCTCGTAGTCCTTGCGCATCTCCGGAGAGATGCTCGAAATGTCATACCGCCAACTGGCTAATATTCCGCCAACGACAGTGTCTGTGCATCGGGTTCTTGCCATATTCGTAAAGACTCACTTTGCAAAGGATGTGTTCAACCGCCATGGTCCTGAGCGGCTCACCTGGCAACGGAATACTTCAATCGTTGACGGCTCCGAATATGCGCCCATCCATCGAACGCTTGCCTCGACTCCGTCTCGCCGATGCGCTTTTCGCCTCGACCGGTTCCTCGCCAATCCACCTGGTACAGAGTGATACCCGTGTCTTACTATTGTAACTTATTACCATCAAAAGCAAATAGGATCAAGGGGCTCGTGCTGGCTGGCCAGCAGCAGCCGATTGGCCATCAGGCTTGCCCGGCCGCTCAAGGCTCGCTCGGCAGCAACCCGCGCAAGTTCAGGAAGATTATTGCTTTCAGATAGATGCCCAAGAATCACGTACCTTGCCTGCCCGTCATAACCGTCTTCAAGAAAGCCCGCCGCCGCTTCGTTCGACAGGTGGCCCACCCGTGAAAGCACCCGTTGCTTCACAGACCAGGGATAGGGGCCGTCGCGCAGCATCTCCAGATCGTGGTTTGATTCAAGCAGCAGCAGGTCGACGCCCTGAAGCTGCGCTCTGACATTCGGCGAAATATAGCCAAGATCAGTAGCCGAGGCAATCCGCACCCCTTCCGTGCGGAAGACAAAGCCCACCGGATCGGCAGCGTCATGCGGAATCGTAAACGGGCTAACGGCAATGCCGCCAATCTCAAAGGGCTCGCCTGCCCTGAAGTACTCGACCGCCGGCAACCAGGATGTATCCTTGACGTTGCCGCCAGCGGCTGGCTCGGCCTCCGGGGCTTCCGCCGCCTCAACGAGGTCGCTCTCGTCCGGTTCTCCCTCGGGAGCCGCCGTCTCGGCCTCCGCCTGGCGCTCGGATGCCTGTTTGCGGCACTGCTCCAGCCATTGGGCGTAAGTCATCTGCCGTCGCGGCGTCAGCCAGCGCATCCAGGCGCGGTGCGTGCCTTCTGTGAAGTAGACCGGAATGCCCAGCTTGCGCGCCGTCACCGCAACGCCGTTCACGTGGTCCGAGTGCTCGTGGGTGATGAGAATAGCATCCAGCGTCTCCGGCTCTTCGCCTGCCAGCCTCATGCGCCGGAAAAGCTCCCGGCAGCTCAGCCCGCAATCGAGCAGAATCCTCGTGCCTCCACCGGAGACGACCGTGCAGTTGCCCTTGGACCCCGACGCCAACACCGTGAAACGCACCATGATCTGAGGATACCGCGAAGGGCTTGAGGCGTTGTGGTTGCCATTGAGCGAGCGGAGTAGCAACCCCAGGAAACTGCCAGCCGCAGGACGCTTTGCAGGACGGGCAGTAAAGAACTTGCCCCAGGCTCCGGTGGTTAGCTTGACACTCCGCGCGGCTACGGAATTATCATCCGTACAACAATCGATAAGGCCAAAAAGGAGATGAACCCCATGGCGTTCGGCAAGAATGGAGCGGTATATTTAGTCTGCGCCTTGATCGGGTATGGAATCTCAGCCCTTCTGCCACATGGCGCGTGGTCCGTATTTGCTTACCTTCTGATCACCTACCATTTATATCTTGGATACCATGTGATGATCGCCGAACACGAGGCGGGCTTCTCCCTGCCCATTTTCTCAACGATCATTACCCATTTGGCCTGCCTCACCCTCGTCATATGCTTCGGACTCGGGCGGCACCACATTCCGTTTTACGACATGATTCGACTTCTTGTTCCCGCTCTCGCTCCCTTTGAATCTGAATGGCTCTTTAAGGGGCAAAAGCATCGCAAGGAGAAGAAGAAAGCTGTTCCGGTTTCCAAAGAGAAGATTGAAGCAGCGGAGGCAGCCGTGGCAGCCACCGTTACCGTCGATGAGTACCAGGAATGGCTCAAGTATCTAGCGACGCCAAACCGCCCTCCCCGGAAACCCGGACAAACGGTGCAGGACGAATACAAGCAGTGGATTCTCGCCCGTGCCAGAAGCCGCGTTGTCCCTCCGCAGAGGCCTCAGTAAAAGACCTAAATCGCTTCACCCTATTGGCTCGCACCTACCCCAGTACTGCCACCCACCTGCGGAACTCGGCAGCCGGATCGGGCTGCCGGAAGATGGCTCCGGCGACTGCTACGACCGAGGCTCCGGCATCAAAAGCTTCACCCGCTGTGGCCAGTGTGATTCCGCCAATCGCAACCAGCACTGGTTTTGGGCCAGCTTCACTGCGCAACTGACTGACACCCTTCATGCCGATCAACGGTGAGCTGGTCTGCTTTGTGCGGGTCGCGAAGACGGGACCGATCGAGAAATAATCGGCTGGAGTGGCGAGGATTCCCGGAATCATACCTGTTGCGCCACCGCCAAATGTTCCAATGATCCGGTCTGGCCCGATGAGAGTGCGTGCCTCACTTGGCTTGAGGTCTCCAGCATCCACATGCACGCCGTCAAAACCAAGCTGCTCAATCAGATCTGCCCGGTCATCGAGAATCAGCTTCACTTTCCCGGCAGGTATCGCCGTTCGCAGAATCATCGCATCCGAGAGCAACTCGGCATCGTTGCCGCTCTTGTTGCGGTATTCGAGCAGTGTCAGGCCAGCGTCTGTCAGTTCGCCACCCAGGCGGCGCAGAAACCCCGCGCGGCCCTGGGTTGGAAGGAAGGAAACATCGAGAATCGGATAGATCTTGGGAAATGAGAAAGCCATGGAACAAGAGTAGCCGGAACGGTGGGTAGTTGTCAGTGAACAGTGGTCAGTGAACAGTTGTCAGTCGCTTACCTATCTGAAACTCAAGCACTTCGAGAACTCCGCTCAAGCGCTGAACTCATTTCGAGCAACGAACCCCTGGCTGTTGTTCACTGTCCACTGTTCACTGACCACTTCTTACTACGATGGCATCTCGTCTGCCGAGGGTCCATAGGAGCCGGGGATAGGCTTGTCGAGGATGCGCAGATAGACGCCCAACTGTGCCCGGTGGTGGATCAAATGGTCCACAACCCAGTTGCGGAAGACGCGATACTTCGACTCGTCGATCCAGGTCTGGCCACCAGCAACGAACTTCCAGTTCTCGTCCCACTTTGCGGGGGCAAAAGCTGCGAAGGCTGTCTTGGCCTCAGCGACATCCTTGTCGAAGCGCTCCAAAAGTGCGGTGGTAGAGGCGGGGATGTAGGCCTCGAACTTGTGATCGGCCGGAAACTCCAGCTTGTCGGTGGTGAAGGTCGTCTTGGCCCACTCTCCGGCGGTCTCGGCGAGATGCCCTGCTAAACGTCCCAGGCTCATCGATTTGGGGTGGGGTTTATAGGTGAAATCGATGTCGGCCGGGATCGCCTCGAGCATCTTGCGGGTTGTAGCAATCTCGCGGTCATATTCGGCAATCAGTTCTTTTTGAAAGTCCATGTGCGCAACCTCCTTGTGTTGCGAAGTCAGCATACAACAGTTCGCGCCAAAAGGCGAAGAAAAAGCGATAAATTAATTTCGCTTAATAGGCTGCCCTGCCAGTTACCGGAAGCGGGTCGAAGCAAAGGCCGAGGAGAAGGACTCCTGCCAACCCGCTCCGGGCGGGGGGGGCGTACCCTGCGGCGGCACATCGACAGGCAGCCGTAAAGCGGCAGGCTCGGGGTAATCGATTTGCAAGTAGTTGCCGTGCTCGAACTTCCAGTTGTCGGGAATCTCGAAGGGCGCTTGGAAGTTGGCCGGCCAGGGCAGCACGGGGCCGCCACGGCCAAGAGCCCCACGCCACCACGGATGCCCTGCGGCAATGATGCCCGCGAAGAAATTCCCCAGCGGAAAGGCGGCTGCCAGCACCTCGTCCTTCTTTGAAGCAAGAACCGAAATCGTACCGATCTTGCCCGCCACGGCCTGAAACTCGGTCGACAGGCAGTTGTCGTCGATGGCTGGAGCCATTAGCATCAGGCGTCGCACCGGCAGATTAAGATGCGCGATCGTCGCCAGCACAGCCCGCGCTCCCAGGCTGTGCGAGGCAAAGGAGATGCTCGCCGCGCGCTGGAAGTTGGCGTTGATAAAGGCTGCAGCCAGGGCACCGGCCTCGTTGGCGATCCTCGGCTCATCGGGATAGTCGAGCCCATGCGCCCAGATCGAATCGCCCGGCCACAGCAGGCCCAAAAAGGCGGAATATGGCTGGGGAAGCTGCAAGAGCTTGTTCCAGTTCGACAGGCATGCAATGCCATCGGCGCGGTTCACGTTGAAACCATGAGCGGCAATCAAGACGTGGCGGCCTTCGACCACGGCAAGAAGCTCGCCGAGACTGAGGCCCCCGTAGTCGTTGATATTGCTTCCCTGGTGAATGCCGACAGCATTTGCCAGGCCGCCGCCAACGGGTTGCAGGCGTGTATCGAGGAAGAGAGTCATGTCAACCTACTTCTTGACCATTTGCATGGTATTGACGGCGGCTGAGAGAGCGCTGGAGATGTCCTTGGCGATCGGAGCCATAGGAGTGGCGAGCAAGCCGATCAACAAAGCAATGGCCATGTCTGGCTTCCACCAGAATGCCGCCCAGGTGCCTGCAAGGCTCAATCCACCGGCGAAGGCCAGCGCAACCGCAATGACGGCGGCTAGCGCGCGCGTGGTGTTGCGATAGACCTGGTCTGCATGCTGATAGGCTTCATCGATCATCGCCGTCGCAATCAAATCAAAACGAGCATAGGCGTCGCCCTGCTGCTGGGTGAGAGCGGTGCCGGAGGCGATGCTCTGCGCAACCTGAGTCAGCAGAGCTGGATCGACATTTGTAGCAGCCGCCAGGGCCGGCGCATTGCCGGCGCTCATATGCAGTTTGATCAGCGATTTGGCAATCGACTTCTGGCTGGCCAGATCGGTGCCATTGATCCAGTTGGCAAGCAGAGACTCCAAAACATTCGCCTGCGGCAGCGCATTCAGAGGCGGCTGTGCTCCCGGTTCATTGGGCGTCAGGCTCACAATCGTCGCGCGTATCCGGTCAAATCCGGTGTGATTGATCGCAGGGAAGACCGGCTTGATGGCATCGAGCAGCCCAAAGGCCGCCGTGCCCAGGCCGCCGATCGCTGTAATGGCTTGAGGAAGATTCGAGAGGATCATGGGGAATATCCCTTTCTTCCCGCTAACTTTACAGACGAAAGGCTGGGCAGTAAAGGAAAAATTTCGCCTCGCCATTCCCTACAACACTGTAAGAACAAAGAGGCTGGACTCCTGATCGGAATCCAGCCCCCTTTTCAAGTTGGTTCTCGACGGCTGCAGTGGGTTATGTTTTGGTTCTCGCCGCTAGGAAGCTCTCCATGAAGCTGGTGTCGAACTCGCCTGCACGGAAACCTGGATCGGCAAAGATCTCCTGGTGCAGCGAGATCGAGGTCTCGATGCCCTGGACGATGAACTGGCTCAGCGCGCGCTCCATCTTCGCAATCGCTTCTGCCCTGTCGCGCCCGTGCACTATCAGCTTGGCAATCAGCGAGTCGTAGTAGGGCGGCACGACGCCCTCGGCATACTGTGCCGTATCGACGCGCACACCGTTGCCGCCGGGCACGTTGAAGGCCGTGATCTTGCCCGCCGAGGGGGTAAATTTGACCGGATGCTCGGCGTTGATGCGGCACTCGATGGCATGGCCGCGGATCTCAAGCTTAGCAGGCAGAATATTGTCCAGCCGCTCTCCGCTGGCGATCAGCAACTGCGCCTTCACAATGTCGACGCCGGTAATCGCTTCGGTGATGGGGTGCTCGACCTGCACGCGTGTGTTCATCTCGATGAAGTGGAGATGCCCGTTCTCGTCCATCAAAAATTCGACAGTTCCTGCGTTCTGATAGCCGATCTCTGAGAGACAGCGGCAAAGGGTCTTGCTGATCTCTTCGCGCATGGCGGGCGTCACGCGCAGGCTCGGCGCCTCTTCGATGAGCTTTTGGTGGCGGCGCTGGATGGAGCAATCGCGCTCGAAGAGTGTGCGCACATTGCCGTGCTCGTCGGCCAGCACCTGGAACTCGATGTGGCGCGGGTTCTCGATGAACTTCTCCATATAGAGTTCGCCGTTGCCGAAGGCGTTGGCCGCCTCGGTGTAGGCCGCATGGAAGAGATTAGGCAGCTCGTCGAGCGTGCGTACGATTCTCATGCCGCGCCCGCCACCGCCGGCCTTGGCCTTGAGAATGACTGGAAAGCCAACCTTCTTGGCCCACTCCTGTGCCTCTTCGGCGGTGTCAATCACGCCGTCGGAGCCGGGCAGAATGGGCACGTTGGCGCGCTTCATCGCCTGGCGCGCGCGGTCCTTCTCACCCATCAGGCGAGTGATTTCGGGCGGGGGGCCGATGAACTTGATGTTGGAAGCGCGGCAGACCTCGGCGAAGTTGGCGTTCTCGCTCAGCAGGCCGTAACCAGGATGAATTGCTTCGACGTCGGCGATTTCAGCAGCAGAGATGACCGCAGGCACGTTCAGATAGCTCTCGGCGAGCCGCGGCGGGCCAATGCAGATAGCCTCGTCGGCAAAACGAACGTGCAGCGAGTTGCGGTCGGCCTCGCTATAAACCGCGACGGTGCCAATGCCCAACTCCCGGCAGGCATTGATGACGCGCAGAGCGATTTCGCCGCGATTGGCAATCAGAACTTTACGTAACATGAAGAACCTCTTGAGCGGGGTTAGCGAAGTTGGCGGAGTTTGCCCTGCTAGTTGGCCTGAGAAACGCCGCTAACTCCGCAAACACGCGCGAAGCGCGGCTAGCTCCGCCGCCCGACTACCCGATCCGGATTGAATAAAGCGGCTGCCCATACTCGACAGGCTGGCCGTTCGTGACAAGGCACTTGACGATCTCGCCGGCGGCGTCCGACTCGATCTCGTTCATCAGCTACATGGCCTCGACGATGCCAATCACCTGCCCCTTGGTCACTCGGTCGCCGGGAGAGGCAAAGGGCTCCGAGCCGGGCGCAGGCGAGCCATAGAAGGTGCCGACCAGCGGCGACTTGACGATGTGCAGGCCAGCGTCGCCAGGCTCGACAGGCGCAGCCGCAGGCTCCGGTGCTTGAGCAGCAGCAGCGCGCGCCACCGCGGGCGGCGCCGTGGTCAGAACGCGCGCCAGATCGCCCAAACTCGAAGACTCGGGCGGGTTGAATTTGAGGCGGATCTTCAGGTCGCCCCGGTCCAGATCGAACTCGGCAACCTGGTACTGCTTCAAAAACTCAATCAGTTGTTTCAGATCTTCAATGTCTTGTGGTTTCATTCGTTCCTTGACTCTCTCAATGGTGAGGGGATCTATCAAAGTTCAATCAAAGCCTTGGGGGCCGGGGTCAGCACCTCGGCTCCGGTTCGCGTCACAGCCACCATATCCTCGATGCGAATTCCGAACTTGCCGGGGAGGTAGACTCCGGGTTCGATCGTGATGACCATGCCGGCCTGGAGCCTTGTGGTTTGTCCTGCGCCGACGCGGGGCGGTTCATGAATTTCAAGCCCGAGAGCATGACCGGTAGAGTGGGAAAAGGCCTCAGCCAATCCCGCCTTGCGCAGCACGCCGCGGGCGGCCTCATCAACCTCTCCGCAACTAACGCCAGGAGCCACGGCGGCGATCCCAGCCTCCTGAGCCTCAAGCACGGCCTCGTACGCAAAACGCTCTTCGACCTTCGGCTTTCCTATGTGTACGGTTCGAGTCATATCCGAGCAGTAACTCTTGAGAATAACACCGAAGTCGAGGGTCACGAAACCGTTGCGAGGCAGCTTGGCGGCAGTGGCTCGCCCATGCGGCAGAGCCGAGCGCACGCCCGAGGCGACGATGGTCTCGAAGGACATTCCCTCGGCACCCAGCAGGCGGGCCTGGTACTCCAGCTCCGCGGCTACTTCAAACTCCCGCAGGCCGGGTTCGATGAATTCCAGGATCTTTTCGAAGAGCTTGCAGCCCATCAGCGCTGCCTCAATCATTACAGCCAGCTCGTCTTCATCTTTGACGCTTCGCAGGCCTTCAACCATGGGAGCGGCCAGCGGAGTCAGGAGACTGCGGCGAAGGCGGGCGGGCAGAGAGGCTCTCCAGTGAGCCAGATCGGCGACAGTTGTTTTTGCTGGATCGAATCCAGCAAAAACCATGCCCGACTGCGCGGCGAGCCACTCGACAGCGGCAACGGCCGGCGAACCGGAGACGATCTCAACCTCGGCGTCGGCAACCTCGAGGGCAGCCTGCGTCCGGTAACGGCTGTCGGTAAACAGGCGCGCACTGCGGCGCGTGATGGCCAGCGCGGCATTCGAGCCGGTAAAGCCGGAGAGATAGCGCAGGTCAGCGAGATGGGTAACCAGCAGCCCGTGAAGTCCGGACTTGGTCAGACGGCGGCGCAGGAGCCCGATGCGGCGAAAGTGATCCACGACGTTAAGGATAACAGGGGGCGGGGATCAGAGATTAGAATCGAAAGCGCTTATTGAAGATGGATGCCGGTCAAGTCGCTCTTGAAGCCCGTCGGTTCCTTGTCGGGAGTATCGGCAACTTCCGGTTTATTGGCGAAATGGCGCGATAGAATCATCCCCACAATGTAAACTAGCAAACCGGTCCCAAACAGCACCCATTGAGTAGGTGT
>Ga0302321_100000756_pt1 | contig 28130 bp, 17 predicted proteins | sample Fen_T0_1_FD_202505 | JGI IMG/M metagenome (GOLD analysis project Ga0302321, IMG submission 202505) | Peat permafrost microbial communities from Stordalen Mire near Abisko, Sweden - Fen_T0_1 | ecosystem: Environmental > Terrestrial > Soil > Wetlands > Permafrost | place: Sweden: Abisko... | reverse complement strand
CATGGCAGGCCTGCTTGGCTGCGCCACCGGTCAAGGCCGTGGGACCACGGCAGCGGCGGGGGCACAAAGCCATCCGGGAAACGTGGGCGCGGCCAGCAATTGCCCCTGTGCGCAGAAGGCGGGTCAGGCCCCCGCGCCCGCGCCGGTCGCTGCACCCGCCGCCTTGCCCGACAGCGTGGTGCCCGTGACAGCGGCGGATCCGGTGTGGGGCAACCCGGATGCGCCGGTCACCATCGTCGAGTTCAGCGACTTCCAGTGCCCGTTCTGCGCGCGCGTGGGCGACACCCTGGACGGGCTCAAGCGCAGCTACGGGCCCAGCCAACTTCGTCTGGTGTGGAAGAACTATCCCCTGCCGTTCCACAACAACGCCCGGCCCGCCGCGGAGGCAGCCATGGCCGTGTATGCCGTGGGTGGCGCGGACGCCTTCTGGCGCTTCCACGAGCTCATTTTCGCCAACCAGCGCGAGCTGTCGGCGGAGAACTACCTGCGCTGGGCCGCCATGGCCGGCGTGGACGGGGCCAAGTTCCAGGCCGAGCTTTCTTCCAAACGGCAGGCGGCCAAGGTGGACGAGGATCTGGCGTTGGCCATGCGGCTGGGCATCCGGGGCACGCCCGTGTTTCGCATCAATGGCGTCCCGCTCATGGGGGCGCAGCCCTTGGAGGTATTCAAGGAGACCATCGACGCACAACTGGCGGCGGCCAAGCAGCTTGCGGCGAGCGGCACTCCCGCCGGCCAGATCTACAATGCGCTCTCGGCCAAGAACGCCGACGCCGCGCCAGCCGAGGCCGACAAAGCCCCGGCGCCCGAGCCCGAGGACACCGCCATCTGGCGTGTGCCGGTGGAAAAGGCCGACCCCTCGCGGGGGCCGGCCGATGCCCTGGTCACCCTGGTGCTGTTCAGCGACTTCCAGTGTCCGTATTGCAAACGGGTGGAAGAAACGTTGGCCGCCCTGGAACAGAAGTACGGTGCGGATCTGCGCATCGTGTGGAAGGACTACCCGTTGCCCTTCCACGATCGGGCCGTTCCAGCCGCCGTGCTGGCCAGGGTCGCGCTGGCCAAGAAGGGGGCCAAGGGTTTCTGGCAGGCCCACCACGCGCTTTTCGAGGGGCAAGACGATCTCGACGACGGGGCGCTCAAGGCCATCGCCAAAGGCCTGGGTTTGTCCTGGACGGAAATTCAGAAAGCCATCACCGAACACCGATTCAAGGACGTGTTCGAAGCGTCCGAGGATCTAGCCAAGACCCTCAGGGTCAGCGGCACGCCCTGTGCGTTCGTGAACGGCTACCGGGTGGCGGGCGCGGTGCCCACGGAAAGATTCGTGGCGGTGATCGACGCCCAGTTTGCCAAGGCCAGGGCCATGGCCGACGATCGTCATTCGCAGGCCGGCATCTACGAGGCGATTGCCAAGACCGGCCAACAGACGGACGAGCCAGAGCGCCGGGAGGTCGAGGCTCCGACCCGCAACAATCCGTCGCGCGGCAGTGCCACGGCCAAGGTGACGGTGCAGATGTTCGGCGACTTCCAGTGCCCGTTCTGCCAGCGGGTCAACCCGACCATCGCGCAGCTTGAAAAGCGCTTCTCCGGCCGCCTGCGCGTGGTCTGGCGGAATTATCCCATGCCTTTTCACGACAACGCCGCGCTCGCCGCCGAGGCCGCGCAAGAGGTGTTCGCACAGAAGGGCGCGCCCACGTTCTGGGAGTACCACGACCTGCTTTTTGCGGCCCAGGCCAAGGGCGGACTGGAAAGGCCCAATCTGGAAAAGCTGGCGCAGAAGCTAGGGGTGGACATGAAGCGCTTCCGCGCGGCGCTCGATGCCAGGACCCACCAGCCGGTGGTGGACAAGGACATCGCCGCCGCCAAGAAGGCTGATCTGGACGGAACGCCGTTCTTCGTCATTGGCGGCTACGTCATCAGCGGTGTGCGGCCATTCCCCGCATTCGAGCAGGTGGTGACCCGCGCGCTGGCCGAGGCCGAGCCTGTGCAGGCGGCCGGCGCCAAGTGAGCGCGACGTGAGGTAAATGACGTGAGGAAGATGCGGCAAGACGACAGATGATTCGACGCGCAGTAGGGTGCTGGGGGGCGTTCTATTCTTGTGGCAGGGGCGTAGCGGTGCGAAAATAAAGGAGATATCGAGATCTGTGACGTCTGTTTGGAACCCCGGCGAACTTCGGATTCATAAAACTCCTTCTCGGACAAAGCCCATGAAGATTCGTTTTGCTCTTGTCGCCATCACCGTGTTCCTGACCGCCAGCTCCGTGCGGGCCCAGGAGTGTCCCAGCGACATCCCAGATGACAGCGGGGTCCGGCGTGTGCAGGCCAAGAAATGGTTTTCCAAGGGCCAGACAGCTTCCGAGGGAGGAGACGATATCGCCGCGCTCAAGGCCTACCAGTGCTCCCTGCGCTACGTGCCCCACGGGTTCACGGCCTACAACATCGCGCAGATCGCCGAACGGATTGGCGATCTGGAGGTGGCCATCGCCAGCTACAGCCAGTACTTGCTGCTCGTGCCCGAGGCCAAGGACGCGCAGGAGGTGAACGACAAGGTCATCGCGCTGAAGGAACGCCTGGCCAGGGCGAAACAGAAGGAGAAGGAGATCCTGGCGGCGACGCCGGTCGCTGGTAGCGAGCCCCCGGCCGCGGAGGGCGAGACGAAAAAGCCGCCGGTCGTCGAAGCGCCCAAGCCCGCCGAATCGATCACCGAGAAACCCGCGGGAACGAACTATCGCCTGGCAGGGTGGATCGTCTACGGCGGTGCGGGCGTGGCGCTGGTTGGCGGCCTGATCACGAATCTTCTCTCGCGCAGCAAGATGAACACCTGCAGCGCCAAGTACAATGCCACGCCCCAGGACATCTCCGGGGCCGAGGCCGCGTGCAGCGACGCCAAACCCCTGGCCTATATGTCCTACGGGCTCTTTGGCTTGGGCGCGGCTGCGGTTGCGGTGGGCACGGTCTTGGTGCTTCGACCGACCGAATCCAGCGAGGTGGCCGTCAACCTGCTGCCCAAGGGTGGCCTGGCGTTCGGTTGGTCGGGGCGGTACTAGCTGCCTTCCCAGGTGCGGATCTTGCCCGTGTCGGCGTGGATGAAGTGCGTTTTCGGGTAGTAGCCCACGCCGCCCAGGTGTAGGCCGCGCACAAATTCGCGCAGCGTCTCGGTTTCCACGCCGCGAATCCGGAAGTCGACCGCGGTACCTTGCATGTGCTGGCTCTCGCGCGCCACCTGGTGGCCCTTCTTGCGCAGCATCAGGTTGTATTTCGGCGAGCGAAAGCCCGACACGATGTCCACCCTTGGCGCGCGAAACCGGATCGCCGCCGCGGCCAGAATCGACGCCAGCCGGGTGTCGGCCTGAATCGACTGCTTGGTGTAGTGGTCGCGCAGAAACAACTGGAAGCGCTGCTTGTAGGCCTGCCCGGCGATGAGCGGAAGGGCCTCGCGGTTCCAGATGTTGAAAAGGGTCGTGATGGGCTGCAGGTGTGTGCCGGTCGGCTCCATGGCATCGGCCAGGCGCGCCTCGGCCTGCAAGGTCGCGGTTGCGGCCCGTGCCGCGGCCGGCTTGCGCTTGGGCAATAGGTCGGCGTCGCGCACGTGCACGCTGGGGCGCCAGGTCTTTTCCAGGCGCCAGAGCTCCTTCTTGCTGCGCTCGCGCAGTGGGGGCGCGAAGTGGGGCGCGCGCTCCTCGGCCCAAGCGGCCAGGGGTTCGGCGGGAAACATCACGCCGGTCGCAGGCGTTTCCCCGCCCGGGGTGGGCAGCGCGGAAGCGCAAAGCAGGGCAATCACGGCGTGCATGCCCGCCCATCATACCCCGTAGACGTCGCGCAGGTTATCGGACAGGATACTTGCCCTCAGGCGGGCGTGGGCCACCCTTATCACAGCGAGGCAGACAACATGTTCAAGATCCAGACTCTCAACAAGATTGCTTCCATCGGACTCGACGAGCTTCCGCGCGATTCCTTTGAAACCGCATCCGAGATCCTGAACCCCGATGGGATCCTGGTGCGCAGCGCGGACATGCACGCGCTGGACCTTCCCGCCTCGCTCAAGGGCATCGCCCGCGCCGGCGCCGGTGTGAACAACATCCCCATCGACAAGTGTTCCAAGCGCGGCATCGTGGTGTTCAACACCCCGGGCGCCAACGCCAACGGCGTGAAAGAGCTGGTCATCGCCGCTATGCTGCTGGCCTCGCGCCGGATCATTCCCGGCGTCGAGTGGACGCGCGCGCTCAAGGGCAAGGGCAAGGAGGTCGGCCCGCTGGTCGAGAAGGGCAAGAACGATTTCGTCGGTCCGGAGATCAAGGGCAAGAAGCTCGGCGTCGTAGGCCTCGGCGCCATTGGCGTCATGGTGGCCAACGACGCCCTGGCGCTGGGTATGGACGTCATCGGTTTCGATCCGTACATCTCGGTGGAAGCGGCCTGGGGCTTGGCGCGCACGGTTCGCCGCGCGACCAGCCTGGACCAGCTGCTGGCCCAATCCGACTACATCACGCTGCACGTGCCGCTGGTGGATGCCACCAAGGGCCTGCTCGGGCGCGAGAAGTTCGCCATGATGAAGAAGGGCGTGCGCATCGTGAACCTGGCGCGCGGGGGTCTGGTGAAGACCGCCGACATCAAGGAAGCCCTGGCCTCGGGTCAGGTGGGCTGCTACGTCACCGATTTCCCCGAGGACGATCTGCTCGACGAGAAGAACGTCATCCCCATCCCGCACCTGGGCGCGTCCACGCCCGAGGCCGAGGACAACTGCGCGGTCATGGCCGCGCGCCAGATGCGGGACTTCCTTGAATTCGGCAACGTGAAGAACTCGGTGAATTATCCCAACTGCGAAATGCCCGCCATGGGCCGGCCGCGCATCGTGGTCGGCAATGCCAACGTGCCCAACATGGTTGGCCAGATCACCACCGTGCTGGCCGCGGACAAGATCAACATCATCGACATGATGAACAAGAGCGCCGGCGAGCTGGCCTACAACATCATCGATGTGGACGGCGCGGTGACCGAGGCCGTGGTCGACAAAATTCGCAAGATCGACGGCGTGATGATGGCGCGCCTTATCGCAAAGGCCTAGCGCACGAACACAATGGGCGTGGGAATCGCCAGATCCATGCCGGGCTGAATGGGAAACGGACGGCTGCCTGCGCGGATGAGGCAGGCAGCCAGCTGCGCATCCGGCGCCTCGTCGAGTCTGAACTCCTTGATGGTGCCGTCGGCGTTGATGAACCACGTGGCTTGCAAGCGGCGGATTTCAAGCCCCGCGCGGCGACGGGAGCTGTCCGCGCAGGCCTGGAAATAGGGCAGGCGGTTTTTGATCTCGGCGCGAATCAGATCGAACATGTCGGGCACCACCGGATCCGCGGGGGGGCTCGGCGTTTCCTCTTCGACCGCTGGCTCTGGCTTGTCGGATTTGAACTTGCTCGTGCGATCCTTGCGCGTGCTTGCTCGCCTATTCGGCTCGGCGACCGTGAGAGCAATTGGGGATCTTTCGGTGGCTGGCTGGGTCTTCTCATCGAGATCGGGCGCGCTGGGGGGTGCGGCTGGTTCACTTTTCACGTCAGGGGACGTTCCCGCATCGATGGGGGCCGGCGTGATTGTCGTGCGCGATGGCGCAGGCGCGAAAGTTCCCGTCCACGGCATGGCGGGCGCTTGCCAGACGGCCGAGGCTGGCGGCGAGGGTGTCGCCGTGGGGGCGGTGGGCACATAGTGAAATGGGGGTGGCTCGGTGGCATCGCCAGGATTCGTCGAGGCGGATGGTATGGGGCGGACCACGCGCTCGCCAGTAGCCTGGGTGGCGTTCGCACCTTCGATCTTCGAATCCCCATGCAGTGTGCGTGGGTCGGCGACCCGGCCGGTGTCGTCGCGCGTGTGGCCAGGCAAGCGAACCGGATCAAGCGCTTTTCGGCTGCTTGGCGCCGTTTTCTTGGCGGGTGGATCGGCGAGGGTGGCGCCAGGTGCTAGCGCGAGTGCCCAGGCCAAGGCGTAGGCCAAGCCCCACCGGGCGAGAGCCGTTTCCCGCCTGGTCGGTCGTTCCCACGTGGCCTCTCGCTGCTCGGCTCCCATCGACAACCCAAGAATAGTAACCCGTCCGGGAGCGCCCTGCGTGACGGCAGGCGTTGCGAGTCGCGAAGGAACGAAGAGCTCGCGATCTTGTGACCGTGTTTCTACACCACGATGCGTTCGCAGTTGGCCGCCAGGGCCTCGGCTTCCGCGGCCACGTCCAGTTTGGCCTCGGCCGCCTCCACATCGGCCAGTCTGGCCGCAGTCGCCGGATGCGCGGGAGTGAAGAGCGAGCAGCAGTCTTCGTAGGGCAGCGACGAGGTCTCGTAGGTTCCGATCTGGCGGGCCAGGGCGACCGTCTCCATCTTGTCGTAGGTGAGCAGAGGCCGCAGGATGATGTGGCGGGCGGCGTTCTCGATGTTGGCCATGTTGATCAGGGTCTGGCTGGCCACCTGGCCCAGGTTCTCGCCGGTGACGATGGCGTCGGCCTTGGCGCGCTTGCACAGAAGATCCGCCACTCGGACCATCATGCGCCGGTACAGCACCACGGCCAGCTCGGCGGGGCCAGCCTCGCGCAGGCGCTGCTGCGTCTCGGTGAAATGCGCCACATGCAGAGTCGTGGCCACTTGCCAGCGCGATAGGATGCGCAGGAGCGAGACCACCTTGTCCTTGGCGCGCTCGCCGGTGAAGGGCGGCGAGTGAAAAGTCAGGGCTTCCAGGGCCAGGCCGCGTTTGGCCGCCAGCCAGCCGGCGACGGGCGAGTCGATGCCGCCCGAGAGCAAAAGAAGTCCGCGCCCAGACACACCGACGGGAAGGCCACCAGGCGCGGGCCGGATCTCGGCGAAGATGTAGACCGTGGTCGTGCTGACCTCGATGCCGATGCGCAGGGTGGGCTTGTGCACGTCCACGCGCATGCCCAAGGCGTCCATGATGGCGCCGCCCACGTGGCAGTCGATGTCGTGCGAGCTCATGGGGAACTTCTTGTCCGAGCGGCGGGTTTCGACCTTGAAGCTGCGGCCGAGGTCGGGGTTGCGGGCGATGGCGGCCTTGGCCTCGCTGACCGCGACCGCAGTGATGGCTTCGAGGTTGCGCTCGGCCTCGGCGCCGGCAGAGACCGAAACCAGACCAAAAACGCGCTCGAGGCGGGCACAGGCGTCGTCGCGCAATTCGTCGGGCACGCGCACCAGGATGCGGCCGTAGGGCGTGGAAACCTTGGCCTCGGGCAGGTCGCGCACGGCCTTGCGGACATTGTCGGACATGGCACGCAGGAAGAAGCCGCGGTTGCCGCCTTTGAGGAAGAGCTCGCCGAAGCGGCAGAGAATGGAAATCATCGGGTTGGATTTACCACTCTTCCAACCTCGGTGATCGATAGAGCGAGGGCGCGTGCCGCTTGTTCGACATCGTCGGTCGTGGTCAGACGCGACAGCGAGAAGCGCAGTACGCCGGTAGTTGTTGCAATCCCGAGCGCCTGTTGGACCCGGCTTTGTTCGCGGGCATGGGACGAGCAGGCCGCGCCCTCGGAGGCGAAAACCCCGCGTGCTTCCAGCGCGTGTAAGATCGGTTCGGCGGGAAACCCGGGCAGAAGAATGCTTGTGATGTGGGGCGCGCGTGGCGCGGGCAGGGGCACCGCGGGCCTGGCTTGCGGAACGGCGGCGAATAGGAGGGTTTCCAGCCGGTCGCGCAGCTCGCGCACGCGGGTTGCGGCCGAACTGTCTTTTCCATGTTGGCGCGCCTGCGCGGCGGCCACGCCGAACCCGACCGCCGCGGGCAGGTTCTCGGTGCCCGAGCGCAGGTTGCGCTCTTGCCCGCCGCCGCCATAGAGGGGGGCGAGTCGCTTGCCCTTGCGCAGCCAGAGTGCGCCTATGCCCTTCGGTCCGTGAAACTTGTGGGCGGAGATGGCGATGGAGTCGGCGCCCTTGGTGCGCACGTCGAGGGGTTCGAGTCCGGCGAACTGAACAGCATCGACGTGGAAATGGATCTTGCGCCCGAGTGCGCGCAGGGCCCGGGCGATGTCCGCCACAGGTTGCAAGGTGCCGATCTCGTTGTTGACCAGCATGATGGCGACCACCGAGGTCTCGGGCCGGACCGTGGCCAGCACGGCGTCGACCGTCACGCAGCCGTTGGCTTCGGGCGAAACCAAATCGACCTGCCAGCCCTCGTCGGCCAGCATGCGCGCCGAATTGAACACAGCCGCATGCTCGATGGCGCTGACCACCAGGTGGCGTAGGCGGGAGGCGCGCGACGCCCCCACCAGGCCAAGCGCGTTGGCCTCGGTGCCGCTGCCGGTGAAAATGATCTCCTCGGGCGCGGCATGGACCAGCGCCGCGACGTCCTCGCGCGCCGTCGCCAGCGTCCGCGACGCCGCCGCGCCCAAGCCGTGCAAGGAAGACGGATTTGCGAAGTGCTCGCCCATGGCACGACCCATCGCCTCGATCACTTCGGGCGAGGGTTGGGTGGACGCGGCGTTGTCGAGATAGATGGTCATTGTCGAGAGGCTGGCAGCATACCTCCCTCGCGTTCCACCCGCATGAAGATGTCGTGGGCTACGTCGGCAATGCTTTCAGGGCAGCGAGAACGTGCTCCTGCTCCGCCTCGGTCATGCCGTGGAAAAGCGGGATCATGATGGTCTGGTCGCGCGCTTCCTCGGACTGGCGCAGGCGCAGGCAGCGGCCCTGGCGGTGGAGCTGGGCATCGCAGGGTGCCGGGCCGCAGGACCAAGGAGTGCCTGCGTAGGCGGGCTCCATGTGCGCGTTGCCCACGCCCCGGCGCGAGGCCACGCCGCGGTCGAGAAGGTGCTGCATGATCTCCACTTGCGACAGGCGTGCGCCGGGACGGATCCGCAGGGGGTAGCTTTGGAAATTGGCGCGCATCCAGGGCTGCTCGTGTGGCGGCGACAAGATGGGATGCTCGGAGAGGGCCGCACGGTAGCGTTCGGCGAGGGCGCGGCGGGTGGCGATGGTCTGGGGAAGGCGTGCGAGTTGGGTGCGTCCCATGGCGGCCTGCATGTCGGTCATGCGAAAGTTGTAGGCCGGCTCGCCGAAGGATTCGAACACCACGCGCTGGCTGTCGTGCCGAATGGTGCTCGACACCGACATGGCGTGCTGTCGAAGCTGGCGCAGGCGCGCGGCCAGGGCCGCGTCGGCGGTGGTGATCATGCCGCCGTCGCCAGTGGTAATGATTTTGCGCGGATGAAACGAGAAGCACGCGGTAAGGCCCTGTGGCTGGCCGATGGCTTGCCAGGCATCGGCAATTTGTAGGTGGCTGCCGATGGCGCAGGCCGCATCTTCGATGACGGGGAGCTTGTGGCGGTTGGCAATCTCCAGGATGGCGGGCAGGTCGCAGGGAAAGCCCAGCTGGTGCACGCACAGAATGGCCCGCGTTTTCGGGGTCAGCGCGGCTTCGAGCAGGGTTGCATCCATGCCGCAGGTGGCGGGATCGATGTCCACGAAGATGGGACGCGCGCCCACCGCGACCACGGCGTTCGCGGTGGCGATGAAACTGTGGCTGACCGTGACCACGTCGTCGTCAAGGCCCACGCCCAGGGCGCGCAGACAGAGCTCGAGCGCGGCCGTGCAGCTTGATACCGCGATGGCGTGGGGCGCGCCGACCGCGCTGGCCAGCTCGCTCTCGAACGCGGCGACCTCGGGCCCTTGCGCCACCCAGCCCGAACGAATGACGCCCGCGACGGCCATGGCCTCAGCCTCGCCCAGCTCTGGTCGCACGATAGGAATTTGCATGCGACGAGGATCACTCGCTGGGCGCGCGGGTTCAAGTTATTGCCCCTGCCCATCTTTCTATTGCGAAAACCCGCTGGCCGCGCGAGACATGATGGTTCAGATTTTGTTCCCCCCAGTCCACTTGAAGGCCACCCATGAAGTCGATCATAGCCCCGCACCACCTGCTTCTCTTGACGCTGACAATGCTTTTCGCCATGCCCTCAGCCGTCCGGGGCGACCCACTGGCACAACGTGCGCGGCAGTTGGCCGCGCGCAAGTACGCGGGCATGCCTGTCGCGCTCCCGGTCTCCGCCTTCACGAACGGTCTTCGTGTGTGCGCGAAGGAGACGCCCTCCGGCATCAACGGGTACTGGAAAGTCACGCCGAAGATCATGGATCTCATCGACGCCGAGTTGATGGTCTATCTGCGCAAGAGCGGGATCGACAAGAAGCTGCCCTTCGCGGCGAAGCTCTACATCCGGCAGTATGTAGGTTTCGTGCGCGACGGCGTGCGCTTCATCTACGTGAACGCCCTGCTGATCGAGAAGGGCAAGCCCGCGGTCGAGGAGGCCAAGAAGGACTTTCCGCGCGCCTGCGAAGCGGTCAGCGGCTCTTGGGGAATCCAGTACGACACCAACGCCAAGAAGTTCGTGTCTTTCACGACAAGATAATCCCGGAACACCTACCCAGATTTCGCCACAGGCTTCGGTGTGGGTTGGCCCAAGTCGACGAGCAGAATTTCGGATTCTTCCCGCGCCGTGAGCGACACCGCTCGCTCGGCCGTGACCCCAGCGCCATCCCCCGTGCAAAGCACGACGTCGCCCAGGGTGACCTCGCCTTGCACGACGTGTAGCCACGCGCTTCGCCCTTGCGAAAGCTCGCGCACCACATGTTGCCCGGGGTTGAGCAAGGCCGAATAGATCAGGGCGTCCTGGTGGATACGCAGGGATCCTCTGCGAGCGTCTGGCGAGGCGACGACGCATAGTCCGCCCCGGCGTTGGGCCGCCGTGAAGCGCTTCTGTTCGTGGCCAGGATCGAGATCGACCTCGGATGGGCGCAACCAGATCTGGAAAAAGTGCGCCCAATCGGTTCGCGACGCATTGGTCTGGCTGCGCCGAAGCCCGTGCCCAGCGGTCACGCGCTGGAACTCGCCAGCCTGCACGACGCCCGAACCGCCCAGGGAATTCTCGTAGGTAAGTGCACCCTCGCGAACGTAGGTCAGGATCTCGGTATCGTGTCCCGAGGTGCGCGGAACGCCAGCGCCCGGCGCAAGACGGCATTCACTTAGGAGCTCAAGGTTCCCCAAGCCCGCGGCGAGCAGACCCGCAGGATCCTGCGGGTCAAACGTCAGCCAGGCTTCTAGTGTGCGACTCTTGTCGTGGTGGCGCTCCCCGGCCCTGCGCAGGGTAATGGTCGTGCCGTTTCCGACGTCACCCTGCGTTTCTGGTGGACCGGTCGGATAGGTGGCTGAGTGGATGAAGCCTTTCATGAAACACCTCGATTTCCAGCCAAATGCGTTGCTGGCGGCACAGCCCTACATTCCCATGTTGCCCATATCGCCCATGCCACCCTCAGAGCCGGCGCCAGGGCTTTCGCTCTCACCCTTGCTTCGCTCGGCAATCAGCACTTCCGTGGTGAGCATGAGGGCGGCCACCGAAGCCGCGTTCTGCAAGGCCACGCGCACCACCTTGGTCGGATCGATGACGCCCGCAAGGATAAGATCCTCGTAGGTGCTGGTGGCGACGTTGTAGCCAAAGGCGCCTTTGCCTTCGCGAACCTTGTTCACGACGATGGCACCTTCGTCGCCGCCGTTCTGCGCGATCTGGCGAAGAGGTTCTTCGATGGCTCGGCGGATGATGTTCACGCCATAGGCTTGATCCCCGTCGAGCTTGAGCGTGGCCAAGGCCGGCAGGGTGCGCAGCAGGGCCACCCCGCCCCCTGGAACGATACCTTCCTCGACCGCCGCGCGGGTGGCGTGAAGGGCGTCCTCGACGCGGGCCTTCTTCTCCTTCATCTCGGTCTCGGTGGCCGCGCCAACCTTGATGACGGCGACCCCGCCCACGATCTTGGCCAGGCGCTCTTGCAATTTTTCGACGTCATACTCCGACGTCGTGTCCTCGATCTGCGCGCGAATCTGCTTCACACGAGCCTGGATGTCTTCCTTCTTGCCCGCGCCCTCCACCAGCGTGGTCTTCTCTTTGTCGACGGTGATGGTCTTGGCTCGACCGAGATCCTTCAAGGTCAGGTTCTCTAGCTTGAGACCCAGCTCTTCCGTGACGGCTTGACCGCCGCATAGCACCGCGATGTCGGTCAGGGTTTCCTTGCGCCTGTCGCCGAAACCCGGGGCCTTGACCGCGCAGACGTGCAGGGTCCCGCGCAACTTGTTGACCACCAGCGTGGCCAGGGCTTCCCCGTCCACATCCTCAGCTAGCACCAGCAGTGGCTTGCCGGTCTTTGCGACCAGTTCGAGCACCGGCAGAAGATCCTTCATGGTCGAGATCCTCTTTTCGCAAATGAGGATGTAGGCGTCACTGAGAACGGCCTCCATGCGTGCGGTGTCGGTGACGAAATAGGGGGACAGATAGCCGCGATCGAACTGCATGCCTTCGACCACATCGAGGGTGGTATCCATCGACTTGGCTTCCTCGATGGTGACGACGCCTTCCTTGCCGACCTTTTCCATTGCCTCGGCGATGAGGTTGCCAATGGTTTCGTCGCCGTTGGCGCTGATGATGCCGACCTGGGCGATCTCGCTCTTTCCCTTGGTGGGCTTGGACTGCTTCTTTAGCTCGGCGACCACGGTTGCCACGGCGGTGTCGATGCCGCGCTTGATGTCCATGGGATTGGCGCCGGCCGTGACCAGCTTGGCGCCCTCGACGAAGATCGCCTGGGCGAGCACGGTGGCGGTGGTGGTGCCATCGCCGGCGATATCGGAGGTCTTGGACGCGACTTCCTTGACCATTTGCGCGCCCATATTTTGGAAGCGGTTGTCGAGCTCGACCTCCTTGGCGACGGTGACACCATCCTTGGTCACGGTTGGGGAGCCCCACGAGCGTTCGCACACGACGTTGCGGCCGCGCGGCCCAAGCGTCACCTTCACGGTGTTGGCGAGAATATTGAGCCCGACGGCGATTTGTCTGCGGGCTTCATTACCGAAAAGAACTTCCTTGGCTGCCATGCTCTTGCTCCCTATTTGTCGAGGATCGCGAGGATGTCATCCTCGCGCAGAATGATGTGGTCTTCGCCGTCGAGCTTCACTTCAGAGCCCGTGTACTTGCCGATAAGCACCTTGTCGCCGACCTTGACCGTGAGCGGCTGGATCTTGCCGCTGTCGAGAATCTTGCCGGTTCCCACGGCGATGACGCGGGCTTCGAGCGGCTTCTCCTTGGCTGTGTCGGGAATGAAGAGGCCACCCGAGGTCTTGGTTTCCTCGGCTAGCCGTTTGGCCAGAATGCGGTCATGGATTGGGCGAATGGTCATACGAATGCTCCTTCAGGGGCTTTACCCAACCTTGGGTTGCAGCAGCTTTCGTGCCACGGACAAGAAGCGCATGGATCCACGACCTTCGAGCGCTAGCAGCCGCCAAGTCCGCGTTTTCTCCATCAAGATGACGTGCCTTTTCAGTCAATCCGAGGGAGAGGATGCGGTGGCGATGCGCACGTCCACGGTGTGCTCGATGCGATCATCGGCCAGGGGAATCACGGGATCGCGTTGCTGGATTCCGTCGAGGATCACGGTCATGCCGATGTTGCTGGCGGAACACGTGGCCCGGATGTGGTACACGGTTTCGCGGTGTCGGTAGTGGACCGTGAACGCCTGCCAGTCCGCCGGAAGGCATGGGGTGATGTGTAGCTTGTCGACTTCCAGCCGCAATCCCAGTAGGGATTCGACCATGAGCCGGTACAGCCAGCCCGCCGAGCCGGTGTACCAGGTCCAGCCGCCGCGGCCGGTATGTGGTGCCACGGCGTACACGTCGGCCGCGACGACGTAGGGTTCGACCTTGTACGTCTGGATCGCCTCGGGAGACTTGCCGTGGTTCACGGGGTTGATCATGGCCAGCAGCTCCCACGCGCGCTTGGCGTCGCCCTGGGCAGCGAAGGCCATGGCCGCCCAGATCGCCGCGTGGGTGTACTGGCCGCCATTCTCGCGTACGCCCGGGACGTAGCCCTTGATGTAGCCGGGATCAACATCCGACTTATCAAAGGGTGGGTCGAGCAATTGAACGATCGACTCGTCCCGGCGAACCAACCGGTGGTCGAGCGAATCCATGGCCTGGCGTGATCTCGCTGGGGCGCCGGCCCCGGACAGCACGGACCAGCTTTGCGCGATCGAGTCGATCTGGCACTCAAGACTGCTTGCCGACCCCAAAGGCGTACCGTCGTCGAAGTAGGCGCGCCGGTACCAGGCGCCATCCCAGCCGCTCTCCTCGATGTTTCGCTGTACCTTCGCGGCCTCGCTCTGGCAACGCTCGGCAAAGGCCAGGTCGCCGCGCCGCCGCGCCAGCCTGGTGAAGTGTTCAAGCACGTCGTAGAGGAAGAATCCCAGCCACACGCTCTCACCCTTGCCTTTGGCCCCCACGCAATTCATGCCGTCGTTCCAATCGCCGGTGCCCATCAGCGGCAGACCGTGCTGCCCGAAACGAAGGCCGTGCAGGATGGCGCGGGTACAATGGGCGTACAGGGTGTCCGACTCGGCCGAGCGCCGGGGCAGATCGTAGTACGAGTCTTCCTCCGCACCCACGGGGCGGCCATTGATGAACGGGATGATCTCATCAAGCACGCCGGTGTCCCCAGTGCCAAGGACATAGCGGCAGGCGGCAAGCGGCAGCCAGAGGTAATCGTCCGAAATGCGCGTTCGCACGCCACGGCCCGACGGTGGATGCCACCAGTGCTGAACGTCTCCCTCCTGGAACTGATGGGCAGCGCACAAGACCAATTGCTCGCGCAGCAGTCGCGGTTCGCAGTGAATAAGCGCCATCGCGTCTTGCAACTGGTCGCGAAAGCCAAAGGCACCACCCGACTGGTAGGATCCGCTGCGCGCCCACAGCCGGCACGCCAGGGTTTGGTACACCAGCCAGCCATTGGCCAATACGTCGAGTGTGGGGTCGGGCGTTTCCACTTGGACCGCGCCGAGGGTGTGGTTCCAATACTGCCAGACCGCCTCCAAGGAGCTGCGTGCCGCGGCCGATCCGCGATGGCGATGAACCAAGTCAGCCGCATCGTCCATGTTTCGTCCCACGCCTAGCCGGAAGACGATCTCTCGCGTTTGCCCTGGGTAAAGCTCGAAGGGAACCTGCATAGCGGCGCAGGGATCGAGGGTGGCGCCGAGCTTGCCAGAGAGCCGCTCCCGAGTCAGGGCGGCTGGGTTCTGCATGGTTCCATTGCGGCCAAGAAACTCGGCCCGGTCGCCGGTGACGGTTCCCGACCTATCGTCGGTGTCGAGGAATGCCACCCGGTCCGAGAACTCCATGCTGTAGGGGTTGCGTGCGAAGAGCGCGCCGGTGCCAGGGTCGGCGTTGGTGACCACATGCGGTGCTGTCTTCGCGCGATCATCGCCCAGAACCCATTCCACGTAGGCCGTGGCCGACAAGTGCCGGAGCCGGCCCGAGTCGTTGCGCACCTTGAGCACCGAGAACTTCACCGGCGCGTTCACGTCCACATACACGTGCAGGTCGGTATGAATGCCGCCCTCTTCGTGCTCAAAGACGCTGTAGCCAAAGCCGTGGCGTGTGACCGTGGGCAGATCCGCCGGGCCCCGGCTGGGCAGCGAGGTCGGGGACCAGAACCGCCCGCTTTCCTCATCGCGCAGGTAAAGCGCTTCCCCACTGGTGTCGCCCACCGGGTCGTTGTTCCATGGGGTCAGTCGGAACTCGTGCGCGTTTTCCGCCCATGTGTAGGCAGAGCCACTCTCCGACAGGACGGTTCCGAATTGCGGATTGGCTAGCACATTCGCCCAAGGCGCTGGCGTCACGAGCCCTGGGGAGGTCGTGATGACGTACTCGCGTCCATCCGGGGTGAAGCCACCGATTCCATTCCATAGGATGAGATCCGTGCGCGGCTCCGCCACCTGGGCGAAAGGCGCGGCGGTTTTCATGCGCTGGCCACGGGTGGCGAGCGGTGGCGGGAGGATGCGACTGACTTGGCCTCGCTGGTCAATCTGGTCGGCCAAATCTCCGTGAACATCGCTTAGGACGACGCGCGCCACGGTTTGCACCAAGATGCGATCCTCGTCGGCGATCTGATCGGCCGGCCGGACGAAGATGCCGCCCGGTCGATCGGTCACGTTGCTTTCGCCGCCCGCGGCGATGAGCGCCATGATCTCATCGTTCAGGACTTGCCTGTAACCAGAGTGATCCTCGTTCCAGATCACGAGATCCACCTTCAATCCTCGACGGCGCCAGTACGCGTGGGCCTGAACCAACTGGCGTACCAATTCAGTATTCGCCGATTCGCGGATCTTCAGCAGCACGATGGGCAAATCGCCGGAAATGGAGTAGCCCCACAGGCCGGACTGCCCGCGACGGTTGTTCTTGACCACGTTCGGGTCGGCGCGCAGCCAGGCGTTTCCGTACAGGATGGCTCCTGCCAGTCGGCCATACAACTGCGCATCGGCATCGTTGGCATTGATCTGGTGCAGCGCCACCTGGCTGTGGGTCCAAGCCAAATCGAAAACACGGTCTGCCAGGCGCCGGTCCTGGTACTTGTCGACGAGCCCCAGGCAAACCTCGCGGGTATCGCCCACGCCAGTGACCATGTTGATGGTCGCGGACGCATTCGGCTCAAGGGTGATGCGCTGCCGGATGGCGACGATCGGATCCAGCACCGAGCCCTCGCTGTCCGAGAGCTTCGCACCGTTCGACATGGCCCGTGGATCCGCTACGGTACGGCCGCGTCCAATAAATTTCGCGCGGTCGGTCTCGTAGGAAATCTCGCCCGCCTCGGCTCCATGGACGGCCATCAGATGGAACATCCACGGTGATGCCTCTCCCGATGAACGCGGCCGGCGCGTGCACAGGATAGCCTGCCTTCGCCGGAGGATCTCGGTTTGCACGAACAGATTGCTGAACCCCGGATGTTGTGCGTCCGCGGCGGGCGAGGCCAGGACGACCTCGGCGTAGCTGGTCAGGTCGATGGTCCTGCGCTTGCGTGCGCGGTTGGTGATGGTGATCCGGCGCAGCTCGATGTCATCCTCGGGTGAAACCGCTATCTCCGTGTGCGTGTCGAGATCGTGTTTGCGACAGCGGAACTCGGCCCGGGATTCTGAAAAGATGGCCTCGTAGCTGTCGCATCGCTTGAGCGCTGGTTGGTATGCGCTCGACCAAAACGTTCCGCTGGCGGCGTCGCGCACGTAACAGAAGGTACCCCAGTGGTCGCGCGTGCTGTCCTCGCGCCAGCGCGTGACGGCCAGATCCTTCCATTGGCTGTAGCCACCGCCCGCGTTGGTGACCATCACGTGGTAGCGGCCATTCGACAAAAGCTGCACTTCGGGCGTGATGGTGTGAGGCGTGTCGAACACGCGCACCGGCGTCTCGGCGCCACCCGTGGCCGTGCGCGACTGGGCCAGCTCGGAGGTGTGCAGATAGGGCGCCACCGCCTTGGGGATGCGTTCTTGCAGAAGCAAGGTGGTGGCTTGGAACGTCCGGTCGGCCCCGAAATATTTCTGCATCGGCCGGTCCAACAGGAGGTAGGCCAGCGACAGGAAACCCATGCCCTGGTGGTGGGCCATGAATGACTGGACCAAGGCGCTGCTTTGTCCGCGCGGCAGGCGGGAGGGGGTGTAGTCGATGGCTTCGTAGAAGCCGTAGCGACCCGCGCACCCCTCGACCACGAGCCGCCGCAGATTCTGGCAAGCCTCCTCGGGTGCCACCATCAGCGCCAGCAGCGAGGCGTAGGGCGCCACCACCAGATCCTCGGCCAGTCCGCGCTTGAGCCCCAGTCCGGGCACGCCGAAGGCCCGGTACTGGTAGTTGAGATGAGCGTCCACGAGGTTGTAGCCCGATTCGGACATGCCCCACGGCACGCCACGCTGGGCCCCGTAATCGATCTGTCGCTCCACCGCCGTCCGGCAGGTTTGGTCAAGCAGCGTGCCCTCGTAGGTCGGCATCACCAAGGCCGGCATCAGATACTCGAACATCGATCCGCTCCACGACAGCAGGATGGGTTTGCCACCCTCGCTGGTCAGCCGGCGGCCCAGGGCGAACCAGCTCTCTTGAGGAAGCTGTCCCTGGGCGATGGCCACGAAGGTGGCTAGCCTGGCCTCGGAAGCGAGCAGGTCGTAGAAGCTGGCGTCGCACCGGCGATTGTCCACGTTGTAGCCGATGGACAGCAGGTGGCGGGTCTTGTCGAAAAGGAAGCCGTACTCCATCCGCGCCAGGTCGCCGGCGGCCTGGGCCAGCCGTTCCATGACGGCGATCCTTTTGGCCGCGCGATGGCTGCCAGCGGGGAAGCTGGCCAGCTCGCGCAAGGTGGGGATAGCGTCGAGATCGGAAGAACCGGCTACCTGCGCAGCGCCCTCGGGCAACGACGTCCAGGGCGCGATGAAAGCGAGATCAGCTATCGCATCTTGGCACTGCCGAACCAGGGCTTGCGCCCATACTTTGGCTCTGCCAGAGCCCGCGGCCAGCCGAATGGCGAGTGACTCTGCTGCCTTGGCAATCGCATCGATGGATCCGCGCGCGGCGACCAGGGTGCGCGGCGGGGCGTCGAGGGCAAGGGCCAGGGCCGCTTCAACGTCGGTGATTTCGCCGAGGTCAGGGTCTTCCGTGGCATCGGCCACCAGCGCGAGTGCGTCGCCCATTCCAACGAAGAGGCGCGGCCCCACGATCTTCTCGTCCACCAATGCCAGTAGTCCCTGCCGAAGAGTCAAGAGATGTCCGGCGAGATTGCCGCTGTCGACGCTGGACACATAGTGAGGCAGCAGCGGTGCCAGCGACTGCGTATCGTACCAGTTGTAGAAGTGGCCGCGATGGCGCTGCAAGGACTTCATGGTGTGCACGGCATTGGCCGTGCGCTCGACGAGTCGCCCAGTGGAGATGAATCCGAAATCGTGGGCGGCCAGGTTGGCAAGCAAGGACAGCCCCATGTTGGTGGGGGATGTGCGATGGGCGATAACCTCGGCTGGGTGTTCCTGCACGTTGTCGGGTGGCAACCAATGATCCTTGGGACCAACGAAGGTCTCGAAGAAGGCCCAAGTCTTGCGGGCCACGCCGCGCAGGAAACGAGCGTCGTCCTCCGTCAACTTGGCAGCGTGGCGCGCGGTGGGCCGACTTGACCACCAAGTCAGGGCCGGACCCACGAACCACAGGGCCAAGATGGGCGCGGCGATGGCCAGTGCCGCGGGCCGAAAGGTGGCAAGAAGGAGAAGCGCCGCTGCGGACAGCACGGGAGCGAGCCACATAGTGCGAAAGGACGCGGCCAGATCGCCAAGCTCTTCAAGTTGAGATCGGTGGCGATGTTGCGTGCCCGCAAGGCTCCATTCCAAGAGCCGTCTGTGGCTGAAGATCATCCTGAATAGCGTGCGCACGATCGCTGCAAGGCCGAAGAAGGCCTCGTACGGCAAGCACGCGAAGGAAAAGGCCACCTGCCCGAAGCGCACGGCTGCCGAACGGCCCGACCCGGTCAGGTGCTGCATCAGCAGCACGTCTTTCGGCTTACGCAGCACATCGACAATCGACGCGACGATGGGTGATACCAGGAAGACACCGAGAACCGCGAGCGTCCAGAACCAGGGCCGGAGTAGCGACGTCCACCCGAGCAAGAGCAGCAGCGTGGCTGCAATGGGCACCAGGCTACGCCGGAGGTTGTCGAGGATCTTCCAGCGCGCCAGCAAGGGGAGCGGGTTCTTTTGCCAACCCGTGTGCGGGGCACGAACCCAGGGCAGGGTCCATAAGGCAATCTGCCAGTCGCCGCGAATCCAGCGCTGCCTGCGCACCACGTCCGCGCTGTAGCGCGCAGGATAGACCTCGTAGAGCTGAACATCGGTGATGAGGCCCGAACGTGCGTAGCATCCTTCGACCAGATCGTGGCTCAGGATGCGGTTTTCGGGAAATCGGCTGGCCAGCGCACGCTCGAAGGCATCCACATCGTAGATTCCCTTGCCGATAAACGAGCCCTCTTGGAAGAGATCTTGGTAGACATCGGACACCGCGCGCGTGTACGGGTCGAGTCCAGGTTCGCTTCCCCAAAGTTGCGCATAGCGGGTTCTGACCCCCGCCAGGCTCTCGGCCATGCGCGGCTGAAGGATGCCGTACCCGGCCGAGACCCGTTGCGTGCGTTCGTCGAAAACAGCGCGATTGAGAGGATGCGCCAGGACGCCGACCATTTGTCTGGCGGCATCGCGTGGCAATTGCGTATCCGTGTCCAGGGTGATGATGTATCGGACCTGCGACAGCCCCTCGGTATTGCCCACCACCAGTGCGAAGTCGGCCTGCGCATTGCCATGGCGAAGGAACGCATTCAACGCTGCCAGCTTACCGCGCTTGCGCTCGTAACCCATCCAGATGCGCTCGCTAGGATTGAAGCGGCGCGGACGGTGGAACAGGAGGAACGGACCGCGCTTCGCGCTGCCGGGCGTGCTGGTGTATTTGGCATTCAGCGATTCAATCTCTTGCTTGGCCAGGGACACCAGTGCGTCGTCCGCGGGCAACGTCACTGCGTGGGCATCCAGCAAATCCGTCAAGAGTCCGAAACGCAGATTCTCGTCCTGGTTGGCAAGGTATCGGACCTCCAACCCTTCGATGAGATCGGCGATGGCCTCGGCGCTTGCGAGCATGGTGGGAATCACGACCAAGGTGCGCGATTCCGGTGGAATCCCCTCCGAGTAGTCCAAGCGGGGTAACACATGCGGTGTTGCCAGCAGCGTCGCCAGCCAGTCCACAAGCGCCACGGCGAGCTGACTTGTGCATACCAGCGCGAGGATCCCTGCTAGCGCGAGAATCCAGCGTGGGCCACCGTCGACTTGCACCCGGGCCACGAGAGCGCCTGTGCCAATGGTCGCTAGTAGGGCGATGCTGCCCAGGTAGACAGAGAAAGGAAAACGGCCACCGGGCCCACGCCAGGCCCCGCTTACCGAGCCGCGCACGTGGGTTGCCCGTTCCAGCAGCGGCAGTCCCTGGTCAATCAGATAGAAGCCCACGTGGCGCATGCGTTCGTCGGCGCCGCCGCTGGCGCTGCTGGCAGCGCTGGCCTGGGCTAGCAGGACTGCCTGACGGGCGACCTCGGTTTCCGTCAGCGAACTTCGCCTTGCGACGCGCTCCACGGTGCGGCGGTAGCGATCCCGCGTGGCGAACGCCATGCCGCGGTAGACGTCGGTGGGATCTTCGCGCAGGGTCTGCTCGACCGCGCTCACGCTCTCGACGAAGTCGCGCCAGTCGGTCGCACCCAGGATGCGCAGGCTGCCGATGCTGTTGCTGATGGAGACTTGATCGGCCGCTTGTTGCTGGTTTTCCGCGTGAACCATGCGTTCAATGGTGGTGTTGGACTCGGACAGGCGCTGTTCGATCCAGGTGAGCGGCAAGGTCAGACTCAATCCCTGCAGCCGGTGGGCAAGCTCGGCCACGAACGAGCCGACCATCGGCGGATTGGCCCGCGCCATGTCCGCGGTCACCAGGATGAGGCTCTTCGGATCCTCTTTGGCCACGGCCGCCATCTGTTCCGCCCAGGTGGCGGCATGGTCGCGTTCGATGCGCGCGGCGGCGACCCGCGCACTCACCCGCCGCAGGTTCTCGATAAGTGCCAGACGTAACATGATAGGGACAGCCCACAATTCGCCCAGTTTCAAAGCCGTCACCGTCTGGTACGCCGCCACGAATCCTTCCAAACTCTCTGGGTCAACCCGTCCGTCGCCGTGCGAGATCGCTTCCAGGGCGATGTCGTAGACGCGCGGAAGGCCTGCGGATGGGCCGCTGCGCAGACGGGGCAACTCGCGACTGTAATCCTTCGGCAAGTGGCGCCTGGCCGTACGGATTTGTTCTTCAATCAGATAGAAGTTGTCGAGCAGCCACTCCCCCGCCGGGACGATGCGACGGTCAGCCTCCAAGGCGGCGGTCAGCAGCCTGCACGCTTCGATCAGGACCTTCTCATTGTCGGCGAGCCGGGTCAGCAAGCGATCGGGGGCCCATCTCTGCGCCAATTCGTGCGCCCCTGCCAGTGAGCTTCCGTGCTGCTTCATTTGGTCGGCGCTAAGAAGCTCAGCGCGCAGCGGTGGTTCGTTGGCTACATTGCCGGTGGCAAGAACGCTCCCGCGCAGCCGACCCATCCACGAAAGCAGCATCTTTCCCGCCGTCTTTCGCGTCATGAAGACTTTGGAGCAGACGTGCCCAAGGCAACGTCCGACCTGTACCGCGAGGAATTCCTCGTCGCGTTCTCCCCTGCCGCACGCACCGTCGTAAACACGAGGTAGTCTACTCCTTCATGCCCAGAAGACCACAGCCGCTAGCGGATAATCCGTAGAACCGAATTGCGCCCGTCGAAACCGTCATAGACCGACTCTGGGTTGTCTGGGTCGACGGTGATCGTCTCCTTGTTGAGGAGCAGCTTGTACTCGTACTTGCCGGGGGCCAAAAACAGCTCAAGGTCGTAGCAATGCTTTCGCATATCCCATGTCATGGGTTCGGCCGTTCGATCCCAGCCGTTGAAATCCCCGATGACGTGAACTGAGCGGTAGGTCGGCGATTCAAACGGGCCAAGCGACAAAACGGTGGAGGTTCTTGGCTTGGAGAAACAGACTTGGTTTCGTCCGGCATGCTTGGCGCTGTACATGGCACTGTCCGCCTCGGCCATCAGTGAATCCGCGGTCCGTGCATCGCGTGGAAACGAAGCCATTCCCAAGCTTATGGTCAATGGCAGCGACCCCGCCCCCTGCCAAGGTAAGGGGGTAGACGAAATCATTGCCCGAATGTCCATGGCCAATCCCTCCGCAATGTGTTTGGGCGTCTCGGGCAGTAGAATCATGAATTCGTCGCCGCCGTAGCGGCCGACCACGTCGGTCTCCCGCACGAAATTGCGAAGCAAGATAGCCACGTGTTTCAAGGCGGCGTTGCCAGCCATGTGACCGAATCGATCATTGATTTCTTTGAAACCGTCCAAATCGAGCATGATGAGCGAAAGTAGACGGCGGTAGCGTGTTGCCCGTTTGATTTCGCCTTCGAAACGCTCGGAGAGATTGCGGAAGTTCGGCAATCCGGTGAGATAATCGATGAAGGCCATTCGCACCAGGCTCTCATGAGGTGGTTCCTGCACGACCCCCTGGCTCCGTAGGTTGCCTTCCAGACGATCGAGAAGATCGAGGGCCGCGGTTCGAATGCCGACCGGACGTTCCAAGGTTTCGCATAGCACCCGAACATGCGCTGCCAGGGAGTCGAAGATGACTTTGGCGATTGATTCGGGCACGGTCATGCCCGTGAGCTCGAGCGTCAGGGCCTGAAGGTCCGTCGAGGTTTCCGCAAGGGTATCGAGGCGAGTCTGGATCTCGCTATTGGGTTTGTCCCAATAGACCAGGCCGCGCAGCAGGTCGCATCCTGTCAAGGTGTCCGAGTTGGAAAGGCTTGGGGTGACCATGGGTCAGCAAGCGTTCTGGCTCTTCTTCGAACCGAAGATCGTGAGCAAAATGATCTTCAGGTCGAGCAGAAGATTCCAATTTCGGATGTATTCCATGTCGTGGCGAACTCGCTGTTCCATCTTGACTAGCTCGGCGGTTTCTCCTCGCCATCCATTGACTTGTGCCCAGCCCGTGATTCCAGGTTTGACGATGTGCCGAAGCATGTAGCCGTGGATGATTTCCCGGTATTTCTCGTTGTGCGCCACCGCATGCGGCCGAGGACCGACGAGCGAGAGCTCACCAGTCAGAACTTGAAGGAATTGCGGAAACTCATCGAGTGAAGTGCGTCGCAGGAACTTCCCCAGCGTCGTTACCCGGACATCGTCCTTCTTGACCTGGACCACGCTTGGCCCATCCTCGCAGACGGTCATGGTGCGGAACTTCAGGATGCGAATCTTCTTACCGCACAGGCCGTAGCGCCACTGCTGAAAGAAGATCGGCCCTGGCGTCTTGATCTTGATGGCCAGGGCAATACAAATCATGGGTAGCGCCGTAAGAGCAACGATGAAGCCGCCGAGCACAAGATCCTCGATGCGCTTGATCCAGCCCACGACGCCTCGGAATGGCGAATCGTGCAGGCTGACAATAGGGACGCTGCCTACCTGTCCCCATTGTGCATTCAAAAGGGAGAAATAGAGGAGGTCGGCGACCAGGTACACCGTGACCGTTGTGTCCGCCAGCGCCGCAAGAACCTTTGCCGTTCGCTCTTCGGCCCGCAGCGGGAGCGCGACATAGACGGCGTCGATCCGGCCTTGGTGGCAATCCTGGATAAGGTCACTCGATTGGCCGACCACCTGACAACGCGGATGATTGTCGACGTCCAGCCGATCCTTTGAGCGATCATCGTAGACGCCCAGCAACTTGAGTCCTAGCCACGGCATCGCTTCGAACGACTCGGCCAAGCGCTCGGCGTCCTTCGTGTAGCCCAGAATCGCCACGCGCCGGACGTTGCGCCCTTGAACCCGCAGGACTCGCAAAACGCTGCGGATGCCGATTCGCACGCCACATAGGAGCAGCGGGGCGAAGATGAACCACGCAAAGGATGCAACACGGGAGTAGTGCGCGGCGGTCTTGGTGAAGAACCAGAACGCGAAGAGCACGGTCGGAACGGCCAGCCACGCCAGCACGGCGTCCTTGGTTTCGCGCAGGATGGTTCCCGTGCGCCAAGGACGATAAAGCCCACTCAATTCGGCCGAGAACCCGAATACCAGCAGCGCTATGACGGTGATGGTCGTGGTCTGTTCGCTCCAGGGTTCCGGGTAAACAGCATGGGCGAGGAGCTGCGCGCCAATAATGAGCAGAACATCCACAAGGCGTTGTGACGCGCAAACCCAGGATTCCAGCCGATGCAAAGGTCCGTCTGTTTCAGTCATTGTTGTTTCTCGCTAGAAGTCTGTGCGTGGGTTTGGAGTTGTATGCAGTCATTTGGCTTGCAGGTTCGGTGGGAGCTACAGCAGCAATCGAGCCAGCAGCCAAAATTGGATGAGTTCAGGGGATTGCCGCTCGAAAAGGCCTGGGAATGGCTTCGGCTCAATCACAATGAAGCGCGCCAATCATCATTTCGAGGGATGGAAGCGTGCGCCCTGATGTCGCGAGCGTCAGCGACGGCGGCCTTCAGGTTCGCGACCCGCGTACAACCGATTTCTCTTCCTTCTCGCTCGGCGGCTCGCTCTCGGTAGCTCTTTCTAGCGCCTCGAGCATAGCGTGGGGATCAACAGCCTCTTGCATGGCGTTGGCTTCGTGATCGATGCGGTCCCGAACCATGGGCAGGTCGCGGCGCAGCTCCTCTACCAGTGCGATGAGCTTGGCCACCTTGTGTTCGGCGAGCAGGTTGACCTGCAAATCGAGGTGGGAACGCTCTTCCGCGTTTCGCGTCTGGCGATTGGCTGTGATGAGAACCAACGTCGTCATCAGAAGAGCGGCAAGGGCGACCATGCCCTGCAACCAGAAGAAGGGTGGTGGATCGATGCACTTCCAGCCAAGCACTCGAGGTGAAACAGCATTGACTGCGACCCATCCCAAAACAAGCGCTGAAATGGCATAGACAGTGCGCGGTCTCCCCAGGGCCGCGGTGAGCACCTCCATCATCCGCTGGTGCCGATCCAAGCGCTGCTCGGCGCGCGCTCGGATGGACGCAACGGATTCGACCTCTTGGGGCATCACAACCCACTTCCGCTGGTAGAAGGGGGCGACTTGCCACCGTGCGAGCGTTCTGCGACGTTCGCAGAATCCGCTGCCCCCGCCGGCATGGCGCTGGGTCGCTCGTCGGCTGGCGGCGGGGCCTGGTCAGGTGCTCGCGCGCCGCTGACCTTCCCGTCGGGTGAGGCGTCCTCGATGATGGCGTTCATCTCGCCACCCATGAGCAAGAGGAATCCAGTGATGTAGAACCAGGTGAGAAGCACGATGACCCCGCCAATCGAGCCATAGGTGACGTCGTAGCTGGCGAAGTGGGAAACATAGATTCCGAAACTCCAGCTGGCGAGGAACCAAACCAACGTCCCGACTACGGAGCCGGGCGAGATGAACTTGAATTTCTGTCGGACATCAGGCAGCACGTAGTAGCTGAGCGCGGCGGCCAGCATGATCGCCAGCGTGGTGAGTGGCCATCGAATCCAACGAAGGACGGTGACGTACGCGTTGGCGACGGCAAAATGCTGGGCTGCCCACAGCCCGGCGCTGCCGCCGGCGACCAGGACGGAGATCCCCACCAGCCCGAGGAAACCTCCCCCTATGGTCATGCCAAATGCGAGAAGCTCGGTCTTCCACAGCGGGCGCGACTCCTTGACGTCGTAGGCGCGGTTCAGGGCCGTACGCACGCTGTTGATTCCGCGCGAGGCCGAGTAGAGCGCTGCCGCGAGGCCAAGCGTCAGGAGGTGTGGCTTGGAGCTGGCCACCAGCCGTCGCAGGTGGGGCTCGATGATGCCCATCGCTGCTGACGGCAGAAAGGTGCGGGCACTTTCCAGCAGCGTGTCGACGGACGCTCGCACGTGCGGGATAAAGGCGGTCAGGGTTGCGAGAAAGAATAGAAACGGAAAAAGCGCGAAGACGAAATAGTAGCCGAGCGAAGCCGCGCTGTCCGCGATGCCATGATCCTCGTAGCGCTTGTACAGGCGCTTGAAGAAGCCCATCCAGCTCAGCCGCAAACCTAGTCGCAAATCCGTGTTCCCTTCGTCGCGTCTTTAAATGACCGCCCGCTGGCGGCACCTATCGCCATCGTGCGAAAGCAGCTTTCGAGCCAACGTTTAGCTGAAAGATCACGGCCGATACTGTGGCGAGCACCTGCTGGATCCATCAAGATGAAGGACCATGTCCGTCAATTCGAAGGAGACGACAAACGAGGTGACGACTCAAGTCCTTGTCAGCTGCCGCTAATGCACCCGCCACAGGGTTGGCGCGACGGTTGCAGCGAGCTTGCGTCTTCGTGGAATGGGAATGCGTATACTCGGCGTCAACATCCGCCTCGTCAGTTTGACCGCAATCGCTCTTTCCGCCATGTCTGCGCCGGCCCAGGCTCGGCTTGTGGTGGACCGCATCGTCCTGCGCGGCACGGCCGATGTCAGTACGCGGGTACTGGCGGCACGCATGCATCTCTACTCGGGAGACACGCTCGATTTCGCGTTGCTTAGCGCCGCCGAGCAGCGGCTTATCGAAAGCGACCTGTTCAGCAAAGTGCGCGTGCTTATCGACCTGCCCATGGCGGAGGCGGTACGGCGCATGTATCTCGACGACACAACCTACCCGGTGGAGATTGTGGTGGAGGCGGTCGGCAAGCAGGCCTGGTTCGTCTTTCCCACGGCCAGTCTCGGCAGCGGGGATTGGGCCGGCGGCGTCGTGTATGCGAACCAGAATCTCTTCGGTCGCGACGTGCAGCTCCTCAGCGCCGGCCAAATCGGCCAGTCTCGCAGCTATGTCTTCGTGGGATACCGCGATCCCCTGGTGGTGGGCGCGCCGCTGACCTACGCGACGAGTGGGCTGGTTCGGCGCGAACAGATCCGCCTGTTTGCCAACCACTCCCTGGTGCTTCAGGTGCCGACCACAGTGGCTGGCGGGGATGCTCAAATCGGCTGGGTGCTGTCTCCGCACACCCGCGCGCTGGTTGGCGTGTCGGCCCGCTACCAGACAGTGGATCCGGTCACGGATCTTGCGCCAGATGTAGTACCACTGCCGTACAATACCCGCGGCGGTCGTATCTTCCTTTTGCAGTTCCAGTTCCAATTCGACAACACCCGCGCCCTGGAAGGTCTGCGACAGGGCATTCTTCTGCTGCTCAAGAACGAGGTCTCTGACCGCTATTGGCTTTCCGACTTCGACTACTCCAAATTCGAGGCGCGGGTAGAGCTGAACGGTCATTATTGGTGGAACTACCCGTCGGTCATTCTGAAGATGGTTCTCAATGAGCCCACGTCGGAGCGTGGCGTTCCCGTAACCGAAATGCTGCGCATTGGCGGCTCAAACTTGCGCGGTTATCTCACCAACGAATTCCATGGCGACACGCTCTTCAGCATGCAAGCCGAGGATCAGGCGGTGCTGCTGAGGCTGCGACTTCCATGGTCACAGGTACGCTTCAACGTCGCGGCGGCCCTCTTTGTAGACGCCGCGACACTTCTCGATCGCCATCCTGGCGGCACCGCGGTCCTGCCGCCAGACACCTTGCCCTCCCCGGCGCGATCCAAGCTCGACGATATCCACGCCAGCTTTGGTGGCGGCGTGCGGATCATTCTGCCCGGCGTGGTGATCCCGGCGCTCAAGATCGATGTGGGCTACGGTATCGATGTGCGCGACGTGGCCGTGACGTTGTCGATAGCGGGCGGCGGGCTGATGTAACCCTACGCACCG
>Ga0302321_100000754_pt1 | contig 28139 bp, 21 predicted proteins | sample Fen_T0_1_FD_202505 | JGI IMG/M metagenome (GOLD analysis project Ga0302321, IMG submission 202505) | Peat permafrost microbial communities from Stordalen Mire near Abisko, Sweden - Fen_T0_1 | ecosystem: Environmental > Terrestrial > Soil > Wetlands > Permafrost | place: Sweden: Abisko... | reverse complement strand
ACTCTTTCGCCGCGCCGATGAGATTCGCGTGCTGCAGGTGTTGGGTAGATTCGCGCGAAGACTCTTTCCCTACCTGGTTGCGCGCATCGTGCACGTGCTCGTGCTGGGTTTGTGCGCGGCCATTTTCGTGCCCTTGCCCATCTTTGCCTCGCGCTTGCTTTTCTTCAGCGAGGCGGTGCTGCTGGAATCGGGGTCGCCGCTCGGCAGCCTGGCGCGCAGCAGCCGCCTGGTGCTTTTTCGCAGCCTGTCCTGCCTAGGCCTGGCGTTGGCCAGCCTGTGTGCACCCTTCCTGTTCGCGCTGGCGGCTGATCTGATCGGGAACGCCTTGGTCGACATGGTGTTTCAGATGGGCCGGCCGTTCGGCTCGCTGACCGCGGACGGTGGCTCGGCCTACGCGGTGGCCGGCGCGTTGCTGTCGGCGCCCTTCGTGGCCAGTGCCAGCTTTCTCGGCTACATCGACATGCGCACGCGCAAGGAAGGCTGGGACATCCAGCTGCGTTTCATGGCCTTGGCCGATGGCGAGGGCAAAGACCGGAGAATCGCTTCGTGACAAGAAGCTTGTTCACCGGTGTATTGACCGTGCTGCTGCTTTCTAGCGCGGTGGTGTTCGCGCAGGTCGATGGGGGCGCACCTGCGCAGCCTGTGGTCGAGCCGGCGCAAGCCCTGCGTGAGATCTTTGCCTCTCGCCATTTCGAGTTCTGTCACGAGCCGAAGTATCCGCTGACACCGGCCGAGAAAGCCTGGTGCGATCTGGGTGCGGGCGACAACACGCAGGCTTGCCCGGCGCTGCGCCAGGTGTGCAAGAACGACGCACAGGCGTCGCAACTCGAACTGCGCGAGCCCATTTCATTTCGCTTGCCAGAACTGGGGCTGCCCCTCCGTCTGCTGCTGTGGATCTTGCTTGGGCTCGGCGTGGCCATGCTGGTGTTCGCGCTGGTTCGCCATTTCCTCGATCACAAGTCCAAGGACGACGTGGTGAGGACACATTCGCCGGACTCGGCCGAGGACGAGCGCGCGGCGGCGCTGGCCCGCCAGGTGGAAACCGACGTGCAACGGCTGCTCGAACGGGCGCGCGCCGAGGCAGCGGCCGGCGATTTTCGCGCCGCCATCGGCAGTGCCTACGCCGCGCTCTTGCGTCGTCTGGAAGGTGCCGGCTTGGTGCACGTGGAGCCCGATCAGACCAACGGCGACTACGTACGCAAGGTGAAGCAGGATCGGCCGGCCATTGCGCGGCAGATGTCGGACGTGGTCGATGCCGTCGAAACCGCGCAGTTTGGGGACGGCGCCGTTACCCGCGAGGGCTTCGACGGCGTCTTTGCACGAGTAACCGGCCTTCTGGCCGAGCGCATGGGCGTGCTGCTGGTGCTGGCCGGATTGCTGATGCTCGGCGCCGCCTGCGGACAACCGCGCGACAGTTGGGATCATTCGCCCTCTGGCCGGGCCGGTGTCATCGCCTACCTCGGCAAGCGTGGTTTCAAGGTGCACGAGCGGCTGCTCTCGGTCACTAAAATCAACGACAAGATCAACGACAGCCCAGCCGCCGACGGCACGGCCGAGCAATTGATTCTGTTGCCCGGCGCGCACCTGGGTGACGAGGAGTGGAAGGCCGTCAAGAAGTGGATCCTGACCGGGGATCGTGCGCTGGTCATCGCGGGCGGCCGGCGCGAGCTGCCGGACTGGATCGGCATGCGCATCGTCGAGAAGCAGGCGGCGCATTCGGAGGCTGTGGCCCTTGGCGACGCCGAGACAAAGCGCTGGGGCGCCCTACGCGTGCGTGTGCCGGAAGCCAACCTGCTGGAAAACAAGCCAGACAGCCGATCCTTGCTGGCGCGAAAGCAGGCACCCTATGCGGCCGAGCGCTGGCTGGTCCGCCAGCTCAACAACGACAATGACAATGACGACGACAGCAACCGCGTGCTGGTGCTGGCCGATGATTTTCTGTTCCGCAATGCCAGTCTGCTGGTCGCCGACAACGCGGTTGTGCTCGACAAGTTGCTGCGCGATGGCGGCACGAGCATCGAGCTGGCCGGCGATTTGACTGGCCTCGTGTCGTCGAATCCGGTGGAATCCGTGCGGCGCGGGCGGCTGGGTCCGGCGATGCTTCAGCTCGCGGCCTTCTTGCTGGTGTTCTTCGTGTGCAAGGGGGCGCGCTTTGGCCGCCCCACGCACAGCCAGCGCATCCAGCGGCGAGAATACGCGGAACACGTGCGGGCGCTTGGCTTGCACTACGCGCGGGCGCGTGGCGAACGCCTGGCGCTGGGCTTTGTCGGTACCTATGCCAGTGAGCGCCTGCGCGAGCGTTGCGGGCTGCGCGTGGATCGCAGCCTGTCGGGCCTAGCCGAAGCCGTGGCGACGCGCACGGGGCGTCCGGTCGGCCAGGTGATGCGCATGCTTCTCGAAGCGCGCGACGCAAGCAAGGGCGTGCCGGCTGAAAAGGGCGCGCGTGATTTGGAAACCGTGGGCGAGCTTTGCAAGCTGCTCGAAGAAACAGGAGGAACCGGTGGACACAAACCAATTCCAGGCAACCTTTGATACCATCCGCCGCGAAATAGAACGCGCCTTGGTGGGGCAGACCGACCTGATAGAACATGCCCTCATCGCCTTGCTGGCCCGCGGTCACGTGCTGCTGGAGGGCGCGCCGGGTTTGGGCAAGACCTTGCTGGTGCGCGTGCTAGGGCAGGTGCTGGCGTGCGATTGCCGCCGCATCCAGTTCACGCCCGATCTCATGCCGTCTGACGTGATCGGCGGCAACGTCTTCAACCAACAGCGTGGCGCCTTCGATTTCCTCAAGGGGCCCGTGTTCACGCAGCTCTTGCTGGCCGACGAAATCAACCGCGCGCCGGCCAAGACCCAGTCGGCGCTGCTCGAAGCCATGCAAGAGCGCCAGGTCACCGTGGACGGTGTTACGCGCCCGCTGCCCGAACCCTTTCTGGTCATGGCCACGCAGAATCCCATTGAATCGCAAGGTACATATCCCTTGCCCGAGGCGCAGCTCGATCGCTTCATGTTCAAGCTCAGCGTGCAGTCGCCCTCGCACGACGTGGAGACGGCCATCCTGCGCAACCACCTGGCCGGCTTTGATGCCCAGGCACTCGACCGCCTGAACCTGGCCCGCGTGATCACCCCCGCCGGATTGCTCGACATGCAGAACCACGCCCGCCGCTTGCGCGTGGACGAGGGCATCGTTTCCTACATCGCGGACATCGTGTGCCGCACGCGCGCCCACCGCTCGCTCTACTACGGCGCCTCGCCGCGCGCCTCCATCGCACTTCTGCACGGCGCCCAGGCCCGGGCGGCCAGTCGCGGACGCGACTTCGTCATTCCCGACGACGTCAAGGCGCTGGCCCCGGCGGTGATTCGCCACCGCGTGGGTTTGCAGCCCGACGCCGAAATCGAAGGGATGTCCACCGACGACTGCGTGGCCGAAATCCTGCGCGACGTGCGCGTGCCCGAGACCATCGCTGCCTAGCATCTCCATGCCGTTCGTTCCCTCGTCGAGACTCGTGTTGCTGGCGGTGCTGCCGCTCCTCCTCGGAGCGGTGAGCGCGCTCGAGCCGAGTTTCGTCTGGCCCATGCTGCTCGCCGATCTGGCCGTGGTGCTTGTCGCGGCGCTGGATGCGTGGCTGGGCCGGCGCGTGCTGGCGCGGGTCGAGCGCGAGCCCCCGCGCATCTTCTCGGTGGGGCGGCTGAACCTCGTGCGCATGCATGTCTATTCCTCGGCGCGGCGAGCGCTGGCCGTGCAAGTGAACGATGATTGCGCCGACGGCCTAACCATCGACGGTTTGCCCAAGACCGTGCAAGTGCCAGCCACCGGGCATGCCCTGGTCACCTACCACGTGAAGCCGAGCCGGCGCGGCCTGTACGAGCTGGGCGATCACCACCTGCGCTGGGCCACGCCGCTCGGCCTGTGGCAACGCCAGATCCGAATCGCCTCGCGCCATCCGGTTCGCGTGTACCCGGACGTGCAAGCGGTTCGCACCTACGAAATGCTGGCGCGCCAAAGCCTGGAAAACCGCATGGTGCGTACCGTGCGCTTGCGCGGCGGCGAGAACGAATTCGAAGCCCTGCGCGACTATCAGCGCGACGACGACTACCGCGCCATCGACTGGAAGGCGACGGCGCGCCGGCAGAAGCTCATCACCCGCGAATACCAGCAAGAGCGCAACCAGTCGGTGCTGTGCATGCTCGACTGCGGTCGCCTGATGACGGCGGAAACCCAAGGGCTGTCCCAGCTCGACCATGCGCTGAACGCCGTGCTGATGTTGTCGCACGTGGCGACGCGCGCCGGGGATCAAGTTGGCCTGCTCGCCTTCGACGCCCGCGTACGCGCCTTTCTGCCACCCCAGGGTGGCCGCCGGGCGGCGCAGCGGGTGGTGGCAGCGTCGTATGACATCCACGCCCAGATCGTCGAGACTGATTTCGAGGCAGCCTACGGCTACCTGTCGCAGCGGCTGCGCAAGCGCTCGCTGGTCGTGCTCTTCACCGAGGTCATCGACGAGGTGTCGGCCAAGTCCGTGGTGCGCACCGTGCGCAGCCTGGGCCCGCGCCACCTTGCCTTGTGCGTGCTCTTTCGCGACGAGACCCTCGACGCCATGGCGGAACCACGCCGTGTGGAAGGCGTGATCAAAGCAGCGGATCTCTATCAGCGCGCCGCCGCCGCGGAAGCCATCCTGTGGCGCGACCGTCTGGTGCGCGACCTGCAAGAAGCCGGCGCCCTGGTCCTGCACGTGTCCCCAGGCAAGCTGACACCCAACCTCATCAACCGCTACCTGCGCATCAAGGCCGAGCGGTTGCTGTAGGATAGTGCAGACGTCATTGACCTGACCAGCTAGATGAGAAGGAAGTCATGGTTGTGCAATGGGGGCCTGTCCCCCGTGCCGCAGCAGCTGCCTCGCGATCAACGCCATTCTTCGCAAACGATTGAAGACGGTCTTGCGAGTGATGCCAAGAACGTCTGCGATCTCGATCTGCGACATTCCCTCTACGTAATGCATGATCGCCACTTGTGCTTGGTCTTCTCCGCTGCGTGCCAGCAGGGCAAGAATGAATTCGCGATCCGCGAATTCTGACCATCGGACGTAGGGCGTGTTTAGCGCCAATACGGCCGCAGCGCGCATCTCCATCTTCTGCTTGCTGAGAATGTTGAGACAGATGTTGGTGGAGGTGCGATACAGGTAGCCAATCGCCGCCTTTTCGCAGGTCACGACAATACCTCTCGATAGGACGCGCACGAACGTCTCCTGTGTGGCGTCTCGCGCCTCCGCCGCGGATCGCAGGAATTTGCAGCAATGATTGTAGATGGATGGGGCATAGCTCGCGTACAAGTAGGCGAGTGTTGCTTGGTCGTCCAGAACAGCCGGCCGTGTTTCCTCATCGCTTTCCACGCCCGTGGCTTGGCCACCATTGCCGGGAATGTGGTCACGGTTGCCATGATGAGGCCAATCCGTGCCAGGGGTCTTGTCCCAATTGGGTGTTGAAGCAATCTCAGATTCACAGCGCATGGTTGGTGTCCAATCTGGATCGAACCATCTAGTAGAACGTCACACCACTGTCGGGGGAGCTGCCAGAACAAGCCGCAAGCCCCGCCATGCGTGTGCCTAAGGAGAAGATCGAAGGGATGCGCGGAGGTGCGTTTGCTGAACTTGGCTGCGGCATTGTGAACTTTGGGTTGGTCATTGCTGTTGCCCACCTTCTCGCTGTACCGCCGGTGGTTGGGGAATCACAGCCCACGACAGCTGCAAGTCCCGCACCAAGGCGAATTCATCCCAGCGCGCAGCGAGGTGGGCTGATCGCCGATAGAAACTGGCCGACTCCCCGCCGAAGGTCGGCCCCAGACGTCCGCGGACGTTTGGTGGACGTCCGCGCCGTGCGGGCAATTCAGTCTGGGGTCCGCCCTGTCGAAAAGAGGTCTTGTGCCATCACTTGGGCGCAGGTGGACGATTATCATGCGGAACGATCGAAGACAAAACCGCCACGCGGGCCAGCGCTGCGCAAACGACGTGGCCAGGTCCACTGCGACTTGGACGCGCGCGCTCCTCACCTTGGGTTCGCTCACCCTCAGCCTCGCGTGCGTGGACTTGACCCCGCCGTGGACGAAGGTGACTTCCCAGAGCGGCGGAAGCATGGGCAACCCACTCGACACGGGCGCGGGCTCCGCCAGCGATACGGGAGACAGCGGCGTTGATGGCGGGGGAGTGGTGGGCGGAGCGGGTGGATCTGTTGCCGTCGATGGCAACGGCGTCACGGACGGCACCACCATCCCGGACGCGCCAATTGCAGGTGGAATCACGGGCTCGGGCGGTGGCGCGACCGCCATTGACGGGGCTGGCGGCGTGACTGGCACAGGTGGCGGCGTCGGGATCGACAGCCCCTTGGAAACCGGCGGGGTGATTGGCATGGGTGGCGGCGTCGGAATCGACGGTCCCACAGAGACCGGCGGGCTGATTGGCACGGGGGGCGCTAAGGGCACGGGTGGCAAGAGTACGGGCGGCGCCGGCACGGGAGGCAAGGGTACGGGCGGCGCCGGCACGGGCGGCAAGGGCACGGGCAGCGCCGGCACGGGCGGCAAGGGCACGGGCGGGAGCATGGCCACGGGGGGAACCGGTGCGGGCGGCTCGCACGCGGCGGGCTGCGGAACCACCCAATCGACCTTTGCCCAAACCCTCACCTTCAGCAGCGATTTCGCGCCACTCGCCATGGGCGTCTCCCCGCCGAGCGGAGCAAGTCTTGCCCACACCACGACGGGGCCACCCTCGAATCCCACGCTCTGTGCGGCGGGCTGTGCGGTGCTTTCCATGGCCTACTTCAAGAACATGGGCTTGACTTCTGTGACCGCGGGCGAGGTCTTTTCGTCCAACACCAATCTGTTGGGGGCAAGCCTGACCTTCAACATCGCGCTGGATGATCCCGGAACCAAGGCGCCGATTCAGGTCGAGGTGTGGGCAGGCGGCGACGCAATCTCTGGCTGGACCTGGGGCACCACCACCCGCGTTTCCGGAACGGGCCTGGCAGCCTACGACCCTGCCAATGGATTTACCGCCCTGACCACCGTGCCCCCACTCGCCGACAAGACCACAAGCGGAGGCACCTACTGCGCAGCGGCCACCTTTGCTATCGGCGTCCACTTGCAGAACACGGCTGACATCACCACGTCGACCGCGGGGCCCGTGACCATCTACATCGGCAGCGTCACCATCACCCCGCCGCTGTAGAACGGGGGTAGACTGCGCACCGTGGTCGAGACGGACAATTTGCCAGGCGAAGCACGCGGCGAAATTCGTTCTGCCAGGCCATTCAGTCCTGCGCCGGTTCGTCGGATGCGCTGGATGGCTCTCGCATTTGCTGCCTCGCTCTTCGCTTGCGATCCGACACCCAACTTCCGTACGCCAGAACCACCTGTGGCGGGAAAGATCCTGGCAGAAGAGAGCGTGGTCACCACTGGGGTCGACCAGCAAATCACGTTGCTCTACGATCAATCCTCGGGACAGTACCGCATCCGCGTCCTGGTCCCTGCCCGGGCCTATCCCGTCGGTACGCGCGTAACCATCCGCCTGGTCTCGGACCTTGGCCCTCTCAACGATGTCGGCTACGTGATGAACGACGTCGTGGGGCAGACGGTTGGCTCGTTCACCGCGCTGCAAGTGCTACCGGCCGGTCTGATCCCTGCTGTGGCCTTGCGCGCGGAGCTCAGCCTTGTCGGGTATGTCGGGTCAGACAAGCCGATTGACCTGCTCCACGCCTACGAAGGGGACCAAGGATGGACCACGGCAACCCAGGTGGATTGCAGCGGCAAGACGGTCGCATTTGACCTCAACCGGCCCGGCCTGTGGGCCATGGCGCCCGATCTGCTGCCCGCCGAGCTGCGGGGACTTCTTCAACGCACAGGTGTCACTTGTGACAACAAGATCGTGGCCAATCCGCTGCCGGTGTTGCTCGATCTCAGCAACGACGCCTACGTCTGGACAAGGGTTGTTTCCGCGCAAGGCTGCCGCAGCATAGAGGCAGGACCGATTGGAAGACTCGACAACCCCTATTTCATCCGATTGTCGATGCAGGTCGGCTTGCAGGTCAGCACGGGGAACACTGGACTGACGCTCACCTGGATGGGCGACAGCCTTGAGTGCGGCAAGACCAATTACGTGAGCGAATCCTACGCACCTGCACCTGCCAGCAGCCTCGATGCCTTGCCACCTGTGCCCGCCAACTGCCCGACCGCGGATGGAGGCTTGCCAGATGTCGGTCGCGACTAACGGCGTGGCGGCCTTGCTGCTCAGCCTGTGCTGGGCCTGCCCCGTCGCTGCGCAGGTGCAACCCTCGCGCGAAGGCACACCCTTCGTGGTGGAGGGGCATCTTGGTCTCGACGATCCACTCGGATCGTTCGGGATGGCCCTGGTCTATGATCGCGGGTACAGACTCTCGGGGGGCGTCGGCCTCGGCCTCGATTCGGTGGCAGGAGAGTCCTTGCTGACCGCGAGCCTGTTTGCGCGTGCACGGCTCTTTCGCAAGGGCGTCTTCGCGCTCGACATGGGAGCCATCCTGTCCCGTGGCGGATACACCACCGAGCGGGACTATTACCCGCCCGACACGGCGGCTTCCTATCCCGGAGAAAGGCTGATTTCGAAGTGGATGCCCGACTATCGCGCCACGGGTACGCTGGCCGCAGAGCTAGCCAATCAGCGGTGGTCGCTGCGACTGGAGGTAGGTCTCGGCTATCACCTCAATCGCCCGATCTGCCATTACGAAGGATCGGGGATCGACTTCGTTGGCGACTGCAACTCACCCGTCATCCCGGACGCCTACCACTTTGCCATGGCTCCCGGCCAGCTCTCTCCGTCGCTGTCGCTCACGGCCGGCTACCGCCTCGGCGTCGAAGAGCCGCCCTCTGTCGCAGAAGCCAGTGCCGAGTACCGCTCGCCGAGCATGGCCTTGCGCCTGTCTGTGCTGTCGACGGCGATCCCCACGCTGCTCGGCGCGACCATGGTCAGCATGTGGTTGAACAGTCGTCACCACGACAACAACGCTCTGCTGGCTGGGGGGCTGGTGGGACTCGGGCTTGGACTTGGGTTTGGTCCGAGCATCGGCTACGCCTACGCAGGCGAGCATCTGCGCGCCTGGGGAGGGGGACTTTTGCGGCTGATTGGCGTCGGCGCCGGGGCCCTTGCGGTCACCATCGCTGGTCTCGAGAGCAGTTGCGACGACTGTTCCGGCCGAGGCGGGGCAAGCGACATGGCTTCGCTCGGGATGGTGCTCTTCTGCGCAACCGCCATCTCGACGATCTACGACGTCGCCACCGCGCCCCGCGCCGCGCAGCGCGCGAACGCGCGACACGGCATCGACAACCTGAGCCTGGTCCCCGTGCCCATCCGCGACCCGACGTCGAGCCGGCCTGGCATGGCCCTGCTCGGACAGTTCTAGCGACTGGCGACCACGCATGTGCCTACGCGGCGGGTTTGCCTTCGAGCAAGGTCTTCAGGGCGTGGAGCACGGAGCGCCAGTTGGTGGCCGAGTGGTCGGCGCGGGCTTGCGTGTCCACGTTGGATTGGTGGATGGTGATTCGTACCCCGCCGTGGGTAGGTTCAAGGTCGTAACGGATGATCTGGCGAAGGGCAGGATCGTCTTCCACACCGCTGAAGCCGCTCCAATAATTGTAGGTGAGGCTCGTCATCGGCTCGAAGGCGAGCACGGTGCCGCGGTCTTCGTAGGCCTTGCCTTGCCACTCGCCGCGGAAGAAGAGCGGCGAACCCACCTTCCAATCGGTCACCAGGTTTGTGCCGAAGAAGTACTGCTTCACGATCTCGGGATTGGTAATCGCATCCCAGACACTTGCAAGCGGCGCCTGGATGTCCAGCGAAGCTGTCGATGAGAATGGCATGTGGGCAAGCCTGACAGAGCCTCGGTCAACTGTCGAAGCCGCGCTGCAGGGCCGGTGACGCGGGGCTAGGGAATTCCGTGTGCGACGAGATCGGCGGTCCACTTGTCCGCCATCAATTGCGATCCGGCAGTGCTCGGGTGAACGCCATCCGAGGTATTGGTCGAGTTCGGCGTGTAGCTTGAGGCCGGCTGCAGCGCAGACCAGACGTTCACAACGTAGATGGGCGAAGCGGTGGTGCTCTTGCCCGTGGCCCAGGTAGGAATTGGCGCATTGAGGGCTTCGACCCTGGTCTCGCAGTCCGTACAACCGCTCGGATTCATCGGGGTTATCTGGGCGACGAAGAAGATGACGTTGGGATTCTGACCACGGAATTGGTCCACGACAAAACTATAGGCGCTGGTGATGTTGGCCGGCGAAATGCTGCTCCACGCATCGTTGGTGCCGTACTCCATGAGCACGACATCGGGCTTCTCGGCGGCCCACGTGGTCAACTCGCTGAGCGAGCCCTTGCCTTGCGACTTGTTGGCGTCGGAAATCAGGTAGGTCACAAGGTAGCCGCCATGTCCCTCGGTCTGGACGTTGTCGACCCCATTGCCGCAGCCCTGATTGTTGAGCACGGTGCCCACGAAGGTGAAATTGGCGTGCCCCTTGTCGATGAGCTCCTTGGCGAGGAGCTTGGGGTAGCAGGTCGTGCCGGTGATGGAATCGCCCAGCGGCATGATCTGCCACTTGCCGGTGTGGGTCGAGCCACCACCGCCGGATGCGCTGTCACTGCCGACGGTGCCGCCGGTCCCGGCGTTGCCATCGGTCGAGGTGCCGCCGCTTCCGGTGCGGGGCGAGCCGCCCGTGCCAAGGGTGCCGCCCGGACCCGTCGCCCCGCCGGAGCCAATCAGACCACCGCTGCCCACAGCGCCGCCGCTTGCCTTGGCTCCGCCGGTGCTGGTCGTGCCGCCCGATGCTCCTCCGCTTGATTGGGCGCCACCCGTGGCTGTGACGCCGCCAGAAGCCGTGATGCCGCCGCTAGCCTTGCTGCCGCCGGCAGACGTCGTGCCACCTGAAGCGGTCGAACCGCCTAGGCCCACGGTGCCGCCGCCGGATGTTGTTCCGCCGCTTGATGTTGTTCCGCCGCTGGCGCTGCTGCTTCCCGTCGACGGCGTCCCGCCGGAGCCGGACGTACCGCCCGAGCGAGTGGCGCCTCCACTCCCCGAGGAGCCGCCGGTTGCTGAGCCATTGCCAGCGGGTGTGCTGGTGCAGGCATTGGCAAGCAAGAGCAGGCCGAAGGCCATGAACGTCTTCTGCAGGCAGGTGTACTTCATCGCGGGATCACCTCAAGCGAAATTGCCCCCGTCAGCCCAGCACGAAATTGCCATTAAGCCTACAACCCACACTTCAGGTTGTCATGATCCATCTAGTCGAGCGAGCAGCTGCTCAGGGTCAGGAGTAGGCGTCCTTGATCGTGCACGTATTGATGAAACCTTCCCTGGAAGGTGACCTTCATGCCCGGCTGCAGCTTGCCGACGATGTCCGCCTCTTCGGTCGAGAAGTAGCACTTGACCGCATCCCCAGACGGGGTTCGATCATCGGCCACAATCACGAAAGGGTAGTGCTCGAGTACTTGTTCCACGCTGATTCCAAACGCGGGGATTCCCTCCGCGACGATCCGAGTGTAACCCTCCATTCCCGTCTGAAGAACGACGCCTACGACATGCATGTCGCGTCCTCGATTTTTCGCATAGGCCGCGACTTCGTTCTGGCGCGCCTCATTGAGTAGTGGTGCCACGCTAGTAGCCGGTGTTGTGGCACAGCCCCCGCACAGCAACGTCGATAGGAGTGCGGCGCGACTCGTCTGACTGAGAGTCGCTTTCCTCCATGACTTCAATAGCGTTGTTCGATTCTCGCGATTCGTCCTGCTCATTGTATTCATCCTATTTGCAGCTGAATTCGAGCATGGTTCCTGGCGGCATTGCGCTGCTGCTCTCCGTTTGTACGAGCAATTCGCCGGGCGCACAGGGCGCCCCATCCGGAACCAGGGTGTAACAACCAGGGACAGATGGCGAGGCGTCACAGGAAGGCACGTCGTCGGCCTGGCGGGTGTAGCCGCCAGCGCTGTCCGGGATCAGGTAGTGGGCGGCGCAGCTACTATACTGCGCGTAGCTCTCAGGCAGACAGCGGGTTGACAATTGCTGCGCAAGCTTGGAGCCGATCTGGCTCATGGTGACGGAGAAATCGCTTTGACAGATGCTGGCTTTTAGGCCGTTCTTGCCGAATTCGTCAACGAAAGCGCTCAATCGCAAGCCAGGCGTCGCGCCCCAACCCGCAGCGGATGAATCGAATTGAGTGCTGCTCGCAGGCTTGTGGCGGGGATCGTAGCAGACCGGCCACAGGTCGAAGACCGTCGGGTGCGCTGTGTCGGCAATGTTCGGATTGGGGACCTGTCCGATGGTGTATGTGGCGTTAGCCATGTCTTCTTCGGTGAGGGGCCAGCCGAAGATGCCGGCTACGAAGACCTGGCTTTCTGGATCGTCTTTGAGCGCTTTGATCTCCTCGGCGAGGTGCTTGATGTTTTTGAGAGGGCTGCAACTAGTCGACACGGAGGTGTCGGTCCCATTCGGATCGCCATCGGTCGCATTGGGGCAGCTGTCTGTTCTGGCAGCACAAGCGGAGAGGGGAGCTGAAAAGGATGCCGTGGTCGGATAGCCCGGCGGCGCGGTGGTGAGATTCTGGCCGCTGCACTGGTGCGCGCGGGTCGCACAACGGAGGCTGGCCGATTCTCCCTGCAACTCCGTCTTCACCCCAAACATCCCGTCGTTCATCGCGGCCGAGCAGTCATCCTCGTCGGTGATGAAGATCAGGGCGAGGTGCGCGTTCCGCCGGAGCATGGCGTGCTGTTCATCATTGCCGAGGCCCCCGGCCACCAGGGCGAATTCGAACGCCTGCAGCTGGTGCTCTTCGCCGCAGCCCAAGCTGCCCAGGCCGCCGGTCAGGCAGGTAAACACGGTGTTGATGTCGCCAGTGAAGTTCACCGGCTTTCCCTTGGTGTACTCAAGCCATTTCGCATCAGGCGTGCTCACACCGCAGGTTTTGGCATTGGGCATCTGGAACCGGCCTAGATCGCCATAGGAGCTAGCGGTTCCGTCGGCCAAGGTTTTGGGACCACAGGTGCCATTGGCATAGGCATTCCCAGTACCAAGATCGCTGTCGATGATGGCGATGCGCAGATCGGGCAGGCTGTTGTTGTCGTTCGGATCCTGAAGCGCCGCGATCAGTTTGGGAAACTGGGCATTCATCTTCTGCACTTTGGGCGCCATGGACGAGTTGTCGATCATAAACACCATGTCGAGCAGCCGGACAGGGGATGCCACCGGGACTCTGAACGAGGCGCTCGGCGCGGCGTCGGGCACGTGCAGAGCCGTGCTTCTTCCGCATCCTGTCCAGGCAATCGTCGAGACAACGACGAAAGCTAGGTGGGCTGACCTATGCATGATGACCTTCTTCGAACAGTGCGCGCGTAGCAGCATATCCTAGAATGTCTGCGATGAGATGGTCGACGAACCCAATCGAAGACGACAAGGCCAGCCGACTCGACGAACTTGGAAGGTTTTTGCTGGTTTTGGTGCTTGCCTGCGCCTTTCCTGGCGGCTGCGGGGTCAGTTACACCGTCAGCCTGACCGCGGCCGACCTTCAGCAAACCCTTCACCGCCAATTGCCCGTCAGCAAATCCAAGTTTCTGGTCACGGCCACGGTGCGCGCCCTGGACGTGGAGCTCATGGAGAGCGGCAACCTCATCCTGCTTCGTCCTGAGGTCGACCTGGGCATCGCGGGGCAAAGTGCGTTGCGCGGTCGCGCCGTTGTCGCGGGGCAGCTTCGCTATGCGCCCGATACCGGGGAGTTCTTCTTTGACCATCCGACGATCGTGGACGTGGCCATCGAGGGGCTACCCGAATCGCTTCGCCCCACCGCGGAAGAGGTAATCGCCAGGTGTGCTGAAGGCTACTTGGCCGCTACGCCGGTCTACCGGCTGAAGCAGGGCGATTTCAAACAGTCGCTGGCTAAGATGGTTTTGAAGTCCGTGCGGGCGCGAAACGGCCGACTGGACATCGTGATCGGACCGCCGTAGCTGCCGTTCTTGCCGCCCGCTACTTGCCGGGCAGTTGCGCCGGGCCGGCGCCTGAGACAATCACGCGCTCGATGTCGCCGGCATCAGACTTCCACCGCGCCAGCGTGTGCCCGCCCGCCGCCAAAATGATCAGCTCGGCGCCGGTGGCCACCCACACCCGCCCGGACGTGTCGATGGCGATGTCGTTGATGCCGGTGGCGGGCAGAAGCTCGCTCGTGCTGGCCTCGCCGGACCCATCGAGACGGGCCGTGAGCACGGTCCTGCCATCGGCGCCGATGCCAGCCAATAGGTTCGCTGCCCCCGCGCTTTGCAAATGGGCCTTGTCTACCGGCCAATGAGAAGCCTGCCAGCCCGATTCGGCGTATAGGTAGCAGCCTGCGAGGTAGCAGGCCACAAGCCCTGGCCGCGCGACCAACAAGGAGAGTGGATAGGCCGGTGGCGCTTGCGGATCGGTGTCCGCGTCGGCGGCGGCCGCTGGCGGTGGCTCTACGCGTGTCCACCTTCCAGCCAGTACGCGCCACAGGCCGTTCCAACTCGACACCCACACCGAGCGGCCGTCGCTCACGATGTCGACCAATCGATTGTCGTCGAAGGCACCGGCCAGGCTGTTGCGGGTTCGCACCGTCTTCCAGCGGCGGCCGTCGTAGTGCACGACGCTGCCGTGGCTGTCGTTGATGGTCCACACGTCGCTGGGCGAACGGATGGCCAGTTTGGCGAAGCTCTCTTGGTTGAGGTTACCGGCTTGGCCACCGACCATGCGGACGACACCCGTGCCACGAAGGCTGGCCCAAAGCCCGCCTTCGTGGTCGATCTGCAGATCGCGGAGCGCGGACTGGGTTGGCAGAACCGCCGTTACCGCGCCGTCTTGCAGGCGCAGAATGCCAGTCCCCTTCACAAAGACATACGCGGCATCGACAGACGCTTCGTTCGCGCCGGCTGGCGCTTGCTCGGCCACCACGGGCGCCTCGACGGGATGATTGCGCTTGGATCGGGACTTGGCGAAGCCGTCTGGTGTCGCCGCGAGCAGAACGAACAGCATGACCATCAGCGCGCGCAGAACCGCCAGCCCAGGCCGGCCCCGTCGACGGTTCCAGTGTTTGCTCATGTCCCGCGCAGTATACGTGCGCCGGAATTTTTCTCGCAACTGTGCCGATGTTTTCTAGGCGCCGCCGGTGCGGTAGGCGCCAGGCGAAACACCGAAGCTCTTGCGAAAGACCTTGCAAAAATAGTTCGCGTCGCCGAAACCGCACTGCTCGGCGACCTTTTTCACCGTGAATTGGCTACCTGCGATCAGGCGCATGGCCTCGTCCAGGCGAAGGCTGGCCAGGTAGCGTCCAGGCGAGACGCCGCGGACTTTTTCGAACTGTCTGGAAAAGTGGTAACGGCTCATCCTGGCCACGCGAGCCATATCGTCCACACCGATGGGCCGGGCAAGGTTGAGCTGGCAAAACTTCTCCACCTCAAGAACGAAGGCTGGCACTGTCCGAATCGAAGGCGACGCCATTGCGGCATCGACGGTGTTTTCGCACTGCAATCCCATCACGATGGCCCAGGCCAGTTCGGATGATCGGTAGGGGGAGTCGATCCTGCCTTCAAGAGCCGTCGCGCATGCCTCGGCGGCGCGCTCCAAGGCTGGTGAAGACTCGTTCAGCGTCATGACTGGGCCGACCTTCTCGGTGATTTCACGGAAGCCCCGCACGGCCTCGGCACCGGTCAACATGACGTAGAAGAACTCCCAGCGTTCGCCTTCTTCCAGCCAGTACCGGTGTTTTTGTGGGAAATGGAGCAGCATGGCTTGTCCCGGCTCCACGACCATGTCTTGGTCTTGGTATCGAAGTCGTCCCCGCCCGCTCAGCGTGTACTGGATGAGGGCAAGCTCGGCGTTGCCGCGCCGCCAACCGTCCCAATCGTAGGTGGCCTTGTTCTCCTCTTGATAGCCGGCGCTGTGGATCAGCGCTGGCAGTGGCCCTTGCATGTTGGGGAACAGCACGGTTTCCCGATGGCCGATTCGGTAGAGCCGGTTCAGACCAGAAAGCCCGGTCAGCGTGGTGCTACCCATGGCGGCACGAAAGTCACATGTCGTCTGGCCGCGGGCAGGCAGTTCCGGAGATGGAATTGCTGGGAGGGTTTCCGTCCCTTCCCGCGATGGTTCGCGTCGAGCTAGGCTCGGCGGAGCCCCACATGACGAGAGAAGTTTCGAGGATTCGACGCTGGGCATTCGAGTTCCTTTCCCGTGCTTCGACGCGCGCGTTCTCGCTGGTTGTCTTCGCCATGACCATTTCGACCTCGCGTGCTTCGCCAATCGAGAATTCCTTCGAACTTCTCCTCTGATCACAAAATTGCTATTTGACGCGAACTTCTTTGTGACCCGTCGAGTCTGGTGCGGAGCAGAACGACTACGATCCCACGTGGCCCTTGCACCTCTCGCTCGGCGCGTGGCCGGCCACGAAGTGCTCGCGTTTGCGCGGACAGTCCGGGCCGGGTATGGCGCCGGTGATGCGGCAGACGTCGTGGCTGGTGATGCTGGCCGGCGCTTGGGGCAAAGTCAGCGGTCGCCCCGCCAGATCGGAAACCGCCAGCAAGGCCGCGCGTGCCAGCGGCGCCGCGCTCCACATGGCCAGGGTGCCCTTGGTTCCCGATCCGTCGAAGGCACCCGCCCACGCGGCGGCGACGGCTTCGTTGGTGGCAGCCACGGCCAGGGTGTCGGCGAAACCCGATGACGTGCCGGTCTTCGCAGCGACCTTGAACGGCATGTCCAGGGGCAGGCTGGCGCCAAAGACCGCCCGGCGGGCCTCGGGGTCGGCCAGCATGTCCATCACCAGCCAGCTTGCCTCGGGCAAAAATCCGCCGACTGCGTGCTGGGGCGGATCGTCGGCGAAAACACGAGGCAAGGTCACCTGGCCGGCATTGACCAGAAAGCCGTAGGCCGCGGCCAGGTCGAGCAGGCGGACGCGCGCCGAACCGAGTGCCAGGTCGAGGCCGTAGTCGGTGCTGGTACCGGCCAGCGGCGCGAGACCAAGGTCGCGCAACCGTTCGAGCAGCGGCGGCACGCCGACGCGATTCAGGATCTCCACCGCCGCCAAGTTGTACGAGCCAGCCAGCGCCTCGCGGAAACGCGCGCTGCCATGTTCGCGCATGGGTTTGTGCGGGCTGTAGCCGACGATGCCGGCAAGGGCATCTTGCGCAACGCTGGCTGGGGTTGCGCCGTTTTCGAGGGCCATGGCGTAGACGAAGGGTTTGAGTGCGGAGCCCGGATGACGCAGGGTGGTGAGGATGTTGTTTTGGCCATCGTCTGGCGCCCCGTAGTTCGAAGAGCCCACCATGGCCCGAACCGCACCCGTGGCCGGTTCGATGACCACCAGGCCAGCGTGGGCAAGTCCGCGGTGCTCGGCGACGAATTCTGCGACCGCTATCTCCAGACGCTGTTGCAGGGTCGCATCCAGGGTGGTGCGCACGGTTCCGCCATCGGCGCGAGAACCAAGTTGCCCCATGACGTAGTCGATGAAGTGGCCAGCGAGGTGCGGCGATTCGTTCCTCGCGAAGGCGATGGGTTCGCGCAGGATGCGTTCGCGCTTGTCGGCGGAAAGCAGAGCGCGCGACACCATCAAATCGAGCACGTGCGCCCTTCGTGCCATGGCGGCATCGAGGTGAACCATGGGATCGTAGGCGCGCGGGGCGCGTGGCAGAACTGCCAGCAACACGGCCTCGCCAGGTCCGAGAGCACTGGCCGATTTTCCGAAATAGCGTTGACTAGCCGCCTCGACACCGACGGCTCCATTGGCGTAGTAGGCGCGGTTCAAGTACTGCTCGAGGATCTCGCGCTTGCCCACCGCGCGTTCAAGGCGCCAGGCCGTGAGCATTTCCCAGATCTTGCCTGGCAGGGTCTTGCTGTGCGGCTCGACCATGCGGGCCAGCTGCATGGTGATGGTCGATGCGCCCGACACCACGCGCCCGTAGCGAAGGGCGAGCAGGGCCGCGCGTCCGACGCCGAGCAGGTCCACCCCACCGTGATCGAAGAAGCGGTTGTCTTCGCCGGTCAGGGTTGCGTCGACGAGCTCCGACGGAATCTGGTCAAGAGCGATCCATGCCGCCCTACCGCCAGTGGCCAGGGGCAGGGTGCGCAGGACCGTACCCTGGCGGTCGGTGAGCACCAGCGATGTGCTCTTCGCGGGGGTGAGCAGCGCGACCGGGTAGGGAACGCACCGGACGTAGATGCCCGCGGCGAGTGCGTAGACGGCCAGGGACAGCCCTGCGCCGAGGAGGATTCGGCGCAGCCATGGGGTGCGCAGCGCGGAGATCATTTCACGATCTCCACGGTGCGCGCAGCTGAACGCCCTTGCACAGATGGGTCGTACATGGCCTCGGCGGACGTGGGCGGGGCGACAAAGGTACCGGTCGTGGCGGCACGCACCAGGTAGTCGTGTGTGGAAGTGCCCTTGCCCAGGGTGTCGGCGAAGATCTGCATGCGGTCGTCGCGCAGCTCTTCATTTTGCCAAAGCGTGTTCCAATTCGCCGTCCAGTGATTCGTCGCGCGCGGCCTGGACTCGTCGGCATTCGTGAATCGTTTCAGCACCGGCTCGAACCCGGCCGGCAACCGATCGACGACCGCCACGTGGGCGCGGGCGATGGGCGAGGACACCGTGATGCGCACGAGCACCTGCTCGCCAAGCTTGAAGCTGTCCACGGGTTGCTGGTTTTCTGGATTCAAATACGCGCGCTCGACGACGATGCCGTGGTCGAACTTCTCGCCGGACATGGCGCGCTCGACGCGGATGCGCGCGCTGTAGAAGATTTCGCCGCCGTCTGCGCTGATGCCAAGTGGACGCGTGCCGAGCTTGGCCAGGGGCACGAAGACGTGTTCGACGGATTCGGCGCTGACCGTCTTCTTGGCCACAACCTCGTCACCAAGGCGAACCGTGACCGCGACCTTGCCTGCGCTGGCCCGAGCATTCGCCAGCTCGGCCAGGGCTAACAAGCCGAAGACGTTTTCCTGGGTGTTGCCCCAGCGACCATTCACCCGCGAATGCAGTAGCGTTTCGGCCAAGCGCGATAGGCGTGGATCGCCTGGCGCAGCCGCGGCCAGCGCCCATGCGACCAGGGCCGTGGTGCGCACGTCCGAGCTCCAATACCAAGACAGCTCGCCCGCGATTTCGCGGATGAGCCCAGACGCGGGGACGACCGCCGAAAGTTCATCGGCCAGTGGCTTGGCAAGATCGTTGCGGCCGGCGGCTATCAGCGCGCGTAGCAGGAAGGCGCGGCCGTAGATGGGCAGCGTGGCCCGGTCTTCGTACAGGCGCGCCAGCATGCCCGCATCGGCGTGCCCGAGCGTGGCCAGCACGTACTCGGCGAAGGCCTGGGTGCCACGCACACCCAAGAATTCCGTGCCGTGCGCGATCCCGGCCTGCGCGATGCTGTGGCGCAAGTACTGGGCGCCGCGCTCTAGCGCCGCCTCGTCGACCTGGAAGCCAGCCGCCTTGGCCACTGACAAGCCCCACAACCCGGTGGCCGTGTAGTGCGGCTCGGGGTTGGCGCCGATCCATAGCCCGAAACCGCCGTCCTCATGTTGATGGCGCAGGATCTTGGCGATGCCAATGTCGATGAACTTGCGCGCCTGTCCACCGTCGAGCCCGGGCAGGTGAGCGCTCTTGGCCAGTTCGGCGAGCGCGATCATGGGCACGACCTTGGACGTGGTCTGTTCGAGACAGCCGTAGGGATAGCCGACGAGATAGGCCAGGCCTTCGTCGAGACGGCCCATGCCGGTGCGATCCAAGGTCAGCTCCAGTCCGCCCTGGCCGGGCAGCGTCTCGCCGAGCGGTGGCATTGCGTGGTTGGCCAGCGTTTGCGTGCTGCCTTCACCCACCATCAAGGTTTCGGGGATCGAGGCCCGGCGCACGGGAATGCGCACAAGCACGGCGTCTTTCAAGCTCTGCGCCTCGGCCTTGAAGACAAAGCTGGCTTCGCCGTCGTGCTCGGCCACCACCTCGAAGGTCACGCGGCGGTAGCCATGGGCAGGCACGCGCGTCTTGCGTACGGAGCCGCCGCGCACGAGCACGCCCTTGCTCTTGGCAGTCACCGTTACGTCCAATTTTTCGTCGGTGTTGTTGTGGATAGCGACGGCTGCCTGGGCGTGGTCGCCCGGCGCCAGGAAGCGCGGCAGGGCCGGAATGGCTTGCAAGGGCTTGGCCACGGTGAAGCGCTTGTCGCCCGAGCCAAAGCGCGCTCCGCGGTCGGCCCCTACCGCCATCACGCGAAAGGCGGTCAGGTTGTCCGGCGCCTTGAACTTCACCTCCACGCGGCCGTCCGCACCGGTCACTAGGGCAGGGGCCCAGAAGGCCGTGGCCATGAAGCGCGAACGGATGCGACCGGCCTCGTCGCCGCCCCCATCGCCGCCCTCTTCGCCCTCGTCGCCGCTCGGGTCGTGCTTTCGCAGGATGCGATTCCAGGTGGTGGCCGATTCCACGCCCAGGCCAAAGGGGGCATAGAACGCGGCCATGGGATCCGGGGTCTTGAAACCCACGATTTGCAGCACGCCCTCGTCGGCCACGGCCAGCGCCAGCTCGGCTTGCACGGGCTGACCCGTCGCCGAGGTCACGCGCACGCTCGCCTTCACTTCCTCGCCAGGCTGGTAGCTCGGCCGCTCGGTTTCCACGGCTACTTGCAGCCGTTGCACCGTGCTTTCGACCTTCAGGTCAACCAGACCCATCTTGAAGCGCGGCCGGTTGCGCTCGCCGTCGCCGGTGCGTCCGCGCACCATCGTCACCGAGGCGAACACATTGGGCGCAAGCTCCGGCGTGATCTTGACCCGCACTCCCTGGCCCGAGGTTGCAACCTCCGTCAGTGCATAGGACAGGATGCCGTCGCGTTCGAGCGTCACCAACGCGAGCGCGCCCGGCAGTTGCGTCTGCGGCACGAGCAGGGCGGTGTCGCCGGGTGCGTATTTCGACTTGGAGGCCACCACGGTCATGCGTTCGCCTTCGTCGCCACTCCAGAAGGCCTCGCCCTTGCCGATGACCCAAATGAGCTCCGAGGCCATGGCCTTCTCGCCTTTGCCATTGGCCGACACGCGCACGATGTACTCGCCGGGCTCTTTCAAAAACACACGCTCGACCGCGGCGCTGCCCGAGGCTGGCACCGCGATGGTGCGCTTGATGGCCGGTGTCTTCGCGGTGGTGGCATTGCAGGACCAATAGCCTTCCTGACCATGGGGTCCGCAGTCATAACTGCGGCGGGTGATTTCTAGTTCGGCTTGGGCCTCGCGCCGACTGCCGCCCCTGTCCATGCCGACCACCTGGACCGCGAAGGGCATGTCCACAGCCTGGACGAATTCGGAGGGGTGCAGTCCGAGGTAGAGATTCGATGTGTGGCCAGACACCACCTGGGACTTGGTCACCGACTCGCCCGTGGCATCGGCGACGGTGGCTTCGAAGATGTAGTCCTGGGGCGCGCTCAGCTTGTCCTTGTCCTTGACCACCACGTGGGCCACGCCCGCGCCATCGAGCTCGGCCTCGCCGTCGCCAACCAGACTGGAAAACGAACGCTCCTCGTCGTGGGCCCAGGTTCGGCCTAGGTCGTACTGCTCGGCGTAGTTCTGGAACACGTACTCGTCAAAGCCGCGGAATTCCGGACGGTGCTGGCGCCGGCGCACGCTGTAGGTCAGCTTGCCGCCAGCGAGTGGGCTGCCGTAGAGGAAATTGGCCTTCACTTCAAAGCGCAGCGGCTCGCCGAGCAGGATGTCCTTTTTCGCGCTGCTGACCTTCACCTCGAACGTGCGGGGACGGTATTCCTCCACCGAGAATCGATCTGAAAAGGCCTGGCCTTCGATCTCGCCGCGCACCTGGTAGTCGCCCAGATTGGCATCCGCGGGCAGCACCAGATTCTTCTGGAAACCGCCGAATTCCGAAATGGCCAGGTTCTCGTCGGCGAGGACTTTGTTGCGCGGATCCTTGATGATCAGGTGAACCTTGCGCTTCTTGGCCGGCACCGCCATGGTGCCCGAGACGTCGAGAAGCCGAAGCAGGCCCTTGAGCTGAACCGTGTCGCCTGGCCGGTACAGGCCGCGATCCGAATGCAGGAATCCGCGCACGCGCACGTTGCCGCCGCCGCGGTCCTGGCTGACGCCGAAGTTCCACACCTGGATGCCATTGTTCCAGTTGGTATCGAGCACGGCGAAGTCATCGCTAGACTGCGCGGTCACAATCACCCGGCGCGCGCGGATCTCGTCCCATTCGCTTTCATCGCCTTCACCGTCGCCGCTTTCCGCATGGCCCGGCTTCACGTCGGCCAGAAGCGTGGCCCCTGGGCCTTGCGTGACGCCGTCGCTGTTGGTGGTGCCCTGGAAGCGCACCTTGCCTTGGAGGTCGCGAACGCGCACCGTCGCGCCCGGCACGGGTTTGCCGGTGGAAAGGGAGACCACCCAGACCAGCGACGAGGCATTGCCCACCTTGGCCACCAAGCCAAGGTCGGTGACCGAGGCCAGCGAGCGGTGCACTTGAGAATCGGACTTGCTGGCCTCGCCTTCCAAACTCGTTTCTAAAAGATAGACGCCCGACTTGGCCCGGCTGCCGCAGGTTTCGGCGAGGTTGAGGCTGACGTCGTGCCACTGGTTGCGGGCGCCGCGCACGCGAATAGATTTTTGGCGCTCGCCAAGGTGCAGGTTCTCATAATCGACCTCGCCGGCTTGGCTGGCGTCCCACCAAGCGTCGTCGTTGGATGGCCCGGCCAGTACGGCGGCCAGCCGCGATTCCGGAACCTCGGCGCAGCGCAGGTGGAAGCTGTCTAGGTTGCGCGCCCACACTGGGTAGAATCGGCCGCGCTCGACCACGAAGATGCCTCGTTCCATGCGCAGCTTGGGCGAGTAGTCGCCTACCTGGAAGGTGTGGATGGTTCCGTGCGGAAGCGTCTGGTCAAAGATGTCCTTGAGACCAGGCTTGATGCGAATGCCGTAGGCTGCGCCGAGGTCCAGGTTGCCCGACCACGCGTAGGTGGTGCGATCCCACCGACCGGAGAACTCGATGGGTTTGCTCTCGCCACGTTCGTTGATCAACTCGACGTGTTCGCGCACCAGCGTGGACTCGACCGGGGTGGTGAAGGTGATGGACACGTGGACGTTGTCCGCGGCCACCGGGCTATCGGCGGGTTCGACCGCGGCTACCTTGGCCGGACCGTACGTGGTGATTTCGCGCTCAGAAACCTGGAGTGTGCCCGCATCGCCAACCGCGGGCTTCAGCCCGGCCGCACAGCGAACCTGGTATTTCGACTCGCTCCCGAGGGGGGTCTTGGGGGAAAGACTGAATCGGGCGTTCGTGGGCCGCTCCTCGGCGGCAACCACCACGGCGCGCGTGCAGGGCTCCGACGCGTTGGCGCGAGCCGAGCAGAAGGCGCAGGCGTCGAGGACATTCTTTGCCGTAGTGGATTGGGACAGCGTCAGCCGGATCGTCGGCAGGGTGCTGGCGAAGCGGGAATCGCCATCGATGGTCAAGCTGGTCACTCGGATGCGGTCGTGGACGAAGCGAAGCCCGGGCCAGGCTTCGATGGTCCGGCCCAAGTCCTTGGCCAGGTGAGGTGAGAGCCGAGCTTGATAGGTGGTCGAGGCCGCGAGCGTGTCCTTGGGAAAGAAGGCCAAGGTGCGCAGGTCAACCCAGCGCGCCTCGCCGATGACCGCTGGGGTGAATTCGAAGGCAGGCCCAGGGGTAGGCTTGCCAATATCAGCCGGCAAAATCATGTCGCGATCGAAGGTGACCCGGAGGCCGCCTCGCACATCCGCGGGCGTGGCCTCGGGCTTGGCCGGCACGTAGGACAGCACGTGGGCCGGTGGCACTGGCGGCGCCTGCGGCGTCGGCGCGGCGCTGACCAGGGCGGAGATGGAAAGCGCAAGAAGGACGAGAAGGCCAAGTCGATAGCTGGACATGCCCCGGGGATTTGCAAGCCCTGGGCCCAGCGCCGCGTGCCCACGCGCCAAGCCCTCACCGTCGGGCTCTGGATCATTATTATCTATGTAGATTCAAATCTACATAAAGCTACAGACGGCTGGCGTAGTCGATCTTCATCTGGTCATAAAGGGCCAGATCGGGCTGGGCGGTGTAGGTGGTGCCCGAGCGCCTCAGAAGGTCGTGCCCGCCGGCATTCCAATCGCCCTGGGTGGTGGGTTCCCAGTTGAAGGTGCCGAGTCCTTGGTTCCCCGCCAAGCCAAAGACCACGTCGTTGATCTCCCGTTGCATGGGGCCGTACTCGGCCGCGAAGAATTTGATGGTGGGGAACTTGGTGGCCAAGCTGGAGAAGGTGTTGGTCCACCCTGTCTTCGTGGTGGCCGTGTTGTTGGGATCGCCCTGGTACTGCTGGTAGCACGATTCGCCGAAGGCATCGGGCGTTACGTATTTTATCGCGTTGGTCAGCCAGGTGATGGAGAGCTGCAAAGCCGCTCCCTTGGTTTCCGTCACCTTGTCGCCACCGCGGTCGATGTGGAACGAGACGAGGATCGTGGGGTCGACATCCTTCACGCCTTGAACGCCGGCCTTGAGCAGCGCGCCCAGATTGGCCCAGTTCGAGGTGCTGCCGGTGATCGGGTTGTTGCCGGTGGGCTGCCCACCGCTGTCGCAACGGTGCAGCAGCATGCCCGGCGTGGTTTCGTTTCCGATCTGCACCATCTCGGGGCGGGCACCGCCCGCGATGAGCTTGGTGATGGCGTCCTTGGTGTAGTCGTGAACAGCAGTGGCCAGGTCGGCGATGGTGGTGTAGCCCTGCCAGGCCACGGGCACGCACTGCTTGCCTGGATCGGCCCAGTTGTCGCTGTAGTGAAAGTCGACAAGCAACCCCATGCCGGCGTCTTTGATCTGTTTGCCGAAGGCAACCGTGTGCGCGATGTCGTCGTAGCCGTTGGTCTGGTCGTAGCCATCCGAGGCCTTGGGATCGACGAAGGTGCGCAAGCGAACGACATTGAACCCGTGCGACTTCAGGATGGTGAGCAGATTGGCCCGCGTGGCGTCGGGGGCGACCTCTTGGTCGGTGACGTCCGCGCCCATCCAGTACGAGGCCGCGAAGGTGCCGGTGGATCCGCCGGTGCCAGTGGTGCCGCCGGTTGCTAGCACCCCGCCCGTGCCCTTGCTGCCGCCGGTTGCACTGGCGTCGCTGGTGGTCGTCGCGCCGCCCGTGGTAGAGGCGTCACCCGGGCCGCTGGTGCCGCCGGTGGTGATGACGCCGCCCGTGCCCTTGACGCCACCGGTTGCGGCAGCCCCGCCGGTCGAGGTTACCGCGCCGCCCGTGCTAGTGGCGCCGCCAGTGGCTTTGGCGCCGCCGGTTGCGGTCGCGCCACCCGTGCTGGTCGTGCCGCCCGTACCCGTTGTGCCACCAGTCGCGCTCGCGCCACCTGTGCTGGTTGCACCGCCCGTGCCGGTCGCACCCCCCGAGCCGGTTGTGCCGCCGGCACTTCCAGTCGAGCCGCCGCTGGCCCGGGAGCCGCCATTTCCGCCCACGCCGCTGCTCCCGCTGCTGCCACCGCTGCCGGTTCCTACCCCGTGGCCGCTGTTGGAACAGGCGGCGAAAGAGAGCAGAAGTGCAATGGGAAGGAGGGGGCGAAAAGGGCGGACATCCATGGTTGACTCCAAATGTGGCGCGGGCGGTAAGGTTGTCTCGTCTCCTGCAGTGGCGTGAGGGCCGGAAAACCAATCACGGCATGCTACTGGTTTCACTTCGCGCTAGGCGGGCGAGACGCCTGGATCTAACCTTGGCTTCGTAACGTGCCGCCCGCAGCGAGTCAAGCCGAGGTCAACCTCGCACCCGAAGACATCGAGAGCCTGCACAGGCTTTTCGAAAACGAACTGCGCCTTCGCAGGGTGTTCGTGTCGGGAAAGTTCGCGATTCGCGAGCGCGAGCGGTGCTGCCTGCTGGTCGTGCATCCACAGGGCGGCAGTTTTTCGATCGAGGCCGAGGCGGTCTACCTCCGGGCCGAAGATCCCGGAGCGGGCGTTGGCCTTGACTTGGTGGGATTGGATGCGGACAAGCTCGCGGGTCTGGAAGCCTTCGTTCGTCAGGCTGCCGAGTCTCAGGCGGAGGACAACGACCGTACCGCCAGCGACCAGCCGGGAACACGCAACATTTATGCACGCATCCGACAGCTCAGTTTGCCCGAGAGGCAAAAGGTGGCGCGCCAGGGTCTGCTATCGGAACGCGTGGCGCTGGAACGTACCTTTGGCGGCAGCGTGTGGGAGGCGCTGTTGCAGAATTCGTCGCTGACCGTTCCTGAAGTCGCCTCGATTGCCAAGAAGGGCACGTTGCCGCAGCCGCTGGTGGCCGTCATCGTCGCCAACGGTGGCTGGCTGGCTAGCGGGGAAGTTCGGCGGGCGCTCCTCAGCAATCCGCGTGTGAATGGCGTGCAGCTTGATCGCGTGTTGCGGGCCGCGCCGAAGAGCGAGCTGAAACAGATCGCGCAGATGTCGCCCTACCGTTCGCAGGTGCGTATGGCCGCCAAGAAGATGCTCAGCGAATAATCCTACGAGCTATCCATGACAATGAGACATGACGACACGCCATCGGCGAGCGACGATCTGGCCGCCCGATCCGATGACGAGCTGTACGACATCCTGACCCACATCGATCGGCAGCAGGCCCCCGGGCGCTACACTGCGGTTCGCGACGAGTTCGCGCGTCGGCACGGCACCACCATCAAGGGCCAGACCCTGGACGACTATTTCGATCATGCCCGCCGAAACCGCCCATTCGCCGAGCGCTCGACCTTCAAGAAGAAGATCCTCATTGGCTTCGCCATCTGGAGCCTGGCCATGCTGGTCGTGCGAGCCGTGTTGTACCTGCGCTCGGTGCGCTGAGCGCCAGAACGACGACCCCGCAGGTTGCGCGCACACACCTGCGCCGATCCGTGCGAGAATCTGGGCCATGCCTGTGGCGCAGAGCACATGCTCTTCTCGGACAGCCCGCCTCATGGCTTGGCTCGTCTTGGGCTTGCTGGTCGGAGCTTCGTCCTCTGGTTGGGCCCGATCCTTCACCGTGACCGTGGACTTCAGCGCTGTCGATCGCGAGGTGCTGGGCGACTCGGCTCTCAACACGGCCTACAAGAGCCTGCTCGTGCGGTTGGTCGAAGATGGATTTTCGGTGTCCGACCCGAACCAGGGCGGAGACATCGTGGTCAGGGTTCGCCGTACCAGCGAGCAGAATCTGAACATCCTCGTCGAGACCTCGGCGGGAATCCGGTCGCGCAAGGTCCGTTTTGGTGAGGGCGCGGGCGAGGAGGCGGAGTTTCAACTCATCCACGCGGCGCTCGATCTTGCGCGCGGTGCCCGTGACGAGTTGTCGACGGTCGTGGCCCCTCTTCCACCGCCGGTGGTCAAAACCCGCGCCACTGGCGCGCGCGTCGGCGGTGCCATGATGTGGAGTGGCTCTTCCAGGGGCATCATGGCGAACGGCGACGCTGAGCTCAGGCTCGGGCCGGTGTGCTTGTCCGCGGGGCTTGTGGCTCATCAGCCACTGGGCTTGCCGAGAGAGCTGCACGTTTTCGAGTGGGGGGCGCTGGCCGGGGTGCGCCTCGGCACGCGCGCGCTGGCACCCTGGTTGGTCCTGGAAGCTGGGCTTGGCGTTGGCTTTCTGCAAGAACGCTACAGCTACAGCGACGCCAGCGGCGCCCAGGACAGCGGCGTCTTGAACGATCCACTGGCCAGCGGCAGCCTGGGCGCGGCCGTGGAGCTCGGTCGTGGGGTGCGCGTCGGCCTCGACGCTGGTACCTGGTGGACCTTGCACGCCCGCACGCACGACACCGCCGACGGAATCCTGTGGAAAGGCCCGAAGCTCCGGCCCTTCGTCGGCCTGCGCCTGGAATACCTTCCCTGACCAGGGCCAAGGCGCGCTTTGATGCTGGAACACCCAACGTGGTGCCGTGGGCGTCGACGATTAGCGAATTGCGTACAGGTCCGAGATCTCTTGTTGCGAGAGCGCGCGCCTGTAGACGCGGAAATCGTCGAGCGATCCGACTGTCGCGCTGTTCCGCTGACTATCGGCCGCCACCGGTCGAGGAGACGTCCGGACTCAACTCCAGCCTCGATCCTTCCGAAGAAATGAATTCGCGCGGCGGTGTGCGCGCTCGAACCACTTTGGAGGACGGAATGAAGGCGAACCTGCGGATTGGCATGCTCTTGACCATCGGACTTT
>Ga0302321_100000750_pt1 | contig 28217 bp, 21 predicted proteins | sample Fen_T0_1_FD_202505 | JGI IMG/M metagenome (GOLD analysis project Ga0302321, IMG submission 202505) | Peat permafrost microbial communities from Stordalen Mire near Abisko, Sweden - Fen_T0_1 | ecosystem: Environmental > Terrestrial > Soil > Wetlands > Permafrost | place: Sweden: Abisko... | reverse complement strand
TTAGGCTATCCGCCCAGGTTCGGATTTGCGTCGGCAAATTGAGATCGGCACGGAATTGAGAAAATCCAATGAGGCTCCGCACGCTGGCCATGTCGCCCATCCGTTGGAGCTGCGTTTCAAACTGCCGAATCTGCTGCACCTGGTTGCTGATTTGCTCCGCCTGCTTTGCGATCTGCTCCCCCATCGCGGCGTAGTTCAAGACGCTCTGCATAAGATTGGGCATATCGAACACGGCCCACTGCCCGAAGGAAGGAACAGCCGTAGCCACTCCGAAAAGTACAAGTGCGATGAGTTTCTTCATAATCCAGCAACCTCCTTTGGCATGACGACGCGGATAACGCGTTTGGTTGGTTCGCGACGTACACCGTCGCGATCAGTTTGTGGCACTGAAATTTCGTAATAGGCCTCCTCATAACCATCGTCTGTCGATGGACGTTGGTTGTCTCGCGCGATCCAGTATTGCTGTTTTACCGCGTTGGACTGGCCCTTTTCGTAACCGGCCAGATACGCCTCTCGCTGGGCCTTGTTGTTGAAATAGTTGATCGTCTCGCCTGCAACAAAGCCCGCCGCCGCACCGATGGCGGCACCCTTCGCCTTGTCATGGCTGTTGTTCGCTCCGACGTAGGCACCCGCGGCGGCCGTCGCCGCCGTTGTCGTGAAGTTGCGCGTCTGGCCAGCAGAGTCCGCGCCCGCCGTCGCGCAGCCTGACGTGAGCGAGACAACCAGCGCTAACGGCAACAAACCGTAGAGATACGGCTGCGAAATGCTCAACGTGTTGAGGAATCGATACATGTTGTACCTTGATTGAGGTTATGGTCCGCCCATCGTGAGTTTGAGTTCGTGCCGTTCAGCCAGGTGCTCGCGGTAGTCCTCGCGCGAGCATTGGCGCTCGATGGCACGCGCGATGAACACGCTCGGCTCCAGACGACCTTCGAGAAATTCCACAACCTCAGTTTTCGTGCGCAACCGGTCCGCGTGCGAAAGGAGATTCGTTTCTAAAATCGCTTCAACCTCGGCGACCGTTTCGCCATCCGCCGAGAAATTACCGTCTTCGTTGCGCTCGGAAAATGGTTCGAGCAGCGCCGCGAGCCGCTCTTCTTCCGCCCGTTCGTATCCGGTTTTTAATACGTCATAGGCGGATGCGCTGGAGGCGACAACGAGTGCCTCGCCCTCGCGCTCGTCACGATCTGCTGCGGCGCGGTCGGTTGTACGCTCGATCAGCATAAACAGTAATTCGCTACCGGCGGCAACGGCTTCGACCTGCCGTTCGCGGCCTGGCGTCGGAACGTTCACGGGCAGATGCACCAGCACGCGTGGCTCCACGGGCGTGCGCGCGCTGACCATCCATTGTTCATTCTGGTACTGGCGACCGAGCGCCAGCACTTGCCGGGCCTCGGCTTGGATCTCTTGGTTCGTTTTCATGGTTTTAGGCGTTAGCTATGATTGCCTCCACGATGTTGGCGTGCCCTCGCAGAGCTTTCTGGCGTTGATCGAAGTGCGCGCCGGAACTCGACGCGCAGTAGAGCATTTCGCGCGACGCGACGTTGCGCATGGTCACGATGAGCGGACGGCGTTCGTCCGTGTGGTAATAGGTGAACTGTGAGAATTTCTTCCCAATTAGTTTTTCCGGTTCGGGATGACTCATCACCGAGTCCTTCACCGCTTCCGGAATCGGAAAATCCTGGCTGAGATCCTCAATGTCCGAGCGATCGCTCTGGCGCATGAGAAAAAGCATGCGACTGTTGCCAAGCACCGCGCCGCGAATATCCGACGACTTGAACTGCTCGTAGTTCTGCACCGTCGCGACATTCCAGACATTGTATTTGCGGAGTTGCTGGTAGGACTCGCGCAAAACCTTCTTGCCGGACGGCACGAGCGAGAAGCGCGCGACCTCCTCGAAAATGTTTCGTTTCCGCAGCGCACGCGGCAACCGCATCATGTGCGACCGGGTGTAGTTCGCGATGAGGAAGGCCGCAGCAGCTTTCAGTTCCTCCGCAGATTCCGGGATGTACCCCAGCTCGAAATGCGCGATCTTGCCCGTGAGGTTTACATTGGAGACACCATCGAAAAGTTCTCCGTAGCTGCCGCCGGCCGACCACGGCTCCAGGAGCGTGGCGAGGTAACGCATTTCCTCCGCGTGCGGGCCGGACGCTTCCGCCGAGAGCAATTCCTGCAAATGACCGTGCTGCGGCTGCTCCGCCGGCGTGAAACGCGAGAAGATCAAATCGCGGACTTGCTGCGCCCCGGCGCTGTCCTTGGCGAACTTAATGACATCGCCTTCATCCGCACGGGCGACGAGCACCGCCGCTTCGTCGCCATGGTGTTGCTCGAATTCCGCGAATTCAAGAAACGCGTCGAGTTCGGTCGCCTGCGGTCCCATACGCTCGCGCCGATACACGTCGAGTGCGTACGCGCGACGCGCCAGGGGGCCTCGTTCGTCGGGGTGCTTATTCAAATACCAGCGGGAGAAATCTTCGTAGAGACGGCCAATGGCGTTCGAGAGCAGCGCCTGCCGAAGCTTGGTTCGATCTTCGTCTTTCGACTGACCCACCATGAGCATCGGCAGCGCCGCCGCCGCGCTCAGATGCAGTCCGGACAACGGCAGGCCGCGCGTGTCCAGGTAGTTCATCGTCAGCTTGCCGTTCGCCTGCACGATGATCGTCTCCGTCGTGGGATCGACCGTCTTGGCGTAAGTCGTGTAGGACTCCCCTTCCTCGACGATCATTGTGTAACTATAGAACGGTTCGGTCTGCGTCAGAATGTCGATCACGTTAACGCTCTTGCCCGAGCCAGTCGTGCCGATGACCACCGCGTTTTGTGGCGTCTGACTGTTGCCCTCACCGACGAACGTCCGGCCACCAACCAGGTTTCCGTTTGGCCCCTCGTAGATGAATTCCGCATTTTCCAAATGTCCGACCGGTGTCGAAGAAAACGGCAGTATGTTCGCGACGAGTGCGTCGTCATAGTGGTGCCAGAGCGCATCGTAATGACTGAACGACCATCCGGGCCAGGTGCCGTAGAAGAAATTTCGCGCCGAGGGTTCGAGTGCGGGCTCGTAGGCCTGGGCGCGTTCCATGCTGCCGACCGCGGCTTTCAGCGCGGTGAGTTTCGCGCGCAAATCCTCTCGGCTCCGATCCCACGCCCGTATCAGGTATTGGATACGGTACGGCGAGTTGTCGTCGTTGGAGTAGCGTGCGATCTTCGCCGCCTTCGTGCGCATCGCCGCAAGAAGTTTCACTTTCCTCAGGCTCTCGTAGTCGCCTTCGACGCGGTTCAGCTCCTTCTGCTCTTTCTCAATCAGCTCGTCCACGTCCACCGCCTCGACGTTGACCGTGATGGCATACTCGCGAAACCCGAGCTTCGTCAGAATATACGCGATGCTCGGACGCGTGCGTTTCGGCAGCGACTTCAGGACAAGCATCCCGTGATAGTAGCCATCGAGATAAAAACCGGCATCGGGTTTTTCGAGCGGACGGCCTTCACCGTGCCAGCAGTTCTCCTGGATGGATTTCTCGGGATCGAAGAATTCCAACGGATCGGCGACCCGCTGCTCTGGCAGCGAGGGATTCAGGAATTCCAGATAGTGGAGAAAGTGATCGGCATCGGTCATCGGCCGAACCTGTCCCCCGCTGCCCCCGAAGAGCGCCTGGAGAAACTGGCCGGTTTGTTTGAATTGCTCGGCGTAGGCGTTGAGCAGCGCCTCTTTCGTGAGGCGACCGGCTTTCCGTCCGATGGCATCGGCATCGACCGGCATCGTGAAATACAGCCGCAACCGCTCGCGACGCAGTGCGCCCTCATCGACCAGGCGCGAGTAACGCACGAAGCGTTCGTTGCGCTGGCGCGTGCTCCACTCGTTGGTGGAATGCTTAACGGTGTCCTCCCGGTAACGGTTGAGTGGTTTCCGAAAATCGGAATCGTTCGTCCACTGCACTTGCATCCGCCAGTCGGGTTTTAGAACTGAGAGCAGCGCGACCAAATCGGATTCGAGCGCGTTGTGATGCACCGGATCGGCCTGCTCCAAATCAGGCGCGGTGATTTCGAAGCCACGCGAGACGAATCCGCCGCGATGCAGTCCCTCGAAGACAATCATGTCTTCCCCAAAGTATCCGTCTGTTGGTTCGACTCTCATGGTCAGGGTTCCGATGCGTCCGCGAGCGCGTCTTCGAGCATCTCCTCTGTCGTCGTCAGTTTATCTTGAAGCTGATCGTAATCGCGCTGCGTGACGACCGGCTCCGGTTTTGCGCGGGCGGCTTTTGCCTTTTCGTTTTCTTCCGGCGTCTCCGGCGCCCCCGTCTGCGGACGTGCGGCGCTGCTACGCCCGCGATGGCCCGCCACCGATCCGCGTGCGCTGGGTTTCGCCCTCCGCGAAACGACCGGCGTAGGCTCCGCGCCGGTCGCGGTGTCCGTGAACGGATTCGCCGGACGCCGGGCCCGCGGGCCGAAACAGAATTGCATTACCCCGGCCTCGACGAGCGCGGACTCAAAGAAGTCCGTGTCGTAATGCTCCGGCTTGTTGTTCTTCAGCGTGAAGACGTACGCGACGGAGCCGAGGCACAGGATGATTCCGATAAACAGGCAAAGGAGCAGCGACACCCCGAGAATTCCCCAGAGGAAAATCACCATCATGATGGTCGCGCCGCCGGACCCGAGCAGATACCAGCCGGAGTTTCCCGTCATGCCGAGAAATTCACCGGACGATTGCGCGCCCTGGTTGGCGTCGTGCTCGTTGAGGTGCGTACTGTTCATGGAATCGAGTGATGCGCGTGTTTATTGGGCGAATGAACTCACGCCGGCGGCTTCGAGCCCCATGTTGCCCCACATCGTTTTCACGATGGCGAAGGCGAGGCCGCAGATCATCGCGCCCGCGAAGGCCCATTTGGCGATGGATTGCCTCCCCATCATCATCGCGACGCCCGCCGCCACAATGCCAACGGCGGCGAGTGTGCCGCTCAGATACATAATAATCGCGTTTCCGGATTCGGTTGCGGTTCTGAGATCGACCGCCGCCGCGTGCGCCAGAGAAGGCAACGCCAATGTAGCAAAATAGAGAAACCTCAGTTTGCGCCTAATATTTTCTGCCGTCTGCAGACGGCTTGCCGAATAAAGATGCAGCGCCCTCGCCATCATCGCCACACCGAGAACCAAAGCCACATAGGGCATCACTCCGATCAAGGTCGTCATGGTCATCTCCGCTTTTGTACCGGCACTTGAGGGGGCCGAATCCCGCTTTGCCTTCCCGTCGCCTTCAGGCAGACGGCAGGGCTTTGCTGGCAGGGAAAAGGAATGACCTCGTGGCGCGTCGCAATGCGGAGTTCCTACCGAAAATTCGGTAGGCGAACTTTTGGAACCAAGCACCGGGAGGTTTACGCGTCGATGTGCCGTCGGCCCCCCAGGAATGGCGGATCTTCCACCAGCGCCTCACCCACCGAGGTCCAATTCGATTTGTTTCCGACCTTTCGCCCCAATGCCTCCAGCCGGTAGTTCGGTAAAGCGCAGACTGGTCACGAACGTATCCATCTCTCGCTCGCGATCCTCCGCCATGTCCGGTTGAGCACGCACGCGCGCCAGCGTGCGCTTCTCAATCGCGAGGTAGAGCGGCCCGAGGTTATTACCGCGAATCACCACAAGCCATTCGCCGATTTTCAATCTAATGACGTCAGGTTCGTCGTAATCCCAATTCGCTTCGACGTAGTGCAGCCAGGGAATATTGCGCCGGCGATCTTTGCCGTCGTCAAATGTGACATGGCTTGGGTTTTCCTCGGTGTCGAAGTGCAGCTTAGGTTTCCTGAGTATCGGTGGTGTTGTCATATTCTTTGCCTTACACTTTGAGTTTCGGTGCGCCGCAGTTTCTCCGCCGCCGCGAGCCAAGCGTTCCGCAGGTGAGCCCCGAGTTTGCGTACCGGACGAGGGACGAGATGCTCGTTTTCAGCGAGGCCGTGCCGCTCCATGAATTCCGTCGCAAGTTCGCGGTCGGTATCCGGCAATGCAATACGCCGCAGGATTTCATCTTTGTTCGAGAGGTAAATGGCGTGCGCCCCTCGAAAGCGGGTGTTGCCAACGTAGAACTGCCGGCGCGCTAGCGCCTGCGTCGCGACTTCACCGAGCACCAGCAGCGATTCCTCCGACGTGCTTCCTTGCGACCGGTAAGACGTGAGCGCATGGCCGTAGGTCCAGGCAGCGAAGTCAGGCGGCAGTTCGCGCCCGTCGGTGAACACAATCTTGTTCGCAGCCGGATCGACCTGCGCAACCTCCGTGAAATCGCCGTTTGAAAAACCCGCGTCGTCATCGCGTCCGCGAATCAACAACCGGTCGCCAGCAGCCACAGCCAGCGTTTGCACGCGGCCGACGTCAAAGGTTGCGCGTTGCTTGCGCGTGATTTTCGCTTCGCGTCCTTTCGGTCCGCGCACCCGCACACCGTTTGGCAGGATGGCGATGACTTCGGCAGCAACACCGCGTTTGAAGAAACGGGTGTCGCGCGCGAAGAGCAGCCGGTCGCCGACTTTGTATTGGTCCCAATGCACCTTTTGCTCCGCCGTCCACGTGAGCGGCTTCACCGCGTCGCGTGTGACCTCTGTCGCGCCGAGCAAACCGGCTTGCCGAAGGGCCGGGCGAACGTGCGTGTTGAAGCGTTCGATTTCATCCCAAAACGGAATCACGACCAGCGTCTCGACACCTTTCACCCGATTGCCGACGTAGTGCTCGGCCGCGCGCGCGAACAGCGTGTCGTCGTCGTCGGCCTCACGGATGAGTCCGCGCCGATCAGCGAAGGCGAAGGCTTCGGCGATTTCGCCCGACGCAAGCAACCGGCTGAAGCGCCGGTCGGCCTCGTTGCGCTGGCGGAGCACTTCCGCGAGCCGGACGACGGGCGTGCCTGAATTGTCGATCACGTTGCGCAACGCATCACCGCGTTCGACGCTGTAGTGCTGTTTCGTATCGCCTACCAGGAGCACGCGGGCGCGAACGTCGTACGCGATTTTCGTGAGCTGGTCGAGTTGCTGCGTGGACAACAGCCCTGCCTCATCGACCAGCACGACGCGCCCCACTGCCTGTAGCTGAATCGCTTCGCTGACGAGGAAACGCTGCACGGTGTCGGCACCGACGAAGCCGCTTTCGACCATCGCATCCCGCGCCCGCGTGGTTGGCGCGAGGGCCACGAACCGACGTCCACCGGCAGCAAGGTGCGCGCCTTCGATGGCGGTGAGCACGGTCGTCTTGCCCGTACCGGCATCGCCGATCAGAACGCTCGCGAAATCGTGACTGCCCAAAATGGAGCGCGCCGCATTGCGCTGTCCAGCCGTCAACGAATCCGGCAGATGCGCCGCGTCACCGAGCGCGAAGCGTTGGTTGCGGCCCGTGAGCACGCGTTGCACCGTGGCAGTTTCTTCGCGGCGGATCATGCGCAGCGTCATTTCGCCTTCCTTGCGAATCACGTCGGGGTGCGTGTCCAACGCCTGACGCAATTCGCGCCAGCGATAGAAATCGGGATGCAGTTCAAGCGCGGCGCTTAACACGACTCCTTCGCGCGCTACGCTGGCTCGCTCGTAGACGTGCCGCAGCGCCGCCTCCAACACGGTCTGCACCTGACCGTGCGACCATTGCTCACGCAAAGGCTCGGCACGTGCATTGCGCACGAGGTTGTCCAGCTTGCGCACTTCATCGGGATTCAACTCCGCGCGTTGCCGCGTGCGCACTTCCGCTGTGCTGACGTTCGTCAATTTGTCCTCACGCGATTCGCGGACGAGGATTTCGATTTCACGCTTCGTGGGCTTGCGGCCTTTCTCCGCCGCGAATTCTTCCGCGAGTTTCTGCACGTGGTTCGCGCGTTTGGAAAAACGCCCGCGCAGATGTTCGACCCCGCGCACCGAGAAACCTTTCGAGTTCATCTCATACGGTTCGTAACCGAGCGCCCGCAACCGCCCCGCCAATTCGCGATAGAGGACCTGCCGGAGATACGGCGACGCGCGGAGCATTTCGGCCGGTTGCAACGCGAACCATCTGTTGCGTGCCGCGTCCCACGTCACGTTCGCGAGCACGGCATGGGCGTGCAACTGCGGGTCAAGATCGCGGCTGGCGTCGTGGATGAATAACCCACCGGCAAAATTTCGCGTCAAGCGGTACGCCTCGGTCATTTTTGCTTCGCCACGCCGTTCGCGCACGGCGGAAAAACGTTCCATTTCCGCGAGCGCGACTTTGACCGAAGCCACGAAAGCCTCGCGAACTCGCTCGTCACCACCCACCATCGCCAACACACTCACGTCTTTCGGCGCGGACAATTGAACATCGACAAAGGCCACCTTTCGTTTGGCATCCAGTGAGGTTAGAAATTCGCCGGAACGCGGATGTCGATTGCAGCGCAGCGCCTCAAAGGGTTCGTCGGTGACTTCGCCCGACAAACCAAGTGCCTTCGCTCCTTCGCCGATCCATTCGCCAAGCACCGCCTTCTCACCCTCCGCCCAATAGTCGTTCTTTCGCAGGTGATGCGAAAGGTAGTTGGCTCCGTTGCGAATGATTCCGACCGTGATCATGTTCACCATCACGGCCAAACTCGATCACACCATCAACGTCCCGCGCCTCCCGAGTCTGGTGTAGGCATCCTACCGTAATCGGTGTAGCTGTTCGTTCGTTTTCGGCGCGTTTTTCAGACGTCATCGGCTACGACAAGCGGGCAGGGTTCGCATGAGTCCCCGGTTCTTTTTTGGCCACAGACGCAATACCCTCCCGCGATTGTGAGGTTCAGAGACCGGCCAAAAACGGCCGCGAACCGGGCTTCCCGCATCTACCGAATTTTCGTTAGGCGCCCGTTCTCGCGACCCCACGCCGCCGGCGTTTCATTGGCCGCATCGAAACACATGAAACGACTCCCTGCACCCGATATTTTGATCCGCCAATGGCTGCAAAATCCGCACGCCATCACGGTCGCCGCGTTCGTTATTGCGGCCATTTTCCTCGGCCTCGCGGGTTGGTTTATCCATCGGAATCTGCGCCACAACGAGCCCGGCCTACGCGCGCCGCTCGCGCTGCCGTTCGCACTGGCCATCTCCGCCGCCGGGGTTTTCGGCGCGTGGCGTATGCCGCAGCCGTATGACCTCACGGCAGGCAGCATCGTTTGCGGGCTCGCCGCGCTTCTCTTCTACTATGCGGATCATCGCCGGTGGGTGTGCGACCCGACTGGGAAGATCGTCGCGGATCGGTGGCAGATCGTCCTCGCGTTCGCCGGTTTTCGTTGGACGCGCGACAAAGCCAACCGGCATTTCTTTTTCTCTGGCGACACCGGCTCCGGCAAGACCTCCGGTATGAATGGCCTGCTCGCCGCGCTCATTCGCCGCAACCCGACGCTCGGCGGAGTCGTCATGGCGAACAAAGGAGACGAGTGGTTTTACCTCGAATGGCTGGCCAAGAAATACGGTCGCACCCAGGAAATCATTCATCTTCGCCCACGTTTGGTCGGCGAAACTGGAAAGCCGCTCCATCGGCTCAACGTCACGGGCGATGCCCGTCTGCCTTATACGACCCGCGCCCGCATCCTTGTTGACACGGCTGCCGCCCTGAATCCGAAGGACGAAAAGAGCTTCTTCAAAATCAAAGGCTCGGCCCACATTGGCCGGGTGTTTGAGCTTTTGGGCGAAATCGGGCGCCCGGTCACCGCCACCAATGCCTACGACCTGCTCACCACGGAAGAGTCGATGACCTCAGCCCTCGCCGCTTTGGCCGCTATGAACACGACCGACCGCCGCGTCCAGCTGTCGGCCCTCCTGGATAAAACCCACGCTAAAAATAACGAGGCGAAGGAGCAGCGCGCTGGTGAAATCGGCACCTCGCTGAACTATCTCGAATACCTCGGCACGCCGGAAATCGCCGAAATCTTTAGCTCTAACGAACCAGACACCTGCACCATGGCCGACGTGGACAAGGGAAAAATCCTCTGCATCGACGTTCCCCAGGACTATACGACCGAGCGCCAATACGTCTTCACCGTCGCAAAACTGCTGCTCTACCGGCACGCCCTCCGCCGCTACGCGCTCCCGCCGCACCAGAAATATGCACTCAACCAGCTCATCTTCGTCGGCGATGAGTTCCAGAATGCGATTACGGCGAGCCACGATGGAACCAGTGATTTCAACGTCATCGACCGGCTGCGCGATTGTATGCTGATGTTGATTGTTTCGGCTCAGGCCTTCGAATCGCTCATTCCGCCCCAGACGAAAGAGCAGGCCGAAGTCTTCGCGCTCAATTTGAAAAACCTTTTCATGTATCGCGCCGCATCCGAAACCGATGCGCTCCGTTGCGCGAACGCGCTCGGCAAACACTGGATTGAGCGTTCGACGCGGACCGTCCATCAGGATCATACCGCACACAGTTATCAGCGCGTGGAGGAATTTCTGATCAAGCCGCACGAGTTTCGTAACTTGCCCGACCACACGGCCGTCGTGCGCCATTGCACAAACGGCTTCAAAAAAGTTAATCTGCGCCCATCCTAAATCCTTAGCTCAAGCCCCGTACCCGAATCGATGAATCCGAAAGACATTTCCGAAATCACAGTGCAAACCTTGCTCACGCTCAGGCAGGAAAGTGACGCACTCCGGCTCATCACCGAAAAACTCCGCGTGAAGGAAATGGGGCCAGCCGACCACATCCGCACCAAGCACGAAGTGAAAGCGTTTGTGGAATCCGGCGACGTGAAGGCCGCCGAGGCCCTCATCACACAGGCGAGTGAACGCACCGCCGCACACCAAACCATCACGAATCGAATGAACGAGCAGCAAAAACGCGGCCAGGGGATGGCCCAGTAAGGGTTCAAAGAGGGAGGGCTCGTTGTCGACTCACTCTTCACGCCGCAGCCTAGGCGAATTGGGCAGAACAGTGGCGGACTGTAGATGGTGCGGTCGAACGCCTGGAGCATTTCGGAACAACAGGCACCACTGCAGCGATGGCAAAGGCCATTGCCGAAGCTCTCAAGCGCACCGATTCAAGCGTGTAGATACAAAAACAGTGCATTGAAAATGCCTGCCGGAGGGCGCATGTTCCAAACATCTTACTGCATGCCGGCCAAATCCGGTTTCATTAAATTCAATTCATCGGGAATTACAGAGCCGTGCGTTTTAATTGATCGATGAGATAAATCGGGTTCGACTTGAAAAGTTCTGTTTTAGAACTAATGTCAGCAAGTTGAATTCACCTATGCCCGCCTCTTTTTGCAATCCGGACCGTGCTCATACGAATGTATTCAGTTCTTAATTACTAAAATGAATATTTCCGGGAAAAACATTTCAAGGATTCGTCGAAAGCTCGGGCTAACACAAGCCGAGCTTCAGCAACGATGCAAGAGGCGCGGCCTCTCCATATCGCGGCCGGTAATTGCAAAGATAGAGACCGGTGCACGATCCGTAAGTGATAAGGAACTTGTAGCCTTTGCTAATGCATTAAACGTTCGTGTAACACTCCTGCTGGCAGGCGCGAGATCAGGCCAATATTGAGCTCCATTTTCCATCCAAAAGCTATGACAACTACCGTTTACATTGCGAAGTTTTCGTTCAACGGAACGCGTGAATTCAGCGGCACTGTCTCGTGGGACAAGTACACGCCGAAGATGCTCGACGCAAAATTGTGTGCATACATTGGCCCGAATACTGTAGATTACCCTGCATGGAGTCAAAAAGCGCCATATGAGCGCAGCGGCTTGCAGCGACTCGTGGGCGCGATGAAGAAACAGGCCCTGATAATGGGCCTTTCACTTGTCACTGAAAGAGAGACGAAGTTCGCGGTTAGAGCCACCAACAAAGAAATGTCCCACACCGCCAAAACGACGATTTCTATCAACGACCTGCCTGACCCCACGGGTAAACCGGTCATTATTCTTGCCGGTGAGTTCTCAGGACACGAGGGGCTCTGCTTGGAGCAACTCGACGAGCCCGGAATATTTGCTGTATCTCCAACCACATCAAACCGTATTCTCCGGCTCCGGTTTGACGAGGAATTCGGTATCCTCATTGACCTAGGACGAGCAGGGAGCTCAAACTAATCGGCCTGAACCGGCGAACTCCTGACGGTGAGAGAATCTTTCCGCATGAGCTACCTTGGGTGGTCTGCGTGATGGGACCACCGGCAGCGCTTGGGCAATAGCTTTCACCAGCAACGTTCATGGAGCTATTGGAGAGGATTATTAGAATTAGAACTAGGCGGTGCTAGAGAAGTTGTATAATTCGGCACGGCATACGACAGATAGAAATGCCTATGCCGCAGATTTTACATGGCCCATCACCCAAGGCGAAAACGGAAATATCGCATTGCTATGCGAGCGCGCTTGCATACGATTTCTTTCATGAAAAACGACTTCGGCGCAATGGAGGTAAAGGGGAAAATTGCGGAGATAGTGGGCGGACCTACACGTCCGAAAACCAAAGCGCGGATGGCGGCACTGGCATCTGTGAAATGGTTTCTGGCCACTGAAGACGGCCAAGCAGTCGGCATCCGTGGCGTGGCTTCGAAATTGGTTCCGTTGGAAGAAGCGCAGGTCTTCGACGGACGTGACAATGAGGATGCCAAACGGCGGTTCTTTGAGGCACTGCTCAAGGTGCGTTTGCATGTAATTTCCATCGAAAAGGAGAATGCTTGAAGCATACGTGTCCTCAGTGCGGCCATCAGTGGGACGAGCCAGCGCCGCAACAAGCCAAGGCGGGCAAAGCCCGATGGAAAGGCGTCAGTTTAAAAAAGCGTAGCGCAGCGGCTCAAAAAGCGGCCCGCGCTCGGTGGGGCAGCGCTGCCGCCATCAATCGTAAGTCAGTCAAGGAACGGCTCAAATAGTCCGGCACGACGCAATCGGGCGATAATCCGTGGTTCGTTTTTTAGCGTCAACTCGTGCTCCCAAATGCGCAGTACTTTCCAGCCACCTGCACGCAGAGTGCGGGAAACAAAGCGGTCGCGTGCTTTGTTCTTGGTAATCTTTTCGCACCAGAACGTGGCATTTTGTTTTGGCCATATCGCATGGATCGGGCAACCATGCCAGAAGCATCCGTCTATGAATACTGCCAGTTTAAGGTTTGGAAACACAAGGTCGGGTTTACCTTCCAAGCGTCTATGTCGGCGCCAACCGGTGATTTTGTACGTCTTAAATACAGATATCAGTTTTAGTTCAGTGGATTTATTTCCGGAGCCTTTGATCCGAGACATGACATCGGAACGTTTTGCTTTGGTGAATACATCCGGCATTTGGAACTGGTGTCAGCGCAGTTAACGTAGAATTCGGGCGACTAGGTCGCCGATTTGTTTCGCGAGAAAAGGCGGTACGGCGTTACCCACCTGTTTATACTGTTCAGTCACTGGGCCCTCAAAATAATAGGTGTCAGGGAAGGTTTGAATTCGTGCGGCTTCGCGAACTGAGAGACTCCGACATTGCTGTGGATCGTGGTGAATGTAATAGTGCCCGTCCTTCGCGATATGGCAGGTAACAGTGGTCGAAGGCTTGGTTGGCAACTGGACTCGAAACCTATCCGCAAACGGTGCATCTGTTGCGTCACCTTTGACATTTTCATGGTCGGGGCGGAGGAAGTGAGGAACATCAGCCAAGCTCGGAGAGCGCCCGTGAATCGACGCGTAAGCCGACCAGAAAAAGTAACGGCGAAGATCCGAGGCCATATGTCCTCGGCTATTGTGGTTCAAAACGCCGCCAACTGCACTTCCGTCCAGCCATGCTGCGAGTTTCGCGGGTTTGGCGTCCGCAGCCATGAACTGAGCACCCAACGGCAACTTTGGATTTATTGTGGGTAAATTGTGGTCAAGAAACCGTCGCATCGCCGGGTCGAGGCCATTGAATTTGTGGTCACCTAATTTTACTATTTCATCTCGCCATTGCAGGGCTGAATCGGGCTGTCGAGAAACACGACTTCGGATACGAGGGAGGTCGCCAAGGACGTCTCCCACCGAAGCTCGCTCCTTGGTTGATGGTTCGAGCGTGCGAGCTTTTAGCCCAAGATCTTTCCGTATTCCAAGTATGAATACGCGAGATCTTGCTTGGGGAACGCCGTGTTCCTCGGAGTGGACTATGAATCGTTTTGGATCAGTTTCGGATTCGCAAAGCTGGTCACCGGGATTGTTGATTGGGTGAAGGTCATATCCAGCCTGTAAAAGGTCATTGTAGATCCGGGAAAACATGCTCGCTCCGTTGAGGCGGGCAGACAGCAATCCTGGTACATTTTCCATCAGGAAGACGGCCGGTCGGAATTTTGAGACAATGCGTAGATACTCCTCATACAAGCGATGCTTCGGATCAGCTTCGAATTTCTCTCGCGTTTCGTGTCGTCGTCGGGCGCGGCCGACCAGTGAATATGCTTGGCAAGGGGGACCGCCGATCAGGACAAACTCTTTGCCGACGCTTTTTTTCAATGCCGAACTGATCCGAGTTTCGATCTCGCGATCCGTGCTGTCTGAATCCCCCATCTTGGCACGCATTGTTTCGGCTCTCGCGGCAGCCCCGTGTACACCCGACCGGTCAAATAGGACATCGCGAGAAATGCTTCCCTGTACATATGCGATGTAGTTTTCAATGTTGTGTGCAGGTCGAAGCCGGCGGAAAAGCGCGCGCAATTCCAACGTACGGTGTGCGAATTCGTCCATTTCCACGGACAGAGCAGTCTGGAAAATTGACTGGCCCTTGGAATCAGTAACGCTGGAAAAGCCTTCGTTGAGACCGCCGGGACCGGCAAAAAGATCGATGAGAGGTATCGGCATTAAATAGCTCCAGAGAAAAAACCTAGATCAGGAACGTCCGTCGTTCCCACGACAAGCCCACGGTCAAGAAACCGATTAAATTTCTCGCATGAGGTTTCCGCAATAAGAGCGCAACAATGGCACGCGGCGATATTCAATCCGTCCGTTCCTTGGCCGCCGTTTTGCCCGATTTCTGTGCAAACCGGATCGGATGAACACCAGCGAGCGTCTTCCAAGGCTTGTTCGAGGATTTTCTGGAAGCGCAGGGGATCACCCATGCGCACCAAACCGCCCAAGCTGCCCTCGCTATCGCCCGAAGCCGTGTAGATAAGCAGACCGGCCATGTTTTCTTCCGGCTTCGCGGGATCGCAATTCACATAAAGGCGTTCCCGTAAGGACGACGCCCCGTAACCGCACTCAAAGGCGAGTCGCTTGATCAGCAGATGCGCTAGGGTGTGCAGCATGACCAACCGTGGCGTGACGATTTCCCGGTCTCGTTGCGAAGCGTCGGCGGACGCGTCCGCTCTTTGCTGCAAGCTGTCGAGATACCTGATCTTAATAATTCGGGCCTCCCAATCGGCCAACGGTTTTTCCTGAAAGCGAATAAAGATTCCTTCACCGTAAACTTCGGCGGCCGGAAGCCAGCGGTTATCCACCGTGGAGGGCATCGACCGCCACATCATGCTTTGATACGAGGGAGCGCCCGGTGGTTTTTGCGGGAATAGACGGGAGAAGCCGTAGAGCGCGCGGGTTTCCTTTAGTCGATCAATCAGATGGAGCCCCGCCACCCAATCTCGATACCACTGCGCGGCCGATGCAGGGATTTCTGCACGGCGCACGACGAGGTCGTCTGTGGTCACCTTGCGCTCATGGTTTTTTTGTAGGGCGGCATATTCGGGTATGCGAATTTCCAAGTCGTTCGCTTCGTTGGTATCTGAAGCCTCTTGGGAGACCGGCGTTGGCACGGGCTGCGGCGAAAGGGCCGCGAGGATCGCCGCCATGCCGACTCCGGAAAACAACTCCGGGAACTTGGAGAGGATATCATTGGCGATGGCCTCATCGCTGTCTTTCAAGCTTCGTCGCAACTTGATCGTCTGCCTCACCCGGACATCATCCAGCGCCATCCGAAGACTTTCGGTGGCTGTTTGTGCCGCCGTAGGTATCCAGAGAGCGCTCGCCACCCGGGCGTAGTGGACGTTGGTCGAGTTGATAAGCACGGCCTTCATGTGGCAGCCGCAGGGTTGGCCGCGAGGCTCCCCCAACCATACCCGACCTCCCAAGCATGTGTAGGGTTCCGGATTCGAGCCGGGCTGGTCGCTCGCAAGCAAGCGCTGACTCAGGGTGGTGACTCGCCGACCGGCTTCTTCCTTTCCGCCCATGATGCCACCCAGCTTGCGCCATTTTTTACATCCGCACTCTATCCGAATATCATCGAGCGATCCGGAGCCGCCCGCTTTGTAGAAAAGATCATGCGGACAGGCGGGGGCACGTTCGCGATGAACCCATTCGCGCCACGGAAAGTCCATCAGGTGTCCGTTTTCACAGGCCGCGACAAAGCGCACTTGGCGCATGATGGCTTTGCCTCCTTTGTGTTGAGCTCCCGAGCAGTCGTCGCGATGGCAGGTATGGTCACCTTGAGCGCTTAGCTGGGATTGGCGCATGACGCCGCACAAGGGACAGACCAGCCAAGTGGGGAATCGAAATACAGGAATGCTGAGCAAAGGAGATTCGCGGAGGTCTGTCTCCGGCCCGGGTGGTCGCCGGAAGTGCGACACGTTTAGCTGGCGTTGCAGGCGCGGCTCGGACACGCGAACACACGACAGCTGCGAGGGTGTCGCATGTTTCCCTCGTGGATCCGAGGGAGCCTCGAACCAGCAATCGAGACCGGCCGTAACGACAGCTTGGGCTCCTTTAAGAACATGGATGGCACCCACCCCAAACGGTGCGATGGCCTGCGTGCGTCGGATAGAATCGGACATGGTATTAGGAGGTGGTTATGTGCGCTTGCCGAATATGGCATCCATGCCGTCGTCTTCTGGCGTATTTGCGGCGGCGCCTGGTACCGTTTCCTGCGCGGCCTCAGGGTAGATATTCACCAAACATTCCGCATCGACGCCGCGCATACTGGTCGGCGTTTCCCAAGTGATTTCCTGCCACTCGGGTGGACAGGGAGTGCCGTAAATACGCATGAGGGGCAGGTCGCCTTCGCCTTCCCGATTTTCCCACGCCGAGGGATCGAAGCCTCGCCATTCACTTCTTCTCCGGGCCAAGGTCTGTCGCAGCACAGAGAGCGCGTGGTCTTTCGCATTTTTGTCGTCCGCGAACAGCAGCTCGACACGTTCCGCCGCCATTTTGGCGAAGGCCATGAATTCGGTTTCAAGCGGCGTGCCGGCGATGCCCATCGGCCTTGGCAGCCGGATGGCGTCCTCGGGAAGTTTTTGGCGTATCCATGCGATCATGGCTCCATGCAGCGCGCGTTCCAGCACCGGAAGCGTGAACGGCGTCACGCTGGAGGGTTCCACTTGGGCATAAAGCCGCGAGTGATACGCGGTGAATTGTTCGAAGTGGGATAAGTCGCGAGGTTTGCCGTTGTCGTAGATCATCACTACGAGCCCGGGGAATTCGCGGCCGACACGGCCGGTGGCTTGGATGTATTGGGCGGTATTCTTTGGCTGTCCTGCGACGGCCATCAGGCCCAGCCTAGGCACGTCCACACCCACTTCGATGATGTTGGAGGCCAGACAGGCATCGACCACTTGATAATCGACCGAACCATCGGTCGGGAGCTTGCGTTCGAGGCGGGCGAGGGCAGCCGGCACGTCGCTATTGTTGAGACGTCCGGTCAACTCCATCACACCGTCCTCGCGCAGATAACGTCGCTTGTCGCCGGGAAACCAACGATCCCGAACATCGCTTAGTCGCTCGGGGATGTCGGCACTGAAAAGGGTCAGCGCTTGGCCCAACTCGCGTAAGCTGTTGTAGAAAGCTAACAGAGTCCACCACGCATCACTTCCGACACGTTCGCTTGGATTAGTGGCGCTAGCGCGAGCCCGCCCACCAGCTGCGCAAAGACTGGAAAACACGCGCACGCTCACAGTCAGGCCCGAGCCATATGCACGGCCCATAACGCCGAGGTAGCGGCGTCCCGGTTTGATTTTCCCGGCATCGGGATGTCCCGCCCGGTGGCGATCATAACAGGCGAAAAAGGAATCGCCCGCATCAAGTCCTGGTGGCGGAAAAATGGCAGTGTGTTGTCGGGCGTAGAGTTCGCGAATTTGCCTAGTGGAGGCCCGGGTGGTCGCGGTGGACGCGACGAGCTTGGGTTTGACTGGGTGGGGCCCTCGGCGGTCGGTGCAAAGTTCCTCCACCACCCCTTCATAAAGACCGACCATCGAGCCGAGCGGGCCGGTGATCAGGTGAAGTTCATCTTGGATGATTAGCGCGGGGGGCGATTTCTGACGGCTACCGTCCATCTCTAACCCAAAGAGCGCCCTCGCTTCAGGTCGCCAAGCGAGCATGGCAAACTTGTCCACCGTGCCAATGAACAGGGAGGGCGGAGATTCGTAAAGTTCCTCGTCCACCACACTCACGGGAAGTTTATCGTGGAAGGTGCAGCGGCGGTCGGGGCAGTGGATGGCGACGGAACGGGATTCGCCGACTCCGGTGAGGCGTAGTCCATCGCAGGAATAGTAACTCTTACCTGCTTCATCTTTCCCTTTGCGTCGTGGCCCCATAGCAGAAGCGCACCACGGGCAGCGCAACATGATGTGGGAGTATGCCTCGGGTCCATTTTGCAAAGCGGCTTTGTAGGATTCGATGGATTGGTCCTTTTTGTTGGGCGTGGTCGATCCGCCGACCCAGATCCCGATGGTGAATGGTGTCTCGCCAAACCGTTCTGGGGCGCGGCGGCGAATGGTTTCAAGTGCGCAGATCAGGCCCGACGCGCGTTGGTATTGCTGGGCAGTGAGCAGGCGTAGCGTGTAGCGCATGATCACGGTCGTGCCGTTGTCCTCAGGATCTTGGAGGCGGCGGGCGAGCAGGGCGAAAGCCGAGGCTCCAAGGTAGGCCTCAGTCTTACCGCCACCGGTCGGGAACCAGATTAAATCGGCAATGGCACGGTCGTCGCTCTTCTCGTCAAAGAGCCCGGGCAGACTCATGAGCAAAAACGCGATTTGGAAGGGCCGCCATTTCCGGTCCCCCGCTTTGGGATGGGTGAGGCTTGGCAGAAAGGAAGTCGCGGCATCCGGCGGATCGTCCCATGCCATCACCCTAGTGGCTTGGTCGAACCTCAGTGGCCTAGTCTTTCGCGCACCAGCGAGCTGTTGCAAAAGGACAGCCTCGTTTGTGAGCTTGAAGGCTTCGGCGGCAATGGGATCGGTTCGCAGTAGACGCAGCCCGGCATCAATGCGGGTGGCGCAGTGCCGACAGTCATCGAGGTGGCGTTTCGCGGCATCTCGAAGCTCAACGGTCAGAGTGGTAATCTCTTGGCTGCGTTTCTCGATCCAATCGCGGTAAAGTGTCAGCAGACGTTCAAGCGGAGCCCTCCAGTCAGCGTCGGCACGAGCGAGCGGCAGCATCGGTATCTCAAGAGGCATTTGGGTGTCAGGATCAACCAGCTCGGGGGTAACGGGCGCGGTTTCCTGAGCGGGAATTGGCTCCGCGATCACGCGGCGGGCAACGGATGCACCCTCATCGGCTTTCCATACACCCGCGCATCCATGACCGGCGGCAAAAACCCGTGCGTTGCGGTAAAGCAACTCCATACCCAGTTCCTCGGGGTCTTTATTTTGAAGCGCGCGCGGTATAGGAACCAACACACTGGCACCGGACGCATCAGTGGCCTCAATAGTGAGGCGCGATTGAAATAATGCCTCCTTGTCCACTTCGCGTGTCCCCGGGGTGCGATTGACCAGTGTAGCCGTGATAAGTCTCGTATTGGTGGCCGCCGTATGCGGCAAGGGGCGGCTGATGATTTCGAGGGAGAGATTCAGGGGTTTGAGTCCCGGAATGGTATCCGGTGAAAGCGTCAGCGGATACCGACCATTTTGCCTGAGTTGTGGAGCCGATAGATTCAGGGTGACTGATACGGGCACCCGCGCCCACCATTTACGCTCGAACGTGCGCTCCTTTTCGGAAACGCGCACATTGGTGAACAAGCGATAGCGGCCACCTGACACGGCCACCGTGCAGGAGACATCATTGGCCACGCGACAAGCGAAAGTGATGCCCATACTCTGGGGCTTCCGAACACGGGCGAGTTTAAGCCCGTCCAACTCGTCGTCAGCTACTGAGATATCATCTTCGGAGGCAGCCTCGTCCTCGCCAGTTTCTGAGCGAGCAATGGGGTTGCCGGCGAACCGACTGCGCATGCGTGCGATTTTTTCGGACAGTCGTTTTTCCTGCGCGCTATCTTTAGCGGGGGTGCCGGGGCTGGTTGTGATAGAGTTGCCAGAATTGAAACCGCTGGAAGCTTCTGCTGCCGCGACGTTGTCCGCAGGATCATCACCCACGGATTCGCTTGTTGCTTGATTGGCTCCCTGATGGGTTTCGCCGTTCGGTCGGGGCACCGCCGAGTACGAGGGGAAAAGGATGCCTACGCCGTAGAGTTTCGAGGGCGTTTCGTCTTTGATGATTTCCTCGCTAGTGGTTTTATCTACAAAACGTGGCCGGTAGGACTCCCAGCAATTGTAGTGCAGGGAGCCGGAAAGATCGACGGGGACGGCGGTCGATTTAATCGTGCCGTTTAATGCATCATAATCAGGGTGCGGGCCGTGGATCTCGGAGACCAAGGCAGACGCCACAAGATCGCGTTCTATGAGGTGCAACCGTTCTTGTTCTTGTCGATTATTCATGGCTTATGGATTCATTGAGAATCTGTCGGATCGGTTCTTGTGTGCGGGCGTGAGCCAGCACATCGAGGCGATGCAGAGCGCGAGACAAGGCGATGTAGAAAAGATCACCCGACCGAACAGAATCCAGCTTTTCGATATCAGTGACCACCACGGCCGGAGCCTCCAATCCCTTAAACGCATGGATGGTCGTGTAACGAATGCGACCGGTGGCTGTTCTTGATGAATAAGGAACCAGCACGCCTTTCCAGTTTCCGATGGCACTGAGCCTGGCTGCCGATGATTGTTCGCTGATGGCGGAAAGGATAACAATGTCGGAAGCAGAGAGACCCATCTTGAGCAATTCACGAAGTTTATCGGACAGCTTGGAAAGTGCCTCGTCCTCGGTAGCATAGAATTCAAGGGAGGGGTCAACATGGGTGTCACCACGAAGAACGCTAGAATAGCCCGGCTGCAAATGGCCGAGAGTTTCCACAAAGTTGGAAATCTCCGCTGTATTGCGGCAATTAATGTTAAGTCTGAGGCGAGCGAAACCGTGAGAGGCCCGCCGCTTGATTATATCCAATGGGGTTTTTCCGTCAGCAAGCGGGGCGAATATGGCTTGGCGTTCAAAGTCCCCGAGAAACAGGAAGCGGCCATTTTGCAAGCCACCCTTTAGTACGAGATCGAATACATCGAGATAGGCATCGCTTATCAGGTCTTGTGCTTCGTCCACGATGAGCAAATCAAGCACCGGGCCAGTTTGTAATAAGATCTCCGCAGCAGCAGTAGGAAGACCACTCGACCAATAATCCGCATCAGGATTCGGCGGGATACGTCCGACAAGCGTTACCAGCCAAGAGTGAATATGCCCGGCTTTTACGTTACCAACACCGAGTCCGGTAACATCCTGTTCCAGTTTTTCCCCCAGCAACTTGTTGAAGCAAAAAAGCGCCACACTGCTTGACGGCCGGGTGGCCTTCTCGCGTCTGAGGATTTCCAAGGCGAGACAGGTTTTCCCCGTTCCCGCGGGACCGTGTATCAAGACCCTGTCATTGTCCGCGATGAGATCCAAAACCTGAAACTGTTGAGCGGTGCACTTTAGTAAGCCGGTTTGGAGTTTTTTTATCTTATCCGCAGGTTTGATGAAGAATTCGAACTTGGGCCTAAGCGTATCGGAGAGATCATACACCGATTTGGCCGTTAACGCCGCTGCGTTTAATCCCCGAAGTCCACATGCGTTGAAATGTGCGCGGGCATGATGAAGCATAGCGAGAACTCGTGCCGAAAGTGTTCCTGCATTGAGGGCCCGTTTGTCGATAACCTGCCAAGCGTGCCATTCAGGCGAGTTCACAGCGAACGAAACTGCTGGGAAAACGACGCCTGAAATAAAAGGACACTGACCCGCCAGAATTGGCAATCTGGTCCCGACGTAGAGCCGAATCGAATGCATGGCATGTGCAGCTTGCTTGAATGGCCCGCGGGCCTCAGGTGTCGAAGACGAACCCAGCCACCAGCCTCTTTCGTCCAGCTTTATAAACTCATGTGATTTCACCTCCAAGACCACGACTCCCTGTTCCGGAACGATCACAACGAAATCTGCCTCGCCACTCACCTGTTTTACATGCCGGGCCAAATCAAGGCTATGAAGAACAATCCAGCCCTTGCATGCTGGATCCGACTTCAATCGCTCAAAAACGTCCCGCTCACCGGGCGGTGAGTCGGGCAAAAAGGAATTGGGGATCATCCGCGCGCCACTCATGCCTCATACTCCCCGCGTTTTAATTTAAAGACACGGTTTATATGATGTGATCTCACTGATCGAACGGCTGTAGCTAACTTTTGTAGTTCAAAAATCGTCTTCGCAGGCCCGTTCGCATCAAGTCGAAACTCCATATAGCCCTCCGACAAAACAGGAGTGAGATTTTTCTCTTCCAATTCACGCCGCAACTCGGACTGCAAATGATGTCCCGCACGCACTGATGCATCACGAATTCGACTTAACGCTTCCTTATGGATTTCAATTTTATCGACCCGCCTCAAAAGTGTGAGAATAGCGATGAAAAGGCTTTCACTTCTAGGCCCGTGGATGGTCTGGCCAAGCCATTGCCGTAGGTTCGGTTCCGATATATCACAGTCCGGCGTGGCTCTGAGCTCATCGATCACTTGTTCCATTCCAATTCTGTTAACCAATTCCGCGAGCTCGCGTTTCCATGCCCGTTGCAGGTCACGAAATGTTTGGGCCTGAGCGCCGATTATTTGATCGGCGTACGGCGCTATCATATCGCCGGACCCCTCAGTGGTTAAGACCACCAAGTCCCCTGGCTCAAGATCGAGAACATCTTTCTTTTCAATCTTGGTGCAGATAAGCGAGGGTCCTGCCTTGCGGCAGTGCGCAATGAATACATCGCTTTCCGTACCCAGATTTGCACCAAATCCACCACCGAGAATTGCGCGGAAAGAATCAACTGCCCGATCAGCATCCCCGTCATTTAGGATTTCGTCCGTATCAGTGCTTTGATCGCCTTCGAATTCATCGTCAGCGACCTGAGTCGAGGTCTTTGATTTAATTCCATCAACATTGCCAATCGCTAGTGCCTTGTTGATAGGAAAGCGTCTCGCAGGATCCAAGGCGAACACATCCAAGCCAGCATTTTGTATTGCGCCGGTTTGGCTTAGCTCAAAAAAATGAAACTCATCGGTTATCGGTGCCCGGATCAGGAACTCTTCGTCAAGTCGCCGGAGACTTCTCATCGATCCGATATAAAACACACAATCTATTCGTGGATGATCCCGGAGCTCGTTCGATTTACAAACGGCCAGTTGTATCGTGTTCTGAAACGGTTTCAGTAACTCAAGTGTATGCACCTTAAGCCTGTTGTGGCGTAACACAAATGCCGCGTTTTTTTGGCGGCGCTTGGTCGCCTCTTCTAGTTTGACGGATAGCGCTGTATAGAAAGGAGAGCAATCAAGCCTCACCAACCGCGCCCATACGCCTGTCTCTGGTTTTGATATTTGGTTGAGGATGTCGCGTACCTCGCGGGAGGCACCGCCTGCCAAGGGCTGTATAGCAGAATATCCAGAGCGGAGATCCTGCGCGAGTTCACGCATCACGTAGGACGGCGGGCAGATTCCTCCAGCTAAACAATAATACAGTATTCTATTTATCCGGCAAAAATCCTCCCAAGGCGGGGCGAGATGCAGCCGAACACAGTGATTTTGGAGTTCGCCGGTCGCCGTCCATAGATCAGACAGCTCGGGAAACATCACTGGAGTCACCGTCACACCGACTTCATACAGAAAATCGGCGCATTCGTTGAGCTGCTCGAGATCGGAAAGGTTCATTGTATGAAAATTGCTTTAATGTACCGTGGTATGTCTCCGAGGTCGGGCATTGGTAAGTATAAGCCCCGAGTATTGATAAAAGGAGCGATTATATCTATAACATCGCCGTGCGCCCGCTTATTTGCCGCCACTAGAATAATGGCGTGCTGATGCTGGCCCATTGCCTGCAATTGATCTCCTAACCGGCGGCCCGCTTCGATTATTACGAGCGGTGCATCGGCTTCCGATACATCGCGTCCGGAGGCAAGCAGTTTAATATATCGTCCACTCGCGCGAAAATTTTTATCTCCTACGGTTTCTGGGTTCAGCAATATTCCGGCAGAAACAGTTGAGTCATTTTTATTAAAGTGAAGTAATTCCATTTCTTCAATGAACCGGATCTTCTCGCCAACGATGGCGACGTAAGAACTCAAAGTCCTCATTGCCGCCGACGCCAAACCTACTCCCATCACTTTTTCTATTTCATGGTATTCTCTGTAAGCATCGCCCGCTCGCTGGCGTTGCCTATCCGTGGCCCCCCGCGCTAGATCAAAGGTAACGTCGGCACCTCTGATCGAATACCAATCCCTCCGATTAATGGAACACGTATGGCGAACGGCGAGGCGATCAGTGGAGCGATCGACGGGGGCATCATGTTTTGTTAAAATAGTAGCGATGCCATCATCGTAGTCGATTGATTCTAGTAAGCCGAGGCACACAGTTGCTTCGATCCTCCCAGTCCTAAGGCAGCTGACTTTTTTATCGCGCAGCGTTTCGAGGTTTCTCCTCTCAGCAGAATCTGAGTTTGAAACATCTTCAGAAGCGAGTGACCAAAGGGCACCATACGCGGTGAAAAGTGCGGCGTAATCGACCCTGGGTAGACAAACTACCGCTAGACGCGGAGCGGATTCGGGCTTTCTCGTCGCCATGTGCTGGCCAATTTTCGCCATGAATTTTGCCCACGCGGGGAAATGCATGGGGCATCCATTCTGCACTAGATTAGGGGAAAACATAAAAGGGTGCCGCGTCCCAATATTTTCTTTTTGCGGCTGAAGTGGACCTACTGCCTGGAGAGGAACTACGGAAAATCTCCACAAAATTAGCCCTTGCAGGCTAGTGGTTTGTCACTCCCAAAGCCTGCCGCAAGGGAATAATTCGTATGAGTGTCCACTGGTTACCGGCGTTGCTATCAATCGCGAGTTGGTCGTGACAAAAATAGCGTAGTGGGGTCTTTTGTGTCATGGGGCTTTGCATCAACTGGACTTTGCGCGCACCGGAAAACGCTTCGGCTGAGAGCGTGACGGCCAGCCTGTGCGCATGGCGCGAGGCCTGTCTCGACCTGCCTTTCGATGAGGTCACGGAGTTGGTACATTTCGGAGAGGCCGAAATCACCCAGCGGCTCGAAGACCGTGCAGATCCGTTTCGCTGGTTCGTCGTTCAAGCGAGCGCCTACTTACCGGTCAATTCTGACAAGCCTGATGACGGCATGGTCTCAGTTGTTCCGGTCGAGATCATCGGTTTCACGGCCTTCGCCGGTGAAGAGTGCGAGCCGATGAACTGCTTTCTGGCTCGCTACCCCGAGTATGATGTCGGGAGCCACGTTGCGCGGCCGGGCATCCAAGGATGGAGAGGAAGCTCGTTCACTAAAACCCAGTATGCTTCCTCGGTCGCAGCCCAGCATTTCCTCAAGTGTCACCTGACTTTCACGGCAGCATTGGACGCGGCAAAGCGAGCGGGCTTACTGGAGTCGGTTTTGGACGAAGGCGAATATTGGAATGACCGGGATGCGGAAAAGCTGCTCAAGACAGTTGGCAGGTGGAATAGCATGATGGCGGGTTTTGTGGGCAGCTTAGAACTGGCGACCGGTTATACTTTGCCTGCCTCGATCAAAAAGAATCCTGAGTTTGAACGGCTGGAGCATTTCGGAACAACAAGCAACACGGCAGCGATGGCGAAAGCCATTGCCGAAGTGCTCAAGCGAACCGATCCCAGCAAATAGATACAAAAACTGCGGCACGTAAACTAAGCGCCAGAACCATCACGCCGTGAGGCTTCGCGATCAATCCGATCGAATTCTGCGCGAGGGAGTTCAATCTCGGCGATCCGTTTGAAATGCTTCATGAAGCCCATCTCGGGATGACTTGTTTTCGCCGCGAGTGCCTTTCCGTTGAGTGCAGCACTCGTAGCTGCGGGCAACCAGTCTCTGGCTACATCCACGAAATGCCCGAAGACATTCTTGTTTCCGTGCAACCGTGACGAGGGCTTGGCTACCGGTGTTTTCGCGATCGCCGGACTGACCGGTAGCGGCTTGGGCGCAAGGGGCTGTATCCTAATAGTCGGTTTCGGTTCGGCTGGCGCAGCCATCGGAGTTGGTCCGCGCAAAAGTTTTTGCGCGTCGCGGCTGAAATCACGCCAGGCGACCCAAACGGCCGGTCGCACTTTTGAGGTGTGAAGCACTTTCTCGGCAAAGATTGCCACCTTCTGCAACTGTGACCGCACGCCGGCGTCGTTGGGATCGCGGTGTGAAAGCAAGTCCGCAGGCGGCATCAGCGAAAAGCTTTTTGGATCGTCCAAATTGTCGCCAGATTCTATTTCTAGATGTTTAATGGTTATGCTCGGTGTACTTGGCGGAGGCGCGGTCGGCTGTATTGGCGGCGGCACCTCAACGACACTAGCCGCACTGACACCACGGGGTGATTTAGCTTTCACGGCCTCTGGCTTCGCGGCGATGGGTTGACCGCTGCGCACTTCATCGAGCGTCAATTTGAGTGCCTTCGCGAGACCTTCGATCTCTTCCTCGCGCAGGTCGCAATAGCCCTTTTCAATGCGTGAATAGCGGGCCGGTTTAATCCCAGCCGCAAGGGCGAGCGCTGTTTGGCTGGGGAATTTTTCCGTCCGTAGTTTCTTGAGCCAGTCAGTGGCCATTATGATGCCTTCATAGCTGTTGTTGGAATGGGTAGGTTGCCCGTAGCACACAAAGCCCGTCAATAGCTACATCGGTTACCTGTAATTCCAGATTGAGAGAAATCCGCGCAACGGTCAGGAGCCAGATGAGAGGCCGGGAAAATGGCTTTCCCCGCGGGCGAGTCGGTGTCTCGCCCTCCCCTTTCCAGCGGGGTCACCCCGCAACGCCCCGATGCGCTGCGCGCTTTTTCTTCCAGCTGACTGGCCGCAGCGTTCTCCAACTTACCAGGCGGTCAAGGTCGCTTCGCTCCCTCCGCAACGGCGCGCTTCCCCTTCGTCGGGACGGCCGTCCGTCCGCTCCTCCGCGCGCGCCCTCGCTTGACTGCGCCCGGTGCGCGGGAACGTCCGCTGCCAAGGCGCAACCCGCACTCATTTCCGAGTGCCGGCGACGAGGCGCGGCGTTTTCCGTCATGCACATTGAATCCTCCTTACACGAACCGCCTTATCGCACCGGCGCGCTCAAGGGCCTTACACTCTCTGAAATCCAAGCAGTGATTCCTGACATTCAGCCGGACACACGTCCATCGGCTGACCGGAAAGTAACGATCCTATGGCGTTTCTCCGCGGATGCTAAACCATGCGATATCTGGAATTATCGCCAGAGTTACGAAGTGCGCGGCGAACTTTCGACGTTTGGACCGAATGAGATTTTAGAAATGCTTTTCGGGAAAGCCTACGCACCGGATTAGCCTTTGCCTCACGCCAGCCACGGGCGCGCCAAGCCCGTCCGTTTTCACGACAATCTGAAATGTGAATACGCAACCCGGATGCCGGCTTACGCCGGGATTTGCCAGCGCGAGCATGCAGGTTCGCCCCTCCGGCGCTCCGCTCCGATTCCGGTTCCGGTCATTCGCTGCGGTCGGAGACGGCTTGGTTCCCGCGCTCACGGACGCCTCTGGCGATTCGTTGCCCGAGCGCAACCATTCGCCAGGATCTCTCCCTTTCGCAGGCTCCGGTCGCGACATCGGCGGCCTTGCCGCGCTCCCACCTGCGCCGACTCCTCCCTCCACTCACGGCCTGTCGCCTGCACTTCGCTCCCGCACCTCCGCGCCGAACCCGCACGCTCGAAATAGTAGGTGTTGACGATCGTGAGTGAGGTTTCGCCTTCCACGCGGGATACGCTCAAACGCCGCTGGGCTTGCGGTGCTCGCTCTCGTTGCGCCGCTCGCGGATTTTCTTCGAGCAAAGCCACACCCTGATGGCTGCCTCATTGTAGCACCTGCGCCGTCTGGCGGGCCTGCGGCGCGAGCGCCTTTGCCCGTCCGCGCCTCAAGGTATTGCTCGCTTCGCTGCGCTCCACCTTGCGCGACGGTGCTGATCGTCGGCATCCCTCCGGGGCGGCCGATTTAACGGTTCGGCTCGGGTTGGGGTCCGCGTAGCGCGGCCCGCTACAGGCGC